>ENA-UOJC01000006-UOJC01000006.1-human-gut-metagenome-genome-assembly--contig:-C104-NODE-6-length-318917-cov-27.667649_pt1 | contig 318917 bp, 303 predicted proteins | sample MGYA00242339_ERZ723886 | MGnify/ENA metagenome assembly ERZ723886 | reverse complement strand
ACCATACGCCAAGACCCCGAAAGGGTGAGCGATAAATGTGATGTTTCAAAATTCGATGCAGCAAAGGCAAAACTGGATGAAACGCAGTCGGCGATAACCAAGCGGCAGGCTCAGAGACAGATGATGGAGAACTTCATGAAGGTGCTGCGGTCGCTGCCGGAGCAGGTCGATTACTTTGAGGAAGGCACCTGGTACGCAATGTGCGACTTCATCACGGTCTACGGCAAAGATGACATCCGGGTTACCTTCCATAACGGATTGGAAATCCGAGTATAAAGATTACTCCCCACAACGGCTCACTTTGAACCGATGTGGGGAGCTTTTCTGTCTTACTTTGTAATAGCCGAAAAATCGGGCTCACCTTTTGTTATGATGCTGAAAATCAAATCTGCCGTTTCTTGACTTACCGCATCTGCATCGCTTTTGTCTCCATAACACTCCACATAGACATTCGTATTTCCAATAGAGAACGAAGCGAAGAATATTGCGGATTGCTCACCTCTGCTGTTGGGACTGGTAACAAAGTATCCCGTAGTGACAGGAATTCCGTTTACCGATGAGCTGCTTTCGTTTCCTTCCAGAACCACATCGCTTATTGGAAAATTATCCTGGGCAAATATGATTGTCGCATCACCGAGTTTTCCTTCGACTCGGAGCAGCTCCCCGTTTTCCTCTCGGAAAGTTCCGATGGCTGATCTTCGTTCAGTGGTTTCAGGAAGTATGGCGTCCAATTCTGCATCTGTCAGTTTACGCGATGAAACGGGATAGCCGACATGAATACTTGCCACGTTGGTACTTCCGATGTGATAGACAATGGAGTCACCGTTTGCAAGATTAACAGTATAACCTTTAGAACCAAACCATCCCATATTGCTGCCAACAATTCCTGTTACTGCGACTATGGCTACCAGGCAAGCGGCAACTGGAATCAGGAACTTTTTGAAATTCTTTCTCTGTGACATATAGTTCACCTTATCCTTTCTGTCATGAACAGAACGGTTCTTCTCTAAAATCGCAGAAAGCATACGATCATTTGCAGAATCGCTCGGTTCGATTTTGTCCCAAGAAGTAATGATTTTATTGTTCTTCATCGAAATCATCACCTAACCTTTCTTTGAGGATGGCACGAGCCTCGTGCAAATAATTACGGATTGTCGATTGCGGCTTTTTCAGGATGCCTGCGATTTCCACGCTGGTATATCCTTCATAATAATACAGATAGACCACGGTCTTATACTTTTCGGGGAGTTCCATAACCACTTGGAAAATATCATCTGTTTCGATATTTTCTGAGCTGGGGAGATTGTAGAAATCCTCGATGTTCTCGTGTCTGCGCCACCAATGCCGCAGGACATTTTTGCAAATGTTCGTGGCAGTTCTGATAAGCCATGCCTTTTCGTGTTCTTCGCTTTCAAAAGCGGGACCGCTCTTGATTAGCTGGAAGAATGTATCCTGAACTGCATCCTCGGTATCAGCAGGATTTTTCATGTAAGCAAAGCAGACGCGATAAACAGTTTTACTGTGGCGTTTGTAGATCTCCGCAATCTCTTTGTCCGTACGCAACAAAGATTTTGACATCTTGCCTTGCCCTCCTTTCACTACTAATACAATTGAGAACGCCAAAGTGTCGGATAAAAAAGAAAAAATATCAGAAACCATTATAACGCCAGTTTCTGATAGCAATATGATAAAATTGAAAATTCCGAGCCTTATCTACGGAAAGGTTACAAAATTTGAACCCGTCCGAGAAATTTGAACCCGTTTTTCTGTAAAAATAAAATTGTATCAGAGACGGCTTTTAGATAGATGAGGGAATAACAGGTACTCGTGAGGACAAGCGTGATGAATTTCAGCGAATGATAAAGGATTGCCGCAGAGGTAAGATAGATAGGATATATACTAAATCGATCAGCCGTTTCGCAAGAAACACAAAGGACTGCCTGAAAAATATAAGGGAGCTTAAAAGCCTTGGAATAACAGTATTCTTTGAGAAAGAAAACATTGATACCGCAAAACTGACTGATGAAATGATGATAACCATTATGGGCGGTCTGGCTCAGGAGGAATCGGTATCCATTTCAAAAAACTTGAAATGGAGTTATCAAAAAAGATTTGAAAAAGGAATTGTAAATGTTTTTTCTGCACCATTTGGTTTTAAGTTAAATAATGGCGCATTGATTATTGACAAAATTCAAGCTCAGATTGTGGAAGAAATTTTTGATATGTTTTTGAATGGTATTGGTTATCAGCGAATTTCAGAAATCTGTCAGAGCAAGTACAAAGTGTATAAAGATAAATTTAGTTATTACGGCATTCGATATATTCTTTCCAACGAAAAATATATTGGCGATTCAGTCTATCAAAAAACATTTACAACAAATAATCTTCCATATAGAAAGATTCAAAACAATGGACAATTAAACAAATATTGTATTCAGAATACTCATGAAGCAATAATTTCGATAGAAATATTTGAAAAAGCTCAAAAATTGATTGAAAGCAGAAAACATAAAAATATAGTGTCTGAATCACCGTTCAGAGGAAAACTGATATGTGCCAACTGTGGAACAAAATACAAACGCAAAGATAGTAGAAATAAAATATACTGGGTTTGCCGCAAACACGATAATTTAGCAGAATTGTGCATGAATAAACGAGTTGAGGAAAAGTTTATCAAGCAAAGTTTTATGAGACTTCACAATAAATTATGGCATGATTATAAGCAAATACTTGTACCTCTTCAAACAGCATTGCAGGACTTAAAATTCAGAAAATTCAGCGGTAAAACTCAGGTAATGGACATTAGCAAAGAAATCGCTAAGCTTCGTGAACAGACTCATGTACTTGCAAGATTGAAAACTAAGGGCTTTCTTGACGAGGCTAAATACATTGAGCAGACTACTGAGCTTACGGCAAAGATCAATAAGCTGCAAGCAGAACTGAAAAAGTTTACACGCTCAGACGATGAGGACGAAACTCTGGATCAGATCGAAATGTTAATAGACTTTTTTGAAAGGCGTGATAAGCCGATAACCGAGTTTGAAGAACTGGAGTTTGAAAGCATTGTGGATAAGATAGTTGTTAAAAATCAGCACGAGCTTGAATTTCATTTGATAGGCGGATTGAAGTTTAAAGAAAAGGTATAGACGTTAATGCCCGTATGCCAAATTGCAAGGCAGTTTTTTGTTGCTGTTGGTAATAGCTTTTGGGAAGAAAATGTGGTATTGTTGTAGGTCGAAAGGAGGCGAGATCATGGCTAAAAACAGAACGATACCGTTCGGATACTGTATGAAAAACGGTGAGATAACAACCGAGCCAAAAGAAGTATACGCAGTTGTTACAATATTTGACGAGTATCTGGAAGGCAGAAGTTTGTCAGAGATCGCAAAGCTTATGCAAACAGAGAAAATTCGCTACAATGCTGTTTCGGATAAGTGGAACAAAAATATGGTCAAGCGGATCATTGAAAATGATAAGTATTTAGGCAATGATACATACCCGCAGTTGATCACCGATGATATTTTCAAGAGAGCAAACGAAAAGCGAGTAAAGAAAGCAACAACACTTGATCTGATACCCGATGATTTACAAAAAATCAGAAAACGTACATACTGCACTGAATGTGGTCACAGACTTTCAAGGATAGGCGGCAATTCAAAATATGAAAAGTGGGATTGCAGAAATCCCGATTGCTATAAGCTTGAATATAGATTGACAGATCAAATGATAATAGGAGCAGTTCTTAATGTTCTAAATTCGGCTATTGTGAATCCGAGTCTGTTGGAATCGGGCGGCGAGATAAGCACATATTCACCTACTGCGGATATAGTCCGTAAGCAAAATGAGATCAATCAGATGACAGATTCTCCGCAAGTGGATTTTGACAGAGTTAAAGCTGAAATTTTCAGGCTTGCCGAAATGAAATACGACTGCTGCACTTACAATGAAAGTCCGCAGAAAACAGAAGAACTACGTAATTTACTTGAGAATAACAAACAATTAAATATACTCGATATCGGCTTATTCAAAGCGTGTGTTTCACGAATCTGGATAAGCCATTTTTGTACCATAGAGGTAGAGCTTATCAACGGAGTAAGGATCAAGAATATTACTGAAAAAGTCAAAACGTCAAGGAGTGAAAACAATGTCCACAGCGCCGAATGTAACGGTGATACCTGCGAAAGTGCAGACAGCTGAAAGTCGCAGTAAATACCACCAGTTAAGAGTTGCCGCATACTGCCGAGTATCTACGGCTCAGGAAGAACAGCAGAACAGCTATCAGGTCCAGATCGCATATTACACCGATCTTATCAACAGAAAAAAGGAATGGACGCTTGCGGGGGTATTTGCAGACGAGGGTATAAGCGGAACTCAGACAAAGAAAAGAACCGAGTTTAACCGCATGATAAGAATGTGCAGGAACAAAAAGATAGATCTTGTGATCACCAAATCAATATCAAGATTTGCCCGAAATACCGTCGATTGCCTTGAATATGTCAGACAACTTAAAGACTTGGGTATCGGAGTTATTTTTGAAAAAGAGAACATAAACACCTTAACCATGACATCGGAATTTATGGTAGCTCTGTATGGAAGTTTTGCTCAGGCGGAATCCGAATCCATAAGTAAAAATGTTTCATGGGGAAAAGAAAAAGCTTATCGTGAGGGAAAGGTGCAGTTTCAGTATAAATATCTTCTGGGCTACAAAAAGGGGACGGACGGTAAGCCTGAAATAGTTCCCGAAGAAGCGGAGATCGTGCGACTGATATATACGCTGTTCCTTGACGGATATAGCATGACCAGAATCAAAAAAATTCTTGAAAACAAGGGATATTTGACCGCACAAGGCAAAAAAGTTTGGAACGAATCTTTAATAAGAAGCATCCTCAAAAACGAAAAGTACGTGGGAGATGCACTCTTGCAGAAAACTTTTACAAGCGATTGCATAACGCACAAAGTCGTGAAAAATCATGGAGAACGTCCGATGTATCTGGTTACGGATCATCATGTTCCGATAGTTGACCGTGACACTTACAACAGGGTTCAGCAGGAGCTTGCAAGGCGTTCCAGTAAACGAAAAGTTTCAGATAAAACTACAACTGAACAGGGAAAGTATTCAAGCAAATACGCACTTACCGAATTGCTTATCTGCGGTCACTGCGGTACGCCTTATCGCAGAACTACTTGGGCGGCTCGTGGAAAAAAGCAAATTGTCTGGCGGTGCATCAGCCGTCTGGAACACGGTAAAAAGTATTGCCCAGATTCTCCTACGATAAAGGAAGAAAATCTGCATCAAGGAATCATAAAAGCGATTAATAATTACTACTCATGCCGTAACGATATTGCAAGAATTCTCAAAGCAAACATTGGAACGGTTCTTGAATGTCAGGGGCAGGAAGAAATTATCGCTGCCGAAAACAGACTTAAAGAAATCGACCGAGCAAGAAACGAATTAGTTGGACTGATAGCAACAGGCGGCTGTGATGAGGACAAGCTGGACAGCGAGTTTGAAAAGCTATATGAGGAAGAGCAAAGCCTAAGTGAAAGACTTGTATTGCTGAAATCAAAAAAACAAACTTCCGCCGAAACTCAAGCCAAGCTTGATAAGATAATAGATATGATAGAGCATGAAAAGTTTGAGTTGGAAACATTTGATAATGTGCTTATCAGAAAGCTGATAGAATGTGTGAAGGTTCTGAACAAGGCGGAGATACTGGTGATCTTTAAAGGTGGGTATGAGGTCAGAAAGGAAATTGAATAACGATCAAAATTTACGGCTTGCGATATATTCGCAGGCTGTTTTTGTTGGGAGGTGTAACATTGTCATCAAACTTTGACGGCATAAAAACAAGAAAATTCGGTATAGAGATAGAAATGACTGGACTTACACGAAGTCAGGCGGCAAAAGCTATGGCAAATGTCCTTGACGGGCGTGTTGAACACGAGGGCGGAAGCTATGACAAATACATTGTAACTGATTCAAAGAACAGAAAGTGGGCGATAGTTTATGACGGCAGTATCAACTGCTATAATGCAAACGGAGACAGAGCGTCTAAGTCTTACAGCGTGGAAATGAACTCTCCTGTGCTGGAATATGGAGACATACCGCTTTTGCAGGAAGTTGTCAGAGCGTTACGCCGTGCAGGCGGAGTAACGGGTCCTCGGTACTGTGCTGGAACGCATATCCATATTTCAGCGGACGATTATACACCGCAGCAGATTCGAAATCTTGTGAACATCTTCGCAAGCAAGGAGAACTTTCTGTGGGACGCTTTGCAGGTATCATCAGCCCGTGAAAGCTACTGTCACAAGATGGACAAGCAGTTCATAGCGGACATAAACCGCAAGAAACCCAAAGATATGGAGGAGATAAAAAAGCTTTGGTATCGTGGAAGAATGAGCGAGCAGTTTCAGCATTATTCAAACAGCCGATATGTGATCTGCAATCTGCACAGCTTTTTTCAGCACGGACATTATGAGATAAGAGCTTACAACGGTTCTCTTCACGCAGGAGAGGTAAGAAGTCAGATAGTGCTTGCGTTAGCTATAAGCAATGCGGCAATGACAAAGAAATACTGCTCTCCTCACGTTTCACAAAGCGATAATATGCGGTACAGTTTCAGAGTGTGGCTTTTAAATCTTGGACTGATAGGAGATGAATTCAAGAATTGCAGGTCGCATCTGCTGAAACATCTTGAGGGTGACATAGCCTGGCGACACCCGGAGGACGGGATTGCTGCAAGGGCAAGGCTTAAAGAAAAGCGAGAGCTTGAAAAACAAGCGGCTCGTGAGCGGCGTGCCGAGCCTGTAAGCGACAACAGCACACAAGCCGAAAATGTACCCGAAGAAAACAACGAGCTCACAGAGAGCCAATGTGAGGGCGTTGAAGAGGAACTTGAAATGAGTATGTAAAATTGCAAAGGAGTTTTTATGGAATACAAAAGATTATACATCGCTTATGGCAGCAACATCAACCTTGAACAAATGGCATATCGCTGTCCAAATTCAAAGATCGTAAGCAAGGAGATGCTGAAAGGCTACGAGCTTGAATTCAGAGGTGTTGCGACGATCGTGCCGAATGATAAATCGGAAGTCCCCATACTCATATGGGAGATAGACGGACGTGACGAGCACAGTCTTGACAGGTATGAGGGCTTTCCGAATCTTTACCGCAAGGAGCTGTTTGAGATAGAGGTAGACGGAGAAAAAAAAGAGTGCATGGCGTACTTGATGAACAAAGGACAGATATCGCCGCCGACCAGTTATTATTACAACGTCATAAATCAGGGATATGAGGCGAACGGTATGGACACAAGCTATCTAAGGGCGGCACTTGAAAAGTCGGTTTACGGGCAGCATTTTGATGAATTTCAAGAAGAACTTGAAGAAGATGATCTTCAGATGAAGTTTTAAGGAGCGTGGTCAAATGAGATACAAAGGATTTTACATCAAGATCTCACCTGACAGCAACATTCGTAGGGTCGACAAGAAAGGCAGAGATATTCTCTGTGAGGGATTTTTGATACAGGTTTTCGCTGACGAGACCGAACGTATTGAGATCGACAACTTTTCTGCGGCTGTGGGTTTTGAGATACTGGAGAACAGCTTTGAGGAGGCGGTGCAGTTTGCGAAGGATTTTGTGGAGTGTGAGGGGAAGGAATGTATGTGAAATATGTGGGACAAATAAAAATGCTATGAAAATCGGCTTTATAATAAGTCGATTTTCTTGCTTGATTTGTCGAAATATGTCATAATAATGTATGTGTTTGAAAGTATGTACAAAGCTAAGGTTGGCCGATTGTGCAATATATAGAAATCATGCTTGAATTATTAAAATGTCACTAGCTCTATTGAAAAATGCTGTAAAATGGTGTATAATTATGTTAGGCGGCTTGTCTTTATATGCAATGCTGTATGTAAAATAAAACAAGCGGCAATAATAAACGTTCTCACACGAGTGCAAATCCATTATATTATGTAGTATGTGATTCTTATTTGATTAACATATCAATCATTATTTCATAAAAAAAAGAGAGGAATATCTATGGAGATTATCTACAAGTCAATTCGTACAATTAATTATGAAACACAACAGATTAGCGCAATCGATACGCCATCTGCATTTGATGATTATGTAGCTGAATTAATAAATCACATAAGCAACAATAATTCTGTTCGTGAATATAAAACACGTTCAAATTCTACTGAGGTTATTGGAAATATATTAGGAGTATGTGCAAATATAAATGATGATGATTGTGTTTTTAGTAAGATGGATGTAATAGCTAGACGTCTTTTGTTGAAAGAAACAGAAGCTCAAAGTAGTATTATTCACACGAATACAATAGTGCAAAAGGGTAGTTTAGTCCAAGCTTTGTTATTTGATGAAACATCGGAGAAATATATATACTTATTAGCAAAAGTGGAGCATACTGAGTGGGTGGATGATTCTGATTTTACTTTTAAAACTGGTTTTTCAAAAGATAAAAAGAAAATATGGAAGTCATGCTTGTTTGATTTATCTAATCTTGTTGCAGATACTTTTTGTGCTAAAGTATATTCTGATACAAAAGCACGATATTGGTATGATGGTTTTCTAGAATTGGATGAAATGAATAGCGATGAAGCAAACACAGAACGAGCTTTTAAAGCAGTCGATGCTACACTGGGTCACGGATTTAGAGGTATCACCAGTCCTGATCATACAATAATTAGAAATGGTTTTGTAGCATATATGAAAAACAAAGAGCATATTGATTATCCAGAAATGGTCGAAGAAATTTTGGGGAATTATGAACCTATTGATCCTAATATTTCATCGGATAAAATATTAGAAATAAAATCAAGGTTGTTAGAGCAACCAGAAAAGAGAAAATTTGATTGTCAATTTAATGTCGTAGGAAGTGCAATTAATGCAAGAATAAGGCGTGTATATCCAATATATGATGGAATAGATCTTAGAGTCAATGGAGGTATTAAGGAATTATCAAAAACAATTATTGCTGTTGAGGAAAATGGCGTGAGATACATAAAAATTAGAACCAATAATGAAACTACGTTCAATCAATTTAAGTTTTAAATAAAGGGAAAATAGAATGTTGAGAAAGGAGGTTAGATATTATGTTGTTTTCCGAAATGAAGAGGATATTTAAGTGTGATAATATTAATATTTCTGAACGACTAAATACAGTTGAAGCTTCTTTTGACATTGAATTTCAGGATTTCCCCGCTATGGAGGAACTTCGGAATATTATTTCAATTGTGCCCACACGTGATATTATAGTATTAACATTGAAAAGTTACAGTGGTGATATTATTCAAATTACAAATAGTCAAGTTGAGGAGTGTGACTTTTCAAAATTGATAGACGGATTATCTTCTGATGATGAGATTAGCGTAAGTGTTAGAATTGACAAAAGTATCTTGGATAATAAATTTTCGATATATGATTTTGATTCCTTTAGTAATGATTTGACAAGACGTGAACCTAATGAGGTGATGAAATGGTTCTCAGATTGTTTGAAAGGGATAGATTTCTTACGATTTGAAGTGTTCGATTATGATATTTCATTTGCTACTAGAACATTAGCTTTTGAATCCAGTAGTGATGCTATTTTTTATCCAAAGGTAAACAGATTACAGAGGCTAAAAAGTTGTAGAGAAAATGCTTGTTTTTATAACATGAACACTTATGAAATAATTCCTGATGATTTCATTTTTGAAGGCATTATGAGAGCAGGAGAAAGGCTGAAATCGTTATTTGGTAAATTGGCAACGATTCTCTCTTTGATATATGTAGTCTCTTATTCATCAATTGATGAATACAGCGTTAATCTTCAAATCAATGGTCAGAGAACAACAAGCCAAACGAGACCTTTGAATAGTATTGAAGAAAACGATAAATGGATTTCGATTTATAATTGGATATTTACAGATGGAAATCCAACTGACAAAATGTTGATAGCTCACAATGTTATGAGCTTATATTGTAAATATGAGAGCTTTTTAAATATCGATGAGACTATGTTTGATGCGATTAAGACAAACTATAATCTTTACTTGCGTACTAATGTGAGTCAATATCTTGACATGAAACGTGATATAGGTAAATTCATTCAAAACATTGTTACTCAAGTAAGTGATTATGCGTTGAGCATACTTAGTAAGTTTAAAGCAAACCTAATTGCATTATTCGTGTTTCTGTTTACTGTCGTATTAACAAATATTGGGAACAAGCAAAACTGGGGAGATATTTTTACTAAGCACACAATATATATAATTGAATTATTTGCAATGGGATCTATGGTGTATATGGTTATATGCATTTTTGAAACGAGATACCAATTAAAGAAAGTACGAACTGGATATCAAGAATTAAAGAATAATTATAAGGATGTATTATCAGACTTAGAAATAAAAGAAGCGTTTCAAGAAGATAAACTTTTTAAGGAGGCAAATAAGTCGGCTAAAAACGGATTAATTGGATGGTCTATAGTTTGGGGTGCTACATTACTGTTATGTATTCTTGTTATTGAGTTTTTTACAACAAATCATGGGGTGCTGGTATGGTTATGGGATAAATGCTATACTCTTTTTATCGCTTCTAAATGAGAATAATATCTATAATTTTTTATCAAAGGTTTAGACATTACTTTTAACGAGAAATATTATATATTTCGTCATCTATTTCATAGTCGCAACACAAGTTAGAAAGCTTGCAAATCCTTTATTTACGAGGGTTTGCGAGTTTTTTGTTTTATGACAAATTATGTTTTGGTCATTGTTTGGTCATTATGGTCAAAAAAATAAAATATGTGAAACTTATCGAGCAGGCTTAATGAGATCCCGGCTTTTGGGGTGGCAAAGTCGTGAAAATATGCAAATCACATTCCATATTGTTGCTTTAAAACAATTTTCTTGATATTATTTGCCGTTTTCTGTTGAAATATAACTAAACACGTGGTATAATATATAATAAAATGATATATTGTTGTTATAATGATTAATCGGAATTTGTCGAGATGATTTGCTCTATATTTTAATATGACTATCACCTTAACTCAGCAAACTCTCAAGTCTGCACTCAGGGCAGTTAACGCACGCCAAAGCCAGATGCTCGAACAGGTTTTCATGATATGAGCATCTGTTGAAGCGATAGCAAAACTCATCGAGATAAAGCTGAACATGCTTGCGTTCCATACCATGATAAGTGCCCTCAACAAAGGCTTTTGCATTTGAAATTATGGTGTGCAGCCATTTAAGCATGTTCTTATCAGGTGCAAAAGTCTCGTAGCTGTGGAAGTATTTCTCAGCCAAAGGTTTGCGGAGCGAGCGGTAATTATCCGTTTCTACTCTCGAAAATTCTGCAATGTTTTTCTTTGCAAATTTGCCGATGGTCACTCCTCTTAAATCAAGCAAAACCTTCATTTTTACGTACTTTGGAGCACCATTTATCGTCTTTGAAACAGCGACCATGATCTTCATTTTTGAAGTACCTCGACCACGCTTTTTGCCATGATCTGACGTGCCGATATAGGTATCATCTAGCTCAACAATGCCGTCAAGAAGATACTTATTTTCTCGATTTGACATAGCATTTCTTAGCCTTTGCAGAAGAAACCAAGCGGTTTTGTAGAACAATTTCAGCGTTTGCGACAGATACGAAGCCGAACAGCCACGCTTGTCATTTGCAAACAAAAACATTGCCCAAAGCCAGTATGTAAGCTTAAGATGAGTTTTATCCATAACAGTTCCGCTTGTCACAGAGGTCTGATGACGACAACATTTGCACTGGCATGTGTGACGTTTTTTGATGTGATATAACTCTGTACAGCCACATTTTGGATAAACAAAACCTTGTGGGAAACGCAGTTCAAAGAGAAACTCACGGCATTTATCTTCCGTGTTGAATTCCCTCTGAAAATCTATGATGCCGAGCTTGCTTTTGTGGATTTTTCTTTTAGACATAACGATTTTGCCTCACTTTTCGTTGTTATGCCTATATTATATCATACTATCTGTCCGTTTGTCTGGATTTTTGCTTGCTGAGGAAAAGTGATAGTCATATATTTTAATAAAAAGATAAGTAAAGTGTCTGGATATTAAGGAGGTTATGACGCATAAAATGAGTATAGCGAAATTACCAAGTGGACACTATAGGGTTCGTATTTGGGCTAAAAGAAAACTTTACGGAAAAGTTTTTGACACATTAAAAGAAGCAGAAGAATATCAAAGCTTTATTATTAGAAATAGAGATATGATAGGAAAAGCTGAAAATGTATTTAATGAAGATCTGACAATTAGTGTTAAAGTTGATAATCTCTTAGATGGATATGGAAAGATAAAACAGCAATATATAAATGATGAATTATGTAAAATAGACAAGATGTCTGGAACAGCATTTGAAGAATACTGTATTATGTTATTAGAAATATCTGATGTGCTACCTAAATCAAATTATTCAAAAACTAGAAAAAGTGGTGATTATGGTGCAGATATTATAATTAATCATTGTAACAAAGTGAAAGTAAGCGTTCAATGTAAAAGGCTCAAAGATAATCCTGTTAGAATCGAAGCGATTCAAGAGGTAGTTGGTAGTAAAAAAATCTATCACACAAATAAATGCATGGTTATTACAAATAGTAGATTTACAGAAAATGCTGTTTCACTTGCATTAGCTAATGATGTATTACTAATTGACAGGGAAAGACTAATCAAGTTGATAGAATTAAAGTACGAGAAATGTAAAAAAATTAATAGTGGAAAATACTGGAGCAAACTATGTGAAGTGCTTAGTTGATTAGATCAATAACGTGTATAGATATATTCTGAGTTATCTCAATAACATTTCAGATAACTGTATCATCAAAATTCCACCACCCCACCCATTCCAACCAAAGATGGCAACCTGATGACTTATACCACAACCAAAGTACAAGCCTTAAAGAGCTATCCTACATATCAGTTTTATGCACAGGCTGACCAAAGGTCGAATGATACTGACAGCGTATAAGTACCGTTGATTTCTCTGCAAGGTATCGCTCCGAAGAGATATGTCGCAAACTGTTTTGGGTTTCGCTTTCCACACGGAACTTGCAACGTTGCATATGTTCATCTTTTATTCAAAGGCGTTTATCATCGGAACTTATCACAATGCGAATCCGGTTCAGTTGCAGCTGTATCTTTATGGATTCTGCTTTAGCTTCAATCGCAGGAGGCAGCGGTAAAATGACCAGCGGATGAATGAGTGGTTTGGTGAGGAAAAGGGATAGACGTAAAATATAGTAACTGTTAGGAGCTTGTAAATGGATCTGTATGAAATTGTGCCGGAATATTTGTTTTCTGTGCTTGTGTCAAAAAATAAAAGGCTCTATGTAAATTCGCTTTTTGTCCTGCTTGATGCGTTCAAGACGCATCTTCAGATCTCAAAGGACGCGTTAGTCTCAATGCTTATAGCTGCTCTTGAGAATGAGATCATTTCTGCAGATCTTTCTGATGAGGCTCTGCTCGAAAACGAATATTCTCTTTCCGGACGAGCACATTTTATTGTACGGAAGCTAAAAACAAACGGCTGGATAACCATTGAGACCGAAAGTGATTTTATTGATTATGTTACCCTTCCAAATTACAGTATAAAGATCATACAGACCCTTTTTGACATTACGCATATCTCCGAGCAGGAAAACTTTACTTATGTTTACTCCACCTATTCATCTCTGAAAACTGCAAATGAAAACAGAGAACCTTTTGAGGTATATGCTGCTCTGTGTGACAGTGTTGTCAGGACTGAGCAGCTTGTGAAAAATCTGAAATCAGTCTATCACGGTATTACTGCATACAATCAGCAGCTGCTTGATCTTATCAATGTAAATACTGTGCTGAATCTGCACTATGATAGGTTCAGACAGGAGATAGCCGAAAAGATACTTCGTCCTTTGAAAATTCGTGATTCGGTTCCAAAATATAAACGCCCTATCGAGATCTTTTTAAAAAGCTGGCTTGTGGATGATGATCTGCTGAATGCTCTTGCTGATTTTTCTTTTCATAATGGTAAATATGATTCTGTCGAGCAATGTCATGAAGATATCCAAAAAAAAATATACTATATCATTGATACATACGAGCATCTTGAGAGAGATTATATAAATGTAATAGATCAGAAGAACAGGGCATACACAAGAGCCACTACACAGAAGATAGACTATCTGTTGAACTCAGATCAGTCTGTAAAGGGTAATCTTATCTCTGTAATGAAAGCTATTTCAGAAGAGGAAACTGCTGAGGCTGTTCTTGAAATGATACAGGATTCCTTTGAATTGTATGAGCTGGGTTATTTGTCAGAGGAAAGCTTGTATGACCGAAAGAAAGCTGTGCGTCACGAACGTGTATATGATGTAAAGATAGAAGACGAGAGCGAGGAGCTTAGTGTAAAAGCAAGGGCTGCTGCTATAAAACTGCTCAATAGTAAATACAGCCAAAGAAATGTTCAGGCTTATGTTGAAAAGCTTTTTGACGGGAGATCGGAGGTCAGATCAACGGAGGTAGATGTTGCCGATGATGAGGCATATATAATGACCATGTTGGCTGTTGCTTATGCAGGGGACAGAGAAAGCGGATATACAATAGAGATAGATGAAAGCAGCGTAAAAAAAGGCAGATATGAAATACCGGATATCATATTCAGAAAAAAGGTGAGATCATGAGCTTTGAGGATAGTTTACAGATAATTGCAAATATGTATGATAAAGAAAAGGCTGAATTTACTCAAACAGCTAATTATCTCCTTTCGTCTACATATATCCTGAGAGAAGATAATAAGAACAGAATATCAAAAACATATTTGTTTATCGACAGGCATTTTGAATTGTTTTACGAAATTTTCAGCCTTATTGGCTGGAAGATATACCGAAACAAGGAACATGGCGTTATTTATACATATAATGAATCAGCATCAAACAAATTGAGGCTGGACAAGCTGAGCACAGTTATACTTCTGGCTCTGCGGATCATCTTTGAAGAAAAACGTGTAACAGCAAGTTCAAACAACAATGTTGTTGTCACCGTATCAGGGGTATTAAATAAAATAGTAAATGATTTTTCGATCATTAAGAAAAAACCTTCGCAAAAGGAATTAAAGCAGAGCTTTGGAACTTTTGAGGAGCATAATCTGATCTATAAACTTGGAGAGAGCTTTTCGGATATGGATTGTAAAATAGTGATATTACCCTCAATTCTGTTTGCTGTATCTAATGAAAAGTGCAAAAATATATGTGAAAAAATAAAGGTTGAAAAGGAGCAAGAGGATGAAGAAGCTGAACAGGTTGCTGTTGATTAATTGGCATTATTTCTCAAAACAGATCGTTGATCTTGGAGATATAAACTTTCTGACAGGTGCTAATACAGCAGGAAAGTCAACAGTTATTGATGCTCTTCAGGTTGTGCTTATGGGTGAGACCAGAAGCTCAGCGTTTAACCGTGCTGCCAGCAAGAAATCCGAAAGAACACTAAAGAGCTATCTTATAGGCTCGATGGGTGAAGATGTTGAGAACGGAATAAAAAGCATAAGAGGCGGTAAAAATTTTACTTCTTATTTAGTTGTTGAGTGCTATGATAATATAAAAGATGAGTATTTCTGTTTTGGTGCTGTGTTTGACGTATATTCCGACGGTTCTGATATAAAAAAGAGATTCTTTTATCTGAGAGGCCGTTTGCCTAACGAACAGTTTATAAGCGGTGGATATGCGATGGACACAGTGGAGTTGGTGGAGTATTTCAAAAGGAACTATCCGCAAAGGCATCAGATAACGGGAACTATACAGACTTATCAGGAGCTTGTCCTCTCAAAGCTGAATGTGCATGACAGAAAAATGTTTTCTATGCTAAAAAAAGCTATATCATTCGAGCCGATCAATGATATAGAAAAATTCATCACAGAAAATGTCTGCGATACGGATGATGAAAACGATATTGATATTGCCGCTATGCAGGAAAACATCTCCTATTATATGAGACAGGAGGAGCTTGCAAAGGTATTTGAAAAAAAGCTGGAAGCACTCGAACAGATAAGAAATGCATTTTCTGAAGTAAAGAGGTTTTTTGCTCAGAAAAAACGTCAGCAGTTCCTGATCGATTATGCAGCATACGAAACAGCTGAATCAGAGCTGAAGAATGCAGAAGCCGAGTCAGAGCAGTATGATAAGGATATACAAGAATTTTCTGAAAGATACAGGGCACTTGAAGGGATTATAACTAAGCTGGAGCAGAATAAAAAGGAACTTGAACACGAGAGAAACAAATATCGCCTTGAAAACAACGTTGACCGGTTGGAGGAAGACATTAAACGCTATGAAACTGCACTTAAGGAAGCAGACAATAAGATAGGTTCGTTTGTGCTGTCTGTCAGAAGAAACTGTGAAAAATGGCTAGACATAATATGCTCGGCTCAGGCAGCGGTGGCTACACAGGAATTTGACGAGCTATGCAGCAGACTGTGCGAAAGCATTAACAGACTTGAAAACATCAGAGAGGACAATATAGGAGATCATTCAGTTGGCTTCTTTAGGGACATCAGCAGTCAGTACAACAGTATAAAGAGGTATGCTTCCCCTGTGTGGGCTAAAACGGCCGGGAAATTGATCAAAGTCAGACAGGATAGACAGGAACTTGAAGCTGTGATAGAAAAGCTTGAAAGTGGGATAATGCAGTATCCTGAAAAGGCACAGGCTTTTAAAGATGCTGTTGCATACGGTTTATATAAAAAGTATGGTCATACCGTTATTGTTGATTTCTTTGCAGATCTGATAGATGTTAGTGACGATGAGTGGCACAACGCTGTCGAGGGCTATCTGAACACTCAGAGAATGAATCTGATAATCGAGCCTGAATATTTCAGAGATGCCTATAATATCTACAAGGAAAAGCGGCACGAAATAGGTGCATATGAGTACAGGATAGTTGACTGTGACAAGGTATTAAAGGCTAACAGAAACATAGTACAGGACAGTCTTTCCGATGTCGTTTCTTCTGACAACATATATGCCAAAGCCTATGCGGAATACCTTATGGGCTCAGTTACAAGATGCTATGATGATAAAAAGATAAGGGAACATAAAAGATCTGTAACAAGAGAATGTATGATATACAGCGGATTTTCTGTAGGTTCTCTGAATAAAAATGCATATTCAAGCCCCTATATAGGAAGGGATTCTCTTGAGAAACAGATCGCAATAAAAAGGAGAGATCTTGAAGCTATAATAGCCAAAATATCAGACCTTAGTTCGATAGAAACAGCACTAAAGCCTATCATAGAGCAGGACTGGTTTTTGTCTGATGAGTATATTTCATCTACCGTCAAGGGCATTTTTGACATTAATGAAAGGAGAGCAAATGACCGCACAGAGCTTAATAAGCTGCATCAGTTATATGAGAGCCTTGACCTTTTCTGGATAACAGAAATGAATAATAAAATCGAGAATAAAGATATTGAAATAAAAGCTGCTTATAAGGATAAAGAGGAAACAGCTAAGTTCATAAGCGATTATAAAAATGAAAAGGAACGGACTATTACGCAAAAAATACCTGCAATAAAACAGGAGATAAAGCGGTGTAAAGAGCGGATAAATGAACGGTATGATGAAGAGTATATCAGTTCCATAAAGTCGGGATATTATGATGCCGAACTGAAAAAGCGTGGTACACCTCAGGCTGTAGCAAATGGATTCGAGTCGCCATTGAAGCAAACAGAGACATTACTTAAGGATAAGTGTGAAGATGTTATAAATCTCAGAAGCGAGTATAATAGAGTTCAGAACATATCATTCTCATTCAGCGATCCATTCAATAATAATGATTACGAAAATGAATACGTGAAGATCAAGGACACAGAGCTCCCGAAATATCGTGAAGAGATAAAAAAGGCAAAAGAGGACGCTATGGCACAGTTCAAAAGTGATTTTCTCTATAAGCTGCAGCGTAATATAAACGATGCGATAGACCGTATTGATGAATTGAACAGAGCTTTGAAAAATGCACGCTTTGGAAATGATACTTATCGTTTTAAAGTCGAGCCTGCACCGGAATACAGAGAGTATTATGATATGATAACGTCCGACTTGCTGATGAATGGTGACAATACTTTGTTTTCTTATGAATTCACAAACAAATATCAGAGCACACTCGATAGTCTTTTTTCTCAGATAATATGCCTTTCGGACAATGACCGTGAGAATGCAGCCAGAAACATCGAAATGTTCAGCAAGTATACAACATATCTATCTTTTGATCTTTATTCAACGGATATAAACGGCACAACAGTCAAGCTGTCCAAATCAATGTCCACCAACTCAGGCGGTGAAACTCAAACTCCGTTTTATATTGCTGTGCTTGCTTCCTTTGCACAGCTTTACAAGGTGAACGACAATAAGGAAACAGGCAATACTTTCAGACTGGTCATATTTGATGAGGCATTTAGCAATATGGACAGTGAAAGGAGCAGAGAGAGCATTAAGCTGTTAAAGTATTTTAAACTACAGGCTATAATTTGTGCGCCTTCTGATAAAGCAGCCAATATTGCTCCAATAGTAGATTCTACGCTTCTTGTCAACAAAGAGATGGGCAAAAACGGATATAGATCAAGCATTATAAAATGGACAAAAGAAATGAGTGACAGTTATGGATCATCGCAAACGGATACTTAACGACCTGCTAGATAAATATGAAAAGAGCACTCAGACTGAATTCAAGCGGCGAATAATGATCGACTGTACAAGGTCAAATTATCTGGACATTACCGACCCTGAGCAGAAAAAGCAATTTCTTAATGCGGTCACAGAGCTGTCTGAGAAAGAGCTAATCTTTTACGATTGGGAGCGCAAGGGGTATGTAGTGAAAAACGTCTGGCTCAATATTGATAAGGCAGACGAAGCGTATGCGTTTATCGGAAGAAAAAGCACTTATTCTGCTGCCAATGAGCTTGCTACATTGTTTGGTGAGTATCTTGAACGAATAAATACTGCGTGGATCGCTGATTATCTCAGCAGACAGATCAGTGAGATCACCGAAAGATCGAAGCTGGTAGAAAAGTGGCAGAGCGATATGATGCTTGTTAGGAATATTCTCAAAGCACTTGATGAGATAGACAGACTTATCAGCAGTATCTCTATGCGGGCATTCAGTATACGCTTGTTTGCTGACTCTAAGTTTTTTGAAAAAAACATTAAAAAATATATCGTTGATATAGCATCAAAAAATGAGCCTGAACTTGAAGCTATGGACGAGCTTTCAGAAAGAGAGATCCTTGCACAGATCGGTATTATTATGATGCCTGAGATATTTGAATTCTGCGGGGATATGACCATAGGTTTTGCAGATGGAGAGGTAGATTATTCACCTATCAGAAGCGGCTCATGTATAACAAGTGACAGCGTGAAGGATATCCGATACATAACACTTGACAGCCGTATTTCAAGAATCTTGTTTATCGAGAACAAAACTAATTACTCAGAATATTGCCTTAACTCGAAACTCTCTGACGAATTGGTCATATTTCATGGCGGATTCTACAGCCCGGCACACGGAGTATTTTTCCGTTTTATAGCTGATGCAGCCGAGAAAAACGATATCCCTGTTTTCTTTTGGGCAGATATTGATTACGGCGGTTTCAGAATGTTTATCAGGCTTCGGGATAATATTGTCCCTGCTCTCAAGCCATTAAATATGGATACTGAAGCATTTTCTTCTCATTCCGAGAAGCTGTTGGGAAGAAACGATAAGTATATTCATAAAACGCTTCAGTTGCTTACCGACCCTGATTATGAGTGCTTTTATGATGTGATAAACATGATCGCTAAAAGAAAGGGGACCGTAGAGCAAGAATGCTTTTTGCTTGACGATAACCCGGTTTTGGTATAGAACTGAAAGTTCTGTGCATGACAGATACTAGATCATATAGTACTAATATGTAAAAAACACAGAGCTGACCTCACAAGAGATCGGCTCTGATATCAACGGAACACGTCCATAACTTTGGGCCTTATTACCCCTAAAAGATACTAAAAGCTGTGTTAATCCGCCTTGCTTAACTTGCTCTGAAATGCCTTAAAATAGGGCATTTGCAGAATTGGCAAAAAGTCGCATAAGAACATTTGTGCGATTCAAGTCCCGTTTGCCGCACCAAGTTAGAAAGCTTGCAAATCCTTTATTTACGAGGGTTTGCGAGTTTTTTGTTTTACAATAAAAACAGCTTCCGAACAGCCGCTGACAACTGCTCGGAAGCTAATGCTTTACCTATCATATATCGCTTATCCCTGCACTATCTTTCTTCTTGCACATGATCCTATAACCCACTCTCCCGTAAATAAAACTCAGAACCCAGCCTGCCGGCATTGACAGCCATACTGCCGATACGCCTATGACCGATACCAGAGCGTAGGTGAAAATAATTCGGAACGTGAGATTTATTATGCTTCCGGATAAAAACAGCTTCAAACACCCAAGCCCCCTTAACATTCCGTTAAAACTTGAATTTATTCCCATTATTATATAACAAAACGCAAGGTCTGTCATGTAGCCCATGCCTGTTTCTATGGCGGAAGCTGAGGAGCTTGACAAGTCCATAAAAAAGCCCAAGAATCGCCGCCTGAGAAGCATTATTACTGCAAATTCTATCACCGCTATGCCTGCGCATAACAGCACGCTCGCCTTGTAGCCCTCTCTGATACGCTCTTTTTTGCCTGCCCCAAGATTTTGTGCTGTGTAGGTGGATACCGCATTTCCGCAAGCTATGAACGGCATTATCGCAAAGGAGTCTATCTTTGAAGCCGCCGTGTACCCTGCAAGCACGTCCGAGCCAAAGGGATTGACCGCAGACTGCACTATTAACATCCCCACCGACACCACTGACTGCTGTATCACCGATACTGCCGCATAGGACGACATCTCTTTTAAGACTGCCCCCGAAAAGAAGCTGAACTCTGCCCTTTCATGGTCTTTTATGTATACCTTGTCAGTAAGAAGCAGAAACGATATCACTGCCGATACTCCCTGAGCAATGAAAGTCGCCCATGCCGCACCTGATACGCCCATGGAAAATCCCCCTACAAACAAAAGGTCAAGCCCTATGTTCAGCAAAGAGGACATCACAAGCAAATGAAAAGGCGTCTTTGAGTTGCCAAGGGCACTAAATACCGACGCTTGCACGTTGTAAAGAAACATAAACGGCATACCTAAGGAATATATCCGCAGATAGTCTGCAGCGTCATTTATGATATTCTGCGGCGTTTTCAGAAGTCTTAAAAGCGGCATACTAAGCACCACCCCAAGAACCGCTATCAACGCTGCGACCATAAGTGAAAATATCAGCACAGTGGAAATGCCCGTCTTGACCTTTGACTTGTTCCCGGCACCGCAGTATTTCGCTATAAGCACCGATGTTCCTATGCCCGTACCGGTTGCAACGGCTATCATGACCATTGTCACTGCAAAGGAAACTCCCACCGCCGCAAGAGCTTCGTCACCATTTATCTTGCCCACTATTATGGTGTCCATGGTGTTGTAAAGCTGTTGAAAAAGGTTTGCAAATATAAGAGGCTGTGCAAATCGGAATATTATTTTCTTAGGGTCGCCCTCTGTCATTATTACATTTTCTGGCTTATTCTTCAAATTCTTCACCGCCTGTGAATGTGGGTATGTATCTTTGCTGATTTACGTCAAAAAGCCCTTTTTCCGTCAGCCCCACCTCTGGGATAGTCTGACACAGCGACACTGTAAGCACCACCGTCATACGCTGTATGTTTCCGCCTGTGAGGGCAAGGGCTTCTCTGAAAGCTTTCTGTGCCTTTATCTCGCCTGTGATGTTTTCACCGCTTAGTATGCCTGCCACAGGAAGGGAGTAAAGTCCTGCCACCTTACCGTCAATAGCCATAGCCGCACCGCCGCCGTTCGCTTCAACAGCTTTCACAGCGCAAAGCATATCCGCAGGGTCAACGCCCGATACAACGACATTATTGCTCTCCTGAGCAAAGCTTGCGGCAACAGCTCCCCTTTTAATGCCAAGACCTTTTATAAAGCCACTTCCTATCTCACCACTCCTGCCGAAACGCTCCACAACGAATATGGGCAGAATATCGGCTTTTGTATCACCGCATACAATGCCGTTGCTGACTTCAAGCCTGCCTTTTACAAGCCTTGTGACTATGCCACCCTCGGGCATTTCAATTGCATTTGCAGTAACATAGCCCCTCTCAAAGCCTGCTTTTATCTCAAAAGAATGGCTGTCAAGCCCTCTGGGCAATATCACAGTGTTTTTAAGCTCAGGATAGCAAGTTATATCAAACTCATGCCTGCAAAGAAACTCGCCGTTTTCAGCCACAAGCCTGCCCTGATGATAGACCTTTTTCACTGTCACATTTTCAAGGCTATCCATAAGCAGAAAATTCGCCTTTTTTGAGGGAGCGACCGAGCCTATGATATCGTCAACACCATAGTGCCTTGCGACGTTGAGAGTTGCCATTTTTATTGCTGACACAGGGGAAATACCGCATTTCACTGCAATGCGCAGAGCATTATCTGTACAGCCGTTTTCCTTTATATCCTCCGCAGACTTGTCATCAGTGCAGAACATTATATCGTCCGTAGGGATATGATTTTTTACTATCCCCTCGCAAAGAGTTCGGCAGTTCGGCTCTATAGTTCCCTCTCTTACCAACACCGCCATTCCGCAGGCTAGCCGCTGCTCAAGGTCGCTTATGCTTTCGCACTCATGGTCGTCACAAAGCCCGGCGCAAGCCGCCGTCTGAACGTCACGAAATCCCATTGACGGACAGTGACCGTTCACCTTTACACCTGCCCTTTTTGCCGCACCGAGAAGCTTTATTATCTCCTCATTCCCGACCACAGCACCGCTTATCTCCCCCACAGTTTTCGCCCTGCACTCTTTGATAACATTGGTGATATCGTCTTGCGTTTTCAGGGTGGAAAGATACTGCGAAGAAAGCTGTAAAAAACTTTCTATGGGCATTTCCCCAAGCATTTCGCATATAGCTTTTATGCCCTTAAGACCAAAAGTATTCGACATCTGCATAGGGTCAAAGAATACACAGCCCGTTCCGTGTGGCACTGCGCCCTCGCAGTATGCAAAAGGCGTGAGCTTTGAGGACTCTATGTGCATATGAGCGTCGATAAAAGAAGGCGCAAGATACATTTCTCTGCAATCAATAAACTCTGTTGCTCTAGGCTCAAAGTCAGGGCAAACTGCGGCGATAATGCCGTTTTTTATCCCCACCGAGCCGCTGTCTATTATCCGTTCTCTGTAAACGTCAACTATTCTTGCGTTGTAAAAATAAATATCAAAAGGCAGCTTACCCTTAGCCGCCAGTATAAGTTCCTTTAGCTGCCGATCATTCATAAGCTGCCTCTTTCAGATACAAATATTATCAGTGTTTATATAGCGACTTGTTCAGCGCAAGATTGCAAAGCACATTGATTATACATCTTGACGCCGCAAGTGAAGTTATCTCGCTCACATCAAACGGAGGAGATACCTCCACAACGTCCATTCCACAGATACCGGGAGCTGTCACGAGCTTGAGAAGCCTTAAAAGCTCTCTCGGGAGCATACCGCCAAAATCAGGTGTGCCAGTACCCGGGCAGAAAGCAGCTTCCAGAACGTCTATATCAAGGCTCACATACACTGCCTTACAGTCCTTCCATGCGATATCCAGGGCAAGCTCTGCCACCTTGTCGATACCATACTTATCAATATCCTCCATTGAGATCGCAGTACAGCCGCTGTCACGGGTGAATTTTGACCATGACTTGCAGCAGTTTCCGCCTATGCCTATCTGCACAAGATTTTTTGCGCTGAGGTTAGGCAGGTGAGTGGAATGATACCATTCTGTGCCGTGCATTTTTTCGTCCATTTGGATAGCGTCGCAATCGCTGTGGCGGTCGATATGGATAACGCCGATATTGCCGTCGATATACTTTGAAATGCCCCTGAGCGTAGGAAAAGTGGTAGAGTGGTCGCCCCCAAGAACGATAGGCGTTACTCCCTGAGAGAATATATATCCTATGCCCTTTGTTATCTGGTCGAAAGTCTTTTCGGCATTTGCAGGAAGTGTGTAAATATCTCCTGCGTCGCAAAGCTTTATGTTTTCGTATAGGTCAACGCCATAGTCAGGGTTGAAAGGGGATATCTGCGAAGAAGCGTGTCTTATGCCGGCAGGGCCAAGTCTTGTGCCTGAGCGGTTTGACGCACCGCTGTCATATGGGATACCCACCACTGCAACGTCATATTCCGACACCTTATGGATATCCTCGCAGAAAGGACTTCTGAGAAAAGTTTCGTGGCTTGTGTATGTAGGGCCGAGATTTGTTCTTGCAAAACAGCTCATGCCCTCGCTTTTAATGCTGTCCGCAGGCTCTAATCCAAACTCAACGGCTCTCTTTGCCATTGTAGGAAATCTTGTGTTGCCAAATTCATCAAATCTTGCCGCCGTTTTCATGGCGTGCAGTTCATTTCTGTCTATCATGATTATTTCTCCCTGCTTTCTTTTATAAGCGGAAACTGAAGCTCCGCAATAGTTTCATCACTGTTGTCCGTAAGGGTTATGTCTATACGGTATATCATCACTCCGACGCTTCCAAGGGTGTAGCCATGCTCCTGTGCAAGACAGCGCATTTTCATTATAAGCTCACCGAAATAGCTGTAGCAATTCCTGTGAAAAGCGCAAACGTATTTTCCTCCTGCCACTGTTGTGAAGCTTTCCTTGTCAGCCTGATCTGCCGAGCAGAACACCATAGGGCAGACCTCGGAATCCATATCGTCAGGGTCAACTGAGTTTTTTATGGTCATTGCCACCTTATCAGTGGCAAGCACAGGTGAAGTTCCGCCTATAGCCTCCTCAAGCTTCATAAACTCTATACCAGTGAGATTTGTTCTGAACTTGTTGCTCTCCCCTTTGAGGGCATATCGTTCAGGAAGCTCCTTTATAACAGGGTCATCAAGCTTGAAATCTGTGTTGTTAAGCTCTCTGATAAATTTAAGCTTTTCTTTCAGCACACGGCTTATTTCAAGCTTATCCGATATCTCCTGCTGTAAAAGCTCATAACGCTGTCTGAGAACACGCTCGGACTTTTCAAGGTTTCTGTCGCTGAAATAGTCCTCTATTTCTTTCAGTGATAAGTTCAGCCTGCGAAGCTCTTTTATAGTGCCAAGCTTTTCACACTGCTGTGCCGAATAAAACCTCCGCCCTGTGAGCTTGTCAACGTAGTCAGGTCTTAAAAGCCCTATCTTATCGTAATATCTAAGCCGTTCGGTAGGTATGTTTCGATACTTTGCTATCTCGGTTATGCTCAGAAGCTTTTCCCCATTCGGGACAAGCTGTCCGTTTTCGTCTGTATAAAACACAGTGTATTTCATATCATCAGCCATATCTTGTCCCCCATTCCAATTATTATGGCAGCTTATTCAAGAGCCTGCTCGTCCTCTGCCCCTGTTCTTATCTTCACAACGTTTGCAACGTCATAAACAAATATCTTTCCGTCGCCTATCTTGCCCGTATAAAGTACCTTTCTGATAGTGTCAATAAGAAGTCCAAGAGGAACAGTGCTTATAACTATCTCCACCTTTATCTTAGGCAGAAGCCTTGATTCAAGCTCAGAGCCTCTGTAAAGCTCAGTGCTTCCTTTTTGTATTCCACAGCCGCTCACCTGCGTAACTGTCATGCCTGTTATATCAAGCTTATCCAAAGCATTTTTCAGCATCTCGAACTTTGCGACGTTCATAAGAACGACCACCTTGTGCATCTTTCCGTCCGCCTTGTAGTCAGAAGCGTTAAGCTCTGAGGCTTCGTCTATAGCCCTCACCTTTGAAGGCTCGTCAGCGGCAGCGGTGATGAACTGAGCAGTGTTGAGAAGGTCCGCATAGCTGCTTGAAAGTCCATGCTCGCACTTGTCAAGACCAACTATCTCTGTGTTCTCGCTAACTCTCAGACCCATTGTTTTCTTTATCACGGTGAACACTATCACCATAATAAGCGCTGTCCATGCCGCCACTGAAAGCACGCCTGCAAGCTGTATAAGCAGATCCTTCGGGCTGCCTGAATATATAAGACCGCTTTTCTTTGCGAAAACGCCCGTCATAAGCGTTCCCCATGCTCCGCACAAACCGTGAACACTTACCGCACCCACAGGGTCGTCAGCCTTTAGCTTTGTTATAAGCTCAACACCAAACACCATTACAAAGCCTGCTGTTATGCCGATAAAGAATGCTCCTCCTGCCGAAACTGTGTCACAGCCTGCGGTTGAAGCCACAAGTCCTGCAAGTGCTCCGTTAAGGGTCATTGTCACGTCAGGCTTGCCGTAGCGCACCCATGTGATGAACATTGCAGCTATTGCGCAAGCCGCCGCAGATATGTTTGTGTTAAAGAAGATATCCCCAAGCTTTGCCGCCGCATTGTCGCCCTGAGCGGCGAGAAGCGAGCCACCGTTAAATCCGAACCAGCCTATCCACAAAATGAATATGCCCAAAGCTCCGATAGTGAGATTATGTCCCGGTATGGCTCTCGCCTTGCCGTTTTTATCAAACTTGCCTATCCTTGCTCCCACAAGCAGCGCACCTATAAGTGCGGTAGTTCCGCCAACAACGTGAACGGCAGTTCCGCCTGCGAAATCGTGGAAGCCTATACTTTTGAGCCAGCCTGCACTGTTCCATATCCAGTGACCTGTTATAGGATAAACTATTCCGCTCATAACAGCCGAATATGTAAGATAAGCCTTGAACTTTGTTCTGCCTGCCATTGCTCCTGAAACTATAGTCGTGGCAGTTGAACAAAAGACCGTTGCGAACATAAGGAACACTCGCTTAGGCAGATCTCCTGCGGCTGCAAACTTTCCTGCTGCGAACAGGCTTGGCGTTCCGATAAATCCTACTATGGAGTCGCCATACAAAAAGCTGAAGCCGATAACCCAGAAAAGAACAGAGCCTATGCAGTAATCCATAAGGTTTTTCATTATTATGTTGCCTGCATTTTTTGCTCTGGTGAAGCCTGTTTCCAGCATTGCAAAGCCTGCCTGCATAAAGAATATCAAAGCTGTGCAGAGAAGAACCCACACGGTATCCAGAGATGAATACATTATCGCACTTCCTTTTTCATATTATTTCTTATTTTGCCACATGAACGTCTGCGTAACTGAAGTTATACCAGAACATCGGGCTTGGGTCATATGTGAACTTATCGCTTACTGCGTAAACATCAGATGATGTGTAAAGTCCAAGGTAAGGGCACTCATCAGCAAATATCTTATATGCGTCAGTATAGTAACCCATTTTCTCAGCGTCGTCTGTTGTCTGAGCCGCTTTATCAAGAAGTCCGTCTGCTTCTGTGCTTGACCAAAGTGTTTCATTCGTTCCGCCCTCGCAAGCGTTAGAGCCTGCATATAATGTCTTTAACATTCCCATAGGGTCAAGGAAGTCTGACATCATGTATGTGCCGACTGCGTTGTAATATCTCTCGCCGTTATCCTTTGTCTTGTAGCCGAACATATAGCTGAAGATATCGCTGTCAGGCACTTCCACAAGATTCATTGTGATAGAGCCACTTGCGTCTACCATTGACTTGAGAAGCTCAGCCTGCTTCTGCGTCTGTGAAGTCGTATAGAAATCAAACTCAAAGCCGTCAGGATACTTTGACTTTGCAAGACATTCCTTTACCTTGTCATAATCCTGAGTATAAACATCGCTTTCGGCGATAGTTGAATCCCACTTGTCCTTATCCATATACATCATGGATTCGCTCATTGGAACAACAGCCGACTGCTTTGCATAATCGCCGCCGATAGTTGTTGTTATCTGGGAACGGTCGATACAATATGCAACAGCCTTTCTTGCCCACTCGTCATCAAACGGCTTTGAAGCTGTGTTGAATGCGATATAGTTTGAAGTTGTTCCCTCGCATGAGAGGATATTGAAGTTCTGACAACTCTGATATACAGACATAACGCTGTTTGACATACCCTCGACAAAGTCTATCTGTCCACCCTTTGCCGCAAGTGCTAATGCGCTTTCGTCCTCGATAACGTAATATTCTACCTTGTCGATATCGAGAGTATCAGGGTCGCCCCACCAGTTTTCGTTCTTTTCAAGAACTATCTCGCTTCCTGATGACCATGAAGAAAGCTTGTAAGGACCTGTGCCGACAGTCTTTCCGTCAGCAGTGCCGTACTTGTCGCCTTGCTCCTCTGTTACAGACTTCTCGACTATAGTGCAGGCTGATGTCGCAGGAACATACTGCCATGATGAGTCAGGCTGCTTAAGATGAACTGTCAGCGTCCAAGTATCGTTGTCGGCTTCAAAGCTGTCAACGTTTGCAAAAAGATAGCTCATATAATAGTTGTCTTCTGTTACTCTGTTAAGAGAATAAAGCACATCGTCCATTGTCATTTCATTGCCGTCTGAGAACTTTACTCCCTGTCTTATCTTGTATGTGTATGTAGTATCGTCAACCTGCTCCCAAGATTCTGCAAGGGCAGGCTCAACTGTTGTGCCGTCATGTGAGAAGTTAAGAAGCGTGTCATAGCAGTCATAACCTGTGAGAGTTGCTGCCACGATAGTGAAGTCGGCAGGGTCAAATGATGACGGCTCCTGAGTATAGCCTACTCTGAGAACTGTCTCTGAATTTCCTCCTGAAGAACCTGAGCCTGAACCGGAACCTGTGTTGTTGAAGCAGCCTGTCATACAGCTTGAAACTGTTATTGCCAATGCAGCAGCGGCCGCGATCTTGCGTGAGAATTTTTTCATGATAACTTTCCTTTCTTCAAAAGATTTATTACATATCCGCAGCAGTCTTGCTGCGGTCAATGCCTAGTGGGAAATGACAGGCAACGTAATGCCCGTTTCCAATGTCTTTGAGCTTTGGCGTGCGGTTGTCGCACAAGCCCTCTTTGAAATATCTGCACCTGCCTGCAAAGCGACAGCCCTCGGGGATATCCACTGCGTTCGGTATATCTCCCTCCAGCAGGATATGCTTCTTATTTTCAAGAGGGTGTTCCTTTGGCTTTGCTGAAATAAGTGCCTGAGTGTAAGGGTGAGCAACGCTGTTATATACCTGCTCCACCGTACCCATTTCCATTACCGCTCCCAGATATACCACCGCTATCCTGTCGCAAACGTGACGGACAACGTTCAGATCATGGGAGATAAAAAGTATCGTCTGCCCTTTATCCTCTTTCAGGTCGAGCATAAGATTCAATATCTGCGCCTGCACAGAAACGTCAAGTGCCGAAACAGGCTCGTCTGCAAGAATAAAATCAGGCTCCAGCATAAGCGCCCTTGCTATTGCAAGCCTTTGGAGCTGACCGCCCGAAAGGTCTTTAGGATATCTTGTGAGCAAATCCTCCGGAAGCGCTATATACTCCATAAGCTGTTTTATCCTCGCCTTGTAGACCTCAGGCTTTATCTTATGCACCTTTGCAGATTCTTCAAGGCTAAAGCGTATAGTCTTTTTCGGGTCAAAGGAAGCAAGAGGGTTTTGAAAGACCATTTGCATTCTTGAACGCAGCTCCTGCTGTTCCTTGCGGCTCACATGAGTTATGTTTTTGCCGTCAAAATATATCTCGCCTGAATCAACGTCGATAAGCTTCAGAACGCATCTTCCTATGGTTGATTTGCCCGAGCCGCTCTCGCCTATTATTCCGAATATCTCGCCTTTGTAGATATCAAAGCTAACATCATCAACGGCATGGATATATCTCGTCTTTGCCTTTGCAAGCTTGTAATTGTCAAGGCAGAAATACTTTTTCAGATCTCTGACGCTTATAAAAGGCTGTCTGTCTTTTTCTTTGCTCATTGTGATGTCACCTCCCGCCACTTGAAGCAAGCTGTGCTGTGTCCCTCAGACACATTTTCTGTAACAGGCACGCAGCTTCTGCATTTATCGTCAGCATACTTACATCTTGGTGCAAAGGCACAGCCCTTGAACTTTTCATACAGAAGCGGAGGACTGCCAGGTATGCTTTTCATTCTTTTTTCTGTGTCGCTCTCTCTTGGATTGCTTTCAAGGAGCGCCTTTGTGTATGGGTGAGCAGGGTGGTCGAAAATATCCACAACGCTTGCGGTCTCAACAGCCTTTCCTGCATACATTACAGTTACGCTGTCGCAAATCTCAGCCACAACACCAAGGTTGTGAGTGATGAATATTACCGACGTTCCGCTTTCCTGCTGGAGCTTTTTTATAAGCTTTAGTATCTGCGCCTGTATAGTAACATCAAGCGCCGTGGTAGGTTCGTCTGCAATAAGAAGCTTCGGCTCGCATATAAGAGCCATTGCTATCATTATTCTCTGTAACATTCCTCCGCTCATTTCAAACGGATACTGCTCGTATCTTTTCTCAGCAGGTGTTATGCCTATCTTTTCAAACATCTCGATGACCTTTTCTCTTGCTTCACGGCGATTTAAGTTTTTCTTCGCCCTTAGCATTTCTGCTATCTGCTCGCCTGCTTTCATAATAGGGTCAAGGGAAGTCATAGGGTCTTGGAATATCATTGCGGCTGTGCTGCCCCTGAAATCACGGAGCTGCTTTTTGCTCATTGCAAGAACATCTTTCTCGCCGCTGTCATCTCTTATGTAGATATCCCCTGCATATCTGGTGGTCTCCTCGTTATGGAGCCTTATGACCGACTTTGATGTTACGCTTTTTCCGCAGCCGCTCTCGCCTACGATACCATGTATCTCCCCTTGCTTCACTTCAAGGTCAACGCCCTGAACGGCGTATACGATACCTCTAACTGTCATAAAGTCTACAGAAAGGTCTTTTATTTCAAGAACGTTTCCTTTTTTCATCTTTTACGCCTCCCCGTTTGCCTTAACTGCTGAAAGCTTCTTTATTCTGTGTTTCTTTTCGTATTTCTTGAATGACGGAAGCTTTCTTGATGACGGATCGAGATAGTTCTGAACACCGTCGCTGAAAAGGTTTATGGATACTGTTACAAGTATTACGCATATTGCAGGTATAAAAAGCAGTGCCGAACTATTATAAAGGTTGCCCATGCCGTCACGGAGAAGCGTTCCCCAGTCGGCATTCGGAGCCTGAACGCCAAGTCCCAGAAAGCTCAGAGTAGCCATTGATGTGATAGCTGTACCGATATCAAGTGTGAACTGCGATATCATAGGTGTGATGATGTTCGGCAGGATATGCACGAAAATTATCCTTGCGTCTGAAAAGCCCATTGATTTGCAGGCTTCAACATACACCGCCTTTTTCTCTGTCATTATCATTGATCTTGCGGTCTTTGTTGTAAGAGGGATATAAGAAATGCCTATGGCGATGATACCTGTCATCATGCCCTTTCCCATTACCGCAATAAGGATAAAGGAAAGAAGAAGTGGCGGTATTGCGCTTATAACGTCCCACACCCTCATTACGATACTGTCAAGAGGACCTCTGTAGTATCCGCAGATAAGCCCAAGAGGAACACCTATGACTACCTCTATGGCAACTATAAGAAAGGCATTCAGAATGGAAGTTCTTGCACTGCATATGAGCCTTGAAAAAAGATCTCTGCCAAGTCCGTCAGTTCCGAAAATGTGTCCCTCAGAAAAGGCGGGTGCATATATGGCATTCACGTCTGTGGCAAGAGGGTCATACGGTGCGATAACGCTTGCAAAGAGCGATACGAAAACTATTACCGCAAGGAATATTCCCGTCACCGCCACAACAGGTGTGAAAAACGTTCCTGCTTTATTTTTCTTCTTCATTAAAAATCCCACCTTATTTAAGATCAACTCTCGGATCAAGAACGGTATAAAGTATGTCGATAACAAAACTCATTACAAGATAAGCTCCAAGCATGAAAAGCACAAGTATCTGAACTATAGGAAAATTGTTTTCCTCTATCGCCGATATGAGCAGACCGCCTATACCGGGAAGAGAAAAGACCTGCTCAACTATTACTGTCGAGCCTATAGAGCCTGCTATCATATATCCTGCAACTGTTATAACAGGAATAACAGCGTTGTGAAAAGCGTGCTTGTAGGTTATGTTGCTTTGCTTTAATCCCTTTGCAGCCGCTGTTGCGATATAAGGGGATTGAAGCTGATTTATCATGTTGCTTCGTGTGATACGTCCAAGCATCGCAACGAACGTCAGCGCCATTATCAGGCTCGGTATCATTATACGCTGTAAGAACTCTCCGAAATTTGTATATGTTCCGATAAACGAATATCCAGGAACGTACTTTGTCATGAAAATAAGTATCAGTATGCTTACCAAAAATGACGGCGCACCTGAAAGCACAAGCATAAGTCCCGAAATTGCTGCGTCTGAGGGTCTGCCTTTTCTCAGCGCCGCTGCAACTCCCATTATAACAGCTATCACTGAGCCTATGACGGAACTCATTATCACAAGTCCGAATGTTATTGGAAGCCTTGACATTATAAGACCTTTTACGTCCTGACCGTCAACATAGTCTGTGCCGAAGTCGCCTGAAAGAACTCCCTTTATCCACCTGAGATACTGTATATGCACAGGGTCGTCAAGGTGATATTTTTCTGTAAGAGCCTGCCTGAGTTCAGGAGTGGATTGATTGTTCCCTATCATTACTGTGAGAGGGTCTGCGTCTGACATTCTCAGAACAACGAACACCAGAAAGGATACCAAAAACATTATGACTATCATTGAAAGCAGCCGTTTGATTATAAATCTGAACCTTTTCACTTTGCATTCCTCCTATATTTACAGCTGCGCTTTGCAGGATTTTCTCGTTTAACTTTCATTTTACTTTTTGAAAATAATTTACTTCACGAAACTTTTCTTTCGATATACCTATGATATATCCTGTAGCAACTACAACTGCAATACTAAAAATCAGTCATTTTATATTTTATATATAAACTTTTTATTAACGCAAGCCGCTTTTTCAACTTACAGAAAATGTTGTATGAATAATTAAATTTTATATCCTGCATTTTGTTCATATTCACAAATGTAAGAAAAGAGGGGCGCTCCAAAGCAGAAGCACCCCACAAATGAAGATTTGGTAATCCGTAGAAAGCTTAGTCCTCAAACATCTTTCTTGCAGCGAAGCATATCATCTCGGCAGTGAGATCAGTGCCGTATTCGCTTACGTCGATCATAAGATGTTTGTTGTCACGGTCACCACGATTTTTGCCTGTGACGTATTTATAATAGTTGTGGCGCTGGCGGTCAACACGTTTTATGAGCTTGTCAGCCTCCGGCCATGAAAGGTCATAAGTCTCACACATATGCTTTATCCTTGCTTCCAAAGGCGCATAGAGAAAAACGTTCATGTGGTTCGGATATTCTCTGAGAACATAGTCTGCACACCTGCCGAAGAATATGGCGGATATACGCTTGTTTGCAAGATCTCTGATGATATCCACCTGCGCTTTTACAGCCTTGTCGGAATAAAACTGCGTTGATGAGCCGTAGCCAAATGACTTCAGCAGGCGGTCAGCGTTCTTGTCAAGCATTTCCTCACTGTCAAGAAACGAGTCACGGCTTATGCCTGCACGCTCTGCCGCCATATCTACAAGGTCCTTGTCATAAAACTCCACGCCAAGCTCAGCCGCCGCCTTTCTTGCGACCTCTCTTGCGTTGCAGCCGAACTCACGGCTTATGGTAATAATAAACTTTTTCATAGTCTATGCTCCTTTTTTATTTATGAGATTTTCTTTCGTGGCGGCTATTCTCCGCTCCTGTCTGGCTTTTATCTGGATCTTCGGCAAATTCCAACCGAATTTCACCGACATGAGCCTTAGGGAAAACGTCACCGCAAGGCTCATCATGCAGGCAGGCATGAACGACATCATGCCATAACAAAACAGAAAAGCCACTGCACCTGTGGCAGAAGCGCAGGCATAAATGTTGCCCACAAATATCTCAGGCTTCTTGTTCACGAAAATATCCCTGAGAACTCCGCCCCCAACGCCTGTTATAACTCCCGAAAACACAAGCAAAAAAGTGTTGTCTGACACGCCGCTCCTCATTGCCGCTGTTATACCTGTAACAGTGAAAATGCCAAGCCCTATAGTATCGAGCATGAGCATTGCAGTATCATAAAGCTTCAACGCCTTGCCACCTAGGTCGCCTTTTACAGCCAAGGCAGCAAACACAAGCACCGATATCAAAGCCGCCGCACTCATTGCAAGGGGGTCACGAAACGCCGCCACAGGGTGACTTCCGATGACGATATCACGCATTATCCCACCGCCCACAGCCGTTGTCACTCCTATTATTATAACGCCGAAAAGGTCAAAACGCCTTTTTATCGCTGTCAGCGCACCGCTTGCCGCAAACGCTGCAGTGCCGATAAGTTCAAGTATCGTAACGATAACATCAAAACGCTCATTCATTCAACGTCCCTGCCTGCATATTTGTGTATCTTCCGCACCGCCGTCGCCTGACTTATGCCAAGCTTCTGTGCCACAGCCACAGATGTTCTGTATTTTTCATAGGCCCTCATCACAAGTCCGCTTTCGTAAAATTCAAGCATATCCTTTAGGGAAGCATTCTGTGCAAATACCTCAGACGAACCGCCTGTTATCCTGTCAGGCAAGTCGAAAACGTCCACCTTTTTCTTTTCGGTAGTAAGGACGATACGCTCTATAGTCCTGTGCACCTCGTCGATATTTTCTTTCCAATCATATCCCAACAAACAGCCCATGGCACGAGGCGTGAACTCAACGCTCCGTGAGTATTTCTTGTTTGCCGAGCCGAGATAATAGTCGATAAAGCTTTTAAGATCCTCCGCACGCTCGCCAAGAGAATACATCTGTACCTGATAAGGCTCGAACTCGCTTATAAACTCCTCCGACAGCTTGTCAGCACCTTTAAACTCCTCCACTGAATGTTCAGAAAGCCCCACAGGCACAATGCCTGCTTTTGCGCATTTTTCAAGGACTGCCCTTTGAAGCCTAGGCGACAGCCTGTCTATATGCTTTATTATCACAGCGTAAATGCCCGAAAGCGGCGATATCATCGACCCCTCTCCAAGAAGCTCCTTTTCTATGACTTCTTCCCCGACAGGTGCGCAGTCATAGGTGTAAAGCGTTCCTTTTTTGCCGTATATAGTGGAAGCAAGATAGCTTTTGCCGCTTCCTGTGGGACCATAGATGTAACACGGACAGCCTGCGTCACAGAAAACTCCTGCAAGCCGCCTTGCGTCTCTTGAACGGCTGCTTTGGGCGATATAACGCTGTCCACCGTCACGTCCTGTCATAAGCTCTATTTCATCAAGAAGCTTTTTGTTCTGATACTGCAAAACATTGTAACGCTCCCTCAGGTCGTCAAAGCCTGTTATCTCCCAAGAGGAATAGCTTATTATCATCTCAAGCTCTCCGTCCTTGAATACCGGTATTCCCGTGACGAAAGTTTCGTCATTGTCAACGCCTTTTTGCACTGTTGTGACACGCTTGTGGCTTTCAAAAACCATTTGCGTCACGCAAGGAGAAAACATCTTCATCATTTCCTCTGAGCCTGCGAATTTACCTATTATGTCAGAGCCTTTTACGCTTCTGCCGCTGAGATAGGAGTTTGAAACAAATCTGAACACTCCGCTGCTGTCGGCAATAGTCACTCCTGGGTGGATACTTTCGAGAATGTGCCCTAGCTGCTCATAATCCATTTGTCTGCACTCCTTTCTGCGGCTTTATAGTTTACACATTAAGTATCTTTGAGAAGAACTGCTTTGCACGGTCGCTCTTAGGGTGCTTGAACACTTCCTCAGGGGTGCCGTCCTCGATAACATAGCCGCCGTCCATAAAGCAGACTCTGTTTGCCACCTCTGCCGCAAAGCCCATTTCGTGTGTGACAACTATCATTGTCATTCCTGCCTGAGCCAGGTCTTTCATAACGTTCAGAACCTCGCCAACGAACTCAGGGTCAAGAGCGGAAGTAGGCTCGTCAAAGAGTATGACCTCAGGCTCCATTGCAAGGGTCCTCGCAATAGCCACACGCTGCTGCTGACCGCCTGAAAGCTGAGTAGGATAAGCGTCTGCCTTGCCGTCCATTCCAACTCTCGCAAGAAGCTCCATGGCTTTCTTCTTTGTTTCTTCCTTGTTAGCCTTTTTAACCTGAACAGGACACTCCATGACGTTTTCAAGCACTGTTTTGTGCGGCCAAAGGTTGAACTGCTGGAACACCATTCCAACGTTCTTTCTTATGACCTTTGCAGCCTTTTCGTTGAGCTTTTTGTTGTGCTTGTCCTCGTCGATGCCCTTTAGGGAAACTCCGCCTATATCTATCTCGCCTGATGTCAGCTCCTCGAGATAGTTCAGACATCTGAGAAAAGTGCTTTTGCCGGAGCCGCTAGGACCGATAACGCTTACCACCTCGCCCTTGTAAATATCCATATCTATTTTTCTGAGGACCTTAAGCTCCCCGTAATTCTTTGCCAGATCGTGAACCGATATAACAGGCTTTCTGCTTTCAGCCATTGTATTTTACACTCCTTTTTCGTCAGATAGCAACACGATTGTTGTGCTTTTCTATACATCTTGATGCGAACTCGATAACAAGGTTCAGCGCCCAGTAAAGAACGCCTGCACAGATATAAACTATCAGAGGGCTGAAAGTTATACCGATAGCCTCTTTTGTCATCATTGTCATTTCTGCAACTGTGATAATAGAAAGGATAGATGAGTCCTTAACAGTCTGAACAAACTGTCCTGTCAGTGAAGGAACAATTATTTTCAAAGTCTGCGGGAAAATTATTCTCACCATTGTTTTAAATCTTGACATTCCCATTGCATATGAAGCTTCAAACTGTCCCTTTGGGATAGCGCTGACGCCGCTTTCAAGGATAACCGCGGTATAAGCCGCTGTGTACATTCCAAGAATTATAACGCCTGTTGAGAACGCTGAAACGTTCAGACCAAGAGCAGGGAGTCCGTAATATGCAAGATATACCTGCACCATAAAAGGGGTGCATCTGAATATCTTTATAAACGCCCTTGCGATAAGCTCAACAGCCTTGTTTTTTGAAAGGCACATATAGCCTACCGCCGAGCCTAACACCATTGCAATAAGGATAGACAGCACCGATATTGCCGCCGTTGTTCCAAGACCCTGCAAAAGCAGCGGAAGCGCTATTTCTGCAACGTGCATAAATTCGTCCATATTATTGCGCCTCCTTATCTTCTTTCAAGTCTTTTCTTCTGAAGCTTTACAAGTTCTTCAAGTCCTGCGCAGATAACAAAATACATAACTGCGATAGCAATATAGAAAGGCAGGTTTATGTATGTCTGCGTAACAAGACGCTGAGCCGTTCTTGTAAGCTCTACGATTGCCAATACAGAAAGCATTGGCGACACCTTTATAACGTTTATGAACTCGCTTGTTAGCTGCGGCAAAGCTACCTTGAATACCTGCGGGAAAACTATCCTCATTAGTATCTTTGGCTCGCTCATGCCCAAGGCTCTAGCCGCCTCCGTCTGACCCTTTGGCACAGCCGTAAGCCCGCCACGGATTATTTCTGCAATAAATCCGCCGCTGTTAAGGCTAAGAGCGATTATGCCTGACGCCAGGTTTGAAAGGTTCAGACCCATCACTGCAAGCGCCTGATATATAATGTATATCTGCACTAGCACAGGCGTGCCACGGACAAAGCTTATATAAACTGCGACTATCTTTTTCAGTATCCTTGAAGGAAGCGAGTCGCCGCCCATTCTCATCACCGAAAGCAGCATACCAACGCAAAGCGCTATAAGTATCGCTGCAACGGATACGAATACTGTATAGCCAAGACCTTTCAGCAGCAGGTCTTTATAATGCCATACTATGTTGAAATTCTCCATTGATATATAATGCTCCGCCGTTTGCGACGGAGCATTTCCTCCTTTCAAAGGTGCTTTTTACTCGGCAGGGATATAATCGCTCTCAGGCAGGTCAACGGCTTCACCAAACCATTTCTTCTGGAGCTCTGCAAGAGTTCCGTCCTCTTTGAACTTGTGTATCTCAGAGTTGATATAGTCAGAAAGCTCTGTGTCTTCCTTACGAACAGCCCATGATACCCAAGTGTCTGTACCGACCATTTCAGCCTTGCCTGAATCGTCAGCCACTATCTCATAATCGTCAGGATTCTTCATTACAACTGCAGCGCAGCTTGCATAGTTCTGAGCAACAAGGTCTATCTTGCCGTTCTTAAGCTCTGCAAAAGCCTCAGGGAATGAGTCGTATTTGAGCAGTTCAGCATAGCCGTCCTTGCCCTCTGACTTTAGCTTCTCGTTGAATTTCTTTGTATCGTCCTCATTGTAGCAAGAAGTCTGTGTGCCGACCTTTTTGCCTGACATATCTTCGATAGACTTGATGCTGTCATCGCCCTTTCTCTTTACGAAAACTGTAGTTCCGTTCTGGATAGGATAAGTCATCGTGTACTTGCCTGCACGTTCAGCAGTTACGCCGAGTGTTGCTCCAACAACGTCATATTTCTTTGCTTCAAGTCCTGCAAGTATCCCTTGGAACGGCAGGTCGATATAATCAAGCTCTACCCCCAGATCGTCGCAGATCTTAGCGAACAGATCTGCGTTGTAGCCTATGATCTTATCGCCGTCCATGTATTCAAAAGGCTCATAAGCGGCTTCTGTCGCAACTGTGAGCTTACCGTTTTTCTTGATCTGGTCCAGTGTGAGCGGACCTGTGTTCTTGCTGCTTCCGCAGGCTGTAAGACATCCTGCCGCAAGTACTGAAGCCACTGCCACTGCACAAACTTTTCTTAACATTCCAAATCTTCTTCCGCTTTTCATAACTGATTCCAACCTTTCACTTACTTTTCTAAATAATTCGGAGCGCTGACAAGCCGGACACCCTAGTGCCGCCGTCAACGCTCCGTTGCGTTTTATATTATATTTATTGGAAGGTGAATTATTTTTCTATCTTTATTTTCTCTTGCCGATCTTCTTCTGATAAGCAAGGATAGACATGAACTCAAAAATGATATTTGCGCCCATATAAGCTGTTATCTCTGAGTGGTCATATGGAGGAGCAACTTCTACTACATCAAAGCCTGTGAAGTTCAGATCTTTCAGCGCTCTTATATATTGAAGTGTTTCAAATGAAGTAAATCCGCCCACCTCAGGAGTACCTGTACCTGGTGCATAAGCCGGGTCAACAAAGTCAATATCGAATGTAAGGAACACCTTATTGTCGCCCACCTTTTCCTTTATGACCTTGAGAAGATCTTCAGGAGAATATGTGTGGAGCTTGTCCCCTGGGATAACCGTGAAGCCAAGGTCTGCGGCGATCTTGAAATCGTCAGGATCGTAAAGAGAACCTCTCATGCCGATCTGAACTGACTTCTCAGGATCAATAAGACCCTCCTCCATTGCTCTTCTGAATGGTGTGCCGTGATTGTATTTCTGACCGAAAACCGTATCGCACAGGTCAAGGTGTGAATCGAAATGCACAAGGCTTACCTTTCCATGCTTCTTTGCGATAGCTCTAAGTTCGCCAAGGGTGATAGCGTGGTCGCCGCCAATACTTATTGGAACTGCACCGCATTCAAGAACACCGTCCAAGGTCTGCTCGATAGCTGCATATGTTTCGTGGATATAATCAGGGATCACAGGAACGTCGCCAAGGTCTGCGCCCTTGAGTGAATCCATAATGTTGACGCCCATTGCAACATTGTTAGGCTTTATCATTGCCGAGATGTTTCTTACACCGTTAGGACCAAATCTTGCGCCTGCTCTGAAAGAAGCGGCGGTATCGAACGGTATACCAACGATAGCGAAATCCAATCCCTCTGCTGAGGTCGCGTGAGGAAGCCTCATGAAATTACCCATATTACAAAAACGAGGAGAGCCTGAGGCACTCGGTGGCTGACAATTGTTGTTGATCATTTGAGGTCACTTTCCTTTCAAAATCACTGAGAAACATATCCGCATGACCGTTCAAGTCATTTCTGAATTGCTCTATGTGCAGAATTATATCACCATTCCTGCAAGTTGTCAAGAGCTATTTTTCAATTTTTCTGAAAATTATTCACTTTGGAATAATCTTTGTTATCACTTATACAGCGTATTTACGCCATTTCACCCATATCAAAGTCGAAACTATTCATTTTTGAATAGTTTCTTTGTGCAAATTTACAAAGGGCAATAATGCAATATTCAGATGTCAGACTTTCATTTTGTTCACATCTATTTTTTATTCAAAGCTGAATAAAATAAGAATTTTTCATTAACACTATTGCCAAATAAAAAGCTCTGTGCTATACTGATAATCAAAGCAATGACGCTCTTATAACCGATACGGCAATGCCTGTCGGTTTATAAGGGCGTTGTTTTTTTATTATTACTAGGTCAAACTCAGAAAACAATTTTGAAAGGAAGTTTTATTATGGCTTGTTTTTTAGTACCAGCAACAGAAGCGATCGTTACAACTATTGTGGCAAAGGCAGTAAAGTCTCACGAGGCAAAGACAGAGGAGCAGACAAAGGTCAAAACTCTTTCAGAGGACAAGCTTCCTCTTTCTAAAAAGATAACAAGGCTCTCAGGCTTTCTGTGGGGCGGCTCAGGACTTTTGGCATTTGAACATCTGTGGCATGGCGAGATATCTCCGTTCTTCCCATTCCTGACAGCGGCTAACGACCCTTCGGAAATGGCAGTAGCATTCCACGAAATGGCGACTGTCGGAACATCAATGGCTGTTCTTGTGACAGCGGTATGGGCTGTACTGACTGTGGTGTCTGACAAGATACTGAAACGTAAGCCAAAAGAGACTGCAAAGCTGGGAGGTGATGCCGTATGACACTTCTTATCACACTCATAGCAGCCGTTATCGTTACTATAGTATGGTACACATCACCAAAAGCCAGAAAGCTTAAAGTGGGGCTGATGTGCTATATGTACTGGGGCGCATCTATAATGTGGCTCGTGGACGCACTTTTTGAATACAAAGAGCAGGGCGCAGGATATTTCACCCCTGCCACCGCAGACATGATAAACGACAGCTTTTTAGGGATCTGCGTTGTTGCACTCGGCACCGTCGTATGGCTCGGCACTATGCTCATAAGCGACCCTGAGGGAGTAGTAAGAAAAGTCCTTACAGAGAAAAAGCAGTAGATACGCTATACTATATAAATAGGAGGAATAATAATGCGACTTGTTCCAAGAGAGCAGGATAAGCTTATGCTCCATTATGCGGGCATGCTTGCCCGTGACCGAAAGGCACAGGGATTAAAGCTCAACTACCCTGAAGCTGTGGCATACATAAGCATGGAAGTAATGGAAAAAGCAAGAGCAGGAGCGTCAGCCGCTGAGCTTATGCAATACGGCACAAAGCTTCTTACCGCTGATGACGTCATGGACGGCGTTCCTGAAATGATACACGAGATACAAATAGAATCCACAATGCCCGACGGCACAAAGCTTGTGACAGTACACAACCCTATCAAGGGTGCAAGCAAGCTTCACCCAGGGGAATTTATCGTTGAGGAAGGCACTGTCAAGCTCAACGAGGGAACAGAAAGCATTGAGCTTACAGTTTCAAACACAGGGGACAGACCTATCCAGACAGGCTCCCATTTCCACTTTTTTGAGGTAAACAAGGCTTTGGAGTTTGACCGCAAGGCGGCTTATGGTATGCGGCTTGATATCCCCGCAGGCACAGCGGTAAGATTTGAGCCGGGAGAGAAAAAGACCGTCCGTCTTATACCTATCGGCGGCGACCGCATAGGCTATGGTCTGAATGGTCTTGTAAACGGAAAAATGGACGACGAAAACATCAAGCAGGCAGCCTTTGAAAAGGCTAAAAAGCTTGGCTTCAAGGGGGTGTAGGAAATGATCGAAATATCGAGAAAAGCTTACTGCGATATGTATGGCCCGACAGTTGGCGACAGGGTGCGCTTAGGCGACACTTCTCTTATTGCAGAAGTGGAAAAAGATTTGACAGTTCATGGCGATGAAGCAAAGTTCGGCGGAGGAAAATCTCTCCGTGACGGCATGGGGCAATCCTGCAAAGCCACTGACAAGGAGTGCCTTGACACTGTTATCACAAACGCTCTTATCATCGACAGCACAGGAATCATAAAGGCTGACGTTGGCATAAAGGACGGCAGGATAGCAGGAATAGGCAAAGCAGGCAACCCCGACATCATGAATGGCGTTGACAAAAACATGATAATAGGCGCTTCCACGGAAGCTATCGCAGGCGAGGGACTTATCCTCACCGCTGGCGGACTTGACACGCACATTCATTTTATCTCTCCAACTCAGGTGAGAACAGCCCTTTACAGCGGAATCACCACCATGATAGGCGGTGGTACAGGTCCTGCCGACGGCACCAATGCCACCACCTGTACACCTGGCGAGTTCAACATCCACAGAATGTTGGAAGCCTCCGAAGACCTGCCAATGAATTTCGGCTATCTCTGCAAGGGAAATTCAAGCGACATCACAACTCTTGAGGAGCAGATAAAGGCAGGCTGTATAGGCTTGAAGATACACGAGGACTGGGGCTCTACCCCTGACGTTATCGACCACGCACTTACTGTTGCGGATATGTATGACGTTCAGGCGGCTATCCACACCGACACTCTTAACGAGGGCGGATTTGTTGAAGATACCGTCAATGCTTTCAAGGGCAGGACTATCCACACTTATCACACAGAGGGTGCAGGCGGCGGACACGCTCCTGACATTATCAGAGCAGCAGCGTTCCCGAATGTTCTCCCTTCCTCAACGAACCCTACAATGCCTTACACTGCAAACACTCTTGACGAACATCTGGATATGCTCATGGTGTGTCATCACCTTGACAAAAACGTACCGGAGGACATTGCTTTTGCGGATTCAAGGATACGTCCTGAAACTATCGCCGCAGAGGACGTTTTGCACGATATGGGAATATTCTCAATGATGAGTTCCGACTCTCAGGCAATGGGACGTGTAGGCGAAGTCATCACACGAACATGGCAGACCGCTGACAAAATGAAGAAACAACGTGGCGCACTCCCTGAGGACAGCGAGCGAAACGACAATTTCAGAATAAAACGCTACATTTCAAAATACACTATCAACCCTGCTATAACCCACGGTGTATCAGAATATGTAGGCTCAGTGGAAGTTGGCAAGGTGGCAGACCTTGTTCTTTGGAATCCTGCATTTTTCGGTGCAAAGCCTGATATGATAATAAAGGGCGGATTTATTTTCGCATCAAAAATGGGCGACGCAAACGCTTCTATCCCTACCCCTCAGCCTGTGTGTTACACAGAAATGTTCGGTGGTCACGGGCTTGCCCTTTCAAGCACCTGTATCACGTTCGTATCAAAATACGCCTACGAGGACGGCATAAAAGAGAAGCTTGGTCTTAAAAGGCAGGTGCTTCCTGTGAAGAACTGCCGAAACATCTCAAAGGCTGATATGGTATACAACAACGTCTGCGGTGATATAAGAGTAGACCCTGAGACCTACACTGTCACAGTTGACGGTGAAGTTATTACCTGCGAGCCTTTTGACGAGCTTGCATTGGCACAGCGTTACTTTATGTTCTAAAGCGAGGAAACAAAAATGATAGCAGAAAAAATATTAGGCAATCTCTCTGAAAGCACCCCCTCTGTAGAAGTAGACACAGTTGAGCTTGATTGGTTTGAAGCCGAGAAAAAGCGCATAAGAAAAACCACCGCAGGAGGACGTGACATAGGCATTGCCATTGACGAAAACCTAAAGGACGGGGATATCATCTATCTTGACGATAAGCTTTGCGTAGCAGTGAAGCTCACAAGCTGTCCCCTTATCAAGATAAACGTTCACACCATGCAGGAAATGGGCAGGCTTTGCTTTGAGATAGGCAACAGGCATTTGTCACTTAAAATATCTGACGACAACGTGCTTATCCCACATGACGAGCCTACAGAAAAGCACCTGAAAAACCTCGGCTTTGAGTGTGAGAACATCATAGGCAGATTTGACGATTTTATCGTCTGCAAAGCTCACGGACACTCACACAGCCACTCCCACGAGCATGGGGAACATCATCACCACGAACATTCACACTAAACGGAGCTGATAAAAAATGACCGATACCGCAGGACTTATGCACATTCTGCAAATATGCGACAGCCTTTTCCCAGTGGGTGCGTTCACGCTTTCAAACGGGCTTGAAACCTACGTTCAGCATGATATCATCACTTCGCCAAAAGGGCTTGAAGAATATCTTCATTCTTACATCTCAGTGCTGCCCTACAATGAGCTTGGTGTGGCGGCAGCGGCATACAATGCTGACGAAAAGGAGCTTTGCCGTCTTGATGAGATATACTCTGCGGTGAAAGCGCCATTTGAGATACGAAGCGGCTCAGAAAAGGTCACAAGGCGTTTTTTCAAAATATGCAACAATGGTCGGGAAAACTTCACAGGGCTTTATAAAAGCCTGACGGAGCAGGGCATATGCAAGGGTCATCAGTGCATCGCCTATGGGCTTTATATGCGTGACAATGGCATCGAGCTTTCAGAAGGGCTTGCGGTATACGGCTATTCCATATGCTCCGCCATAGTCACAAACTGCGTGAAGCTTGTACCTCTTAGTCAGCTTGCAGGGCAGAAAATTCTCGGAGAGAGCTTTGAGCTTATATCCTCCGCTTCAGAAAAAGCCCTTTTCACTGATATAAACGATATCGGCATAAGCGGTGCAGGCTTTGACCTGCGTGCAATGCAGCACGAACGGCTGTATTCAAGACAGTATATGTCATAAGCTATGATTTATATAATATAATAAGGAGTACCAAAAATGAGCTATGTAAAAATAGGAGTAGGCGGACCTGTGGGATCGGGAAAAACCGCACTTATCGAACGCCTTACAAGAGAAATGTCAAAAGAATATTCCATATGCGTTGTAACAAACGACATCTACACCAAAGAGGACGCAGAATTTCTTACAAAAAACTCATGCCTGCCTGCTGACAGGATAGTTGGTGTTGAAACAGGCGGCTGTCCTCACACTGCCATAAGAGAAGACTGCTCAATTGTTGCTCGCCACGCAAAATCCGAAAAACGCAAAAATGCGGAATAACTCGGAATTAGCATAGAAAACCCACGAAAGTGGCGCAAATGCGGCGGTTTGAATATGCAAAAAGTTGACGTGCTTTGCGGATAAGAAAATTGAATGTCAAAAAAATAAGGTCTTAAAATGCAATTTTAAAAGCATTTTAAGACCTTTAAATTTTACCTTTTTAGAACGTTTTAGAACTGTTTTCAAATTTTAAAATTGTCACAAAACAGCGTATTTACGCATTTTAAAGCTATAACGTTTATAAAATAGTTTGAATGTTCAATTGAAAAATCTCATTGAAAGATTTCCATATTTTATACGGGAATATAGGAACTAAAAATTCGATTAATGGGAACTAGTTCCCATTAACTTATCAATGTCCCACTGTGCGGCTCGAACAATCACTACAGTCGGAAGATCAAGCACAAGTTGCTTAGTTTCATATTTTTATATCATACAGTTCCAATAACCTTTCCCCGGCAATAGATACTATCATAATCATGCAGCGGAATATCATCATAATCCGGGTTAAGGGAAATCAAGCGATCTCCGCCGAACTTCTTTATAAATCCTTCCCCGTTAAGTATAAAAATGCCTATCTCGCCGATCTCAACAGATGGCTGCGAGGCTATCAGAACTACGTCTCCGTCGTGGAATACAGGCTCCATGCTGTTGCCAGACACTCTTAGAGCAAAATTAGCCTCAAGAGTGAGCTGCGTTTTCTTAACCTCCAACATACCTTTTTCGCAGCCATCCAGATCAACGCCAGTTCCGGCACTGACAGGCAACGAATAGTACTCTATGAAAACACTGTTTTCAAGCTCTTTTAATGGTATTTTTGACTGCTCAAAAAGGACCTTGGCACGTTCGAGGACTTGACCCTTTTTCATTAAATCTAATTCCTTATAATATGTAAGTAACTCCTGCTCATCAGCGGTCAACTGTTCCGCTAGTGAGCTTTTTTCTTTGCCGTAAACAAGGTAATCTATTGAAACATCAAAAAATTCAGCAATTTCAATTAGATATTTTCTATATGATTTGCTTTTCCCAGACTTCCATTCTGAAAAAGCAACATTATTTAATTTCAGGTAATTAGTCAATTCTTTTTGCTCTCGATTGCCTAAAAGCATAGTTATTCTATCCAAAATATCCAAAATTCAATCATCTCCTTTGTTACTTATCACAAAATTAGCGTTTTTCTAATTTCGAGTTAGAATTTCACTTGACAATTAGAAAAAATCTAGTTATAATTTACTATAGGGTAACCTCTAGGGCATAGTTACCCCATGATAAATTAAGTTTAACACAAAAAGCGTTAAACGTCAATCGAAAAAGGAGGAATTTTAATGAATAAGTATAAGATTAAGGAAACCGATGTGAATATGTATGAGTACAGAGGCTATACGATATCAGGTAACGATAGGATAGGCTATGTTTGCATATCACCTTACGGGGCTTTCTCGCCAAAGGCTTATAATACAATCGAGGATGCTAAGGCAGCAATAGATGATGATCTTGATTGCATAGCTGAAAAATACGGCGAGCAGCAAACAAGGGCGGAACAAACTCCGCCAATAAGAGGATATATAATGAATAAAGCTTTATTCGTAGAAAAAGAGCTCTACTTCCTGCTCCATGCCGCCAATGATGATGTTGATGATATAACTTACTGCGAAGACAACGGAGAAGAGTGGGTGCTTGTAACCATGAAGAACGGTCATGTGTATGATATAGGCATCACAGGAGACAGTCCGCTTGCTGCCGCTAAAGACGTTATCACCGTTATGATGTATAAGTAAGGAGGGTTTATTATGAAAAAACTTACGGACGAGGGAAAGGTGCTTACCATGTTTGCCGTTATCATGCTATGGTGTGCCATAACAAGTCTTAGCGGACATTCCGAGTTCTGGATCATACCGTTGCTTACACTATCCGGATTGATCTGTATGCACCTTATCCTCTCTCTTATCAGAGATATATACTTTGCTAAAAGGAGGGAACGCCTTTATGAGCGCAGATATTGGGAAAAGCATAAAGCAGATTAGAGAGCAGCGTGATCTTAATCAGAGAGAGCTTGCTAAGTATGCGGGGATCAGCAATGTGACCGTGTGCAAGATAGAGCAGGGCGTTTTGACGCCCTCTCTTAAGACTACGATCAGGATAGCCAATGTGCTGCAATGCAGTCTTGACGATCTGTGCGGCAGATCACGAAACAGCCGAAACAGCCGACAGTAACTCGGCTGTCTGCCGGGGACGGTCTCCCGGTACTGATGATGGCAGACCAAAATATGCAGGTGCCGTGCTTGCCCGCCATAGGGGATATAGTGAATCACCTGCAGCTTGCAAGCTCAGAGGTAACGACTTAGATCTTGAACCAAGCCTGTCATACAGTCTGTAAACCGAGGACATAAAATATCGGTAGCGTATGACTTAAAAACCACGTGTTCTGGCTACGTGTCGTCGGGTTGAATTAGCCGAGGTACAGGTTTTGTTATAAGGGTTCCGACTTTCCTTAAGGTGCGAACTCGTAAATGCAAGCTGAGAGCGCATGAGCTTAATGTTTGCACCAGCTGGAACGTTTTTTGTATTTTTATAACACAGTCTAAAGACAACATAAAGATACCGCCCGTCTGAGCGTATCAGACCCACTTAGGATAACTTTTTATCCTATCTACCTTGCCGTTTCGGTAATAATCGGGGCGGCTAAATGTTCACGCATGGTGCTAGGTTCGCAAGCGTAAGCCTATCAGGTGCAAGTCCTGATGTGAAAGCCAACTCAATCAACCTAGTCGACAAGGTTGTGCAACGCAGTATAAGTGCGCAGGGTACTCTTTCGGAAGGAGTAGACTTATACATTCCGATTTTTCTAGCCGAAACCGAGCCGCAACAGGCGGTTCGGTCTGCCGGGGACGGTCTCCCGGTACTGATGATGGCAGACCGAGAAAGGAAGTGTAACCAATGAAATACAAGGAATTTAAAACACAAGTACTGTCTCATGCGGTGGGACAAGCCCGGCTTCTGGCTCAGGCAAGCTGCCTTGAGGACATAAAAATAGAGCCTGAACAGCTCCGCAGGAATGTTGCGACCATTCTTGCAGTATTGACCGAAACAGAAGATTTTCTGTCCGACCTCGTAAACAACCGTTCTGGCTCTGATACTTAGTATATCAGAAAACATTAGTTTTGTCAAGTAACTTCGGGAGGTGATGATGTGGAATATTTGACGGTTGCCAAAACTGCTGATCTTAAAGGCTGCAGTGAACGATATATAAAGAAACTGTGCAAGGACGGAAAATTGTCATGCAATATCGAAATCAACGACAGGAACCGTCCTAAATATATGATCCCAATATCATCACTCCCCGAAGGCCTGCAGGCAAAATACTATGCTCAGAAAAGAGCGGAAGCGGGCTTAGAACTTGTTGCACAGCCTGTTAAAAATGCGTTAAAACAGCCCAAAAAGCCTGTGAAAACGTCAATCGAAGAGTTTTCCGAAGATGAGCGTGATGAAATCGCACTCTGGGTAGATATCCTCAGAGACTGGCAGCGTTACCGGGATCAATACCCCGGAAAGAAAACCGAAGTGGATAAGCTTTACGTCGGCAAGTGTCAGCTCGAGCATAATGATATCAAAGTGTCGGTGGATATACTATACCGCAAGTATGCAGCCTACAGAAATAATAATCTGCAGGGGCTTTGTGAAAATCGAGGCGGAGCCAATAAGGGTAAGAGCAGTATCCCACCGGAGCTGTGGGAGCAGTTTTGCTATTTCTATCTTTCCGAAAACAAACCTACCGTTTCGCGTTGTTACGACCTAACGCTTGAATGTGCAAAAGAGTGGTATCCGTCAATGGTATCAAACTTCCCGTCAGACAATACTTTCAGGCGGCATATAAAGTCGGAAATACCACAAGCCGTGCTTACATATATGCGCGACGGCGATAAGGCTATGAAAGATAAATGCCTGCCATATATCAGCCGTATGTACGACGGTCTCCACGCTAACGACGTCTGGATCGCAGATAACCACACGTTCGATATACAGTCCTACGATGAAGATAACGGCACGATCCACAGGCTGTACCTTACAGCCTTTTTGGATGCCAAAAGCGGAGTGCTGGTCGGCTGGAATATATGCGACAGTCCGAACTCCCAGTCAACAATCATCGCATTAAGGCATGGAATTATGCGGTTTGGCATTCCGAAAGCCGTATATTTTGATAACGGTCGAGAGTTTTTGACCCATGACGTTGGCGGAAAAGGTCATCGAAGCAGGAAAACCGATAACCCTGAGATCGAACCACCGACAATACTCCAAAGGCTTGGAATCACGATGCATAACGCAATCGTCCGTAACGCTAAAGCAAAGCCTATTGAGCGTACATTTAGCACGGTCACAATGCAGTTTGCAAGAATGTTTGAAGGTTACTGCGGCGGCACTATTATGCAGCGACCTGAGAGCCTTAAGCGTAGAATTAAAGAAGGCAAGATTCCCTGCGACTTTGAGATTAGAGAATATATTGATATGTATATTGACGGTGATTTTAATATGCAGGAATATGGCGGAGCTGAGACAAAGTACAAAGGAATGAGTCGTATTGACGTATGGAATATGGATATAAAGTCTGTAGGAATACGCAAAGCTCCGGAAGCCGAACTTAATCTTATGCTTATGAGATCAACAAGGGTGCAAAAGATCAAGCGCAACGGCGTATTTGTTGAAATATCCGGCGAAAAGGTCTGGTTTATGGACTATGAAAACACTTACCGTCACCTGGGCGAGGAGGTCTATGTAAGATACGATCCCGCCGATCTTAGAAGCGTAAGGGTTTACGATAAATCGGACCGTTACCTTTGGACTTGGGAATGTGCGGACAAGCTGCTTATAGATTACATCACCGAAAGCAAGGAAGAGATTTCCGATGCAATGGCTTTACAGCGCAGAGTACAACGGTTTATTAAAGCCGAGGCTCAGAATATCACAGATGGCTTAAACTCAGAGCATAAGATCGACCTTATGGAGGCTGCCGCTCTCAAGGCAGCACATGGTAAGCAGAGCTTTAAGATCGTTATGCCGTCCAATGTGATTATGATAAGAGCTGATAATGAACCGGAAAGTATATCAAAGGCTTCCGGAGACGATATTGTGGTCAATATAGATAAAATGAACGAAAACGCCGAGAGGCGGAAGAATAAATGGAGGAGTGATTAATAAATGAAAAAGCTAACAGCTAAACAGGAGTGGGCATTGGAACAGATAAAACAGCTGCAGTACTCGGAAAATCTATCTGCGGCTGCAGTCTGCAAAAAGATTGGTATATCCGATAGCTCATACTCTGCAATTAAGTCAGGTACCTACAACGGCGATGTAGATAAGCAGATGAAAAAAGTAATTGAATACTTTGAAACCAAGCAGGCTGCAGCTGAAATCTATGTCGGCACAGACTATAAGGAAACGTCAATATCGTCTAACGTGTACAAGATCATACGTAACTGTCAGCTTCAGGGCGGTCTTGCCATAGCCTGCGGTGACGCAGGTATAGGCAAAACACAGGCTTGCAGGCAGTATTACCGTGAGCACGGCACAAACTGTACATACATAACGGTAAATCCGTGCATCAAGTCATCAAAATCCGTGCTGGAACTTATCGGTTCTAAGCTGAACGTATCCTCCGGCTCTGTGAGCAGACTCTGGTTGGAAATCTCGTCAAAGCTTTCGGACGGCATGGTGATAATCGTGGACGAAGCCCAGCATCTCACCAGAAATGCCATTGATACTCTCCGAAGCCTTTGCGACTGCTTTGACGAAAAGGGACAGACCCTTGGAATATGCTTTGTCGGCAACGAGACCACGGTAAGCAGACTTGGCGGAAAGCAGAAAGCGGAGTTTGCACAGATACGCAACAGGACGAAGAATACCCGGTTTTACAGCGTTAAGCAGATAAAGAAGAGCGACATCGAAATGCTCTTTCCGGATATCAGAGAGGACGCTGCTGCTGTTGAATTTTTACTGCGTATCGCTCAAAGTCCACAGGCTATCAGAGGAGCGGTCAATCTATACTCCAACGCCCTCGATAACGGCAATGTGACCGCCAAGGGATTGTCTGCAATCGCTAAATATATGGATATGGCGGTATAAAAAGTGAAACGGAGGACAAAAAGAATGAAGCACGGAAAAAATCCCACCAAAGCTCAGAAACGAATAATAGCGTATTACAAGCTTGATCCTGCGGACTGGATGGTTTCGAAGGCGACGGACAAGCAGCTTTGCCTTGTACATAGATATACTGATAAGATACGCTGGATAGACATGGTACGCATCGAGGAGCCGAGGAAAGTAAAGGCGACTAAATATGCATAATAATTTTGAATGTTTTATGAAAGGCAGCGCAGAATGTGCCTTTTTTATGAAAATGTGTTGTGATGACTGTCCGTACTGCGATAAATGCGGCTATTGTGATAATATTTGCAACAGTAACGGAGAATGCAATGAATGCTCAATTGTAGACAAGAAATAATAAGTATCAGAGGGGCTGTGCCCCTCCTGTAATGCAGCCGCCGATCGGCGCAGGTCACAAGCCCTGATAAATGCAGAGTGCAGAAAAACAAGGAGGTAAAAACGCTATGGAAACAAAACATAAAAAGCTTACAAGCAAAGCTGGATTGACGATCCCGAAGGACATCAGACTTGCAGCGGGCTTTGCGGGAGGCATGGCTGTTGACATCGAGAAGACAGCGGACGGTATCATGATTCGCAAGCACAGACCTACCTGTTGCTATTGTGGCAGTGTTGATAATGTGCGCTCTATCAAGGGACGTGATACCTGCAGAAACTGCGCCGAAGAAATCATAGAGGAGGTAAAGACGGCTTATGGATCTGTCTGAAAAGGTAAAACGTTATGCTGAGATCAAGGCGGAAATTTCGGAGCTTAAATCAGAGGCAGACGGCATCGAGGCTGATATCCTTAAGGCTTCGGAAGCCGACCTGCAGGATACAAAGTTTAAATCTGCTGTCTACAGCGACAATGCTGGCAATGCAATCACAGTCACCAACGCCGACAACGTTAAGCTTGTGTACCCCACAATGCTTAAGGAGATCTTTGGTAAAGCGTACGGCGACGTTGTAAAAGAGGACGTAACCTACACCTTGTCAGAATCTGCAAAACGCTTGCTTTCCGCCGTTTACAACAAGGAGTACATAAAGGACGGCAGCGTTGCTAAGATACTGGACGGGCTTGGGCTTGACGATAAGAGCCGCAAAGCTCTGGAGAAAAAGCTTAAGGGTGCGAAATATGAGACCGACGTAAAAAATCTTATGCAGCTTGGCGGTCTGGATGAAAAGGCGGCGCAAGAGAACGCTTATCTGGTATCCGAAGCCGTCGCTTGGCAGAATCTTAAACGTCTGCTTATGATTAATAACGAACGGCTTACCGATGAGATTGTGGAGCGTGCTGTGGATATGATTGACAGCGCGGTTGTAGTTGAAAGAACGCCGAAAACGAAATTCACGGCTAAAAAATAAGGATAGGAGGATTTGGATATGGCAACAAAGGAGCAGATTAAAAGAATTTACGGTCTGGGAGCAGGTCTTGGTATTGTCGGCAAAGATAAAGATGATATGCTGCACGAATTGATCTTTAGCATTACCGGTAAAGATTCGGTAAAACAGCTTGACGATAGCGAATTCAAGGCTGTTCAGGCGGAACTTATCAATCGCATGAAGCTTGCCGATCCAAACCATCCGCTGCATAATACCAAATCTAGAAACAAAAAGAAAGAAGCTGAAGAGATCGGCTGCAACGGTATGGCTACGCCTGAACAGCAGCGGCTGTGCTGGAGATACTGCTACAGGCTCAAGGAACTTGACACTAATCCAGAGTCAGCTGACGTTGGAGACAGGCTAATTGGCGTAATAGGCAAAGTACTGGGCGTTACGGCATCAAAAAAGCAGCCGTTTCGGTGGATAGATCAGGAACAGTGTTCTAAGCTTATCGAACAGCTCAAGCGTTATGTTAATTCGGCAGAGCGGCGGGCGAAAAGGCAAGGTGAGAAATATGCCGGAACTTGATATATACGAAGAAGACCTTACTCCAGAGCAGCGGGATATTTACGACTGCATCGGCTCACAGGCATACGAAAAGCTTGTGCAGCGTTACGGTGGTTTGTCAATTTACATTGCAAAAGCTGATTCTGTTATCCGATCGGCACGTGACGAAAAGATACGCAGGGATTTTAACGGATATAACTTCAAGTTTCTTGTCAATAAATATAATCTGTCTGAGCGCACGATCCGCAGCATAACGGCTGAGATAAGGCAGGAAAAGCAAAACGCTCCTATCGAGGGTCAGATTACCTTTGATGAAATATAATTGCAGAAACTCGCTGAAACGCTTCATCTGTAACACCCCCAATATATATGGTACAGTTATTATAACGGATAACGGTACTAAATATATTGGGGGTGTTTTTATGACAAGTCAGCAGATATTTACGATAGTATTTCAGCTCGTTCTTACAGGCGGTATAGGTATTATAACCTACTTTTTAAAGCGGACTATGGACGACATCGATAAATGCAAAAGCGGTCTGGATAAGGTCAGAGAAAATTACGTCTCTAAAGACGAGTTTGACAAGTGCAAGACCGATATTACCGACGTCAAGCAGAACTATCTTACCAAAGAGGATTTTTACAGAGAACAGCTTAAGACTGAACAGAAGCTGGACAAGATCATGGATATCTTGATGGAAATGAAGGGAGAAAAATAGCATGGATATGGAAAAGCAGATGCAGCTTATCAGAGCAGGCAATTTTAAAGAAAATAACGGCTCTGTTATGCGCACTATAAATATGCTCAGATATCAGTATCATAAGCTTAAGAGCGTTGAGTATGCTCTTCCCGATATAACAAAGGGCGAAATTACCGACAGCGTGAACTATCTTTATGAAGCCGGATACATACATCTGAGGACGGTGTTGTCCAAAGAGCCGTCTACGCTGGCAGACAGCGATTTTGACGATCTCGAGGCAAAGCTTACGGCAAAGGGGATCAGCCTGCTTGCCGGAGGTATCAACGACCCCTGCATAAAGCTGTAGGGGGTGCGGATAATGGCAAGAAAGCGCAGAAAGCACTCTAAAATAGACAAGCTGTCGCCGGAACTTAAAGCAACGGTCGAAGATATGATGAAAGCCGATTTTACATATGCGGAGATCGCAGACTATATAAAGGATCAGACAGATCAGCCCATATCAATATCCTCGGTTTGCAGATACGCCGCAAATCTGAATGAATCTGTTGAGACCCTCAGAATGGCTCAGGAGAATTTCAGGGTCATAATGGAGGAGATAAACAAGTATCCGGCTCTCGATACCAGCGAGGGAATAATCAGGCTGCTGTCGCATAACGTGTTGGAATCTATACAGAACACTCCCGAAGAAAAATGGAAGAACATAGACCCGGAAGCCTTGCTCAAACAGGCTACCAGCCTTGTAAAGGCTGCGGCGTATAAAAAGAATATGGATCTGAAAAACGAGGATATCCTTAACGCGGGCTTTGAACAGGTCAAGTCAATGGTGTTCGAGGCAATGGCAAGGGAACGTCCCGATCTTTACAAGGATGTGGCTAAGTTCCTTGAGGAGAAAAGGAGCGATATATGATCTACGTTATTTATGTTCAGAGCGGCAGAGAACATGACGTTGTTGCCGCTCTCAGAGATAAAAATATTAACGCCTATGCGCCTGCTCACGACCTGTTGGAACGTAAAGGCGGCGTGTGGCGCATGGTACGCCGGATGATATTTCCCACATATGTTTTTGTTAACAGTGAAGGCATCACAGACGAGCTTTACTACACCGTGAAAAATACTGTCGGCGTATTGAGATTTTTGGGCAGACCGCCCACTCCGCTGCCGATGAGCGAGGAAGTCAGACTTCGGTGGATACTTGATGTCGAAAATCTTACCGTCAGCCGTGGTTACATAAACAGCGGAAAGGTGACTATCACAGAGGGACTGCTCAAAGGCAGAGAACACTGCATTGTTAAATACAGCAAGCGGCGTAAACGCTGTACGCTGTACTGTGAGATAAACGGCAGGCGTCATTACTTTGACGTTGCTGCAGAACTGGAAAAGATCTGATCATAAGCGTAAGGTTGATTCGTCCCCTGCGCTTAAGCTCAGATTACATAGCGCCGGACATCAACGGAATTTTGAAACAAAAATATCCGAATGGCGAAGCATTGCTATTTGATTTCATTTTAGCGGCGTTTAACGGCGTTATAGCACGTTTTGAAATAATTCTTAGGATAATTTCACACTTGAAAGAGAAAACCCTTAAAACGGGCGTGTAGTTTGAGTTTGAGCGAACGGAGGTGTTAATGTGAATGTAAAGAGAAAACAGGCTATCGACACGCTGTCGGCAGCTGTAAGCAACATTAATGATGTAAAAATACAGACGGATATACAAAGCCTCGGCGAGCTGTCGGAGGCTTTTATTAATACCTCCGACAAGGCAGAACGGAAAAAGCTTGCCACAGATTATAAAAAGCGGCACAAGGAACTTCAGGATTTTTTGGACGACAATCCTGAACTTGTAAACTCCGAAGTGGAGAGAGCTTTGCTTGCGGCGGCTCTGGGCGGCGAATATGCAGAGGAAGAAGTTAGAGTTGACGCCAGAGGGCGCAAAACGATCAGGCGCAGGGTAAAAAAAGTCGCTCCCAATCCGTCCGCCGCTCTGAGCTATTTGCAGAATAAAGACAAAGAAAACTGGTCACCGAATCCCAAGGCTGATCCTGAGCTGGAGGACACGTCGGAAATTGAGGAGGATATCTATGGCAAGGACAACTAAGCCTGAGAAACGCAAAAAGACCATACCCTACAATTTTGGCGATAAGCATAAGGCATATATCCGAAAGTCACAGGACTGCATGATAAACGTTGCCGAGGGAGCGGTAAGAGCCGGAAAGACAGTGGACAACGTTCTTGCTTTTTGTCACGAGCTTAAGACTACTAAAGACAAGATACATCTTGCATCGGCGTCAACACTCGGCAATGCGAAAATCATTCTTGGCGACTGTAACGGCTTTGGTATTGAGCATTTCTTTCGAGGTCAATGCCGCTGGGGTAAGTACAAGGGCAATGAGGCTCTTATCATAAAGGGCAAGGATACAGGATTTAAAACAAGGATCGTCATCTTTTCCGGCGCTATGCTTGCCAGCAGTTATAAGTCCATACGAGGCAACTCTTATGGTATGTGGATAGGTACTGAGATCAATCTGCATCACAAATCATTTGTGCAGGAGGCTTTTAACAGATCTATCGCCGCAGATAAGCGTAAGATATGGTGGGATCTTAACCCGGACAATCCAAAAAGCTGGATATACACCGAGTACATTGACAAGTACCAGCAGGACGCCGCCGATTGCAAATTCCTCGGCGGATACAACTACGCACATTTTACTATTGACGATAACATAAATATCTCAGATCAGCGTAAGGCTGAGGTAAAATCTCAGTACGATCCGACATCTATCTGGTACAAGCGAGATATACTGGGGTTAAGGATAGCGGCAGAGGGTCTTATCTTCCAGAGCTTTGCCAACGACCCCGAAAAGTATATAATACCCGAATCACAGCTTGACAAAAGCAAGATCACATCAATACAGATAGGTATCGACTTCGGCGGCAACAAGTCAAAGACCACATTCGTGGCTACGGCTTTTATTGAGGGCTTTAAAAAGCTTGTCGTTATTGCAGATCACAAAATAGACGGCGGCAAGGGCGAGGTCGGTCCCGATACTATTTACACTGCTTTTATAAAGTTTGTAAAGACGTTATATATGCGTTTTAATCCGCTTTTAATTAAATTTGCATGGGCGGACAACGAAAACCAAGCGGTAATAAACGGTCTGAGAGTAGCCTGTGCCAGAGCAAGACTGATGGTCAAGATCGTGGACTGCTACAAAGCTCCACGAAACGACAGAATATCTATGCTTACGTCTTTGATGGTTCAGGGCAGATTTTGGGTGCTTGACATTTGCAAAAATGTTATCGGAAGCTTGTCGGAGCAGATATGGGATCCTAAAATTCCGGACAGAGACGAGCGTCTTGACGACGGTACTTGCGATATAGATACCGCCGACGCTCTGGAGTACAGCTTTAGCAAATTTATCAAGCCGCTAACGCTGGCAGGAGGTGAAAACATTTGAACAGTGAGATAATAAACTGGCTGAATAATAACTTCGGCTATAACATTTCGACCAACTATTATAATAATATATCCGTATGGAAAGACTGGTGGAAGGGTTTTCATGAACCATTTCATAGGATAACTTTTGAAAACGGAGAAAAACGCAAGAGTCGTGATATGTATACCATGAAAATGGCCAAAAAGGTGTGCGAGGACTGGGCAAGCATATTAATAAACGACAAAACGTTTGTAAAAGTAGATGATGAATACTCGGAAAAGTTCATCGTTGGCGATACCGACAACGGCGGAGTGTTCGGCAGCAACAACTTCTGGGATCAGGCTAACGACCTCATGGAAAAAATGATGTATTCCGGCACTTGTGCCGTTGTGATACGTCTTAAAAATGCTGTGGTAAGCTCAGACGGCAGACTTCTGCCGTCACCGGACGCATGGATAGATCTAAATTACCTTGAGGCGGATAGGATAATAGTCCTATCATCGGACAACGGCATTATCACCGAAGCAGCGTTTTGCTCCGATATCTGTACAAAAGGCAGCAACAAGCTGTATCTTGAGATACACCGTCTGGAAAAAGGCGAATATGTCATAGAAAATCACATCTTTGGAATAAAAGATAAATCGCTGTTGAGCGAAGAACCTCTGCCGGACGGTGTTGCAAGAATAATGCATACAGGATCAGACAAGCCTTGGTTTACCATATGCAAACCTGCTATCGTTAATCCCATTAACGGCAATAATGGGATGGGCTGTGCGGTTTTTGCCGGAGCGATTGACAACTTGAAGGGAGTTGATCTTGCATATAATAATCTTAACTCTGATTTTTGGTTGGGACAGAAAAAAGTGTTTTTAAACAAAAATATGCTTGAAGATATGTCTGGAGATAAAAAGGTTGCTCCCGATGAGGTAAATCAACAACTGTTTTATTATATCGGCGAGACTATGGACGATGGCACGGGTAAGAGTATGGTGCAGGAGCATAATCCCGATCTGAGAGTTGCAGACAATACGGCGGGTATACAGGCACAGCTTGATTATCTCAGCTTTAAGGTGGGATTTGGTACTAAGCATTATCAGTTTAATGCAGGCTCTATAGTAACTGCTACCCAGTACACAGGCGACAAGCAGGACTTGATCCAAAACGCACACAAGCATTTTATAAAAGTTGAGAGCTTTTTGCATGGTCTTGTTAAAACGCTCCTCTGGATAGGCCACAGCTTTATCGACGCACAGGTCAAGGAGGACGCACATATATCCATAGTCTTTGACCAAAGTCCACTGGTAGACGAAAATGCCGAGCGACAACGTGACAAAGATGATGTCACAGCAGGTTTAATGCAGAAGTGGGAATACCGTGTTAAATGGTACGGCGAATCGGAAGAGGAGGCAAAGGCACGTCTTGCAGACGGTGAACCTACCGACGATGAGCTTATGGGCTTTGAGGACGGTGAGGAGTAATGCTTACCCCTCAGACGTTACAAAAACTGCCAGATGACTTGATTGATCTTGTAAGCGAGGTACAGACTGATATAATCAAGTCTATTGCCAAAAAGCTTGTTAAAGCGGACTATCTTACTCCCTCGGCAGAATGGCAGTTGTACAAAGCAAGCCAGTTGAAGATGTCTACAAAAGAGATCACTGCTATGCTTGCAGAATTTACAGGCAAATCAAAGCGGCAGATATCAAAGCTGTACACCGATGCCTGTAAGGAGGCAATCAACAACGACGCCAAGATATACAGAACTTACGGCAAGGACTGCTCCGCCGCTCTGAGGTCGGTGGCATTATCCAACACGCTTAAGGCAGGCGTTAAAAATGCAAATGGTATGACAAAAAATCTGTGTAAGTCCATGGTAGAGTCCTCGCAGGCAACTGTTACTCATCTTATGGACAAGGCATGGTTAAAGGTACAAAGCGGTGCTTTTACATATCAGGATGCTATTTACGACGCAGTTGTCGAGCTTGCTAAACAAGGTATTGCGACTGTAACTTATCCATCGGGTAAGACCGACTGGGCAGACGTTGCAGTGCGGCGTGCGGTAATGACGGGCATAAGTCAGACCGCAGGTCAGATGCAGCTTGATCTTGCCGCAGAAATGGACTGCGATCTGGTTGAGGTCACCGCACACATGGGCGCGCGTCCCTCACACGCTTTATGGCAAGGCAAGGTTTACAGCATTTCGGGCAAATCTAAAAAATACCCTAAACTCAGCACCGCCACAGGCTACGGAACGGGTGACGGCTTGAAAGGCTGGAACTGCCGACATGATTTTTATCCGTTTTTCGAGGGAATTTCCGAACGTGCTAATCTCCCTGTTGACGTGACCGAAAACAACAGACAGTATGAATTATCGCAGAAACAGCGTGCTATGGAGCGGTCTATACGAGCTACAAAAAGACGTTTAGCTGCATATGACGGTGCTATCTCTGAGACGGAAGACGAGGTGCTTAAACGGAGACTGCAAAATCAGTTTGAACGCCACTCGGCTATACTGAAAACTAAGGAAAAACGGCTGTCTGAGTTTTGCGATACGAACGATCTTTATTCCGAAAAGGACAGAGTTCGGGTTGTTGGATTTAACAAGAGTGTTTCGCAGAAAGCGGTATATGGGAATAATCGTTACTTTGTTAAGCAAATGAAAAGCTACGGCATAGAAAATCCGCCGAAAAGCCTTGACATTTTTGAAAATATGAAGTATAATAACTCTCCTGAGTGCAAATTGATGAATGCATATATTACTTCTGTAAAAAAGGGAAAATTTTCTCCGCTTGTAGGTTACGATCATTATAAGAAGTTGCACAATGAGATTAACAACAGTCTTGTTGGTTTAACTACAACTAACGGTATTGAAATAACTGGGCAATCGGATCATTTCATTGAACGTGTTATTGGTGTAATCAAAGATCCTGATACGGGTAAGAAACGTCTTGGCGTTGAACTTCAAGATATTCAGGATGCTTTGACCAATGGTAAAGCAATGAAAACCAAAATTAGCAGGGATAAAAACGGTAACATTTTATATGATGAAGATGGTAAACCTAAAATATCTCAGCTATTTGTTACAGATAAATGTGCAGTATCCATAAATCCTGAAACGGGCGTGCTTATTCAATGTAATCCAAAGTGAGGTGTATTATTATGATATTCAATTTCAAAAAAGATGAATATGAAATGCTTGTCAAATATGGCGATTTTGAAGATTTGGAATACCCATACAAGCTCTTCCCCGAAACAAGTCAGATAGAAATAAATAATAAAGATGTTTCTATGTTTCAATGCATAATTAGCAACATATCAGTTGTTTATGGCATGGACGAAAATCAGAATAATATGACAGATTTCGGATATAAAGCATTGGATATTTATGATAAGGTTTATTTTCAAATTCATAATGAATAAGCTCCCAGCTACTGGGGGCTTTTAATTTTGCAAAAAGGAGCTGATAATTTATGCTTTCAACCCTCATATTGCTTTACGCCCTCGATACAGGGCAAATCCCCGTTGGCTGTTATGTAGCCGCATGGGTCTTCACAATAATAAAAGGTATTTGTTTGGTTATTAAATGCCTTGTAGATTTATCAGATGATTAAAACTGCATTTTAACGATAGTAAAACGCTCTTTCAAGGGCGTTTTATTTATCCTCGTTTTTGCGGAGCAAAAATCCGAGCCGCTTGCGAGGAGATAAATTTTATACTCAAAATTAAGGAGGAAAAATCCCTATGGAACTGAAAGATTTAACAGCTCTCGGTATTACCGAGGAGCAGGCAAACAAGGTGCTTGAACAGCACACAGCGGAGCTGACCGCAGAACAGCAGAAGTACACAGACCTTAACGCAGAACTGGAAACGGCAAAAGGCACGATCTCAGAGCTTACTGATAAGGTCAAAGCATTTGACGGCGAGGACATTGAAGGACTTAAGAAAGCGGCGTCCGACTGGGAAAGCAAGTACAATGCAGATATTGCCGCACTTAAGCTTGACAAGGCTCTGGAACTGTCCCTTGCCGGAGCAAAAGCAAGAGATGTGGACATTGTCAAGTCTCAGCTTGACTCGTCGCTCCTCAAGCTTGACGATGACGGCAAGATCACAGGTCTTACCGAACAGCTTGACAAGCTTAAGGCCGACAAAGCATTTCTCTTTGCGGATGGTGATGAGCCTACCGCAAGGATAGACACCGGTCTTGACCACGGTTCGGCAACAGAAACAACATCAGACGCACAGGCAAGAGCCGTAATGGGTCTGCCTGCGACTAAGTAATTTTACGGAGGTAAAATATTATGGCAAACGCAATTACAAAATTTAAAACCTACATCGCACTGCTTGACGAGGTTTACAAGCAGGCATCTTTGACCGCCGATCTCGACAGCGATCCTACTCTTGTTAAAGCGGGCGCAAACGCAAATGAGATCATAATCCCTAAGATCTCTATGGACGGTCTGGCGGACTACTCCAGAAACAGTGGCTATGTAAAGGGCGACGTTACTCTTACAAACGAGACTGTTACCTTTAATTACGACAGAGGTCGTAAATTCAGCGTTGACAATATGGACAATGAGGAGACTGCAGGACTTGCTTTCGGCAGACTGTCCTCAGAGTTTATCCGCGTCAAGGTTGCTCCCGAACAGGACGCATTCAGGTTCGCGACCTATGCAGGTACAACAGGCATATCTAAGGTTTCTGCAGGAGCAACACTTTCATCGGGTAATGATGTCCTTACCGCTCTGATCACTGCACAGAACAAAATGGACGAAGACGAAGTATCGCCGGAAAACCGTATTCTGTACATCACTCCTACTCTGTATAACCTTGCTATCAATGTGGACACCACAAAGTCAAAGGCTGTACTTGACGGCTTTGCTAAGATCGTAAAAGTGCCTCAGAGCAGATTTTACACTGCGATCGATCTTAAGGACGGCACGACAAAATCAGAGGGCGTCGATGAAACGGCAGGCGGTTTTGCTAAGGCGACAACCGCAAAGGATATAAACTTTATGATAATCCAGAAGTCGGCGGTTATCCAGTATCCTAAGCACACGGTAAACAAGGTCGTTACGCCGGAGGAAAATCAGACGGATGACAGCTGGCTGTTCTTCTTCCGTGCTTATGGTCTGGCTGATGTGTACGAAAACAAGGCGGCAGGTATTTATCTGCACCACAAGGCATAGGAGGTGTCGTTATGGCAAAGACAGTAGGATTGACTTTTAACGAGAAGCCAATAACAATAGAACCGCCTGCCGACTATTGCGAAAATGAAAATGTCATTGATTATAAGAGCATGACAGTCCCTGAACTAAAAGCTTATGCCGCCGAACTTGGCATTGACCTCGGGTCGGCAAGCAAGAAGGACGCAATCATTCAGGAAATCGTCGATGCAGTTGCGGTAGAGGATACGACAAGCGAAACGGAGGTGTAGGCTATGGCTTATGCTGATTACACGTTTTACACTGCTGATTTTCATGGCAATAAGATTTCCGAAACGGATTATCCTTATTTTGCGGAGCGTGCATCGGAATATCTCGACAATCTGAGCTTTGCCGAGACCGACGAGATCAGCCTTGCCAAAGCCTGCTGTGCTTGTGCAGAGATCATGTACTCCGCACAGCCGGATAAACAGATAGCCTCCGAAAAGGTCGGAGATTATTCGATAAGTTATTCGACCACTCAGACTGCTGTCGCCGATGAGCTGATCAAGACCGCCTCCAGATACCTTAATCTCAGGTCTGTGGGGTGGATATAAATGAGATATAATACAAAATGCACCGTCTGGCACAAACAGCCCGACGGTGCATTTATTACACAGCATTATCCTTGCTGGTGGCAGGACACCGAAGCCGAAAACATTGCAAAGACGGGCAAGACCGATGTTGACCGGGCGTTGATACATCTGCCGTTGTTGGCTGTAGTCGATAAGTCCGACTATATTGCAAAGGGCGATATTGATTTTGACGTGACAGCCTCTGTGGCAGAGTTGCTTAAGGCTGTAAGCCCGCTCAAAATCAGTACTGTAGAGCGCAAGGATTACGGCAGTCCCATAATGCGGCACACGGAGGTGACGGCTAAATGAGTAATAACAGTATTAAAGTAACTCTCACGGTCGCTCCCGAAAATGAACTGTTTGCGAGGCGTGGTCTGCAAAAAGGCGGCCGAGTACAGAAGTATATCGACAGCGAAGTATTACGTTGCTGTGATAGTTATGTGCCAATGCTTACCGGTAAGCTTAAACAGTCCGGTATTACATCAACGGTAGTTGGATCAGGCATGGTGCATTACAACACACCATACGCCCGCAAAAATTATTACGATAACAAAGGTATGGGCAAGCAGGGGCTTAACCTTGGGGGCAAGCGAGGCAGACTATGGTTCGAGCGTATGAAACCCGATCATCTGTCCGGAATAATCAAAGGAGTGAAACGAATTGCCGGAGCAAAATAAAAGCCTTTTGGAGGCTATGAAAGAATATGTGTTACAGTATCCCAATCTTGGAGATATTGATCTGCACATAGACCAGACTGAGTCTGAACCTGTTAATTACAGTATACAGACATCAGGCCTTGTAAAACTCAGTGAGGACGTGTGCGGAAATCAGACATGGCAGTACAATGCTTTGCTCCAGAGCAGAGAGTACACAGCCGATGATCTGTCAAGGCTCAATGCATCAGCTTTTACGGAGGATTTTATCTTCTGGATTGAAAAACAGAACAGTAGCCGGAATTATCCAGAACTTGCAGGAAATTTTGAACCTATCAGTATATCCGCTGATAATGGCATACTGCTTGCTCTGGATGAGGACGGAGACAGAGGATTGTATCAGATACAGATACATTTTACATTTGAGGAGGAAATATAAATGGCAGCTACAGGAATAAAAAAGCTTAAAAGAAGTCATCTTATGCATTTGTTGGATTCCACTTTTGGCGGAGAAACTCCGTCATGGTTCCTGATTGGCAAAAACATTGAGGATATGTCTATGGATTTGGGACCGGATACCGCGACTGTTAAGAATATCCTTGATGAAACAGATGTAAATGACAACGGTTACGAACCTAGTTTGTCTGTTGAAACCTACTACGCAAATACAGAAGATGCGATTTACGAAAAGATCAAATCTATTGCGTTGGATCGTCTTGTTGGCGACGACTGCAAGAGCAAATATCTTGAGGTGCTTATCGATAAGACCGAAGGTCCTTACGATGCATGGATGGAAGATTGCATCGTTAAGCCGCAGTCATATGGCGGACCGCAGGGCGGTGTCAACATACCGTTTAATATCCAACCTTGCGGCAATCGTATTAAGGGTACTGTAACAATCGCAAATAAAGTGGTGACATTTACGCCGCTGGCTGAAGGATAATTTGAGGGGCGACTAAGCCCCTCTTTTCTAAGGAGTGTTTTTTATGTCAGAAACAATTAAGCTTAGTTTTGACGACGGATACAAAAATATCGAATTAAATGGGAATCCGGATAAAATAATCCGTATTAATCCAACAGATACTCAGTTTATTAACCGAATTTCAGGCTTTGATGAGAAATATGAGAATATACGCAGTAGATACGGAGATATCGATATGAACTCTATCAATGATCTGCAGAATCTTGATGAGAATAATCCGGACTTTGAAAAGCTGAAACTTGCCGCTGATAGTGTGGACAAACTTGATATGGCGGTGAAGGATCTTATAAATGAGATCTTTGGTTATGATATTTCATTAATAGTATTCGGAACTGATTCATGTCTTTCGCCTGCCGGAGGTCAACCAATATTTATGAATTTTATGCAGTGCATCTTCGCGTACATAAATGAATGTTCTGTGGAGGAAAGAAAGAAATCACAGGAGAAACTTAATTCCTATGCGGCACAGCGCAATACCATTGTTGGTGAAACAAAATGATAGGTGCATTGCCTAAAGCTTTGACAGTCAACGGTAAAATATATTCAATATATAGTGATTATCGCGTAGCTTTGCTGATTTTTTCTATGTGCAATGACGATACGCTTAATGACAAAGCCAAAACATATGGATGTATACAACTGTTGTACAAGCATCACGATCAGATACCTAACTCGGATCTTTACGAAGCGGCAGAACAAGCCAAATGGTTTCTTGACGGCGGAGATATGCCAAAATCTAAACGTCAACCTAAACCGTTGATAAACTGGGATCAGGATGAAGGGATTATTTTTCCAGCTCTCAATAAGGTAGCAGGAAAGGAAATTCGTGAAATTGATTATATGCATTGGTGGACGGTTTTAGGCCTTTTTAATGAGATTGGTGAGGGTTTATACAGTAATGTTATAAATATACGCTATAAGCTTGCACACAATAAAAAACTTAGTAAAGGAGAACAGGACTTTTACCGGAACAACAAAGAACTTATTGATATTAAGGTGAAGCTTACAGCAGAGGAACAGGATGAACTTGATTTTATAAATAATCTGTTATAAAAAAAGTCAGCCCGTTTGGACTGACTTTTTTATTACGCCCACCACTGATTACCGCAGTTAAGGCAAGTTATACGAACTTTTTTTGCTCCTTTGTTTCCGGCAACAAGACCTATTGGACCGGCAACAGCAGTTCCTATGACTGCTTTTCCGACTCCAAAGCCTTTTTTGTTTGCCGTAAGCGAAGTACTTCCACATTTAGGACAGCAAGCAATACCGTTTTTCTTGTTTTCCTTTATACGCTGACGTTTTGATAACGTTTTTTCTTCATGTTGTGTTTCGCCTGTTTGTGATGAAGTTGATGTGGTTACTTCCATCGGTATAAAAGTATTATTGCTAAGTGCGGAGAAGTAACCACATAACTCAGCAATTTTTTTATTATTGTTAAAGAAAAACATTACGTTATATGATTTTCCGTTTGCTGTTATAAACAAGCGACCGTTCTCGGAAGGAGTTCCGGCTGTATATCTAATATCTGATATGTCGGATACTTTTATAGTTTCGCTTTTGAGCCCACTTTTGTATGAGATCTCCGTTTCCGAAACTATTATAGTTGACACAAAAGCCGATTTTATTGTGGCATTCATAGGTATAGTTGAAATCGAGTTGACTTCTTCAATTTCGGTTTTATTGTGATGCAGAATTTCAGTTCCACATTTCATGCAGAAATCTGATTCATCGGATATTTATGCGCCGCATTTAAAGCAAAACATAACATTTCCTCCCATTATGTATTTTTTCATTATACAGCGTATGGAGGATTTTGTCAAGAAAGGAGGCTGATATAATTGGCAATTGACGGCAGACTTAATTTCGATACAAAAATAGATACAAAAGGATTTTCCAAAGGTATAAACAGTTTAGGTAACCAGCTTAATAATCTCCGAAATATAGTTTTAAAAATGGGTGCAGCACTTGGTACTGTGTTCAGTGGAAAAGAAGCTCTTGAAGCTGCTGCAGATATAAATGCTGCAAATTCTCAAATGCAACAGACTTTTGGAACTTTAAAATCTGCTGCAGATAATGCTATGAAAAGTGTAGCTGATAACAGTAGCATTCTTCAGACAAGACTTCAAAATGTAGGCACATCTATTTATGCTTTTGCTAAAACTACGGGTATGGATTCAGTTAGTGCTCTAAAAATGATGGAAGAAGCGTTGCAGGTAACAGCAGACAGTGCGGCATATTACGATCGAAGCCTTGAAGATACTGCAGAAAGCCTAAAATCGTTCTTGAAAGGCAACTTTGAAAACGATGCTGCTTTGGGTTTGAGTTGTACAGAAACTACGCGAAACACAGCGGCTAATAAACTCTATGGAAAATCATTTATGGAATTATCCGAAGCTCAGAAGCAACTTACACTATTGCAAATGGTCAAGGATGCAAATGCTCTTTCTGGAGCGGAGGGACAAGCCGCGCGAGAAGCAGACGGCTGGGAAAATGTCATCGGTAATCTGAAAGAGTCTTGGAAACAGTTGCTTGCTGTAATAGGACAGCCTGTTCTTTCTGGTGCTGTAACAGTTGTAAAAAACATAACAGCGGAATTGCAAAGTTTGACAGCTGTTGCTAATTCAGCAGTTAAAGCACTTTCTGAGGTGTTTGGAATTAAACTGATGAATACAACAGATGGAGTTGCTGAAAGTTCTTCGCAGGCGGCGGAAAATTATTCCGATATGGCAACATCGGCTGAAGCTACTGTCGAGGCTCAAGAAAATGCACTTGCAAGCTTTGATCAGATAAATAAGCTGGCGGACAACAGTTCCTCATCTGATACAAATGCATCGCCAGTGGTCGGTACTCTAAGCGGCAATACGATCTCCACTACTGTAGATGTTGATACATCTGATGCCGATAAAAAGCTTAAAGATTTTTTTTATTGGGTAAAATCATCTTTTAATACTATTTTTACGCCATTTAAACAAGCTTGGGATAAAAATGGAGTCAAGGTAACAGATAGTATGAGATTTGCTTTCGAGGGTGTATGGAGTGTTATCAAAAGCATAGGCGGATCATTCACCGATGTTTGGAGTAACGGAACGGGCGAACAAATTTCTGAACATTTACTCGGTATATGGACAAACATTAATAATACAATCGGATATGTGTCACGCAATTTTTCCTCCGCTTGGTCTGATAGCAGTGGTACAAAAATTATTCAGGACATTCTTGATATTTTTAATGATATACTCGACACAATTGAAAACATAACGGCAGACACTGTTGAATGGGCGCAGAACATTGACTTCTCACCGCTCATTACATCATTTGAAAATGTAACATCCGCATTAAAGCCTTTAACTGCCGACATATTTGACGGTATCGAATGGTTCTGGGATAATATTTTGCTCCCTATGGCATCATGGACTATAAGTACTTTGATACCAACATTTCTTAATTTGCTGGCGGCAGCTATAAAAGTTCTTGATTCAGCAATTTCAGCGTTAAAACCTATGGGTAAATGGCTGTGGGATAAATTTTTGAAGCCTATTGCAACATGGACCGGAGGTATTATAGTAGGCGCGTTGAAAGGTATTACATCAGCCTTAAATGGGGTTAGTGACTGGATAAAGAATCATCAGACTGCTGTCGAAAATTTTGCTGTTGTAGTTGGGACTTTGGGATCGGCATTTGCAATATCCGGAATAATTCAAGGCGTAGTAAGTGCATTTGCTGCATTGGCGGCAGGAACAAGTGTATTGACACCGTTAATTACTGCACTTGGTGTAGCAGTTAATTTTTTGACGAGTCCAATCACACTTGTATGTCTAGGAATCGGTGCGCTTATCGCTATCGGCGTATTGCTGTACAAAAATTGGGAAACAGTAAAACAGTTTTTTATTGATTTGTGGGACAGCTTTAAAATGACCATACAGCAATTTGTAGACTGGGTAACAGAGGTCTGGACATCAATTAAAGACTTTTTCGCCGGAATATGGCAAGGCATAAAAGATGTATTTGCCGTCGTGGCAGAATGGTTTACGGGAATTTTCCAAGCAGCTTGGGACGGTATTTTGTCTGTCTGGAATGCCGTTATAGGTTGGTTCTCAAATCTGTGGACAGGAATCAAAGACATTTTTTCTGCAGTAGGAAGTTGGTTTGGAGATATATTTACAACTGCGTGGACAAATATAAAATCGGCGTTTTCGGCTACAGCACAATTTTTCAGGGATTTGTGGACTGCAATAAAATCACCGTTTATTAAGGTAGCTGATTGGTTTAAAGATATATTTTCAAAGGCTTGGCAAGCAGTTAAGGACGTATTTTCGACTGGTGGCAAAATTTTTGACGGTATCAAAGAGGGTATAACAGGAGTATTCACAACGGTTGTAAACGGCATAATTGGCGGAATAAATAAAGTTATTTCTACTCCACTGGATTTTCTTAATGGCATACTTAATGATATTCGTGATATTGAAATAGCAGGCTTTACACCATTTGATGAGTTTTGGGACTATGACCCTATACCAGTTCCTCAGATTCCAATGCTCGCCACCGGCGCGGTAATTCCGCCGAACTCCGAGTTTCTTGCGGTTCTCGGCGACCAGAAACGCGGCACAAACATCGAAGCTCCGCTGGATACGATCAAGCAGGCTTTGTTTGAGGCGCTTGCTGTTTACGGCGGAGCTGTAGGCAATCAGAAAATAAGCGTAACGATACCAATCGAAGTAAAGGGCAGAGTGCTGTCACAGATCGTTATTGACGATATAAATGATTTTATCAAGCGCAACGGCAAATCGCCGATAAAAGTATAGGAGGGATACTATGAAATCAAATGGATTGAAATTTGAAGAAGAAACGGTAGCCACTCCTGCTGAAATTACTTTTTGTAACAATAAAATCTGGTCGGGCAATGCAGGGCGCACCGCTAATTGTCTTATGGTCGGAGACATCAGGGCTATAAAGAAAACGGTCACTATTAAATGGTATCATCTCACAGGCGAGCAGACTGCACAGATAAATAAGTATATCTCAAATGTTGATAGCCCATTTTTTAACGCCACACTTTTGGACGAGACTTTTAATGAAATCAAAATAAGGGTCTATGCAGGAGATCCAAGCTATGAAATATTCGGCTGGGACGAAAAGCGGCAGTTTTGCAAAGGCGTTGCTGTTGACCTTATCATGCAGTAGGAGGCGGATATATGTATACAACAAGTACAACCGTCTCCTCACGCATCGAAAGCTACTGCCGCACATGGCGTATGTGGCTTGAAAACGATGAGAGCGTAATAATGGGGGACAACATAATGTCCGCTACCAGTGACGTGCAGTCAACGAGCCTCAGTGACGACATAGAGCTTGGTGCAGTGTGTTCGCAGTCTTGGACGTTACAGATAAACGATGCTGAAGCACGTTTCCTCGGCAACGAGTATGACCTGTCCCTGTACCTTGCAGACCTCACAGGCGTGACCACCTACTCCACCCTAGAAGCCTACACCTACGCAGAGCTTTCAAAGCTGACAGTGGAGCAGATAAGCAAGCTTGGAGAGGTGCTTGACGGAGAGAGGATACCCCTTGGGCGGTTTACTTGTGTCAAGTCGAAAAAGTCGGGCGGAAATACTGAGGTCACTTTTGCGGATAGGCTTTACTTCTCCGACAAGACCTATGTGCCAAAGGTCAAGCTACCTGCGTGGTCAAAGGCTGTTGAGGATGACATATGCAAGCAGCTTGGACTGCAAAACGGCAACGACTACACCATCCCTGCAAAGCTCCGTGTAAAGGGCGGTGCAAGGCTTTACGGCAAGGGTCATATCAGATTAAAGACCGCAAACTTCGACTTCAAAATATCGAGCATACCAAAAGACACCACAATGCGGCAAATGCTCAGTTACATCGCCTCGGCACAAGGCGAGTTCGGCTTTGTTGACCGATACGGCAGATACGTCCGCAAATGGTACGGCTCGAGCGTGAAGATACTGGACAACAACACTATCGACCTGCCAACACTGGGAGAACGTCCGAATATCCTCGCAGGCATTGTCTGCAAGGTCAGCGACAGCGAAACTCTGCGGCTGGGCAATACCACAGGCTCGGCAGGGCGTGTGCTGGAGTTTGAAAATCCATATATGACAATGTCGCTGCTGCGGTCATTGTGGCATAGGATAGGCGGCTTTTCGTGGTATACAACGGAGCTTTTTCACCGCCTTGGCGACCCCCGATTTGACGTTGGTGACGTGATAACATACGTCAGCGAAAGCGGCGAAAGCTACGATATACCAATAACTAACATAGGATTCAATTTTGACGGCGGACTTTCAGCCGATATTTCTGCGGTGGGTCTGTCGGTGGAAGAACAGCTTTAGGAGGCGAGATTATGGACGAGAACGAGATAACAACTGTAGCTGATACGCAGGCGGAGAATACTGCCGATACAGCGGACACAGGTCAGACAACGCCCACCACCGAGGAGCTTATCCAGCAGCTCACGGCGAGGGTGGCAGCTCTTGAAGAAATAGTGGGCGAGGAGGAGTATGAGCTGCGGTACTCGGGCGAACAGACGGACGAGCTTTTAGACGGCGGTACAGCGGTGTTTCGTGCAAAGACAGCGGCGCAGATAGTAAGCCTTGTGAACAGGCTCTACCCGCTGTATATGCGGTGGGGGTCTTTCACGGTGAATATGAAGGTCAACGCTGACAACGGTTCCCAGTGGTCATACAATACACGCACAGGAATGATACCCTCGGGGGTCACTAACCCTGCGGTGTTTATGGTGTGCGACTGGGGCAAAAAGCACTTCAAGTCGCAGAGTTTTCAATACAAAGTCGCAAGCAACGGCAGGGACATCGACTGGGAGGCATACCTTGAACACACCTCAGACCAGGGCGGCACATACGCTTTCAAGGTGTACTATCTCATAGTCGGCAAAAATGCGGAAGGGGGAAGTATAGTTGGCTAGTTTCACGGAAAATCTCGGGCTTAAAAAGCCCGACAGGTCGGACAGGTTCAGCATCGAGGACTTCAACGGCAATATGGATATTATCGACACTATACCCGATATGGCGAGCGGACAGAGCCTTGTGGGAGTGTCAGTGGGAGAAGCGTACGGAAATATAGGTATAACAGGCATAGCGGAGGCGGTCGAAGATGAAAATATATGAGGGAACAGACGGACTAAGAGGGCTGATAACAAAGCTTATCGAGGTGTGGAATTTCAAGAAGATAACGTATGACGGTGAGGGTTCAACAATAAGCACGAATAATGTTGTATTCCATTTGTGGGTAACTGATGAAGTGTTTCTGTCTGGTCAGTTCAGCGACACAGAGGAACACGGCTGGCTTGACCTCGATGCACAAACAAATAATCTAGTATGTCCTTGTGTAGTTATTTACACGTATCCAGATAAAAGACGTTGGGTAATTTACAAACAAAATGACCTAATTGCTTTTGGTATCCAAAGCAATCAGAACGAAAGACCTCCGATATTTACCGTTATCGGTGAGGTAACGGACTATGAAACGCAGGAAAAGAGTTATGGTTTGGCAACAAGTTATGCAAATAACAATTCAAACCAGTACTCCGTGTTTACTGACGGAACAGCAATAAGGTCAATGCCTTACAGACCAATGTGCAGACGAAAGGCAATTACTTCTCTTGCACCTGTGACGTCGTCAACGCTGAACAAGGGTTTTACAAACCTTTATCATGTTCTTTCACACACATCGGGTCTAGAAGATGATCAAAATTATCCTGACTACACAGTTCCCACGCAGACAGTGCTGCTTAACGGCAAGAAATATCTGTTAAGCAGATTTGCTTTTGAGATAAAGGAGTGAGCAAGATATGAAACAGAAATTTGCAAAGCTTATAGACGTCAAGTCTATCGTGACGATATTGTTGACAGCGGTGTTTTGCGTGCTGGCACTGCGCCGCACGATTTCAGCAGAGCAGTTCATCACGGTGTTTACTGTGGTGATATCGTTCTATTTCGGCACGCAGTATCAGAAAAACTATAAAAATAACAAGGAGGATAATTATCATGGCAGCGACAATTAAAGGCATTGATGTTTCTATGTATCAGACAAACGTAGATTTCGCAAAGGTCAAAGCGGCGGGCTACAGTTTTGTTATTATCAGATGCAATAACTGGGATCACACGAAGAACTGTGTAGTAAAAGACCCGCTTTTTGAAACGCATTACAAAAATGCAAAGGCAGCTGGGCTTGACGTCGGTGCATATTACTATACATGGCAGACAACGGTATCCGGTGCGAAACAGGACGCAGTTCTTTGTCTCGATTACATCAAGGGCAAAACTTTTGAATACCCGATTTACTTTGATCTGGAGTGGCAGAAAGCTTTTGCACGCGGTAAAACGGTATGCTCCGACATGGTAAAAACTTTTTGCACTGCGCTGGAGGAAGCAGGCTACTTCGCAGGTCTGTATATCAGCCGCAGTCCGCTCCAGACTTACATAACAAATGATGTCGCAAGACGCTATGCACTGTGGATTGCAGAATACAACAGCAAGTGCAACTACGGCGGCACATACGGTATGTGGCAGTACAGTTCAACGGGCAAGGTCAGCGGTGTTTCCGTGCCGGTAGACATGGATTACTGCTATGTGGATTACCCATCTGTGATAAAGGCTAAGGGGCTTAACGGGTTTAAGGCTACTAACACAAGCACGTCTAAGGTACTTGACAGTTCGGGCTTTAAGAAAGGTGATAAATCCGATGGAGTTCTTGCACTGAAACAGCTCCTTATGCTGGCAGGGTACAAACTTGACAACAACGGCACGTTCGGAGACGGTACCCTAAAGGCGGTCAATGCTCTGTTGAAAAAGTGGGGCTATACTCAGAACGGTATTGCGGGGACTAAATTTATTAAAAAGCTGTCTGCAACGATAAAGTAAAGGAGTAGCTTATGGATACAAAAGAAACATCATACAGCCAAATGGTGACAGTCACTAGGCTTAATTACAGGAGCGATTGCAACTTCACCGCCGGAACGATCGTTGGCGTTCTCGAAGATAATACTCCGGTAAAAGTCGCTGATGATTTTTATGAATTTCATCACGGTCACTACTGGAGAAAAATCAAGCTTGGTCGCAAGCATTATTATGTTGTTGCTGATTGGCTTAAAAAGATTTAAAAGTAACAGCTCCGGGCAATCCGCTCGGAGCTGTATACTATATTAAAAGGAGGTCATATTTATGAAAAGTCCAATACCATGGATTGGTGGAAAGAGCCAGCTTAAAAGTAAGATCATCAAGTCTTTCCCGCCTACTGAAAGCTACAACAGATTTATCGATGTATTCGGCGGAGGCGGGTCTATACTTTTTGCAAAAGGCAAACACGCTGATCTAGAGATCTATAATGACGCCAACAGTGATTTGGTCAACTTTTTCAGATGCTTAAAATATCATTCTGATGAGCTTAAAAAGGAGATAAAATACTATTTAAACAGCCGGGAAATGTTCCTTGACTGCCGTGAGCGCATATCTGTAACCGGATTTACAGACATTCAGCGGGCTGCTATGTTCTATGTGCTTGTCAAGACAGGCTTCGGAGCAAGTCTGAGAACGTTCGGCTGCAACAAAAAGCGGCTTAACACAGATAATTTCGCAGATATCGAGGCAAGACTGGATGGAGTAGTGATCGAAAACAAAGATTTTGAGGATCTTATCAAGGTATACGACCGTGAGAAAGCTTTATTCTACTGCGACCCTCCATACCACAAGACAGAGCGGCATTACACTGTTAAATTTACCGAGGATGACCATGAGCGGCTCTGCAGAGTTCTTCACCAGATCAAGGGCAGATTTGTACTGTCGTACAACGATGACAAGTATGTGAGAGACCTGTATAAAGACTACAATATTCAGGCGGTCACCCGCAATAACAGTCTTTCATCAGGTGATTTCAAAGAGGTAATAATCACAAATTTCTAGTATTTTTTTTAGAGAATAAATAACGGATTTCGTTATTTATGTTGTAAAAAACATACCGGAGGTAATCATGAGAGTAAAATTAAGGGCTTTGCTTAATTCCAGGGGCATTACTCAGGCTGAACTTGCGCAGGCGACAGGCATCAGACCGTCCACAATCTCACAGCTTTGCAATAACATCGCTGTCGGTTTCAAATTTTCACATCTTGAGCTGATTTGCAGATTTTTAAAATGCGATTTAAATGACATTTTAGAGCTGTAAAAAATACGTTTCAAAAATTCTCGATAATTCAAAAAAAGTGATGAGTGTTTCGTTTTGTTGAAACATTTCATCACTTTTTTGCGTTTTGCTTGTCAGTTTTTTGGATTTTGCTTGTCAAACATCATCAATGAACCTGGAAGCCGTTGACGAAATGGTGAAAAAGCACCCTGACACGCAGATCGTTTTCATTGAAAGCGGCGGCGACAATCTTTCCGCCACATTCTCCCCTGACCTTGCAGACGCTTCTATCTATGTTATCGACGTTGCACAGGGTGAAAAGATACCAAGAAAAGGTGGCCCTGGCGTGACACGTTCCGACCTGCTTGTTATCAACAAGACAGACCTTGCGCCACTTGTTGGAGCTTCCCTTGAAGTAATGGCTTCCGACTCAAAGCGCATGAGGGGCGACAGACCGTTTCTTTTCACAAATCTCATGAGCCGTGAGGGCGTTTCTCAGGTCATAGACTGGATAAAAAAATCAGTGCTTTTTGAGGATCTGAAATGAACGGCAGACTAAGCCTGTCAACAGCCTTTGACGGACAAAAAACCATTACTGAGGACTTATATTTCGCTCCCCCTTTCAAGGTGTATTCACCATTTTATGACCATAAAGGCTGGGCGAAATATATCTCAATGTGCGGCTCAGCAGGAGTATTGGCAGGTGACAAAAACGAGATAAAGCTTTTTGTGGGGGAAAACTGCAAGGTCATTTTCACAGATCAGGGCTATCAAAAGCTTTTCAACACAAACGGCGGCGTATCAAAACAGAGCATAAAGCTTGTTGTGCGCAAAAACGCAAGGCTTTGCTATATGCCCCACCCTATTATGACTTTCACAGGCTGTGAGCATATCTCTATGGGCAAGGTGAACATCACAGAAAGCTCTGAGCTTATTTTCTCTGAAATATACTGCTGTGGCAGAACTGCAATGGGGGAGGAGTTCGGCTTGAAGCGCTTTCGCTCACGCACCGAGATAGCAATTGACGGCAGGGCGGATTTTATCGACAACACTCTTATCGACCCCGCCGCACTGCCCATACGGCAAAAAGGCTTTTTCGAGGGCTTCACCCACACGGGATTTATGTATATCTATACCCCTGACAAGACAATGCTGGAAAGCATTTACCAAGCCGACTACACAGGCGACCCTGACAGCGCACAGCTTTGCGCCACTCACACGGAACGTGGCATAGCCATAAGAGCCTTGGGACATTCGGGAGAAGAGATTTTTGACGCTTTTCAGAACATTGCAGAAAAAATTCGCACATAAAAACAGCGTATAAAATATTGTTAAACTTTTTATAAATGATAAACAAAACCAGTGAAAGCCTGCTGTGGGCTTACACTGGTTTTGTTATTTCTCACGACAATATTCTTCGTATGCTTCGTCTATAAGAGGTCTCAGGGCGTTATAGTCATCATCACCGGATATGAAACCATAGCATGGCACACTCAGGTCTTTGACGGGGCAAGTTTCTCCATAATCCTTAAAATACTGCTCATCGTAATACTTTTCCACAAAGTCATACACATCAGGTTTTATAACGTCATCGCAAAGCACGCCGTCCAATATATACATAATATATTCCGCACCGCTCATTTTGCCCTCACGGACCTGCACACAGTATTTCTCGTCGCTTTCATCAATAAGCTCGTTAAAACCCCTGTCAATAAGCCACCTTAAAAATAATCCTATATGATTTGACGCCAACAGCCATATTTCTTCCTGCTGTTCCTCCGTGAGCTTGCCCTCAACATTATTTGTTTTCCTATACAGCTTTTCAGTATCGTCCCAATGCCAATCTGCCTTATCTATAGCCATATGCTCTCCCCCTTTTGTTATATACCTTTATTGTATCACAAACTATCTTCCATGTCAACATTTTCCGAATGCCTCACAAGCACACCCCCTCCCCCCTTGTCAACCCAAACAAAATATGCTATAATATAAGGGATTGTAACCTACAACCATATCAAAATACAGATATATACAGATAACGAAAGGATTAGCTATGGATACTTCCGCACTTCTTTGGTATAAGACCCCTGCAGACGATTGGAACAAAGCACTGCCCCTTGGAAACGGCAGGATAGGCGCAATGGTGTTCTCTCAGCCACTTGAAGAGAGGATTCAGCTCAATGAGGACTCCGTCTGGTCGGGCGGCTTCCGTGAAAGAAATAATAAGTCCGCACTGCCTAATCTCGAAAAAGTGAGAAAACTGCTTTTTGAGGAGAAAATAAACGAGGCTGAAAAAATAATCTATGACGCTTTCTGCGGCACGCCTGTAAATCAAAGGCACTATATGCCCCTTGGCGACATGAACGTTATACATTATAAAGAGAGCGAATGTGACTTCAAGAGCAGAAGCCTTGACCTTAACACCGCTGTCTGCACCACAGAATATGCCATAAACGGCGTTGACTACACAAGAGAAGTGTTTATCTCACAGCCCGATCAGGTGCTTGTTATGCACATAACGGCTTCCGAGAAAAAAGCGATAAGCGTCCGTGTACGCATTGACGGCAGAGATGATTATTTTGATGATAACTCGCCCGTTCATGACAACGATATCCTCTTTTACGGTGGCTGCGGCTCAGAGGACGGCATAAACTTTGCCGCTTATATAAAGGTACTCCACAAGGGCGGAAAGGTCTACCCATATGGAAGCTTCATAACCTGTGAGGACTGCGACGAGGTGACTATCCTCCTTGGCGCACAGACAAGCTACCGCTGTGAGGATTACAAGGGACAGGCTGTCTTTGACGTTGAAAGAGCCGAGGAAAAAACCTATGCACAGCTTAAAGCTGACCATATCGCAGACTACAAGTCATACTATGACCGTGCGAATATCTCCCTTTGCGACAACAGCTCAGGTAATTCCACCCTGCCTACAGACGAAAGACTTGCACTTGTGAAAGAGGGCAATCCCGACAACAAGCTTATTGAAATGTATCACAATTTCGGCAGATATCTTCTTATTGCAGGCAGCCGAGAAAAGACCCTGCCTACAAATCTCCAAGGCATTTGGAACAAGGATATGTGGCCTGCTTGGGGCTGTAAATTCACTATCAATATCAATACCGAAATGAACTATTGGTGTGCAGAGAATTGTAATCTCTCAGAGCTTCATATGCCTCTTATCGACCATATCGAGAAGCTCCGTCCAAACGGCAGAAAGACCGCAAGGGATATGTACGGCTGCCGTGGCTTTGTCTGTCACCACAATACTGACATTTGGGGCGACACCGCACCGCAGGACTTGTGGATACCCGGAACACAATGGCCAATGGGTGCGGCATGGCTCTGCCTGCACATATGGGAGCATTATCTCTATGTTCAGGACAGAGAGTTTCTCAGCGAGAAATATGACACCCTGAAAGAAGCGGCAGAATTTTTCCTTGACTTCCTTATCGAGGACAAAAAAGGCAGACTTGTTACCTGCCCGTCAGTTTCCCCTGAGAATACCTATCTCACAGCTTCAGGCTCAAAAGGCTCTATCTGCATAGGTCCGTCTATGGACAGCCAGATAATCTATGAGCTTTTCACTGCCGTTGCGGAAGCTTCAAAAATACTTGAAACTGACGGAGGTTTCAGAAAGAAAGTCCTTGAAGCCAGAGACAGACTTCCTGCACCTGAGATAGGCAAATACGGTCAGATAATGGAATGGGCAGAGGACTATGACGAGGTAGAGCCTGGTCACAGGCACATCTCACAGCTTTTCGCACTCTATCCTGCTGACATCATAACAATGCGAAAGACCCCTGAGCTTGCCAAAGCCGCAAGGGCTACCCTTGAAAGACGTCTTTCACACGGTGGCGGACACACAGGCTGGTCGAGGGCATGGATAATAAACCACTGGGCAAGACTTTTTGACGGCGAAAAAGTGTACGAAAATGTTATAGCACTTCTTTCAAACTCCACAAGCGAGAATATGTTCGATATGCACCCGCCTTTCCAGATAGACGGAAACTTCGGTGGCACAGCCGGTATCACGGAGGCACTTTTGCAAAGCGAGAACGGCGAGATAATTCTCCTGCCTGCACTGCCGAAAGAATGGTCGGAGGGTAGCTTCAAAGGACTTTGTGCAAGAGGCGGCTTTGTTATCGACCTTGAGTGGAAAGACTCAAAGATAACAGCCTGCCACATTCACTCAAGGTGCGGAAAGAAGTGCAGGATAGTGTGTGACAGTGTAAAGGTACACACTGCAAGCAGCGAGATACAGACCTTGTACACAGACGGCGCAGCAGAGTTTGACACGGAAACAGGTAAAACATACACGCTCACATTCTGAGCAAAAGACAAAATTTGAGAGGATATTGAAATGAGACATTATCGGATAATGGCAGCGGCTGTTGCAGCAATTTGCACGCTGTCAGGCTGCGGAGTGCAGATAGGCAGAAACGAGAGCATGACCGCCCCCGAAAAAACATCTGTTGTAACCACAACAAAGAAACAGACAAACGATGACAGCAAGGCTGACGAGCAGGCTTTAAAAAGCTACGAAGAAACAAAGATAGTGGCAAACGCCATACCTTATGTGAAGTTTTCAAAAAGCGTTGAAGCCGAAACAGGCTCAGTTTCAGGCAAGGCGAAAGTAAAAAGCGACCGCAAGGGCTACAAGGGCAAGGGTTATGTGACGAACATTTCCGCTGGGGAAGATTGGTCAAGAGAGATCGAGCTTACCGACTCACAGTATTATAACCTTACCATAACAGTGGCTTCCGATGTGCCGTGTGTGAACGGAATAGCTGTGAATGGCAAAAAGCTTCAGGATTTCTCAGCCAGCGGCTCGGGCAAGTTTGAAAAGGTGACTTTCAAGAACATCTACATAGAAAAAGGCAAGACGGCAATATCCGTTATCCCAGTGGACGGCGGACTTGACGTTGACTGCCTGACCCTCACCGCAAGCGAGGATATATCAAAGCTTGACCTTACTATATCAAAGCCTGCTCTTTCAAACAAAGACTCCGACTACAACGCAAAAGCGCTTTATCAGTATCTTTGCGAAAGCTACGGCAAGCAGGTGCTTTTGGGTCAGCATGACACCATCGGCACATCTGCTGAAACAGACATGATATACAAAACCACAGGAAAATACCCTGCAATACGTTTTGGCGACCTTATGCTTGCCACTGAAAAGGACAGCATTACCACCGACACCGAAATGAACATCGCCATGGATTGGGCTTCAAAGGACGGCATAGTGGGCTATATGTGGCACTGGGCTGCCCCTGACGACAAGCGTGAATATTATGCCGACCAGACGGATTTTGACATCAAAAAGGCAGTTACAAAGGAAAATATCGCAGAACTCAGCCTTGAGGATATCAAAAAGCTTCAAAAGGACGGCAAGGTAAGCAAAGAATGTGTTGCTGTCGTTCAGGATATCGACACCGTATCTGAGAAACTCTCCACCCTCCGTGATGAGGGAATAGCAGTGCTTTGGCGACCGCTCCACGAGGCCAGCAACGGTGACTTCTGGTGGGGCAATGACAAGGAAGCCTACAAATGGCTTTGGAAGCTTATGTACGAGCGTCAGACGAAATACCACAAGCTGAACAATCTCATATGGGTATGGTCAGCACAGAATGCCGATTGGTATGTGGGCGACAAATACTGCGACGTGCTTTCCTGCGATGTTTATGACGACGGCAATAAGGACGCACAGGTGAACATAATGCTTTTCCTGCAAAGCATATCAAAGAACAAGCCTATCGCAATGAGCGAATGTGGAAGCTTCCCTGACATACAGAGCATTGCAGACGAAAAAGCCATGTGGGCGTTCATAGGTCAATGGGGCGGAAATTATCTTATGACCGATGACGGCAAGCTTGCTGAAGAAAACAACACCGCCGCCGAGCTTATCAAGACGTATAACAACAATCTCACTCTAACAAGGGATAAGCTCCCCGACTTCACCCACCTTGCAAGTTCCATAAAGGACACGGAAGAAAAATCCGCTGAGAGCAAAAAGAATGATAGCTCAAAGGCTGACAGCAAGACGAAGAAAGAAAATACTTCTAAAGCAGAATAGAAAAAAACCGCTGAGAGCTCTCTCAGCGGCATTTTTATACCCTATTTATCTTTCAGCGCCTCAGAAAGCGTCCGCCAGCCAAGCATTGCACACTTTACTCTCGCAGGCATATGGGAAATATCCCTGAGGGCTGACGCTTCTTCAAGACTGTCTATCTCTTCGTCAGACGCCTCGCCCCTTATCATTCTCATGAAAATATCCGCATATTCCAAAGCCTTTTCCTTGCTCTGACCTATTATCATCCCAAGCATTATATCCGTTGAAGCCTGAGATATTGCACAGCCGTCACCAACAAAAGCCCCGTCCGTAATGATATCCCCGTCAGTTTTCAGCTTTAACTGTATCTCGTCGCCGCAGCTTGGATTTATCCCGTCCAGCACAATGTCTGCGTCCTCTATATCATGCTTGAAATCAGGGTGCATATTGTGCTCCGTTAGTATCTCATTGTAAAAATTTCTATTTTTCATAACCCATTCGCTCCCTGACAGTTGAGAGACTGTCTAAAAATCTGTCTGCGTCCTCTTTGGTATTGTAAAAAGCAAAGCTTGCCCTCACTGTTGAACGATAGCCAAGGTATTCAAGCAACGGCTGTGCGCAGTGATGACCTGCCCTGACCGCAATGCCGTCTGCCGCAAGTATCTCGCTCACGTCATGTGGGTGAACATTGTCCACAGTAAAAGTCAAAATACCATTATGCTCCTCAGCTTTCTCCGAACCAAGTATATTTATGTGAGCAATCTCTTTCATTTTCTCAAAGGCATACGCCGAAACTTCAAGCTCTCTCTTGTGTATTTCCTCAAAGCCCACGCTTTTCACATAGTCTATAGCCGATTTCAGTCCCACTGCACCTGCCGCATTGACAGTGCCAGCCTCAAACTTATGGGGCAGTTCAGCATACACCGCCGAAGTCCTTGACACCGACTCTATCATCTCGCCGCCTGTGAGAAACGGCGGCATTTTTTCGAGCAACTCACGCCTGCCGTAAAGCACGCCTATGCCCATAGGTCCATAAAGCTTGTGACCTGAAAACGCAAAGAAATCCACCCCAAGCTTTTTCACGTCCACCGCAATATGCGGCGTGCTCTGTGCACCGTCTGCCACCATAACAGCGTTCTTGCGGTGTGCAATTTCTGCAAGCTTTTCTATAGGATATTCTCTGCCAAGCACATTTGAAAGCTGCGTAACAGCCACTATCTTGGTGCGGTCTGTTATAAGTTTCTCAGCCTTGTTAAGGTCAAGACTGCCGTCCTTTTCACATTCAAGGAATTTAAGCTCCGCACCCATCCGCCTGCAAACCATTTGCCACGGCAAAAGGTCGCTGTGGTGTTCCATTATGGAAACCACCACCTCGTCGCCCTTTTTCAAATTGGAAAGCCCATAGCTGTATGCCACAAGATTTATGCTCTCTGTGGTGTTGCGTGTAAAAATTATCTCCTGCACAGACTTCGCACCGATAAAGTCACGCACTGCCTTTCGTGCATTCTCATAATCCTCCGTTGCCTGAACGCTCAGCTCATAAATTCCACGGAGAGGGTTTGCATTGTGGCAGGTGTAAAAATCTTTTTCAGCATCAATAACGCATTTCGGTCGCTGTGCAGTTGCAGCGTTGTCGATATAAACCGTTTTATCCTGCATAAGAAGTGGAAAATCCGTCTTGTATCCCTGCATCTATCTCATTCCTCTGTATCAGTTTTTATTTCCATGGCTTTTTCAGCCACCGCTGCAAACCCGCCGTCCTCAGCCATATGGATAAGCCTTTCAACAGCGGCGTAAGCCATTATCCTCTCGGCAGTTTCTCTGTCAATGCCCCTGCTCTCAAAATAGAACATAGTGTCAGCGTCAAGCTCGCCTATAGTCGCTCCGTGAGTGCCCTCCACATTTTCCTCTGCACAAAGGATAAGCGGAACAGTTTTGTTCACAACATCGTCCCCAAGCATGAGCACAGTTTCGTTCTCGCTGCCAACAGAGTCCGCAGAGCCTTTCTTAAAATCTATCGTTCCTCTGAAAACCTTTTTTGCACTGTCCGTCAAAGCGCCGTTCACAGTGATAAGGCTCTCCGTCTTTTTGCCGAAATGGTCAGCCACTATGTTATAGTCTATAGTCTGTGAATTTTTCCCCAGATAAGCGGTGTCAGCGTCAAACCTCGCTCCGTCACCGCTTAGGGTAACATGATCGTCGCTGTAAATATCTCCTCCGCCTATCATAATAGTCATAATGTGAATGTGAGAACCCTCCCCGCATTCCGCCCTGACCTCATGTCGCACAAGTCCGTTTTCCGACGGCTCAAGAAGCATAACGAGCTTCACCTCAGCTCCCTCCTCAAGGTCGATATTCACCCTTGACAGCATAGGAGCGTTTCCTCTGCAAACTTCAAAAATAACGCCCCTTGCGGCCTTTTCAGCCGTTACGTTCACGACCTTTTCAGTATATCCCTCTGTGCCGCTGTTGTCAAGCCTTACAGGCTCGTTCTTTTCATCTTTTTTTAAGATGATGTTTTCCTCAGTTTTCGCTGCACTTTCGCTGTCCCACTGTATCTCGGCACTGTTTACCTTGAGGAAATTCCACGTTTTTGTCGGCAGCTTGTCTATCAGGATATTTTTAGTCATTTTAAGCACTCCTTTCCCGTCAGCCTATGCTGCCTTTCATTTCAAGTCTTATAAGATTGTTCATTTCCACCGCATATTCCACAGGCAGTTCCTTTGAAACGTTGTCCGCAAAGCCGCTTACGATAAGAGCCCTTGCGTCCTCTTCAGTCATGCCACGGCTCATAAGATAGAAAACTGCGTCGCCGCTTATGCTGCCTATCTTCGCCTCGTGACCGATAGCGGCGTCCTTTGTGCGGATATCCATTGCAGGGATAGTGTCAGACCTTGACTCAGAATCAAGCATAAGCGACTGGCATGATACCGATGACTTAGCCTTTTTCGCACTCTTTTCCACCACAACGCTGCTCCTGAATGTGCTTATTCCGCTACTCTTGCTTATTGAACGTGTGTTCATGAAGGAGCTTGTGTTCTTGCCCACATGAACTACCTTTGCGCCTGTATCGAGATTTTGTCCGCTTCCTGCGAAAGTAACTCCCGTGAACTCCATTTTGGAATTGTCGCCCTTTAAAATGCTCATAGGGTAAAGACAGCCAATGTGCGATCCGAATGAACCTGATATCCATTCGATAGTTCCGCCCTCTTCCACAATAGCACGCTTTGTATTAAGGTTATACATATTCTTCGACCAGTTCTCGATAGTGGAATATCTTAGCTTTGCGTTCTTCTTAACATAAAGCTCAACACAGCCTGCATGAAGATTTGCAACATTGTATTTTGGAGCAGAACAGCCCTCGATAAAATGCAGACTCGCACCCTCGTCAACTATGATAAGCGTGTGCTCAAACTGACCTGCACCCTTTGCATTAAGTCTGAAATAAGATTGAAGCGGTATAGACAGCTGCACGCCCTTAGGCACATACACAAACGAGCCTCCCGACCATACTGCACCATGCAAAGCCGCAAATTTGTGATTCCTCGGTGTAACAAGCTTCATGAAATATTTTCTCACCATATCGGCATATTCGCCTTTCATGGCACTTTCGATATCCATGTAAACAACGCCCTCCTGGGCCACCTCAGAGCGCACGTTATGATAAACAAGCTCAGAGTCATACTGTGCACCCACGCCTGCAAGAGATTTCCTTTCCGCCTGCGGTATGCCCAGCCTTTCAAAGGTGTCCTTTATATCCTGCGGAACGTTCTTCCAGTTGTTCTGCATTTTCGTGTTTGGTCTTACATATGTGGCAATATTGTCCATATCAAGGCCCTCAAGTGACGGCCCCCAATCAGGGGTAGGTATCTCGTTATATATCTGCAAAGCTTGAAGTCTGAACTGCTGCATCCATATAGGGTCGTTCTTTTCTTTTGATATCTTCTCTATTATTTCAGGCGTCAGACCGCTTTTTATGCGGTAAGCGTCATTTTCAACATCTTTTATATCATAAATACTGCGGTCAATATCCATGACCTGACTTTTTTCTTTCATCATTTTCACCTCGTCCTCTTGCTGCGTGTAATGGCAAAACGCCCCTTACACACTTTTATCAGATAGCCGAAAAGCCCTTTTCGTTTATCTTTTCCACAAGCTCTGCACCGCCGTTTTTCACGATAACGCCATTTTCCATAACATGAGCGGCATCAACTGTAAGAGCCTCCAGTATCCTTGTGCTGTGTGTTATAATAAGCAGTGAGCCGTGAACACGCTCTCTGTAGAGCTTTACGCCCTGTGAAACTGTCCTTACTGCGTCAACGTCAAGGCCTGAGTCTGTTTCATCAAGTATAGCAAGCTTTGGCTCAAGCATGAGCATTTGCAATATTTCTGCCTTTTTCTTCTCACCGCCTGAAAAGCCCACGTTGAGATCTCTGTCAGCATAAGACTCGTCCATATCGAGAAGCTTCATTGTTTCCGCAAGCTTTTTCTTGAAATCCCAAAGTCTAAGACGTGTCTTTGTTTTCTGCTCCAAGGCACTTCTTATAAACGAGCTCAGTGTAACCCCAGGCACTTCCAGCGGATTTTGGAATGACAGAAAAATGCCCTTTTTCGCACGCTCGTTCACAGGCATATCCACAATGCTTTCACCGCCAAAAACAATGTCACCCTCTGTTACAGTGTAAGCAGGGTTGCCTGTTATAGCATAACCCAGCGTAGATTTACCTGTGCCGTTAGGACCCATAAGAACGTGAGTTTCATCACTGTTCACCGTCAGGTCAACACCGTGCAAAATTTCCTTATCCCCAACGCTCACATGAAGTCCAGTTATCTTCAATAAATTATTACTTTTCATATTCTGTGTCCTTTCCTCTATTGCCTTGTCAGGCTTTGTAAAACGTCATGACATGCTATAGCTAGTTAGCTGTTCCTAATAGATATTATATCACAAAAGCATAGAAAATCAATAGGAATTTTCAACAAACAATTATTCTAAACTAACTCACATAAAGTGATGATAACAAAAAATTCGATTTTACCCCTTGACAAATAATATTATATGACGTATAATATATTCAACGATATAGTATTATAGATCAATATAACAACTGAGCTGACTAAAGAGAGGAGAGAGTAAATGGGCTTTCCAATAAGTGCAGGACTGCTTGATTCCATGGTACTGTCGGTGGTAGACAGAGAGGATACCTATGGATATGAGATAACACAGTTCATACGCAGTGCGGTGGACGTTTCAGAATCCACATTGTATCCTGTACTGAAACGGCTTCAAAAAAACGAGCTGCTTGAAACCTACGATAAGGAATATATGGGCAGGAACAGACGTTATTATCATGTTACCCCAAAGGGAGAAAAAGCTCTTGAAGAATACCGCAGAGAGTGGAAGAAGCATAAGAATATGGTAGACCGTATATTATTAGAAAAAGGTGGAGAAAACACATGAACAGACTTGAGTATCTTACCCAACTGCGCAGATCGCTTGAAGACGGCGGACTTGCCGAAGATGAAATAAATGACGCAATGGGGTTTTATGAGGAGATATTCCTTGATGCAGGTGCAGCCCATGAAGCTGAAACTGCTGCAAACCTCGGCTCACCCGAAGAGCTTGCCAATAAAATTTTGCAGGACAGTGGCATACACCCACAGGGCGACTCGGTATTTCAAATGGAAGCCGCCGCTGACCCCTCACAGGCTCGTGATACTGACAATAATGTGCCACAGAACGGCAATTCTCTCTCAAAGCTTCTTGTTATCATCATCACAAGCCCAATATGGTTCAGCCTTATGTGTGCCTTTGCCGCAATAGCCTTGGCGATACTTTGTGCACTTTTAAGCATAATAATTGCAGTTTTCGCAACAGGCTTCTCCCTTACAATAGGCGGTATAGTAACGCTTTTCACGGTCTATCCCGCAGGCATTGCCCTTATCGGTGCAGGACTTATTTGTATCGGACTTGGAGGCATGATTGTAATGCCTGTTATAAGATGCATATGGCGTGGCTGTGTAAGCCTTTTCAACAAATTCACAAACTTTGTCCATAGGTTTGTAAGCTCAAAGGCGGTGGCGTAATGGCAAAATATGATAATACAGGCGACGTAAAACGCAGACGTTTCCCATTTTTTTTGACAATATTTATTATCGGCATAGTGCTTTTCATTGTGGGCGTGGTGCTTATCAAGGTCACAAACACCAAAAGCCTTGGCAAGCGTTATTCCTACAACGAAACTTTTGACGTTGCCGCTATAGATAATATGGAGATCGACTTCTCAGCAGGGGATCTCAACATCAAAAAGAGCAGTGACGAAAATATCCACGTCACAGGAGAAAATCTTCCAGAGAAAATAAATTTTTCGTCATCAAACAGCAAGCTTCAGGTCAAGACCGCCGACAGCCTTTTGCACCTTAAAGGCGGATATATCTCCTTTGACGGAAGTCAGCCTACGCTGACTATAGAGCTTCCTGAAAAAGCGTTTGACACTGTAAAGATAGACGCAGGTGCAGGACAAATGAAGCTTTCAGATCTGACCTGTGAAAACCTCGACATAGATTTCGGTGCAGGAAGCTCAGAGGTCATTAACGTCACCTGCACAAATGAAGCCGACTTTGACCTTGGAGTAGGAAAAACAGTTTTCAAAGACTGCACATTTAACGATTCCGACTTTGACTGCGGAGTAGGCGAAACAGACTTTTCAGGAAAGCTTCTCGGCGACGCTGAGATAGACGGCGGCATAGGAAGTATAAATTTTGATATCGACGGCTGCAAAAACGACTATAAGATAAAATCAGACAGCAAAGTGAAAATAAATAGCACAACAGAAGAAAGCGAGCTTTCTTATAAAATAAAACTTGACATTGACAACGGTATCGGCGAAATTTCGCTTAATTTCAGATAAGGAGTGATAGAAATGGCAAAGCCACTTTACAAATTAAGAGAAGGCAGGATAATTTCAGGCGTTTGCGCAGGACTAGCGGAGTATTTCAACATCGACGTGAACATAGTCCGTATCTGTGCAGTGCTTATAGGCTGTGCAGGCGGTGCAGGAGTTATCGCATATATTGCGGCTGCAATGCTTCTGCCTGAGAAATAAGACCATACTAAAAACAAAAACCACGGCTGAATGTAAACTCAGCCGTGGTTTTTTTACGTCTTAACAAATATCTTTTCTGTTCATGAAAGTATGTGACCAATGCACAAAAGTGCCGCACTAAAACTGTGCAAACAAATGATTTATATTTTAATTTGGCAACAATTCTGCAATTGTTGCATTTTTTATGCAACAAAACACCTCTTTTTCGGGATAAGTAGGAGGTGAATAAACATGGAAGCAGTAATAGCGGCGTTCATAGCGGCGGCCGCCAGCATAGCCTGCCAGCTTATAATAGCTCGTTCGGGAGCTAAAGAAAACAAAAAATCACAGGAAGCCACCGAACGGCTTATTATATATAGAATAGATAGGCTGGAACAAACAGTTTCCGAGCATAACGCACTCATCTCAAGAATGGCGGCAGCGGAACAAAAGATAACAGACATGGAAAGGGAGAGATATTCATGAAAGAAAGAATCGCAAAGCTCATTGACGTAAAATCGCTTGTCACACTGTTTATGACAAGCGTGTTCTGTATCCTCACGCTGAAAGGGATAGTCAGCGGAGAGCAGTTCATCACAGTTTTCACCGTGGTGATATCATTTTACTTTGGCATACAGACGGCAAAAAAATCTGGAGGTGACGGCAATGGAAAAAGCTAAGGGCATTGACGTTTCCCATTGGCAGGGGAGAATAGATTTTGACAAGGTGAAGTCACAGGGTTACAGCTTTGTGATGATAAACGCAGGCTACGGCAAGTACATCAGTCAAAAAGACGAAAATTTCGAGAAGAACTATGCCGCCGCCAGAAAGGCTGGTCTTAATATCGGCACATACTGGTATTCCTACGCTCTTACGGAAGCCGATGCACTTGCGGAAGCGAAAACTTTTCTTGAAGCGGTCAAAGGCAAAATGTTTGAATATCCCCTCGCCTTTGATATTGAGGACGCTTCCCAAAGTGAACTTCCAAACGCTGCCATAAACAAAATTATAGAAGTCTTCTGCGACTATCTCGAAAGCAACGGCTACTATGCGGCTGTCTACAGCTACGCAAACTTTTTCAAGCGCAAAGTATCAGACTCTGTAAAAAGCCGCTACGACATTTGGGTGGCACACTTTGACGTTGCAAAGCCTGCCATATCAAACTATGGAATGTGGCAGTATACAAGCAAAGGAACTGTAACCGGTGTTTCCGACCGCTGTGATTGCAACTACGCCTACAAAGACTACCCTGCCATAATGAAGAAAAAGTGCCTTAACCTTTACCCTTCCAACGCAAAAAATCTCGATACCACAGGCTACAAAAAAGGTGATAAAGGCAATGGTGTCCTTGCACTTAAATATCTTCTTATGCTTGCAAAGAAAAAGGGTATGCACAATATCAACCTTGATAAAAACGATATTTTCGGTGCAGGCACTCAGAAAGCCGTGAACAATATACTCAAATCCCACGGCTTTTCGCAAAACGGCATAGCAGGCAAAAAGTTCATTGACCTCATTGGCAATGAACTTCTAAAATAACCACAAACCATAGCCACACTTGTAGGGGCGAACAACGTTCGCCCGCATATCTTGATACCAATGCCCAAATATAAGCACATAAAAAAGGCTGTACCCTTACGGATACAGCCTTGATTGCTATGCAAAATTTATTAAACCAACTGAATGATAGCCATTTCAGCAGCGTCGCCACGACGTGGTCCGATCTTGATGATCTTTGTATAGCCGCCGTTTCTGCCCTCATATGAAGGTGCAATATTGTCAAACAGCTTCTTAGCTACGTCTTCCTTAGTTACATAAGAAAGTACCTGACGCTTTGAGTGAAGGTCGCCTGCCTTGCCGAGAGTAATCATTTTCTCAGTCATAGCAGCAACTTCCTTAGCTCTTGTTACAGTGGTTTCAATCTTACCGTTTTCGAGAAGATAAGTAACCATAGCTCTGAGCATTGCTTTTCTCTGGTCGCTAGTTCTTCCCAGCTTTCTTGTGCCTGGCATAGATTTTCACTCCTTACTTTAATTATCGTCCTCTGAATTAAGGTCGTAACCCAATGAATGAAGCTTTTCCTTGACCTCGTCGAATGACTTCTTACCAAGGTTTCTTACCTTCATCATTTCTTCAGCAGACTTTTCAATCAAATCGTTAACCGTGTTAATTCCTGCACGCTTCAGACAGTTAAATGAACGCACAGATAAGTCAAGTTCCTCAATGGTCATCTCAAGGATCTTTTCCTTGCCCTTTTCATCCTTTTCAACCATCATCTCTACAACGTTAGTCTCTTCTGAGAGATCAACAAAGAGATTCAGATGCTCGTTGAGGAGTTTGGCTGCCATTGATACAGCTTCCTTAGCGGAGATAGTACCGTCGGTCCAAACCTCCAATGTCAGCTTATCAAAATCGGTGATCTGTCCAACACGGGTGTTGTCAACCGTGAAGTTCACCTTTAATACAGGCGTATAAATACTGTCTACTGCAATAACACCAATAGGGGCGTTAGGCATAAGCGCCTTGTTCTTTTCCGCAGAAACATATCCACGACCTCTGTCGATGACAATTTCCATATAAAGCTTTGCGCCCGGTCCCAAAGTTGCAATGTGCATATCAGGAACAAGAATGTCCACCTCAGAATCTGTCTTGATGTCGCCGGCAGTGACAACGCACTCGCCCTCGGCCTCAATGTGGATAGTCTTAGGACCCTCGCCGTAAAGCTTTGCAGTTAAACCCTTGAGGTTAAGAATGATCTCAGTAACATCTTCCTTAACTCCGGGAATTGTTGATAGTTCGTGGTGTACACCGTCGATCTTTACCGATGTAACGGCGACGCCTGGCAAAGAGGAGAGCAGTACACGTCTCAGACTATTTCCGAGCGTAATACCATAGCCACGCTCCAGAGGCTCGAGAATAAACTTGCCGTATGTTCCGTTGCTCTTTAGCTCGGCTGTTTCGATTTCAGGCTTTTCTATTTTTTCAAGCATTTAAGACCCTCCTGTTTTCAAACTCGATTGTTTTATATGATCAATAACACATACACTTCCAAAAACATATCAAGTATTTCTCCGATACGCACTCTTGAAGAGTGCATACCGTAAGAACCACTATCAATACATTATTTAGAATACAACTCGACGATGAGGTGCTCCTCGATGTCATAGTCAAGGTCTTCCTTAACAGGCATACGAAGAACCTTAGCTGTCTGGTTGTCCTTGTTTACATCAAGCCATGTAGGAGCTGCCTTTGAAGCGTTAGCCTCAATGATCTGCTTGAACTTCTCGCTCTTCTTGCTGTTTTCCTTAAGTGAGATAACATCGCCTTCCTTGATTCTGTAAGAAGGAATGTCAACTCTCTTGCCGTTAACAAGATAATGACCGTGAACAACGAGCTGACGAGCCTCTCTTCTTGTCATTGAAAGACCCATTCTGTATACAACATTGTCAAGTCTTGACTCGAGAAGAGTAATGAGGTTAGCACCAGCCTGACCCTCCATTTTCTCAGCAAGCTCGAACAGGTGACGGAACTGCTTCTCAAGAACGCCGTAGATGAACTTGAGCTTCTGCTTTTCCTTAAGCTGCATACCGTATTCTGAAACTTTCTTTCTCTTGTTAGCGTTAGGATCACGCTTTGTTTCCTTAGCGATACCCATAACTGCTGGGCTGATTCCGAGAGATTTACATCTCTTGAGTATTGGTTCTCTATTTACTGCCATGGTAAATACCTCCGTTTTCTAAATGTTATCGGGTCTTAGCCGAATTGCTTACCCGACTTTGAGTAAACTACAAACTCAAATTGTTTTATAAACTATACACGTCTTCTCTTTGGAGGACGGCATCCATTGTGAGGGATCGGAGTTACATCCTTGATAAGTCTAACTTCAAGATCCTCAGACTGCAAAGCTCTGATTGCAGCCTCACGGCCAGCACCAGGTCCCTTTACAAAAACTTCAACTGTCTTAAGGCCATGCTCCTTAGCAGCTCTTGCAGCAGTTTCAGCAGCTGTCTGAGCAGCGAATGGAGTAGACTTCTTAGAACCTCTGAAGCCGAGTCCGCCGGCAGATGCCCAAGAAATAGCATTGCCCTGCATATCTGTAATAGTTACGATAGTGTTGTTAAAAGTAGACTGGATATGAACCTGTCCCTGTTCAATGTTCTTTCTTTCACGACGACGACGAATAGTAGTCTTCTTCTTAGCCTGAGCCATTGTTCACACCCTCCTTACTTCTTCTTATTAGCGATTGTCTTTACAGGACCCTTACGAGTTCTTGCGTTGGTCTTTGTTCTCTGACCTCTAACTGGGAGACCTCTTCTGTGACGAAGACCACGATAACAACCGATTTCTGTCAATCTCTTGATATTGAGCGCAACATTTCTTCTGAGGTCACCCTCAACAGTGATGTTATGGTCAATATATTCACGCAATTTAGCTACATCGTCCTCAGACATATCCTTAACTCTTGTGTCAGGATTTACGCCTGTTTCATTAAGAATCTTAGTAGCAGTTTTCTGACCTATACCATAGATATAAGTAAGAGCAATTTCAATTCTCTTATCCTTTGGCAGGTCGATACCAGCAATACGAGCCATTATTTAGCTGCACCTCCATTATTGGTTTGTTAGCCCTGACGTTGTTTGTGCTTAGGATTCTGGCAGATTACCATAACCTTGCCTTTTCTCTTGATTACCTTGCACTTCTCGCAGATAGGCTTAACTGAAGGTCTTACTTTCATTGAAATACCTCCTTTGAATTTAGCGACAAGAATTAAAAATTCTTAAACTTACGGGAAAGCTTACTTAGCTCTCCATGTGATTCTTCCCTTTGTCAAGTCATACGGTGACATTTCGACCGTTACCTTATCTCCGGGTACGATACGAATATAATTCATACGCAGCTTACCCGAAATATGAGCAAGGATTTTATGACCGTTTGAAAGTTCTACCAGAAACGTTGCATTTGGCTTAGCCTCAATTACCGTTCCCTCAAGTTCGATAACGTCTTCCTTTGACATTAAAAAACCTCCCCATCTAAAAGGTTTTGGTCTGCTGTAACACGGTTTGGGTCAAAACCTTGTATCAGCCGTCTTAATTTCCTGTTTGTCAGCTCATCAGTGCTGATGTTGACGCCCGCAGGTGAAATGTGTTTTATGTTTTTACGCTTTGGCTTTTCAAGCTTACGCTCCTTGCCGTCTGCGATATACACAAAACCGCCGCTGGCAGCTACCGCAACAAAATATCTGCCCTTATCACGGCCTGCGTTCGCAAGCACCACTGAACCGATCGGTATATCTACAACGCTTTTCTCCGTCATACTTTGGTCAGGATAACTGCCCCGTCAGGAGTAACTGCGATTGTATGCTCAAAATGAGCCGCCCACTTTCCGTCTTTTGTCTTGACAGTCCAACCGTCAGGCATTGTCTTGATATCAGCCGTACCCATGTTTATCATAGGCTCTATGGCTATTACCATACCTGCCACAAGTCTGATGCCGTGACCAGCCTTGCCATAGTTTGGAACTTCTGGATCTTCGTGCAGGTTTTTGCCCACACCGTGACCTACGAACTGTCTTACAACGGAGTAGCCGTTGTCCTCATTGTATTTCTGAATGGCCGCACCCAAGTCGCCAAGTCTAACGCCCGGCTTTACCATATCTATTGCAAGATACAGACTTTCTTCGGTGGACTTCATCAGAGCCTCTGCCTCAGGGGAAATCTTGCCTACAGCAAAGGTCTTGCAGGAATCTCCGTGATAGCCGTCAATGTAAGCACCGACGTCTACTGAAACTATGTCGCCCTCGCAAAGTTTGCGTGGACCGGGGATACCATGGATTATCTCATCGTTGACGGAAATGCAGGCTGAGCCTGGAAATCCGCCGTAGCCAAGGAAGCTTGGCTTTGCACCATGAGAAGTGATATATCTGTGAACGACTTTATCAAGCTCGTAGGTAGTCATACCCGGTCTGATAGCCTCGCCCGCAGCGATCAATGCTCCGGCGGTTATTGCGCCCGCCTTCTGCATTTTCTCGATCTCTTTATTGGATTTAACGCATATCATTAAAAACGCCTCGGATCTATGCCTTAACAGCTTCGAGAACAAGCTTTGAAGTGTCCTCTACCTTATCCTGTCCCTCAACAGTAACGAGCTTACCCTGCTTACCGTAGTAATCTTTAAGAGGAGCGGTTGATTTGTGATATGTCTGAAGTCTGCTGATAACTGTTGCAGGCTCGTCGTCCTTACGGATAACGATCGGCTTTCCGCAAACATCGCACACGCCCTCTACCTTTGAAGGCTTGAAAGCTGTGTGGTAAGTAGCGCCACAGTCGAGACAAACTCTTCTGCCTGAAAGTCTCTGCTGGATAGTCTCGTCAGGAACATATATCTCTATGACCTTGTCTATCTTAACGCCCATAGCGTCAAGAGCCTCAGCCTGAGGAACTGTTCTTGGGAAACCGTCCAGAATGAAACCGTTCTGAGCGTCAGGCTCAGCGATCCTGTCCTTAAGGATACCAATTACGATATCGTCTGATACAAGGTCGCCTGCGTCCATAGCAGCCTTAGCCTTGAGACCGTACTCAGTGCCAGCCTTAACAGCCGCTCTGAGAATATTGCCTGTAGAAATAGTAGGAATGTTCAGAGCCTTGCAGATAACCTCAGCCTGAGTTCCTTTTCCCGCACCGGGAGCGCCTAAAAGAATAATATTCATTTTTAACTCCTTTTTATCTCAAACGTAAAGCCTATGGTTTATTCAAGGAAGCCCTTATGATGACGCATCATCATTTGAGATTCCATAGTTCTTGCAGTTTCAAGAGCAACTGATACAACGATGAGTATCGAAGTACCGCCCATTGCAATATTCATCTTTGTGATCGAAGTGAAGATAATAGGGAAGATAGCGATTATTCCGAGGAACACAGCTCCTACCAATGTTATCTTTGACAGAACCTTCTTAAGATAATCGGAAGTTGGTCTACCAGGTCTGATACCAGGGATACCGCCGTTGTTCTGTCTGAGGTTGTTTGCGATCTCAAGTGGGTTATACTGCATTGAAACATAGAAATAGTTGAAGCCGATTATCAGCACAAAGTACAGACAAGCGTAGAACGGATGAGTGTACTCGAACCAGTGAAGGAAGTGATCGTAGAAGCTTCCGCTCTTTGGTTCAATGAACATTTTGAGTGTTGAAGGCAGTGACATGAAAGCCATTGCAAAGATGATAGGCATAACGCCGCTCATTGCGATCTTGATCGGAATAAAAGTATTCTGACCGCCGTACTGTTTTCTGCCGACTACTCTCTTTGCGTACTGTATCGGTATTCTTCTTTCAGCCTCGTTCATGAAGATGATAAAGCCTATCATCAGAACGAACACAACAAGGATAGCAATTACGAGAATGATGTTCTTAGCCTCGCCTGTCTTCATGTAATCGAACAGACCGATAACTGCTGAAGGACCTCTTGCAATGATACCTGCGAACAGGAGCATTGAGATACCGTTTCCGATACCCTTCTCGTTTATCTCGTCACCAAGCCAGATCGTCAGTGACGCACCTGCTGTAAAGCAAGCGATAATAACTATCTCTGCGAATATCTTGCTAAAGCCCTCTGTGTAAACACAAGCACCCGCTTTCTTCATGGTGAGGTAATAAGCCCACGCCTGGAAGATAGCAATAGCAAGTGACGCATATTTTGTTATCTTGTTAAGTTTCTTTCTACCCTCAGGACCTTCCTTCTGGAGTCTTTCCAGCGGTGGGAGAGCGTAGGTCAGAAGCTGAATGATAATTTGTGCATTGATATAAGGTGAAACGGAGAGCGCCAAGAGAGTAGCTTTTGAAAAGTTACCTCCTGACAGAACGTTCAGATAGCTGAAAAAGTCACCTGACGAAGCACTCTGTTCAAACCATGCTGACAATGCGACTGAGTCAAGGTAAGGCACAGGAACTGTACCGCCGACTCTGTAGATGATGATGATGAAAAAAGTAAATAGAAGTTTTTTTCTTAATTCCGGAACTCTCCAGGCATTACGAAATGTCTCTATCACAATTACATCACCTCAACCTTCCCGCCTGCCTTTTCAATCTTTTCCTTAGCAGCTGCTGAGAACTTAGCAGCCTTAACGGTAAGGTTTTTAGTTAATTCGCCGTTTCCGAGGATCTTGACGCCGTCAAGTTCCTTCTTGATGATGCCTGAAGCTTTAAGAAGCTCAGTATCAACAACTGTGCCGTCAACAAATCTATCAAGATCAGATACATTTACGATAGCATACTTTGTTGCGAAAATATTGTTGAATCCACGCTTAGGGATTCTTCTTGCGAGCATTGTCTGTCCGCCTTCAAAGCCCGGTCTTATTCCGCCGCCGGAACGAGCCTTCTGACCCTTGTGTCCCTTGCCTGCGGTCTTTCCGTTACCAGAACCGTGACCTCTGCCCTTGCGCTTGCTCTCCTTTACGGAGCCTGCAACAGGTGATAATTCGTGCAGTTTCATTCAGATTGCACCTCCTTATGCTTCAGTTACTTTAATAAGATGGGAGATAACCTTTACCTTTCCCTTTGTCTGAGGATTGTCAGGCTGACAAGTCTTATCCCCGATTTTTCTGAGACCCAGTGAATTAGCGGTAGCGACCTGCTTATCGCTTCTTCCGTTAAGGCTCTTTATCAGTTCGATGTTTATTGCCATAACTGTTATCCTCCTTAGCCTGTAATTTCTTTAACTGTCTTGCCTCTGAGAGCTGCTACTGTTTCAGCGCTTCTGATGTTAGCAAGACCGCTTATTGTAGCTCTTACTGCGTTGTAAGGATTGTTTGAACGGAGCTGCTTAGCTCTGATATCCTTAATTCCAGCAGCTTCTACAACGGCTCTTACTGTGCCGCCTGCGATAACTCCAGTACCTGGTGCTGCAGGCTTGAGAAGAACCTCGCCTGCACCGAACTTACCGATAATTTCGTGTGGGATCGTTGTTCCCTTAAGTGAAATTCTGATAAGGTTCTTCTTGGCGTCCTGGATTGCCTTTCTGATTGCGTCAGGAACTTCTCCTGATTTACCGATTCCGAAACCTACTACTCCGTTTCCGTCGCCTACTACTACGAGGACTGAGAACTTCATTATACGGCCGCCCTTAACAGTCTTTGATACTCTGTTAATTGCAACGACCTTTTCAGTAAGTTCCATGTTTGAAGCATCTATTAAAGCCAATGTTTACCCTCCTCTTTAGAACTTAAGTCCGCCTTCACGGGCTCCGTCTGCCAACTCCTGAACACGTCCGTGGTAAAGGTAGCCGCCTCTGTCGAATACGACATTCTCGATGCCCTTTGCCTTAGCCGCCTGAGCGATCATTTCGCCGACCTTACGAGCGCCTTCCTTGTTGCCGCCGTTGCCTTCAAAGTCCTTGGACATTGAGGAAGCGCTGCAAAGTGTTACGCCGTTTACGTCGTCGATAACCTGTGCATAAATATGCTTAGAGGAGCGGAATACGTTGAGGCGAGGACAATCAGCTGTTCCGTTGATCTTGTTGCGGACTCTCTGATGTCTTTTTGCTCTTGCCTTAGCCTTGTCAAGCTTTTTAACCATAGTAATTCTCTCCTTTTATTACTTCTTGCTGCCCTTACCAGCCTTACCTTCCTTACGGATAACATACTCGCCTTCGTAACGAATACCCTTACCCTTATAAGGCTCTGGTGGACGCTTCTCACGGATCTCACAAGCAAACTGACCTACTTCCTGCTTGTCGCAACCTGAAATTACGATGTGGTTTGCGTCAGGTACATCGATCTTGATAGTATCTGTTTCAGGTACGATTACCTGATGAGAAAAACCAAGGTTCATAACAAGGTTCTTACCCTGCTTCTGTGCTCTGTAACCTACACCAACGATCTCAAGCTTCTTTGCGAAACCCTCTGTAACACCCTCTACCATGTTGTGTACGAGTGTTCTTGTCAGACCGTGCAGTGACTTGTGGAGCTTATCCTCTGAAGGACGCTCTACTGTGATCACGCCGTCTGCACACTTTATGATCATATCCTTGTGGAACTCTTTTGTGAGTGAACCCTTAGGACCCTTTACTGTAACTACGTTTCCGTCTGCAACAGTAACCTCTACACCTGCAGGAACACTAATTGGCTTAATACCTATTCTTGACATAACTTAGTCCTCCTTACCAGATGAATGCGAGAACTTCTCCGCCGACATTCAGCTCTCTAGCCTTCTTGTCTGTGATAACGCCCTTTGAAGTAGATACGATAGCAATGCCAAGACCCTTTATAACCTTTGGCATATCCTCGCAGCTTGCGTAAATTCTCAGACCAGGCTTTGATACTCTTCTGAGTCCTGTGATGACTGGATTTCTGTTCTCGTCATATTTAAGAGTAATTCTAATGATACCCTGCTTACCGTCTTCAATGATCTTGAAGTCCTTAACGTATCCTTCGTCTACGAGGATCTGTGTGATCGACTTCTTCATATTAGATGCAGGAACGTCAACTGTTGCGTGCTTCGCAGTACTTGCGTTACGGATTCTTGTAAGAAGATCCGCTATTGTATCAGTAATTTGCATGCGTGTTAACCTCCTTTTACCAACTAGCCTTCTTAACTCCCGGAATCTTACCCTCGTGAGCCAACTCTCTGAAACAAATACGGCAAACGCCGAACTTTCTCAGATAAGCGTGAGGTCTTCCGCAGATCTTACATCTGTTGTAAGCACGAGTGGAATATTTAGGCGTAGCCTGCTGTTTGTTGATCATAGCCTTCTTAGCCATTTTTTATCCTCCTCTTACTTATCAGCAAATGGAGCACCCATAAGTGAAAGCAGCTCCTTTGCCTCTTCATCAGTTTTTGCAGTTGTGATAAAGTTGATATCCATACCACGAACCTTATCTATCTTATCGTATTCGATCTCAGGGAAGATCAGCTGCTCCTTAAGACCAGTAGAGTAGTTGCCTCTGCCGTCGAAAGAGTTAGGGTTGATACCTCTGAAATCTCTTACACGAGGAAATGCTACGTTGAAAAGTCTGTCAACGAATTCATACATTTTCTCAGCTCTCAGTGTTACCTTAACACCGATGATCTGTCCGTCTCTGAGCTTGAAGTTAGCAACGGACTTCTTTGCCTTACAAACGATCGGCTTCTGTCCTGTGATAGCAGCCAGATCAGTCATGATAGCATCGATAACCTTCTTGTTATCCTTATCTGCGCCGCAGCCCACGTTGATAACTACCTTATCAAGCTTTGGGATCTGCATAACGTTAGCGTATTCGAATTTCTTCATCATAGCAGGAGCTACGTCGCTAACATAATATTCTTTAAGTCTAGCCATCGTAATATCCTCCTAATTAAAATTCTTCGCCGCAGTCTGCGTTCTTGCAGACTCTAACTTTAGTACCGTCCTCAAGGAACTTATGAGCGACTCTTGTTGGCTTGCCGCACTTAGGGCAAACTGCCTGTACCTTTGAAGCGTACATTGCAGCCTCAGCCTCAACTATGCCGCCCTGCTCGCCCTGACGTCTTGGCTTAACGTGCTTTGTAGCAATGTTAAGACCCTCAACGATTACCTTTCCCTCCTTAGGGGAAACTTCCAGGACCTTGCCCTTCTTACCCTTGTCCTTACCGGAGAGGATAACGACGGTGTCGCCTGTTTTTACGTGTACCTTATTCATTGTTACGACACCTCCAATTAAAGAACTTCTGGAGCAAGTGAAAGGATCTTCATATAATCCTTCTCTCTGAGCTCCTTAGCTACTGGTCCAAATATACGAGTACCTCTTGGGTTCTTGTCTTCTTTGATAATAACAGCTGCGTTTTCGTCAAAACGGATATATGTGCCGTCTGCACGACGAAGACCCTTAGCTGAACGAACGATTACTGCTTTAACAACGTCGCCCTTTTTAACAACTCCGCCTGGTGTTGCCTTTTTAACAGAACAAACTACAACGTCACCGATGTTTGCATACTTTCTGCGTGTTCCGCCGAGTACCCTGATGCACATAAGCTCCTTTGCTCCGGAGTTATCTGCTACCTTCAGGTAAGTCTGCATTTGTATCACAGTGCGTTCCTCCTTTCAGAATTTAACGTGCGGTCGGCAGAAGTTATCTGCCACCTGCACTATTGCGTTTTAATTACTTAGCCTTCTCAAGAACGTTAACAAGACGCCATCTCTTGTCCTTTGACAGAGGTCTTGTTTCCATAACTTCAACCTTGTCGCCTATATTGCAGACATTGTTTTCGTCATGTGCCTTAAGCTTAACTGTTCTCTTGATGATCTTCTTGTAAAGTGGATGCTGTACGTTATCCTTGATAGCAACTACGATAGTCTTATCCATCTTGTTGGAAACTACAACGCCAACTCTGGTTTTTCTCAAATTTCTCTCTTCGCTCACAGTTAATCCTCCCTTCGAAAATTACTGAACATTGGACTCTTGCTTACGAATGAATGTCTTTACACGAGCAATATCCTTCTTCACAGCCTGAAGTCTCTTAGGATTCTCCAACTGATTTACAGCGTGCTGGAAACGAAGGTTAAAAAGCTCCTGCTTGAGCTCAGCGAGTTTGCTGTTGAGCTCGTCGACTGTCATATCCTTGATTTCATTAGCCTTCATTATTGCTCACCACCCGTTTCTTGAGTATCTCTTTTAACGAACTTACACTTGATAGGCAGCTTGTGCATTGCAAGACGCATTGCTTCTCTAGCTGTCTCTTCAGGTACTCCTGCGATCTCGAACATTACTCTGCCTGGCTTAACAACGGCTACCCAATACTCAGGTGCGCCCTTACCTTTACCCATTCGAGTTCCAAGAGGCTTTCTTGTTGCAGGCTTATCTGGGAAGATCTTGATCCAAACCTGACCGCCACGCTTGATGTATCTTGTCATTGCGATACGGGCAGCTTCGATCTGATTTGATGTGATCCAAGCAGGCTGAAGAGCCTGAAGACCATACTCACCGTGAGAAACTGTGTTACCTCTCATAGCCTTTCCTGTCATACGGCCGCGGTGCTGTTTTCTGAACTTAACTCTCTTTGGAAGCAGCATTACTTGTTACCTCCCTCTTTTTTAGCCTTATTGAAGTCACGCTTACCATTTCTGTTCTGGCGTCTTCTGTCGTTTGACTCTCTCTTGTCTGAAGCAGCAACTTCGCCCTTAAGAACCTCGCCTCTGTATATCCATACCTTAACGCCGATCCTACCGTAAGTTGTGTGTGCCTCAGCTGTACCATAGTCGATGTCAGCTCTGATCGTCTGAAGTGGAATTGTACCCTCGTGGTATGTTTCTGCTCTAGCGATCTCTGCACCGCCAAGACGGCCGCCGCATCTAACCTTGATACCCTTAGCGCCGAGCTTCATTGCTCTGCCGATAGACTGCTTCATTGCTCTTCTGAATGAGATTCTATCTTCAAGATCGTGTGCGATCTTTTCTGCAACGAGCTGTGCATTGATGTCAGGCTGCTTTACCTCAACGATGTTGATAGCAACGCTCTTGCCGATCATCTTTTCAACGTTTGCACGGAGCTTTTCGATCTCTGCGCCGCCTCTGCCTATTACGATACCAGGCTTTGCACAGTGGATGTGGATTCTTACCTTCTGACCGCCGTCCTTATCGGCAAATCTTTCGATCTCTACTTTTGGAACGCCGGCGTATACGCACTTATCTGCTGGATTCTTTGATCTTGTATTCAGCTCTTTAAGAATAAAGTTACGAACGTTGTAATCCTCAACCAGTGTATCGCCAAAAGTACCCTTTTCTGCAAACCAGCGGGAGTCCCAATTCTTAATCACACCGACACGAAGTCCGTGTGGATTTACTTTCTGTCCCATAGTTTACCTCCTCTTTCAGCTTATTCCTTTTCCTTAAGAACGATCGTAACGTGTGATGTTCTCTTAAGGATTCTATATGCTCTGCCTTGTGCTCTTGGCATGATTCTCTTCATTATCGGTCCTGGACAAACATAGCACTCTGCAACGTAAAGGTTGTTCTTATCCATGTTATGGTTGTTCTCAGCGTTGTGAGCGGCGGACTTCAGAAGCTTCTCAAGATATTCACTTGCAGCCTTTGGTGTATGCTTTACTGTTGCCATTGCAACATCATAGTCTTTTCCTCTGATCAGATCGAGAACGATCTGTACCTTACGAGGAGCAATACGAGCATTTCTCAGAATTGCTTTTGCTTCCATTTGTATTCCTCCTTCCGCACTACTTACCGTTGTTTGAGGTCTTTGAACCTGCATGACCCTTGAATGTTCTTGTTGGAGCGAACTCTCCCAGCTTGTGACCAACCATGTCCTCTGTTACATATACAGGAACGTGCTTACGTCCGTCGTGAACTGCGAATGTGTGACCAACGAATTCAGGGAATATTGTAGAAGCTCTGCTCCATGTCTTGAGCACCTTCTTCTCGCCTGCATCGTTCATTGCCTTAACTCTCTTGTAAAGGACCTCCTGTACGTATGGTCCCTTCTTGACACTTCTACCCATTGATCATCTGCCTCCTTTCAGCATTACTTACCGTTTCTGCGTTTTACGATAAACTTATCGGAGCGATGATGCTTAGCACGGGTCTTGTATCCCATTGTAGGCTTACCCCAAGGTGTAACTGGAGTTGGTCTACCAACTGGAGCACGACCCTCACCACCACCGTGTGGGTGATCGCATGGGTTCATTACAGAACCTCTAACGGTAGGTCTCCAGCCCATATGACGCTTTCTACCTGCCTTACCGATATTTACGTTCTCATGGTCGATGTTTCCTACCTGACCGATTGTAGCCATGCAGTTTACAGGGACCTTTCTCATCTCGCCTGAAGGAAGTCTTACAAGTGCGTAGTTGTCTTCCTTACCCATGAGCTGAGCCATGTTTCCTGCTGAACGAACGAGCTGTGCGCCCTTACCAGGATAAAGCTCGATGTTGTGGATGAAAGTACCAACAGGAATGTTTATCATTGCAAGTGCATTACCAGGCTTGATGTCTGCGTCTGCGCCTGCTCTGATAACGTCACCGACCTTAAGACCATAAGGTGCGATGATGTATCTCTTCTCGCCGTCCTCATACTCTACAAGAGCAATGAATGCTGAACGGTTTGGATCGTACTCGATAGTAAGAACTGTTGCGTTCATATCGAGTTTGTTTCTCTTAAAATCAATTACACGGTATTTTCTTCTTACTCCGCCGCCTCTGTGACGAACAGTGATTCTACCGTAGCTGTTTCTACCTGAGTTCTTCTTGAGTGGCTCAAGCAGAGACTTACATGGAGCAACCTTTGAAAGCTCGGAATAATCGGTAACTGTCATACCTCTTCTGCCGGCTGTTGTAGGCTTGTAGCTCTTTATTGCCATTTGAAATTCACTCCTTATCTGAGTTTTGCGAAAAGGTCAAAGCGTTTTCACGCCAAGCGCCCTTCCATACTTACGTCCTGCGGTGAAATGATGAGCGGTCCTCGCCGCCTCGCAAGACCTTTCCGAAGACTTCTCGGTATTCATGAAGTTCTTCGGAGCAATGCAGCCTTACGCTGCACCTCTTTTAGAGGATTTAGAACAAGCCCTCGAAGAATTCGATTGTCTTGTCACCCTCAAGAGTAACGATCGCTTTTTTCCAGTCTGGTCTGTAGCCTACGCTTCTTCCCATTCTCTTCTGCTTACCCTTAACGCTGATCGTGTTTACCTTAGCTACCTTTACGTTGAAAAGCTCTTCAACTGCCTTAGCGATCTCGATCTTGTTAGCGTCCTTAGCGACCTTGAAAGTGTATCTGTTAGCCTGAAGTCTGTCCATAGAATCTTCAGTGATAACTGGCTTTAAAATTATATCTTGAGCAGTTCTCATTATGCGTAAACCTCCTCAATCTTCTTTACAGCCTCTGAAGAAACGATAAACTTATCATAGTTCAGAATGTCGTAAACACTGAGAGTATTTACAGTAGCTGTCTTAACGCCAGGAATGTTGGCTGCACTCTTGACAACAGTCTTGTCAGACTCTGCTGTAACGATGAGAGCCTTACCCTCAGCACCAAGTGCCTTGAGCATCTCAACAACTGCCTTTGTCTTGTAGCTCTCGAGCTTGATTGAATCAACAACTACGAGATTCTCGTCAACGACCTTTGTTGAAAGTGCAGACTTCATACCGAGTCTTCTTTCCTTTTTATTAAGTGAATAGCTGTAATCTCTTGGCTTAGGACCGAGAGCAACACCACCGTGTACCCACTGTGGAGCTCTGATAGAACCCTGTCTTGCGTGACCTGTTCCCTTCTGTCTCCATGGCTTTCTACCACCGCCTCTTACTTCTGTTCTTGTAAGAGTTGACTGTGTGCCCTGTCTCTGGTTAGCAAGATAATTTACAACCATAGCGTGCATGATAGCCTTGTTTGGCTCGATACCGAAAATAGCATCGTTAAGCTCAGTGTCGGCAACCTTTTTGCCTGTCATATCAAATACTGAAATCTGTGACATTATGATTCCTCCTTCCACTAAGCCTTCTTAACGCAGTCGCAAATTGTAACTGTACCGTTCTTTGGTCCAGGAATTGCGCCCTTGATTGCGATAAGATTGTTTTCTGCGTCTACCTTGACGATCTCAAGATTCTGTACAGTTACCTTTACGTTACCGTACTGACCAGGCATACCCTTGCCCTTGAAGATTCTTGAAGGTGATGAACAAGCACCCATAGAACCTGCATGTCTGTGTACAGGACCTGTACCGTGAGTTTCCTTAAGTCTTGAGTTGTTGTGACGCTTGATCGTACCGGAGAATCCGTGACCCTTGCTTGTACCGCTGACATCAACGATGTCGCCTGCAGCAAATGTGTCAGCCTTTACGATATCTCCAACATTAAGAGCTGATGTGTCAGCAAGTCTGAACTCCTTAAGAGTTCTCTTCATTGCAACGTCAGCCTTCTTGAAGTGACCCTGAAGAGGCTTGTTTACTCTCTTCGCTCTGATGTCGCCATAGCCCAGCTGAACAGCCTCATAGCCGTCATTCTCAACTGTCTTCTTCTGAACGACAACGCAAGGACCAGCTTCAACAACTGTTACAGGAATTACTTTTCCTGCTTCATCGAAAATCTGTGTCATACCGATTTTCTTACCGATGATTCCCTTTTGCATTATGTTTTCCTCCTATGTGGTTATTGGTCGGACTTGTCCGACGTGACCTGCGTGTTAAATGTTTTTTGAGATCGCACGCGATCTCATTTGGAGATTACTTGATCTCCATAACAATGTTAACGCCTGCAGGAAGTTCAAGATTTTCAAGAGCTGCTGTTGTTTCCTTTGTAGGTCTCAGAACATCGATAAGTCTCTTGTGAGTTCTCATCTCGAACTGCTCACGGCTATCCTTGTACTTGTGTACAGCTCTGAGGATAGTGATTACCTCTTTGTCTGTAGGAAGTGGGATAGGACCTGAAACCTGTGCGCCTGAACGCTTAACAGCCTCAACGATCTTTGCTGCAGCTGCGTCTACAACCGCATGCTCGTAACCCTTGATCTTGATTCTGATCTTTTCATTGACTGCCACTTAAATCGCCTCCTTGTGCAAATTAAAAAAGTTTAGGGGGCAGCTTTCTTTCACTCAAGCCTCAGTCAATTGCGTAAATGATCGAGGCGTGCCGATCGCTTACGCAATTGACAGGTTCGAGCTTTAAAAGCTTTCTGTTGATACCCGTTTACACTCTGCCGTGTGTTCCCTGCCATTCTCATAAAAAATTCCGAAACCCACAAGGCTTTCGGACTCAGAAAACAGCGCACACAGCATCACACATACTCACGCTAAAGCAGACCTTGTCCGCTATCGCAAGAAGCATAAGCACATACTGTGTTCGGTATTAACAGTCGCCCGGTTTAAAATCGGACATACTCCACGGAAATTACCTGACCAACTGTCAGCAACCTTCCGCTTCATCGCATATCATCATCGTGTACATTAAATACACTGTGCAGTCACGCAAGTATTATTATACACTACTTTCAAGCCATTTGCAAGCGGTTACAGACAAATTACAATATAGAACTTTTGCTGACTTCTCAGCACATTTATATGCACAATGCACAAATTTCACTATGAGTATCATTTACCGCTACATTTTATTCATATTCGTTATAAAAGTCGGTTTTTCGGGGCTTTAGCAGGGTAAAATGCTACTATTTATCGCAATAATTTTGCTATCGCCAAAAGAACGGGCGACCACAGGTCGCCCTTACAAGAGGTATGGTATAGGGGGACAGCGTCCACGACGTCCCATTTTGCTGTATCATGTTATACAAAGTTTATATTATGCCACTTCGTCAGTGTCATAGTACGCCTTGACCTTCTCTTCCGTTTCATCGGTGATCGTCTTTTTGATCTCTGTTTCCTCATCGCTGAATATAAGATCAGCAAGCTCAGAGGGGATAGTTTCCCTGATCGAGCCTTCATACATTGCTCCGCCTCTTGGCTCCCACATCTTGGTCATTGTCCAATTGTCGTCCTGCTTTTTAAAGTCCAACATTCTTACGACCAGACCGCCGCTGTACATATTGCCTGCACCTTTATAATGTCCGTCATTGCTCAGTATATAGACCTTGCAGGTCTCATCGTCGATACTCTGCACGCCCATAAGATAATGGGATTCCACAAAAAAGTCGTTTTTGCCTGCATTATCATAGTCATTTGCTTCGCCTCTATTGTATGTGCGCATTATCACCGCATTTGAGATATCCTCGTCGGTGAGACCCTCTGGCAGTTGGTGGACGACCTCCGCATCACAGCCCTTATAAAAATAGCGTCCTCCAATGCCGTGAGTTTTGTAATAAAACGACACGAACTTTGCCCCTAAAACGACAACTATCGCAGTTATCAGCACAAGGAATACCAACAGTTTCACATACACTTTCTTTTTCGGCTCTTCATAAGCTGCGTTTGTTTCTTTATTTGCATCGTTCATATTAAGCACCCCTTTCTGTTGTCTGTATCTTCTGATCTGTTCTTACAGTAACATAATAACAAAAATCCGCACTAAATGCAAGCATTTGTAATTTTGCTAAGATGATTTTAAGATTTATCATAACAATGCACAAATTTGCACTTCCGATTTTATTCACTTATGCAAGATGCGGAAACGCCTGACATTCGGGCAAAGACAAAAACAGAGCGGCACTATCTGCACCGCTCTGTTTTCTTTATATAAAGGATAGGTAAATTTTACTGCTTAACGTTTCCCATAATGATACCACGTCCGTCAGTGCCTACATAAACTCTGCCGTATACCTTAGGGTCGCCGCTGATTATCTTTCTAACGTTGCCCCACTTCTGTGTGTCATCATTGATACGCTTCCATGTTACTCCCTTGTCGGTGGACTGGTAGATTCCGTAGCCGTCGCCGTTTGCCTCGCCCATCATGTAGAGTGCCATATAGTCGCCGTCTTTTTCAGCCTTACCAAGACCAATAGCATCGCACAGTGTAACGTCCTGAGATGTAGGAGCGAGAGTGCCTGTTGATGAGTCAAGATAGTAAACTCCGCCCGCACCTACAGGTATCCAAAGGTCGCCCTCTGTATCAGGACAAGCTTTTATTGATGTTGCTGAAACGAGCATATTTGCTATAGGACTGAAAGTCTTTCCACCGTCTGTACTCATATAGAACGTTCCGTCATATGTGCCGTAGAACTTATCAGGATTTACCTTATCTGTTTCAATAACTGCACCGGCAGGAAGTCCCTCGCAGGTAGTCCATGTTTTGCCAAAGTCGCTTGTTACTGCCGCAGCAACGCCTGTTGTGCCGCTCTGATAGAAAATGGTTTTGCCGTCAGCGGAAAGCTTAGCTGTGCCGCCTGCTTTTTTGCCAACGCCCTCCGGAAGTGTTTCCACTGCCTGCCAAGTTTCGGCTGCGTCTGTTGAATAGTAAACCGAGCCGTCGCCATCGTCTGTTGCTCTTACTACTATCTTATAATCCTGTGCCGCACAATCTATAGATGTCGCCTTAAAGTCGCCATAATGCTCCTGCGGAGCTTTTGTTACATCATCATGGCGGAAGCCGTAAAGGTCACCCATTGTGGAATAAAGCTCAGGAGTACCCTCGCCATTATCGAGAGGTGAAACGAAGTCAAAGATAGCTGTCATTTCAATGCCCATTGCCTTTACGCTTATGTCAACAGGCTCGTCCTTTATCTTTGAAAGATTTGATGTGCCGAAGATAGTTGCACCTGTTGTGTAAAGAACCTCATCTGGGTTGAACGGGTTGATAGCAACACCTGTCATCCACCAGCCCGGCTTGAGCTGTCCCTGCCAATCCAGCCAAGGAGCATTGCTTATATCGAGATTAAAGTTGTTTACCTCTTTGCCGTTCTCGTCACTGCCCCAAATGCCGTTCCAAGTTTCGCCTCCGTCATAGGAAACGAAAAGGTTGTCGAAGTATGCCCAAAGGTCAAGAGTTGTGCATACTATCATGTTAGGGTCGTTAGGGTTTACTGAGATACCATTGTAACCGCAAGTATAAGATCTCTCAGGAGTTATCTCTGTCCACTCGCCTGTTTTAAGGTTATACTTCTGAACTGCTCCGTCAGAAGCACCGTTTGGTCCTACCTTATAAGACCATGTTGAATAGAGATATCCGTCAGAAGATATCTCGCCCTGACAAGGCTTGAGCTTCTCGGTCTTGTCGCCTGTAGCCTCAGACTTTGGATTAGGGATAGCTGTCCATGTTTCGCCTGCGTCATCAGAACGATAGAGATAATCCCCCTGTGTTCCTGCTGAGCCAACGATTATTGTCTTTGTTGCCTGACCTTTTTCAGAGCTTGATTTATCGAATGCCACGAATGTAAGTCCGATAGAATATCCGTCTTCAGTATATCCGCCCTTTGTAGGGAATGAAGTGACCTCGTTCCATGTTGCGCCATAGTCTGTGGACTTCCAAAGTCCGTCAGCTCTTGAGCCGAAGTAAAGTATAGAGTTATCGTTAGGGTCTACCTGAAGTCTTTCACCACAGCCTCTTCCGACCTCGTTACCGCCCATGCCGAAAGGCATTTCGCAGATAGTCCAGTTCTTGCCGTAATCGTCAGAAGCAAATATTGCACCATTGTTTGTGGAGTATGTACCAGCCGCAAGATAAACTCTGTTTGGCTCAACAGGGTCAGTTGCAAGGCTCTCTGTTCCGTTATAGTTCCAATCGTCGCCACCAAAGCAATCTGTTATGCACTCCCAGCGCTGAGTATCCTTATTATACTTATAAGCGCCGCCCATGTCTGTTCTGGCGTAGATAAGCCCCTCCTCAGTAGGGTTATAGATGACGTCAGGGATAAAACCACCGTCAACTATCTCGACATTTCCCCACTCCCAGCCAGTGTCAACAGGCTGAGCGTTGTAATACTCCTTCTTAGCGTCGCCCTTGCTGTCAGAGCCGCTGGAGGAATCGTTCTTTTTTGAGCAGCCTGCGAAAGCTGTCACTGTAAGGGCGGCGGCACAAGCCACTGCCATTAGCTTTTTTAACCTCATAAAAATTCTCCTTACAAGTTGTATTCGTTTACATCTCTGTGTTATTTAAAGGTGGAAGAACTCCACCTTTAAAATTTGAACTTATTTCACAACTATTGTACTACAATATCTTCAAATTGTCAATAGTCTTTTGTGTATTTATCTAACCTTACCACAACTTTGATAAACGCTTTGCTCTTACACCTTTATAAAATGAAGAATTTTTGAGCAGAAGTCGCCATAAAGTCCGTCACCATTCCACATCTTTGCGATGTTGATGCCTGCATTCATGAGTGCCGCACCTGAAATCTTTTTGTCAGGCTCATTCTCCTCATAATAGTAAGCGTCAGCTTCAAGACCTTTGAGCTTGATACGTCTTGATCTTTCGTTTGGTCTGCCAAGCACCTGAACGAACTCAAAGAGAGCTTCGCTCTTGTCCTTTGCAACGAACTCCCAAGCGTCCCAGGTGTTGTCCTCAAACATATTGCCTATTCTGTAGTGGTCACCTGTTCTTACAAGCTTGTTGAACTTGTTGAACTCCTCTATCTGTGCAGGGATAGCGTCCCTGTCCTCCTGCGGTATCCTTGTTACGTCAAGCTCATAGCCGAACGTACCCACCATAGCAACGTGACCTCTTGTTTTGAACGGAGTGTTTCTGCCAACAGTATGATTAGGGCAATCAGAAACGTGCGCACCCATTGCTGAGCATGGATAGCACATTGAAGTGCCGTGCTGTATCTTAAGTCTTTCGATAGCGTCTGTATCGTCAGAACACCATATCTGTGGGCTGTAGTAAAGCATACCGGGATCAAATCTTGCTCCGCCGCCTGAGCAGTTCTCCAGCAGGATATGAGGATAATCTGTTGTAAGTCTGTCCATAAGGTCATAAACACCGAGAACGTATCTATGCCACAGCTCTCTCTGTCTTTCAGCAGGCAGGGTAGCCGAGCCGACCTCTGTGAGCTGTCTGTTCATATCCCACTTTATGTACTCGATATTCGCACTGTCGAGAATCTTCTTCATCATGCCATAAACGTAATCTCTGACTTCTTTTCTTGAATAGTCAAGGACATACTGCTCTCTGCAAAGGGTCAAAGGTCTGCCCTTTATCTGGATAGCCCAGTCTGGGTGAGCCTTATAAAGCTCAGAGTCAGGGGATATCATTTCAGGCTCGAACCAAATGCCGAACTTCATGCCAAGCTTATTTACCTCGTCAACAAGATATTTAAGACCGCCCATGAGCTTCTTCTCATAAACGAACCAATCGCCCAGTGATGAGTTATCAGAATCTCTATGACCGAACCAGCCGTCGTCCATAACAAGCATTTCTATACCAAGCTTTGAAGCTTCCTTAGCGATATCTATAAGCTTGTCAGTATCGAAATTAAAGTAAGTAGCTTCCCAGTTGTTAATGAGTATCGGACGTCTTTTATCCTTATACTCGCCTCTGATAAGGTTGTTTCTATAGAGGTCATGGAAAGTTCTTGACATTTTGCCTATACCCTCGTCAGAGTGCACCATTACTACCTCAGGGCAAGTGAAGCTTTCGCCCTTTTCCAGAAGCCACTCGAAGTCAAGAGGATTTATACCCATAAGGAAACGAGTTTTCTTATGCTGAGTCACTTCTGCTTGAGCATAGAAGTTTCCAGAGTAAACAAAGTTGAAACCGAAAACCTCGCCCTTATCCTCGTCAGCGTTATTGTCGCAAAGAGCAACGAACGGATTGTTCTGATGTGATGATTCGCCCCTGCAGGAATCAACAAGCTGTTTACCATGGTGAAGTCTGCATCTTTCAACAGCTCTTTCTCTAGCCCATGAGCCGTTGAGTGTAATCATATCCATTTTGTCTGTATCAAAATCAACGCAAGCTGAAAGGGCTCTTGTTATCTTGAACGGCTTTTCGCTCTTGTTTGTGATAACAGCGGAACGTGTGATAACGTCAAGCTTATCGAAAGCTGTGTAGATAAGAACGACTTCGATATCGGCATACTTATCATACATTGTTATCTCGAGAGTTGAACAACCGCTTTCCTCAGTAGCGAAAGTAGCAGGCAGACCCTCAAGCTTTGGTTTGCCCTCATACATTTTATGAGAAACATATCTCAGATCGCTAGTCGACATACCGTCAGCGTCCATTATTTTGAAAGCAGACTCTCTGTAATCACCAAGACCGAAGCATGGATATTCAAAAGGCAGAGTATCCATAAAGCTTGCTCTGTCACGGTCGTTAGTGGCAGGGGTAAAAGGGCTTTCGTCAAGACGGAGAAGATAAGTCAGATCCTCGTCAGGGACTTTATTTCCATAGTAAACGTGAGCGAGGTAGCCCTCCTCGCAGACCTTCATCATATAGTCTGTATTATTGGCTCTCAGCTTGAAAGCCTTATCTTTTTCGTTATAAAAGATATTAATAATTATCACTCCTTGCAAAAATCTGAACCTTACGGCTCAATTGATATTATAACACATAGAAAAAATAATGCAACAGGGTAAAACGATTACTTTAAAAATTATTTTGTTAATTTTTCTTGATAATGCAAATATTTGAACATGGGTGGTTCAAATTGTGGGAATATATAAAAAAGGGACTTATGCATTTAGCACAAGTCCCTTAAAAATTCAATATTTATCTGTTATCAGATTAGTTGCCGTACTTAGCAGTGCTGATCTTGATACCAGGGCCCATTGTAGAAGCTACAACTACGCTCTTAAGGTACTGACCCTTAGCAGCGGCTGGCTTAGCCTTTACAACAGCGTTGATAAGTGTGTTGAAGTTCTGCTCGAGCTTCTCAACACCGAATGAAGCCTTACCGATAGGGCAGTGAATGATGTTTGTCTTATCAAGACGATACTCGATCTTACCAGCCTTAGCCTCTGTAACAGCCTTAGCTACGTCTGGAGTAACAGTTCCTGCCTTTGGGTTTGGCATAAGTCCTCTAGGTCCGAGGATCTTACCAAGACGTCCTACAACACCCATCATGTCAGGTGAAGCAACTACAACGTCGAAATCCATCCAGTTTTCCTTTGTGATCTTCTCAACGAGATCCATGCCGCCAACATAGTCAGCGCCTGCTGCCTTAGCAGCCTCATACTTGTCTTCCTTACAGAATACGCAAACTCTTACAGTCTTACCAGTTCCGTTTGGAAGTACAACAGCACCTCTTACCTGCTGATCAGCGTGTCTTGAGTCAACGCCCAGACGAATGTGAAGCTCGATAGTTTCATCGAACTTTGCCTTAGCACCCTTAGCTGCAAGTTCCAGAGCCTCAGGAGCGTCATATTGCTTAGCCTTGTCGATAGCCTTGAAGCTGTCAACATACTTCTTGCCATGTTTCATTAATATTTCCTCCTCATTAAGTGGTAATACCGACAGTGGATATCTAGTCGGTTAGCGGAAAATTCCTCCCACCATTGCCGTGCATGAATGCACAGTACGATTGATTAGTCCTCAACTACAACGCCCATTGAACGGCATGTACCAGCGATCATGCTCATAGCACTCTCGATGTTTGCTGCGTTCAGGTCAGGCATCTTCTGCTCAGCGATCTTCTGAAGCTGCTCTTTTGTGATAGTTGCGACCTTAGTCTTGTTAGGAACACCGGAACCTGACTCGATCTTGCAAGCCTTCTTGATGAGAACTGCTGCCGGAGGAGTCTTGGTGATGAATGTGAATGATCTGTCTGCGTAAACTGTGATAACAACAGGGATGATAAGACCGATATCGTTCTTAGTTCTCTCGTTAAAATCCTTTGTGAACGCCATGATGTTTACACCGTGCTGACCAAGAGCTGGACCAACCGGTGGTGCAGGAGTTGCCTTTCCTGCTGGAATCTGAAGCTTAATATAGCCTACTACCTTCTGTGCCATTTGTTCGCACCTCCATAATTAAGTGGTAAGGCGAGCGCCATACGCTCTCCCACGTTTCCGGAAGCCGTATATCCGAACCGTCATTGACGGCTTTGCTTCCATTTTCACGAATGTTTGCGGAGTTTTACCGCCTTTTTCCTTATTCCTCAGACTTTATCTGTGTCAGCGGCATAGTAACAGTTGTTTCTCTGCCCAGCATAGATACTCTGACGTCTGCCGTCTGTGCTTCCATATCGAATTTCTCCACAACTCCTGTGAAGCCCTCGAATGAGCCTGCTGTTACAACGACGTTGTCGCCTTCCTTGAAGCCGACCTGAACGTTAGCGCTTCTCTGTGTGTCAACACCCAGTGCAGCGACCTCTTTATCGGTCAGCGGAACAGGCTTTGACGCAGGACCAACGAAGCCCGTAACGCCTCTGGTATTTCTAACGATATACCATGAATCGTCTGTAAGCACCATTTTTACAAGCACATAGCTTGGAAAAAGCTTTCTGTCGCCCTTGTCGATCTTATTGCCCTTTACTTCGGTAACTTCCTCCATTGGGATCATTACCTCAGGGATCAGATCCTGAAGGTTTCGGTTTTCAACAACCTTTTCAATATTGCTTTTTACCTTATTCTCATAACCTGAATAAGTGTGAACAACATACCACTTTGCTTCTTCTGACATGTTTCTTACCTCCATATTGATGTTGTCAAAACCGCTGTGACGGCTTAACCGCCGATTTTAAGGATAGCCTTGATAGCTGCACCCAGACCTGAATCAACTCCGAAAAGGAACAGAGCCATAACGACCATTACCGAGAGAACAACTCCCGTATTCTTAGTCACCTGCTGTCTTGTAGGCCAAACGACCTTTTTCATTTCAGCTTTAAGCTCTCTGAAATATTTTCTTATTCCGCCCTTTTTCTTCTGATCCTTGCCGGTATCCTTTTTTGAAGACTTAGTAACATCTGTTTTTTTAGCCATTAGAAATAGCTCCTTTCAATATTACTTAGTCTCTTTGTGAAGAGTGTGTTTCTTACAGAACTTGCAATACTTGTTCATTTCAAGTCTGTCAGGGTCATTCTTCTTGTTCTTCTTAGTGTTGTAGTTTCTCTGCTTACACTCAGTACAAGCAAGTGTAATTTTTACTCTCATTTCGGCACCTCCTGACGAAATTTATACCCCGCAAGAACATTCAGGGTACGTCTGCCTCCCTCATACGTTTTCACGCAAGCTGTCACACAGCCCTGAGGTAACTTATGCTTTTTCACGCTCAAAAAAAGAGCGCAAAAAAATAGACCTCATAAAGAGGTACTACAATTATAACATCTGTGTTCTTCTTTGTCAATCATTTGTCAAAGGATTTTATTAATTTTTTGTAAATTTTATCGTTTGTCGAGTGAGAAATGAGGAGTGAGGAATTATGGTATCGCCTTGCGGCGATGATTATTTTTCTTCGGGCAAATTTGCCATGCCGCAAAGTCGCTACGCTCTTTGCGGATTTACATTTACTTAGGGATAGGGTAGGCGGTGCAGATTTTTGCTCCGATATTGCCTTTATTTGATATCTGACTTTTGCGTGCTTTTTTCTAATTAAATCTGCACCGCTTGGTCGGCTTACGCCGATTGAGGCTCTGCCTCAAGCTCCGCTTAGGGCTTTGCCCTAAGAACCCACAAGCCCTCTAACGCCGGGCTTGAGCCTGCGTTTTATCTCTCGCTCTGCTCGGTGCTGGGGCACAGCTCTGGTAAGCTATGACCATTCCTCATTCCTAATTCCTCATTCCTCATTAAACCGGAAACTCCCCATTTTCAACGGTCGCATCAGCGATCTCTCTCATCTCGTCCCAGTCATGCGAGTAATGGTCATTAAAGCAAGCCACAGCAAAGAACCCGCCTGCTTTCGCTCCCTTTATGCCCTCAACAATATCCTCATAAACCACGCAATTCTTCGATTCAAGCCCCAGTTTTTCAGCCGCCAGCTCATAAACATCAGGAAAGCCCTTTCCCCTCTTCACCTGTTCTGTAGACACGAAGCAATCAAATTGATCCAAAATGCCGTTTCTTTTTAGCACAGGCTTATAAAGCTCCTCAGTTGAAGCGGTCGCCAATGCTATCTTCCTGCCCTGTTCCTTAAGCTTTCGCACATACTCCCCTGCGTTTCCGCAAAGCTCGATAACGTTCGTATACTCATACACCGCCATATCGAACCATTCCTTCATTATATCCTGAATGTTCTCACCCAGAGAAAATCTATCGTTTGTATAAACAGCCGCCTGCTCGAAATTCATTGCAGACACCTGCTTGAAATAGTCCTCAGGCACTTTTATCCCACGCTTGCCGAGAAATTCCTCGTCTATCTTTGACCAAACGTGATTTGATCTTGTCAGAGTGCCGTCCAAGTCGAAAATGTGTCCCTTAAAATCTTTTATGTCCATTGTAATGTCCTTTCAGAAGTATTCATCAGAGAGCCTGAAACCCTCGCCTATTATCTCGCTCACGTCACCCACAAGCACGAAAGCCTTTTCGTCAGTTTCCGCCGCTATCCTGCGAACGTCCGTTATCCTGCGTTTTCTCACTGCGCAAAGTATAAGATCTCTGTCCTCTCCCGTGTATCCCGTTCGGGCTTTTATGACCGTACAGCCCAAGTTGCCCTCATTAAGAAGCCTATGGAGTATCTTATCTGCGGCAGGGCTTATTATCAGCGCAAGCTTTCCTCTGTCGCCGCCGTAGAGTATCATATCCAGTGTTTTTGAGAACACCCACAGCGTAAAGAACGAATACAGTGCATTGTCGATACTGCCGAAAACAAAACCGCTGAGCACACATATCACACCGTCTGCAAGCATAAAGATCTGTCCTGCCGCCATGTAGGGCTTTTTCCTTTTGATAAGCTTAGCGGCGATATCAGTTCCGCCTGTTGTTCCCCCTGAACGAAAAACTATCCCACAGCCTGCGCCCAACAGAATACCGCCTGCTATTGCGCTGAGAAAAATATCATTTGTAAGTGGTGTAAAAAGCGTACACATATCCGCAGTCAGACCTGAAACTGCAATAGCTACAACAGTTCCCAAAAGAAAATGCCAGCCGAACACATAAAGGCTAACCGCCAACAAAGGAAGATTTATCGCCATTGTAAGCGAGCCGACACCAAGAGGCAGAAATCTTGACAACATGACAGCAAGCCCCGAAGCACCTCCGGGGGCAATTTCGTTAGGGCTTAAAACCAACCCAACGCTCACGCCATATATGACCGCACCGAGAAGCAAGAGAGGATAGTCCACTCTGCCCTTTGCAGACTTTTCTGCCGAAAACAATTTATTCAGAAGTATCATAAAAGCCCTCCAAGCTATGCAAAAGCAAAGATAGGCTTATTTTTCCCCTGATGCCTCGTAAAATACATTTTTACAAAAGAGGCGCAATGGTCCTGAGAATGACCGACATGAACCTTGACCAGAAGCTGCGGTTATTTATATCATCATGTGTTATCCTATGACAGCGGTTTTCAAACATATCGTCAAAGTCCGCTTTTATATCCTTTATACAACTTGTTTTGTACATATAAGTTGCACACTCAAAATGGAGATACAAGCTTCTGTAGTCGAGATTTATCGTACCCACCACGGCTGACTTATCGTCCGAGAGGAACATTTTTGCGTGGTTAAAGCCGCCTTTATACTCATAGACTTTCACACCCAGCGTTTCAAGATCTCTGTAGAAAGACCTTGTTATAACGCTCACATACCATTTATCAGGTATCTCAGGAGTGATTATCCTAACATCAACACCGCTTTTTGCCGCATAGCCCAGGACGGTGAGCATTTCGTTGTCAGGCACAAGATACGGGGTAGAGATATAGATATAATCCTTGGCATTGTTTATCATATCCATATAGACAAGCTCGCCCACATTCTCGTCATCGAGAGGGGAGTCGCCGTAGGGGATAACATAGCCGTTGTTCACAACGTTTTTTACAGTTGGGCGGTACATATTATACTCAGTTTTATCACCTGAGATGACCTCCCACATTTGCAGAAACATCATGGTAAAATTCCAAACGCCGTCGCCCTTTAGCATAACGGCGGTATCTTTCCAATGACCGAAACGCTCCTTGCGGTTTATATACTCGTCGGCAATATTAACGCCCCCGTTGAAAGCCACGTTGCCGTCTATAACGAGAATTTTTCTATGGTCACGATTATTCTGTATAGTAGAAAGCATAGGACGGAAAGGATTGAAAACAAGGCATTTTACCCCTTGTTCGGTAAGCTTTTTCTTATATCTGAAAGGCAAAGTGAACTGAGAGCCCATGCCGTCATAAAGAAGTCTTACCTCCACGCCTGCCTTAGCTTTTTCAAGAAGTATCTTAACTATCTCACGCCACATTTCACCGTCATCGATAATAAAATACTCCATAAAGATAAACTCCTGAGCTTTCTGAAGCTCCTCAAGCATAGCCTTATACTTATCTTCGCCAAGCGGAAAATAAGTGACCTCGGTATTACCGCAGACAGGGTAGCCCCCCGACTTATCCACATAGTTTGCAAGCTTATAAAAATCAGGCTCACTTTCATGGAGATAGCTCATTATCTGTTCATTTGTTTTAAGGAAAGGTCTTGTATTGGCGGATTTCTTAGCATAAAGGTTTCTGACCTTTCTTGTTGAAAACTGATTTTTGAGTAATATATAAAGCACCACCGTAAAGATAGGCACAATAACAAGGGGTACTATCCACGCCAATTTATAGGCAGGGTTCTCGCTGCTGTTAAGGATATAGATAGCAAGCACGATAGCCACAGTAGAAAAAACGATATGCAGATAGGCATAATGCACAGCGAAGCTTTGGAAGATGATAAAAATGAAAATAAGCTGCAATGCAAGAAGCAGGATAATAGTGGTTTTCTGTGAGAATATCATATTTATAAGTTTTTTCGGTTTTTTCTTTTGTATTTTTTCGCTTATCTTTTCCGCCACATTATCCGCCTGCCTTTCTGAAAATAGTGATACACAACTGATTATAACATTTATTTTTGATTTTTGCAATACGCAAAAATGCAGTTAATCCACCCTGATTTCACGAATTTCTGTGACAATGACACAACTTTTGTTATCTTATTGTTGACAACAATTTATGAAACAACGCACGAACAATGTAAGTGTTCGCCCGTTTAGTTCACCCACATGGTTTATGGAAACTCAAACCTCGCAACTCCCCGAAGAGGGACGTCGAGGGCGCCGTCCCCTACAACTCTAAACATAACGCCACATAAATACACAAAAAAACAGGCAGACGGCTTTCCAGAGCAAGCCGTTCCCACAGCCGCTAAAAAACCATCTGCCTTATTATTTTTGCTAAAATTTCAAACAGCTATTCAGTATAGCCAAAGGCAAGCACTTCTCCATGCTTGTCCTCATCGCCTGCCGCCATTGATATCTCAACGGTATAGTTAGTTGCTTCAGGCATCATGGCGATATTCTGTATCTGAGCATTTCCCCAGCCTGACGGACTTATGGTATCGTAATCGCTTTCGTCATACACCTCTCCGTCTGCTGTTACCTTAACATGAAGCTTGCCGAACTCGCCCTGCTTCACCTCTTTGTATATCATGTACAAGAATTTTTTGTCCTTGAACTCGAATACGATAGGGCTGTTATCTCCGGTGTTGTCGTAAGTCCAGCCATTTGTAAAGCTTGCGATAGTAGAGCCTTCCTTCCAACTTCCAAGGCTTGTTGGCGTAAGGCTGTCGCCCTCATACATATGAGCGTCCACCTCTCGTGGAGAGAAAACAGTGTCTGTCGGCATAACATAATCGCCCTCTGGCGCAACGTCCATAACAGTGTCAAAATAGTAGTCTACCATTGAAGCCACAAGCTTGTGGCCCTCATCGTTAGGGTGTGACTGATCGTCAGAGAAATCCTTCCAAGTCATTCTGTTGTTTGCGAAAAGATATCTTAGTGCGTCACAGTATGATATCATCGGCAGGTGATAAAACTCGCCTATCTGCTTCATATAATCCTGAGCAGAATGGTCGTTTTCTGTCACCGAGAACAGCAGAACAGGAGTGATATTCTTCTGCAAAAGCGTTCTGACTATGGACTCGTAAGCGTTCTGATAGTCAGTCTCAGTGCCGTCATTTACTGCAAATTCGATAAAGCATATGTCAGGCTCATAAGCCAGCACATCTCTGTCGAGCCTGAGTATACCAAGCTTTGACGGCGTTCCGCTAAGACCTGCGTTCACATACTGAACGTTATCCCCCGTACCGAATTTCTGTGCAAAATAATCATAAGTGAGCTTAGCATAACAGCCCTCTGCACCGGCAGAAATACCCTCAGTGATAGAGCCGCCAAGATACGCCACAGTGACCTTTTCGCCTGACTGTGCTTTCTTTATAACATTCTGCATCATAGAAGTGTTGCCGTATGACACCATAGCCTTGTCATACATAGCCTGCGTCCACTCCTCGTCAGTTTCAGGCATTTTTTCGACCTGCGAGCTTGAAGACTCCGCTTTGCTTTCAGCCTTTGAGCTGTCCGCATTATTTCCGCAGCCTGCAAAAGCCGCTCCGCACATAGCAACACTCACAAGCACTGCCAACAATTTTTTTGTATCCATTATTTGTACCTTTCTAATCTATGATAACGAAATCGGTTTCACACCGCATATAACACAAAAAGTACGGACAAAGCCGTACTTTTTGGTTATATCAATATGATAAAAAATTCTTATTAGTTAAGAACTGCCTTCTCAGTTTCCTTATCGAAGATATGGATTCTGTTAGGATCGATAGCGACCTTAAGCTCATCCTGTGGACGAACGTCAGAACGAGGTGAAACTCTAGCTGTAAGCTGGATACCTTCGCAGTTGAGGTACAGATATGTTTCAGCACCCATCATTTCAGTTACTTCAACAGTTGTGTTGATAACGCCTGTTGTAGCCTGAGCGAGGAATGCAGGCTCATCGTGGATACACTCTGGACGAACACCAAGAACAACTTCCTGATCAACCAGTGGCTCAAGAACTTCAGGATCTACCTTAGACTCTGGAACTGTTACCTGATACTTAACGCCTCTTGTTGTCTTTGTATCCTCAGAACCGAACTCAACAACATACTTGCCGTCTACCTTGAGGAGCTTAGCGTCGATGAAGTTCATCTGTGGTGAACCAATGAATCCTGCAACGAACTGGTTTACTGGATCGTTGTAAAGATTTGTTGGTGTGTCGATCTGCTGGATGTAACCGTCCTTCATAACTACGATACGGTCACCCATTGTCATAGCCTCTGTCTGGTCATGAGTTACATAGATGAATGTAGTACCGAGCTTCTTATGGAGCTTAGAGATCTCAGTTCTCATCTGTGCTCTCAGTTTAGCATCGAGGTTTGAAAGAGGCTCGTCAAGAAGGAATACCTGTGGCTCACGAACGATAGCTCTACCGAGGGCTACACGCTGTCTCTGACCACCGGAGAGAGCCTTTGGCTTTCTGTCAAGAAGGTGAGCGATGTCAAGTATTCTTGCTGCTTCCTCTACCTTTCTTGCGATCTCGTCCTTTGGTACCTTTCTGAGCTTCAGACCGAATGCCATGTTCTCAAATACTGTCATGTGAGGATACAGAGCGTAGTTCTGGAATACCATTGCGATATCTCTATCCTTAGGAGCGATGTCGTTTACAAGTCTGTCGCCGATGTAAAGCTCACCTTCACTGATCTCTTCAAGACCTGCGATCATTCTAAGTGTTGTAGACTTACCACAACCAGAAGGACCTACGAGGATGATAAACTCCTTATCCTTGATCTCAATGTTGAAGTCTGAAACAGCGATAACGCCGCCTGCATACTTCTTATAAATTTCCCTTAATGATACACTTGCCATTAAAAAAGGACCTCCCTATTTGAATTTTACTAATATCCTAATTAGCTATGCTTTTATCATAACAAATTTTTAACATACCCGCAAGAGTTTTTTTTACTAAACTTTATTATATCTCATTATGAATATTGACGAAAATTCACATAGAATAGGTAATTACTTACATTTAAACGATTTCGTTGTCAATAATCTTTCAACATCTTTGTGCATTATTTCTAAACAGCTTCCAAGAGGCAGATCCGGATCTAAAGGCAGTTCTCCGATCTTTATCCGCTTAAGAAAAACAACTTTATTTCCCAGCTTTTCAAACATTCTCTTGACCTGATGATACTTACCCTCATGAAGCACAACAGTACATTCATCGGGACAGTTCACACTTGCGGAAAATTCCGCAGGCAGACATTTCTCCCCGCCGTCGATAGTCATGCCCTCAGCGAATGCCTGAGCATAATTTTCCTGCCAAGGGTCACGAAGTCTGACGAAATAGGTTTTCGGAACATGGGTCTTAGGGGACAACATTCTGTGGGCGAGAGCTCCGTCATCAGTGAGAAGCACAAAGCCCTCAGTATCCTTATCGAGCCTGCCCGCAGGGAAAAGTCCCTCCCTGAACATCTCAGGAGGTACTAGCTCAAGGACAGTTTTCGACTCTCCGTCACGAGTGGAGCAAACCACACCCTGCGGCTTGTTCATCATTATGTAGACAAACTTTTTATAGCATATCTCCACGCCCTTTACGGCAACAATATCGTTTTCGCTGACCTTAGCATCAGCCGCCTTGGCGACCTTTCCGTTTACAGTCACCTGACCTTTTCTGCAAAGCTCTCTCACCATGCTTCGGGAAATATCATTACGCTGTGAAGAAACAAATTTATCAAGTCTCATAGCAAAAGCCTTTCTGACAATTTTCTTATAAAGATTATAGCATACGATACCGCCAAAAGTCAAATATGCGAAAAAACTTGACCAAAAGCAAACGCCTGCAGATATGCTCCACAGGCGTTTTATTACTATTTGTATCGGTTTTTTTCGACCTATGAAGCATTAGTTTACCCTTGTTCATAATGCCGACGTTTCACGCTCAGTCGTCTACTTTTTCCTCAGCCCCTGCATAAATCCGTCCAGCTCCGCTGAGCATACATCTCCTCCCACAAGCTGTCCCTCACAGACGATAAGATTAGCCCTGACCTCCTGCTTCTTATTCCCATAATTCTTCACAGAATATGTATACACCTCAGCGGTTTTCCCTTTATAGTCCTCCAGATCAAAGCCCTGCTGCTTCTGAAGCTTATTATACTTTTCATACACCTCATTGAATTCTTTCGGTATGGTCACAGCCTTGCATTCATCGTATTCGTCAGACACCTCCCAGCCCATTTCTTTCAAAAACGCCTGTCTTTGCGCTTCGCTTTTCATCTCGTACACCGCAGGCGACGATATCCTCACCACTGTCACTATTATCACCGCCAACAGTGCCAACGCAGCCAGAACCGCCCCGATCACCGCAAATGTTGGCTTTTTTACTTTTATTGTCTTGATAAACATACCCTTTTCCTCGCTTTCTGTTTTCAAAGTTTGTACATTTATATGTATTGTCCCAAAAATTATAACTACCTGTCCGATTTTTTATTTTGTTATATAATTTTCAAAAATAATTTTTATAGCATTAATAATCTTATTGTATAATATTTTTATCGGTTTGCTATGATTTATTATTACAAACTCTGTAGCACTGATATGGCGTTGTGCAAAATTGACAAAAATAAAAGTGAAAATTAATGTGAATTAACGATTTTGTATTTTTTTGTACAAATGTCTTTGACAATTTCAAAATATGTGGTACAATATTATTAGGTAACGCTATGCTTCTCCGCATTGCCTGCGGAGGGTACTGAAACGTTTTCTTAAATCTGCCTTTTCACGGCTGTGAAGGGGCAAGCTATTATTGCTGATGCGTTCTGCGGTCAGCCGCAGGATTGATATATGAAAGGAGCAATGAGTTTTATGTCAAAAATTATTGCAGTTACTTCCGGTAAAGGCGGAACAGGCAAATCTTCTATAAGCGCCTGTCTCGGTTATGCCCTTGCTAAGCAGGGAAACCGTACACTTATAATTGAGCTTGACTTTGGTCTGAGATGTATGGATATCATGCTTGGTATGCAGGGTAATATTACATACGATCTAGGTGACGTTCTTGAGGGTACTTGCGACGTATACAAGGCAACAACAACTGTTAAGCTTGCTTCAAACCTGAGCGTTCTCTGTGCTCCGTCCGACCCGTTCGTTCAGCTCAAGGCTGAGGATATCGAAAAGATCACACAGGAAATGAGAAAGTATTTTGAATACATAATCATTGACACCTCTGCAGGTATCAACGGTTCTGTATTTGATATAGTTACTAATTCCGACCTTATACTTATAGTTACAACTCCTGATCCTGTATGCGTAAGAGATGCGAGAATGATGTCAGATGAGTTCTATAAGAGAGGAAATCAGAAGCAAAGACTTGTTATCAACAAGGCAAACAAGAGAATATTCGAGTTTGACGAAATGGACGACCTTGACGCTATCATCGACACAGTCGGCGTTCAGCTTCTGGGTGTTATCCCTGAGGACAGTGCTATCCCTCTTGCAACAGGAAAGGGTGCGCCGCTTTCATCAAGCTCTATGGGCTTCCTTGCATTCTCTGCTATTTCAAGAAGAATAAAGGGCGAGCATATACCCCTCTCCATCAAGGTCTGAGTATATTATCAGCCGTGTGCGTGAGGATATCTGCGCATAGTGCGGCTGTTTTATATCACGAAACTTATTTGTTCATTAATATACTAATATATAAACGGGGGGTTTCCATTGAATATTGCACTTATTGCTCATGACACAAAAAAGGAACTCATGGTACAGTTCTGTATCGCCTATTGCGGTGTACTCAGCAAGCACAATCTTTGTGCCACAGGTACGACAGGAAAAATGGTAGCCGAAGCAACAGGCCTTAACGTTCAGCGTTATCTCAGTGGCTCACAGGGCGGCGACCAGCAGATCGCAGCGAGAATATCCTGCAACGAGATAGACCTGCTTCTGTTTTTCAGAGATCCTATCTCAGTGAAGCCACACGAACCTAATGATATGAATCTCCTCAGACTTTGCGATGTACACAACATTCCGGTAGCCACAAATATTGCCACTGCCGAAGCGCTTATCCACGCACTTGAGCGAGGCGATCTTGACTGGAGAGATATCGTTAATCCTACAAAGATATAATTGAAATTTCATATACAAAAGCGATGAAAGGGAGAGTATTCCGTTCTTATGTTTCAGCGAGAGCCGTTGGTGAGAGGGTTCACACAAAGGGCAGGAAGAAGGACACCTTGGAGCTTCCGTTTGTTCAAGAACGGACGTATAGCTGCGTTAAAGCGTCAGAGTGATCCGGCACGAAAGTGTTCGGATAATTAGGGTGGTATCACGGTAAAAGTCGTCCCTTACTAGGGGACGGCTTTATTTTTTTATCCACCACCCATAGGGGAGAGGCTCAATTTCTGCTTCACAGAAATGCGACGTCCCGCTTTTTCGCTCCTCACTCACTCTCGAATGCCTTATCTCAGCACACCAAAAAGCAAAGGCGGTATAACAATGAAAGCCAGCCAGCTAACAAAAGAAAACATCACCCCCGAAATAGTAGACAAGCTTCTTTTCGAGGGTCTTGACTATAAAGGCGAAACTGCCGACGTTATAATAGTTCTGGGAAGCCGCAAAGCCTGCGACTATCGTGTTCCCCTTGCGGCAAAGCTTTTTCACGAGGGAAAAGCCCCACATCTCATATTTTGCGGCGGAAAAGTGCAAAATACTTCACAAGGCGAAATGGAAGAGTATAAAGCCATGCTCATCGCCGCCGAAAAATGCGGCATACCGACCTCCGCCATAACTGTGGAAACACACTCTCTTGATACCGTGGAAAATCTGCAAAACGCAGCCAAGCTTGTAAGAGAGCATTTTCCAAACTGCAAAAGCATTATTATAGTCACTACCGCATATCATATGCGGCGTGCAAAAAAGCTTGCGGAGCATTTTTTTACACAGAAAATTATCCCCTGCCCCGCCAGCCGTGGCAGCACTCAGCGAAATAATTGGTCAATGACCGAAAAAGGCAGCACAACAGCACTTGACGAATGCCTTAAATTCGGTTATTATATAAAAAAAGGTTTTATTGACGATTTTGAAATTTGAAACGTTGTAATTAACAGCACCAAGGCTCTTTAATGTAGTGGTGAACAGTGTTCGCCCGTTTATTAACAACGTCCCGATATCACAGCTATTTAAACGATATCGGTATTCAAAAGTTCAAGACAAAATACAGAAAGGATCGTTATTATATGGCATTGATAGTTAAAAAGCCAAAAGGCACAGAGGACATCGTTCCCTCAAAGGTCTATAAGTGGCACACTGTAGAGAAGATAGTTTCCGAAGCTGCCGAAATATACGGCTTCAAAGAAATAAGAGTACCAACTTTTGAGGAAACAGGTCTGTTCGTGCGTTCTGTTGGCGAAACAACAGACGTTGTTCAGAAAGAGATGTATTCCGTTTCCGCAGCAGGCGACTCAAAGTTCACACTCCGCCCGGAGGTAACATCAGGCGCAATGAGAGCAGTTCTTGAAAACGGTATCCTCAACGAAGGTCTGCCGCAGAAGGTCTATTATATCCTCTCATGTTTCAGACACGAGAATACACAGAAAGGCAGACTCAGAGAGTTCCACCAGTTTGGCTGTGAAATGGTCGGCTCTGAAAGCCCAAGAGCAGACGCAGAAGTAATTTCACTTGCAAAAAGCGTTCTTGACAGAGCAGGACTCAGAAACATCAAGCTCAACATCAACTCTATAGGCTGTCCAACCTGCCGTGCAGAGTATCGCAAGGCTCTGAAAGAGTATTTTGCCGCAAGAAAAGACCAGCTTTGCGAGACCTGTCGGGACAGACTTGACAAAAATCCAATGAGAATACTTGATTGTAAAATCAAACACTGTCAGGAGCTTGGCAAGGACGCACCTGTTATCCTCGATTATCTCTGTGATGATTGCAAAGAACACTTCGAGAAGCTTCAGGAGTACCTCTCCGTAATGGGCATCGACTTTGACATCAACCCTAAGATAGTAAGAGGTCTTGACTATTATACAAGAACAGTTTTCGAGTTCATCACCGATGAGATAGGCGCACAGGGCACAGTCTGCGGCGGCGGACGTTATGACGGACTTATCGAGCAGCTTGGCGGAAAGCCGACCCCTGCTCTCGGTTTCGGTCTGGGACTTGAAAGACTTCTCATGGTAATGGACGCTCAGGGCTGCGACTATATGGAGCCAAAGACCTGCGACCTTTATATCGTACCAATGGGCGAGGACGCCCTTAAAAAGGCAATGGGCATAGCCTCCGAGCTTAGAGAAGAGGGCTGTTTCGTAGAATATGACCTTATAGGCAAAGGACTTAACGCTCAGATGAAGTATGCAAACAAAACAGGTGCAAAGTTCGTTATGGTGCTTGGGGACAACGAGATAGAATCAGGCGTTGCAAAGCTCAAAAACATGGCAACAGGCGAGCAGACAGATATCAGGCTTGACAACACCATTGCCGAGAACTTTTCAAACGCCCTCATGGCAGATATGTTCAAGGATATCGACGCCGATATAGAGAAATTTATCGGAAAGGAGAACTAAGCAATGAGATGTGAACAGTGCGAGAAAATACCTCTGGTAGAAATACACACTCCGCAGGAATATATGCTCTGCATAGGTTCTCTTGCAAGAATGTTGCTGGCAGGGGAAGTTGAAATGACCTATCAGACCTGCCCACTTGATAAGATAATGGATAACGACAACAAGTGGTATGCTGAAAAGCTTTTCCACCAGTTCAGGTGTACAAAATGCGGCACTATCTATGGTATGCTCTGCAACACCCACACAGGCGGACAGATAAAGATAAACGACAAGGTCTTTGACCCTGCTGATTATCCCGATAAAAAGGAAGATAAATAATGCTTGCAATAAGACCCGTGACCTATGAGGTAGAGACCTCACTTTCGCCTAAAAGAGTTCTCAGAAAGCTTGACGGCGACCTTATCGAGCATAGACCGACCATAAACATTCTCTCCCAAAGCAAGTTCATGAAGAACCACCGTGACGATACCATTTTTTATGGCTACCGCACAGACGCCGAAAGCTTTCAGATATTCCACCACACCGCCAAAAAGCGTGACGGAGGCTCAACAGGCTTTTATGGCAAGGTAGAAAAGACCCCCAACGGCTCCAGGATATACGGCAAGTTCAGAAAGCCTGTCTATGCCTATGTTGTGGGCGTCATATGGACGGTGATTATGCTTTTCCTCACCCTTATGCTTGTGGCACTGGAAGAGAAAACAGGCGCATTATGCTTTGCCGCAATATGGCTCGTGGGATTGTTCCTCATGTTCTGGGACAACAAGAAGAAGTTCGTCAGAGCCTATCTCGACAGCTTCCCGCCTGCCGTCAGCAAAACAGACGAAAGCGAAAATTAATATTCAGGATTTATTCACAAACTCATCACAATATATACACTGTATATTAGTATACTAAGAGTGTAAAAGAATTTATACAACTTGTTGAAAGTGCACTCCTAGTAGTAGTTGCCCCACCATAAGGGGTTTTACGAGGCTAGGAGTTTTTTATTTTCAGAAAGGATCTTCAAAAATGAAAGCTGATGATATAATTACCGTAAAGCGTGAAATATCAACTGCAATATTAGTTGACGGCGGCTTTTATCGCAAAAGAGCATATTACTTTTGGGGTGAAAAATCGCCAAAGGAACGAGCTGATGAACTATACGATTATTGTATGAAGCTCTTGCATAATCAGCATGAACAGCGATATTTATATCGTATTTTTTACTATGATTGCCCACCTGTTGAAAAAAATGTTTATAATCCACTTACAAAGAGAAGCGTTGACCTTGCAAAATCTGATGAATACAAGTGGACTAACGAATTTTTCAAGGAACTTAAAAGCAAAAGAAAGGTTGCACTAAGAATGGGACGGCTTTCTGAAAATTCACTTCATTACAACATAAAGCCAGAAGCTTTCAAAAAACTTGTAAATGGACAGATAACAATAAGTGACCTTACAGACAATGACCTTAAACTTAATTTGGAACAAAAGGGCGTTGATATGCGTGTTGGAATTGACATATCTTCTCTTTCGTTCAAAAAGCAGGTTGACCAGATAATACTTATAGCTGGCGACAGCGACTTTGTTCCTGCCGCAAAGCAATCACGCCGTGAAGGTATAGATTTTATACTTGCGCCTATGGGTGCAACAATTAAAGCCGATCTATATGAACATATTGACGGCCTTATCAACAGACCAACAAAAAAAACAGAAAAGGAAGTAATGTAAAATGAAACTTGATACAATGAAGGGCTTACGCAGGACCCATTACTGCGGCGAAGTGCCTGAAACAGAGCAGGAAGTCGTTGTATGCGGCTTTGCCGACAGAGTAAGAGATATGGGCAACCTTATCTTCATCAACCTCCGTGACAGAACTGGACTTGTACAGCTTGCATTCAATGATGAAACAGACAGAGCCGTTTTTGAAAAGGCTCAGCTTGTAAAAAGCGAGTATGTCCTCATGGCAAAGGGTATGGTACGTCCTCGTGAGAGCGTGAACGAAAAGCTAAAAACAGGCAAGATAGAAGTTGCTGTAACAGACCTGAGAATTCTCTCAAAGGCTGAAACAACGCCATTTGAGGTAACAAACTCAGATAAGGTAAACGATGAGCTGAAGCTCAAATACCGCTACCTTGACCTTAGAAATCCAAAGCTTCAGAAGAATATCATCACCCGTCATAAGATCGCTCAGATAACAAGAGAATATTTCTATGACAATGGTTTTCTTGAGATAGAAACTCCTATGATGATGAAGTCCACCCCTGAGGGTGCAAGAGATTACCTCGTTCCTTCAAGAGTTCACGCAGGCAAGTTCTATGCACTTCCACAGTCACCACAGATATACAAGCAGCTCCTTATGATATCAGGCTACGACAGGTATATCCAGCTTGCAAGATGTTTCCGTGACGAGGACCTTAGAGCTGACAGACAGCCTGAGTTCACACAGATAGACCTTGAGATGTCCTTTGTCGATCAGGAGGATATCCAGGCTTGTATCGAGGGCTATATCGAAAAGCTTTTCAAAGAGATACTTGGTGTAGAGGTAACGCTCCCACTGCCAAGACTTACATTTGCAGACGCTATGAGCCGTTATGGCTCTGACAAGCCTGATACACGTTTCGGCATGGAGATACAGGATATCACAGACACCGTTAAGGATATAGACTTTGTGGTATTCAAGTCAGCTATCGAGGCAGGCGGCTCAGTTCGTGCAATAAACGTCAAGGGCGGTGCGGCAACATATACAAGAAAAGAGATCGACAAGCTTGTTGAGCACGCAAAGGGCATAGGTGCAAAGGGTCTTGCATATATCCGCTGGGCAGACGAGCCAAACTGCTCATTCAAGAAGTTCCTTGGCGAGGGCGATCTTGAGAAGATAAACGCAGCCGTTGGAGCAGAAAAGGGCGACCTTATCCTCATCTGTGCAGACAAGAACAAGGTAGTTCTTCCAACTTTGGGCGCACTCAGACTTATCTGCGGAAAGCGTCTTGGCGTTATCCCGGAGGGCAAGTTCAACTTTGTATGGATAACAGAAATGCCTTTCTTTGAGTATGACGACGAGAACGACACATGGGTAGCAGCGCACCACCCATTCACAATGCCAATGGAGGAGTGTCTTGACTATCTTGACACCGACCCTGCAAACGTCCGTGCAAAGGCGTGGGATCTTGTCCTCAACGGCACAGAGCTTTCATCAGGCTCAATGAGAATAACAGACTTTGAGCTTCAGCAAAAAATGTTTGAAGCACTGGGCATGACAGACGAAGAGATAGAAGCAAAGTTCGGCTTCCTCGTAGACGCCTATCGTTATGCCGCACCACCGCATGGCGGCATGGGCATAGGACTTGACAGACTTTCCATGATAATCTGCAATGCCGACAGCCTTAGAGATGTAATAGCGTTCCCAAAGGTACAGAACGCCAGCGAGCTTATGAGTGCTTGTCCGTCCACAGTAGACGAGAAGCAGCTTGAAGAGCTTCACATCAAGACCACAGAAATAGAAGAATAATTCGCATTAACGCAAACAGGATAGCTCATGAGGGCTGTCCTGTTTTTGTTTTATTGCACAAATTCTAATGACCGCACAATGTATATGTAGGGGCGACCTGAGGTCGCCCGCATTTATCTTGCCCTCAATTTTTCTCTTACCACCACATCTTATTCGGGCAAGTTCTTCGCCGCAAAATCGCTACGCTTGGTGCTGACTTTTACTTTGTGCTTGTTTTTTACTCTGGTCGGCTTTGCCCATTCCTCACTCCTCACTCCTCACTTATACTCCCCCTCATAAAAACTTGAAACCCGCAGCCGAATTTCTCCGACCACGGGTTCCAAGCTATAATTTATAAGTGGGATGGGGGCAATTTTATTGGGTAGTCACCCGTCATCTTTAAGGCTTAATCGTCCTGAAGTGCGTCATAACCCTCTTCATTCGTTCTGATCTTTACTACGTTCTCAATGTTGTATACAAAGATCTTTCCGTCTCCAATATGACCTGTATAAAGGGCTGCCTTTGCAGCATCAATAACTGCTCTTGTTGGTACCTTGCAAATAACGACCTCGACCTTTACCTTTGGCAGCAGATTTGTTTCAACAACTGCACCACGGTAATACTCAGGCTGTCCTTTCTGCATTCCGCAGCCAAGAACGTTCGTTACTGTAACACCTGTTACGTCGATGTCCTCCAAAGCTGTGATAAGATCGTTGAGCTTCTGCTGCTTGCAGATGATAGCGACCTTTGTCATCTTAGGTGTGCCGTCAGCAGACGGTGCGTCTGTTGCATAAGATTCTACCTTGATGGCCTTCTCAACAGGAACTACAGGCTCTGTTGACTTGTCTACCTTTACAACGCTCTTTGCGTCGTCCTTTGTATAGCTGAGCATTGCCTGTGACATTGCTGGTGCGAAGTCAGCGTAAGAAGATACAAGACCATGCTCTGTAACGTCAAGACCAAGGATCTCTTCCTGCTCGGAAGCTCTAAGACCGATCGTGTGCTTGATGATCTGGAATACGATAGTCATTGTGATAGCTACCCAAGCGATAACTGATACCATACCGAGAAGCTGGATACCAAGGAGATGTGCTCCACCGCCTGTGAAGAGTCCCTTTTCACCGCAAGTGCCGTCTGAGAAAAGACCCACTGCGATAGTACCCCACATACCGTTGAGCATATGAACTCCGCAAGCACCAACTGGGTCATCTATCTTGAGTACCTGATCTATAAACTCTACACCTACAACTACGAGGATACCTGCAACGATACCGATTATAGCTGCTGATACTGGTGAAACTGTGTCGCATGGAGCTGTGATAGCTACAAGACCTGCAAGCGAAGCGTTAAGTGTCATTGAAACATCAGGCTTCTTATACTTGATCCAAGTAAAAATCATTGTTGTGATAGTTGCAACTGCTGCTGCAAGGTTTGTTGTTACGAAAACTTTACCTGCAAGCGGAATAGCGTCGCCTTCCATAGAAACTGTTGAAGCACCGTTGAATCCGAACCAGCAGAACCAAAGGATAAAGCAGCCAAGTGCGCCAAGTGTAAGCGAGTGACCTGGGATAGCCTTTGCCTTGCCGTTCTTGTCATACTTACCGATACGAGGACCAAGGATAGCTGCGCCAACGAATGCTGCAACGCCGCCTGCCATATGAACGCAAGTTGAACCTGCGAAATCATGGAAGCCGAGGTCTGCGAGCCAGCCGCCGCCCCAGATCCAGTGAGCCTCGATAGGATAGACCAGAAGGCTTATAATTGCTGAATAGATACAATAAGAAATGAACTTTGTTCTTTCTGCCATAGCTCCAGAAACGATAGTTGCTGCTGTTGCACAGAAAACTGTCTGGAAGATAAGGAATGCAAAGAAAGGCACTCCGTCTGGAGCAGCTGAGGCATATGTTGAATCAGCAATTCCCTTGTAAGCTCCGATGAACTTTCCGTCGCCAAACATTATACCGAAACCAAAGAGCCAGAACAGCGGAGTTCCGATACAGAAGTCCATCAAGTTTTTCATGATTATGTTACCTGCGTTTTTCGCACGGGTGAAGCCCGTTTCAACCATTGCGAAGCCTGCCTGCATAAAGAATACAAGTGCAGCTCCCAACAGTACCCATATAGTATTGACGGCACTGAAGCCTGTGCTTTCAGCCAATACTGTTACAGTGTTTGTCATATCTTTTTCCTCCTAAAATACAAAAAAGTGTATGACGACCAAAGCCATTCGGCTCGGTCTGTCATACACTTCATTGTGCATTCTGTATATTATTGTGGCTGTAGGGGAACAAAGTAGTAGATCTGTGGTTAGTTTGTTATAAAGTCCATGTTATATTGAAAATTTGAATTGTCCCTTACTTAACGTAGAACAGCAGGTCGCTGTATGTTGGATAAGGCCAGTAATCCTTGCCTACCAGTGTTTCGATCTTATCAGCTGGAACTCTGAGAGCTCCCATATCTGCAAAGATAGTATCGTGGAAGTAGTTTGCCATTTCCTGTGTGTCCTCGATAGAGTGTACTTTCTGTACATCAGCTTCCAGTGTGCCAAGTGCCTTGTACATCTCAGTTACGAGAGCTGAAATTTCCTTAACGGTTTCTTCCTCAAATACAGTTTCAGCACCGCAGCTCTTTGCAAGCTCAGCAGTCTTTGCGATATCCTTGATATACTTAGCGGCAGCAGGAAGGATCTCCTTCTTAGCCATGTCGATCATTGTAAGAGCCTCGATATTGAGTGTCTTGCAATACTCGTCGAGGAGAATCTCAACTCTTGACTGAAGCTCAGCTTCTGTATAAACTCCGTACTTAGAGAATACGTCAACATTCTTTTGTGCAAGGAATGTTGGAACAGCTTCAGGAGTTGACTTAAGGTTAAGAAGTCCTCTCTTTTCAGCTTCAACAGGCCACTCGTCTGAATAACCATTGCCGTTGAAGATGATGTTCTGATTTTCCTTGATAGTTCTCTTGATAAGATCGTCAAGAGCGTCCTGGAAGTTGTCAGCCTTTTCAAGCTCGTCAGCAAACTGATCGAGAACGTCAGCAACGATAGTGTTAAGAACTGTGTTAGGGCCTGCTACTGAAAGCTTTGAACCAGGCATTCTGAACTCAAACTTATTGCCTGTGAATGCAAATGGTGAAGTTCTGTTACGATCTGTTGTATCCTTAGGGAAGTGTGGCAGAACGTCAACACCGATCTCCATCTCAACTCTCTTGTCCTCATACTTAACGCCGTTTACGATAGCATCGAGAACGCCTGTAAGCTCGTCGCCAAGGAAGATAGAAATAATAGCCGGAGGAGCTTCGTTAGCGCCAAGTCTATGGTCGTTACCAGCAGAAGCAACTGAAGCTCTCAGGATATCCTGATAATCATTTACAGCCTTGATAACTGCTGTAAGGAACAGAAGGAACTGAGCGTTTTCAGCAGGTGTTTTACCAGGGTCGAGGAGGTTTACACCTGTGTTTGTTGAGATAGACCAGTTGTTATGCTTACCGGAACCATTGATGCCAGCGAATGGCTTCTCATGAAGCAGGCACTTGAAGCCGTGCTTTCTGGCTGTTCTCTTCATGATCTCCATTGTGAGCTGGTTGTGGTCGGTGGCGATATTTGTTGTGCCATAGATAGGAGCAAGCTCGTGCTGAGCAGGCGCTACCTCGTTATGCTTTGTTTTAGCGTAGATACCAAGTCTCCAGAGCTGCTCGTCAAGATCTTTCATGTAAGCCTGAACTCTTGTCTTGATAGTACCGAAATAGTGATCTTCAAGTTCCTGACCCTTTGGAGCAGGTGCGCCGTAAAGTGATCTGCCTGCAAGGATAAGATCCTCTCTCTTTGCATACATCTCTCTGTCTACAAGGAAGTATTCCTGCTCAGGACCAACGTTTGAGGTAACTCTTGTTGCGTCTGAGCCGAACAACTTCAGAATTCTGAGAGCTGACTTATTGATAGCTTCCATTGAACGGAGAAGCGGAGTTTTCTTATCAAGCGCTTCGCCATTGTATGAACAGAAAGCAGTAGGAATACAAAGTGCTTTTTCCTTAATGAATGCGTATGAAGTTGGGTCCCAAGCTGTATAGCCTCTTGCCTCGAATGTTGCTCTCAATCCGCCTGAAGGGAAAGAAGAAGCGTCAGGTTCGCCCTTAACAAGCTCCTTGCCTGAGAACTCCATGATAACGTGACCGTCCTCAGTTGGTGAGATAAAGCTGTCGAGCTTTTCAGCTGTAAGACCTGTCATTGGCTGGAACCAGTGAGTGTAATGTGTGCAGCCCTTTTCAACTGCCCAGTCCTTCATTGCGTTTGCAACGATGTTTGCAACCTCGATATCAAGTGGATCGCCGTTGTCGATAGTCTTCTTCAAAGCCTTGTATGTAGCCTTTGGAAGTCTTTCTTTCATCACTGATTCATTGAATACGTCTGAGCCGAAATATTCAGGAACGTTTGCCATATTGAATTCCTCCTATTATAAATTATAGTCTAAGAAAAATAAAAAAAGACACTGCGAACCTAAGTGGTTCACAGCGCCTTTGCTGTTTACAGTTATGAGTATATACCTTTTGACCTCATTTGTCAAGGCTTTTTTTAATTTTTATAGACTTTTACAAATCGATGCAAAAATATTTGTTGAAACTTGTGAAATCACATCCTATGTCAATAAAATGCACATATTTTTGTAAAGAAATACATCAAACTGCTAAAATAGTGAAAAAAGTGGGCGACCCTAGGTCGCCCCTACGATAATATCCTAAATATCTATATAATGATCCTTATCAGGTCTGTCTTTGAGTTCTTTTTTCATAAGCTTATTTACCTTTTTGAGCTTTGAGCCTGCGGTAAAACAGCCGAAGATATTCGTCACACCTGAAACAAGCAGAGCGATACCAAGGACTATCATTGCGGTTTCCCCTAAAATAAGAGGGTCAAAGAGGAGAAGTATACCAACGAGAGTGGTAACAGCGGCTGAGATACAGCTTACGTTCCAGCTTTCTACACCTGCACGTCTAAGGTTAAGGGAGTCCTGAATGTTCACGATGCCGCTTATGAGCATATAAAGTCCGCAGACAACGGCAATGACTTTCGGGATAAAATCAGGTCTTATGATAATGAAAATGCCTATGGCAGCGAGGATGATCCCTCTCACAAGGCTTGAAGAATAGCTCTGGTCGTCTCTGCCCATGGCGAAGTATCTTATAAGCTCCACTGCACCGAATGCGGTGAAAAGTCCACCAATAACATAGCCTATGGCGGCGGTGAAGAAATTAGGGTCGATTATGAGCGCAATGCCCAGCACTACGCAGAATATGGACAATATCCAATAGCTTCTGAATACTTTTTTGATATATTCCATTTTTTATCTTTCCTTTCATGTTTTTATAATGCTGCAAGCTGGCGACCAGACGTGCGACCTCAGGTCGCCCCTACAATTTATTTGTGCAGTACAAGGGTGTTGCATTAATAAAATTATGGCGTGAAATGCCCGTCACGGAGAGTGACCGCCCCCACAATAAACAAAACAACGTTGAAAAGCGGGCTGTCGAGGGCGCCAGCCCCTACAATTATTATTTCTGTGCCGACTTTAGCTTTGCCGCCTTTATTACTTTCATTCGTGAGAACTCCTCTCTGTCCTTTTCTTCAAGAGAGTCAGTAATGAATTTCACTATGTGTTCATTTCTTGGAATGATTATGTTTTGCAGGGCGTTTGCTCTGCGCTGTGTCTTTTTTATGGCTACGGACAGTCTGTAGATACTGTTTTCCACCTCTGCGAGGACTGCTGTGGTCTGTTTTACCTTTTCAAAGGCAAGATAGGCTCTGTCAAGCTGAGAATCGGTCTGAGAAAAGCCGTATGTGACTTTCAGAGGGCGTTCTTTAAGGGTGACCTTTGGCAGCTCAACGCCCATGACGCTTCTTGTGCTTATCTCAACGCCTGTTTCAACAGGGATACAATTTGCATAAGGTGTAACAAGACCCATGGAGATATTTGCAAGCTGGAGTGCGCTGTAGGCTTCCTTGTAGGTGTCCTCAATGCTTCCTCTAAGCTCCCCTGCTTTGTCAACAAGGCTCATAAGCTCTCTTATAAGGATATTTCTTTTTCTGTCCAGAAGCTCATAGCCCAATGCGGCAAGCTTCAGAGCCTTTTTATAAAGTATAAGATTTCCCTTTGTGGCAAAGACCTGCTGTTCAGCCATTGGTCACACCCTCTTTCTATTATATCACTGTATATAAATAAAGTCCAGTAGGGGCGAACATTGTTCGCCCGATTTTTTCTTTGTGAGCCGTTTTATTCAGCATTGAAATAGTGATGTTGCAAATAATTTCAAAATCGCAAACAACAATATTGTGAGTGACGGCAATATCATAAATAACCGCAATATTGTGGAATAACGGGCGAACAATGTTCGCCCCTACATAATTATTTGTGCGGCACTGAATTTTAGTCCTCTGCAAAAAGTGCCTTAGCTTTTTCAGCACTGTAATAATGCTCCAGATGTTCTTCGTCAACACGGTCAAGCTCTGATTTCGGCAGTGTGGAAAGCAAGCTCCAGCCTAGGTCGAGAGTTTCATCTATGGTGCGGTTCACGTCAAAGCCTTGGTCGATAAAATGCTTTTCAAAAAGCGTGCCGAATTTCAGATAGGCTTTATCATTATTGGAAAGCTCCTCCTCACCGATAACGGAGGCAAGGCTTCTTGCGTCCTGCACCTTTGCATAGGCTGCAAAAAGCTGGTTCGACACCATTTGGTGGTCTTCTCTTGTATAGCCCTCGCCTATGCCGTCTTTCATAAGTCTTGAAAGGCTCGGCAGGATAGAAACAGCAGGATAAACGCCTGTTTGGTCGAGGTTTCTGTCAAGAACTATCTGTCCCTCGGTGATATAGCCTGTAAGGTCAGGGACAGGATGGGTGATATCGTCATTTGGCATGGTGAGTATCGGTATCTGCGTAACAGAGCCTTTTGCACCCTTTACAATGCCTGCTCTTTCATAGATAGAGGCAAGGTCGGAATAGAGATAGCCCGGATAGCCTTTTCTTCCCGGTATCTCCCCCTTTGATGAGGAGAACTCTCGCAAGGCTTCGGCATAGGAAGTCATATCTGTGAGGATAACGAGAATATGCATATCATGCTCAAAGGCAAGATATTCGGCACAAGTCAGGGCGCATCTTGGAGTGAGGATACGCTCTATGATAGGGTCGTTGGAGAGGTTTAAAAACATTGCGACTCTCTGCAAAACGCCTGTTTCCTCGAAACAGCGTTTGAAATAATCTGCAACATCGTTTTTTACGCCCATTGCTCCGAAAACTATTGCGAAATCCTGTCCGTTTTCGTCGGCGATTTTCGCTTGCCTTACTATCTGCACGGCGAGCTTATTATGGGAAAGTCCCGAACCTGAGAAGATAGGGAGTTTCTGACCTCTTATAAGGGTAGTAAGGGCGTCTATGGAGGATATTCCTGTGTTTATATAGTTTCGAGGATATGTTCTTGAAACAGGGTTAAGGGGCGAGCCGTTTATATCACGGTACTTTTCGGGGAAGATATCTCCCAATCCGTCGATAGGCTTGCCTGCTCCGCTGAATATCCTGCCCAGCATTTCAGTAGACAATGCAAGCTCCATAGGCTTGCCCTGAAAGCTTGTGGTGGTATTAACAAGGGAAAGTCCTTTTGTTCCCTCAAACACCTGCAAAACGGCTCTGTCTTTTTCCACCTCTACAACTCGTGCAAGGCGGCGTGTGCCGTCATCAAGTTTTATTTCTGCCATTTCGTCATAGGAAATGCCGCTTACATGGTCAAGTGCAACGAGCGGTCCGTTTATTTCACTAAGACCGATATATTTTACGTTCACGCTCCTGCACCTCCTGTCAAAGCCTCCATATCGGCTTTCATATTCTTTTCGTATTCGTCAAAAAGCTCTATTTTATCGTTCGGTATATCATACTTGACTTTGATAAGCTTTTCTATCCAGCCGCAGCCTATTATTTTATCAACGTTCACGCCCTGTGAAAGTGCTTTCTTTGCAAGGGCATAGAAATCTGTAATAAGCTTCATCATGCGGTACTGCTTATCAAGGGGGACGTAGGTATCGTCCTTATGATAGGCGTTTTGCTGTAAAAAGCCCACTCTTACGGCTCTTGCGGTTTCGATAAGAAGCTTTTGATCGTCAGGAAGGACGTCAGTACCCATGAGCTTAACTATCTCCATAAGAGTATTTTCCTCAACGAGGATATTTGATATCTCCTGTCTGACTTTCATGAAGTTCTCATTGACGTTTTTATTATAATAATCGGCAAGGTCTTCTGCATACTCGGAATAGCTTGTGTTCCAGTTTATTGCAGGATAATGTCTTGCATAGGCGAGGGATTTATCAAGTGCCCAGAAACAGCGTACAAAACGCTTTGTATTCTGTGTGACAGGCTCGGAAAAGTCAGAGCCTTGGGGCGAAACTGCTCCGATTATAGTAACAGAGCCTTCCTTGCCGCCCAGAGTTTCAACATAGCCTGCACGCTCATAGAACTCGGAAATTCGTGACGGCAGATAGGCAGGAAAACCTTCCTCGGCAGGCATTTCTTCAAGTCTGCCTGATATCTCACGGAGAGCTTCTGCCCAACGTGAGGTAGAGTCTGCCATAATTGCGATATGATAACCCATATCACGGTAATACTCGGCAAGGGTTATGCCCGTATAGATAGAAGCTTCACGGGCGGCAACAGGCATATTTGAGGTATTTGCGATAAGCACTGTTCGGTCGGTAAGCGGTCTTTGTGTTTTCGGGTCGATAAGCTCTGAGAACTCCTCAAGCACCTGCGTCATTTCATTTCCACGCTCGCCGCAGCCTATATAGACGATTATATCTGCGTCACACCATTTAGCAAGCTGGTGCTGGGTCATGGTCTTGCCTGTGCCGAAGCCCCCAGGGATAGCGGCTGTTCCGCCCTTTGCAACCGGCAGGATAGTATCAACGATACGCTGACCTGTTACCAACGGCTTTGTGATAGGCAGGCGGTTTTTGCATGGTCTTGATGTTCTGATAGGCCATTTCTGGCAGAGGGTAAGCTCCTCTACAGCTCCGTTTGGGGCTTTTATTTTTGCCACAACGTCATTTATTGTATAGTCGCCGTTTTCGGCAGTCCATATGACCTCTCCGCCTTTTGACAGAGGGGAAAGCATACACTTATGTGTGATAAGTGGCGTTTCGGGGCAGGTGCAATAAATATCCCCTGCGGAAAGCTTATCCCCTGTTTTCACTGTCATTGTAACGGGATACTTTTTCTCTGTATCAAGCGAGCTTACGTCTGCACCGTCAGCGATAAATGCGCCTGAGACTTCTTCAAGCTTTTTGAGAGGTCTTTCTATGCCGTCGAAGATGTTATTTATTATACCGGGGCCGAGGGTTGCGGACATTGATGCGCCTGTTGAGGTAACAGGCTCGTCAGGCATAAGCCCTGTTGTGCCCTCATAGACCTGAATGGTGGTAAAATCGGACTGCACTCTTATGACCTCGCCGATAAGACGCTTTTTGCCCACATAGACCATTTCCTGCATGGCAAAGCTTTTCGTATCTGCAACCTTTACTACAGGTCCGTTTACCGAATATATTTTATCCATAAAAAACTCCTTATTACCCAAGCACAAGCTCGGCTTTTTCAGTAAAGGCTGAACGCTGCCCCTCAAATGCTGAATCAAAGGTATAATCAAGTGCTATACCCATATCCTCATAGACCATGAGCATACCGCCAAGCTCTATGGAATCTCGGCTTTTTACTTCAAAGTCTGCAAGGTCAGAGGCGTATTTCATATCCTCAGGCGAGAGGTAGATAACGCCCTTATGCTCGGGATAGGTCTGTTTGCATTTTTCGGCTTTTTCTTTTAGCCAAGACTTATAATCTCTGCTTGCTTTGAAAGTCGCAAGCCTGCTTTTTACGTTGTCAAAAACGCTGTCTATAAGCTTTTCTCTATGGCAAAGCACGTTTCTCTTAGCTTCAAGCTGTTTTGAAGATATTTCCCTTACGGCTCTTGCCTCCTCGGTCTTATCTGTGGCGGCTTTTTTTGAGTCTGCAAGGCTTTGTGCTTCTATTTTCGCCTGAGCAAGCTCGTTTTCACGCTGTTTATCAGCGGATTCGGTTATGAGCTTTGCCTGTTTTTCAGCGTCCTCAAAGACAGCCTGCTTGAAGCGTTCAAGTTTTATCGTCTGATTTTCCATTACTAAACTCCTATCAAAATCACAGCTTTATTCCCACTGCTTCTGCGAGATAGTGGGAAATGGTATCAGATATCTTTGATGTGGCATGGCGGTCTGGTATTTCAACTATGAGGGGCGTTTCTCTTGTGAGCTTATAGTTATAGACCTTTTCTCTGCACTGCTTGACTGCAAGCTCTGTCATAAGCACAACGCCCACGTCTTTCATTTCCATAGCCTTATCAAGTGCGTTTGACACCTCCTCGGAGGTATGCACCACAACGCCCTCGATACCTGAAAGTCTCATGCCCATTTGGGTATCTATATTATCGCTGATAAGATAAAATCTCATGTTAAATGCCCAATGCAGTGCCTACGTTTGAGATAATAAGAATAGCGATAAGAAGTCCATAGAGGGCGATACCTTCGCCAAGAACAACGAAGATAAGAGCCTTTACAAAGTTCTTAGGATCTTCTGAGGTTGCACCGATAGCGGCTGGAGCGCCTGCGGCAACGGCTATGCCTGAACCTACGCAGGAAAGTCCAACGGCAAGGGCTGCTGCAAGGTAGCCAAGGCCTGCGCCTGTTGAAAGGGCGGCCTTAACGCCCTCCTCGCTTGCGGCTGAAACAAAATTACCTACAGGAACGATAAGAGCGCAGAGCATTATGCCTGCAAATGTACAGAGATTACCGATAAAAGCACCCTTTGGCGATCTTCCGTTCTTTATTTTCTTTGCGGTGAAAATGAATGGTACACAAAGAAGTGCGACTGCTATAAGTGGAAGCAGGAAATAGATAAGCATAGTTGATTCCTCCAAAAAAATTATTTTTTGCTTTAGATTTTACGAATTACATTGTACGGGTATGGATAATGGTCGGGGTAAAATGCCCGTCACGGCGAGTGACTGAACGATGTTCGCCCCTACACAAATGAGATTTTACTCCGTTTGTGCGGTAAATTTTACACTAACAGGCTCAAATGGTTTTCCACCGCCCTCATAGAAGCGGGAGAATATCTCATAAAACTCAAGTCTGATTATCTGAATGGCAACTATCATACCCTCCATTACCATTACAAACAGGTTACCAAGCACAAGCACGAATGGCTGTGCGGCGGCGGAACACATTTCCATAAGGGTCATTACCACAAGCATCATGCCTGCGTGGGAGAGGACAAATCCGCCCACACGGAGAAATGACATAGTATTTGAAACATAGCTGAGCAGGAACTCAAACATTTCAAAGAAGTTCTCAACTATAAAGTTGCCCACGGTCATTTTTTCCTCGTCCTCGGACAAGCGCCACTGTTTATACTTCACGGCGATAGAGAAAGGTGTTCGGCAGAATATGCACACCAATGGTATTACGATAAGGAAAATGACGAACGGAGCGGACATGACTTTTACATCGAACATGAGCGTTCCAACAAGTCCTGCTGCAACGGAGCTGTAGAACACAAGTCCTGCAATGCCGTTACAGCCGAAAATGGCTTTTTCGTAATCCTTATTTTTAAAGCCGATATAGATATTGAGTATCATTGAGATAACGATAAGTGCCACACCTATGGCAACGGCAGTTATGAGGATAAAGTTCGTTTGCTTGAAAACCTTTAGGGGCAGGAAGTCAAGTCCTATATTCTCAAACACAGGGTCTAAAAGCTCTTCATAACCGAAGAACGAGCCATAGAGAGTACCGAATATCATACTTGATATGCCAAGACGTGTGACAAGACCGCTTATTTTTGCTCCTAGCTTTTTCTTTAAGGCAAGTCCGCCTAGAACGATAAGAAGTCCTTGTCCCAAGTCGCCGAACATTATGCCGAAAAGCAGAGTATAGGTTATTGCCACGAAGGCTGTCGGGTTATAGCCTTTATACTCAGGCAGACCATACATTTCCACAAGCATTGTGAAAGGTCGGGTCAAAAAGTTGTTTTTAAGCACTGTAGGCGGCTCACATGAGGCGTCTGCGTCAGGTGGGAGATAGACCACTGACACTGAACGCATATCCTCGAAAAGCTTACCAAAGCGGTCTTTTTCCTTTTCGGGGATAAAGCCTTTAAGATAAAACTTATCGTTTAGTGCGGCGGCATTTCGCCGCAGGTCAAAGGTATCGTGGATAAACCTTAGTTTTGAGAAAGCTTTTTGCAGTTCAGGCTCTGCTTTTGCGGCAAGCTCGTTTATCTGCTCGTTTATCTTTGCGTTCTCAACTGTATCTGCGTCTATAGTTTGTTTTAGCTTTTCCAAGGCTTCGTCTGCGTCGCCTGATACATAGGACGGTATCCGTATCCTTTCAAAATACATTGAGTGGAAGATATCATCAACACGCTGTTTATCACGTTCAGGGACGAAATACATTCCCCAGCAGAAACTTTTTCCTGTTTCAAATGGGACAAAGAAGAAATTCTCGTTATAATAGTCAAGCTTCGGCAGGTTATCCACAGGCAGCTTTCCGATACGGACGGAAACATACTTCATTGAGAAAAGCTGCTGAAAGTCGCTGTGCATACCTTTCAGGTGGTCTATTTGTCTGACCGCCCCTCCAAGCTCTGAGATACGCTGAGTAAGCTCCAGCCGCTTTGTATTAAGCTCGCTGAAAGGGGTATTATACTTTTCAAACAGGGAGTTAAAATCCTGCGGAGCTGACAGGTCACAGTCAGTAAAATCAGTTTCCTTTAGAGTTATACCAAGCTGTGCGGAAAGCTGGGCAAGCTCTTTCAGAGGTCGGTCATACTCGTTTTTCTCGCTGAGGGGCTTCATTGCGCTGTCGGGAGAATTGCCCGCAGGCTCGATATGAAAACAGCCGCTTTCACAGCACCTTTTCAAGGTCGCATCAAGCTCGTCCATAAGACCTGCTATATTCACAAGGGACATTTTTTCTATAGCCAATCACATTATCTCCTTTCCTGAGAATTTACCGCTCAGGCGGTGATGATAAGATCCTTTTCAACTGCCGAAGTGTCGGCATTATATCTTATCGCTTCGATTATATGCACGATGTTCAAAGCTTCCGTACTGCACAGTTTCATAAAGGCATAGAGTGAAACCGGTGCGGCGGTGCTTTGGGCGAGGATATGAGAAAGATAGGCAAACTGTGAACTTCGGACTATACTTTCGATATATTCAGAGGTCTGTTTGCAACCCTTTGAATACTTTGATCTTTTCACCCATTTGAGCATATCTTCGGGGCTTTCAAGCTCATAATACTTATCAAGTCTTTTAACTGAGCCTGTGCCTGTTTTTATTCTTATCTGCCGTTTTTTTATCTCCTCGGAGGAGTAGCCAAAAAAGGCTTTCATACGGTAGGCGTTTATTATGTTAAGGCAATCTATCTCCCGGCTTATCATTTCTGAGAGCTGTTTGCTCTGCATTTCGGAAAAATCATGCTTTGCGGTATTTAAAAGCTCGGTATAATAGGCTGTTCTCAGCCTTAATTCGCACTCGGTATAATCCGCTGAGCCGTCCTCCAAAGGCGGTATTTTCACCAGTATCTTATAATACGGTGTATTTCTTAGTATTTTAAGAAGCTGTTCATAGTTCTCGGCTCGGCTCATTTCAAGGAGACTCACCTTTGAATGTTTTATGACATAGCCGGGAAGGTCGTTAAGGTAAGAATTATCAAGCCCTGAATTTATATTGTTTATCATGGACAGAATACATTCTATCTCCTTGCTTTTTATAAGGAAGTCATAAAAAGGCAGTTTATCAAGCTCCTGAAATCTGCACAGGCGCATATAGGTATTGAAATTCTCTCTTTGGAGAAGCGCCTCCACAAAACCTCTATGGACGGTATTAGGGTCAACGTCACGGAAAGCGTCTTTATATCTGGCTGAATGTGCAAGATAGTCTGCGGCTTCGGGGACTGTTCTTCGCATGAGCATTTCATGATAGTTCTCTTTAGTAAACATTCTGCCGTGGATATATTTTATTTTCGCCACTGTTCCGTTGGCAGACCAACTGTCAAGCATATTTTTCAGCCCCTTTCACGGAGAATTTTTGCTCTACTTCGGAGAGATAATATTATCAAATATCTCATTCTCCCACTGAGTATGTTTTTCTTCAAATATTTTATCGAGAACCGTTGTTTTCTCGTTCTGTGCGGAAGTTATCTTTTCGCTTTCGGTATTTATACGCTCTGTGACCTCTTTGGCTTTCTGCGTTTTATAGGCTTCGGCTTCTTTCAGGGCGTTTTCTTTCAGCTCCTGCGCTTCTTTCACTGTGCGCTCCAGCAGTTCGCCGCTTTCCATATCTGCTTTTTCAAGCTTGCCTGCAGCGGCTTTATCTGTTTGCAGTATTTCTGCTATCATATCCATATTATTCTCCCCTTTCAGGCAGGATAGTTTCATAACATTAATTGTACACCTTTTTGTCTTAAATAGCAAGTTTGAAGGGGTACAAAGCCATACTTTTTATATATTTTGCACTATATATATGACTTTTATTTGGACAAATTGCTCTATGTGTAATGATTTTAGTCAGAATACACATTTTATTTTACCCTGAATTTGAAAAATTAGTTGAATATCTGCGGTCAGGTCACTTGACAAATGGGGACAAAAGTGGTAAACTTGTATTTATCACGCACACATCTGTACTTTGGAGGTGGACTAAAATTGGAGAACGGGCAAAACAAACTTGTTATCGTAAGCTCTGAGGTGCTTCCTGACATTGTGCTAAAGGTGCTTGCCGCAAAGCGCATGAGGGCAAGGGGCGAAGTTTCCACTTCATCGGAAGCCTGCCGCAAGGTGGGGATATCGAGGAGCGCATACTACAAATACAAGGACTCCGTATTCAATTATGAAGAACAGCTCACAAACAACATCGTTTCGGTATACTGCATACTGAGAGATGAAAAGGGAGTGCTTTCCTCCATTATATCACGGCTTTACGAGCTGAACACGAATATTCTGACAATAAACCAGAATATCCCTATCGACTCGGTGGCGACGGTGACATTCTCGGTAAGATTTGAGCATGACGCACTTAGCACCAATGTGCTTACGGAGGAGCTTTCTAAAGTTCCCGGTGTTGTGGAAGTCAAGATAATATCGGGAGAGTAAGGGTAAAATAAGATTTTAACAATATATAATTTATTAGGAATGAGGATTTTTTATGTGTAAAGTAGCAGTTATCGGTTATGGCGTTGTAGGCTCTGGTACGGTAGAGCTTTTTATGAAAAACCGTGAATCTATCTCAAAAAAGGTCGGCAAGGAATGTGACATCAAGTACATTCTTGATCTGAGGGATTTCCCTGATTCTCCATTTGCAGACAAAATGATAAAGGACTTCAACATCATTCTCAATGATGCCGAGGTAGAAGTAGTAGCCGAGGTAGTAGGCGGAACGACTTTCGCTTATGACTACACAAAGAAGCTTCTTGAACACAGCAAGAGCGTTGTTACATCAAACAAGGCGCTAGTTGCGGAAAAGGGTGCAGAGCTTCTTAAAATAGCAAGGGAACACAACTGCAACTATCTGTTCGAGGCAAGCGTTGGCGGTGGTATACCTATCATCAGACCGCTTAACAAGTGTCTGGCAGGAAACGAGATACTTCAGATATCAGGTATCCTCAATGGCACAACAAACTTCATTCTTACAAAGATGATAAAAGAGCAGATGTCATTTGATGATGCTCTTAAAATGGCTCAGAAGCTTGGTTACGCTGAGGCTGACCCTACGGCTGACGTTGAGGGCGAGGATGCTTGCAGAAAGATCTGTATACTTGGCTCGCTTGCATACGGCAAGCACATTTATCCTGAAATGGTACACTGCTCAGGCATAACAAAGATCACACTTGATGATGTTGAATATGCTGCAAACGCAGGATATGTTATAAAGCTTATAGGTTCTGTAAAGAAGCTTGATGACGGCAGAGTGAGTGCTATCGTTTGTCCTAGACTTGTGCCAAAGTCAAATCTTCTTGCGTCTGTTGACGATGTATACAATGCTATCAGCGTAACAGGCGACGGCGTTGGCGACGTTATGTTCTACGGACAGGGTGCAGGCAAGCTTCCTACAGCTTCAGCGGTAGTAGGCGACATTATCGATTGTCTGAAGCATCATCACAGAGTGCTTGCTCTTACATGGGAAGATTGTGATGACAAGGGATTTGTTGCGCCTTACAAGGACATGGACGTTTCAATGTATGTTCGCATAAAGGCTGAAAATGCTGAGGCTCTCAAGTCTTCTATTTCTGAGATGTTCGGAAAGCTCATGTATATAGAGCGTTCGGGCAGGACAGAGAACGAGCTTGCGTTTATCACGCCGAACATGAAAGAGGCTGACATTGACGCTAACCTGACTATCCTTTCACACTCCGCTGAGATCGCAAGCAAAATAAGGATATACTGATAAAAAACAAGAAGCGGCGGATCAAAACTCCGCCGCTTTACATATTTAATCACGATCATTTAGTTTGAGATATGCTATCCAAACAGTGCCGTTCTCATTAATAGACATCAGAGCAAAAGGCTTGCCGTCCAAAGGTTCATTCTGGTCATAATAGACCTTTGCATTATCACGAAGAATGGTGACCCTAAAATTCTCTGTTAAGCCACTGCAATCACTGCATTGTGTTGTTTTTCCAACATACTTATAGTCTTTTAACTCGGCTGTATCAAAGATCAGTCTGTCTTCAGGATTGACCGCAGGGATATACAGATCGCCCTCATAATACATATACAATGGACACATATCAGCTCCTCTGACCTCTGTTGTTTCCTCTGTGCTCTCCTCAGTTACAACACTCTCTGTTTTAACATATTCGGAGTCTATTCCGCTATCATTTTTGCTTTTTGAACACGAGCAAAATACACACAGACACAACGCACACAGAGCGATAATTATTTTTCTATTCATTTGCTCGCCCCCCTTTCTTTAACTAAAGGATAGCATAACATTGACTAATTGTCAATTGATGTAAAATACAATTTTAACTGCGCTTATTCGTACATTTTTACATATAAAGGAGTTTTCACCATGATAAAAATACAGATACCTGCCACGTCGGCTAACCTTGGCGCCGGTTTTGACGCACTGGGTCTTGCGCTCACTTACTACAACTACATTGAAATGGAGGAGTGCGACAAGATAGACATTACGGCTGCGGACGGGCTTGACATTCCTACGGACGAGAGAAACCTTATTTACATTTCTGCCAAAGACCTTTTTGCGGTATGCGGAAAAAAGCTGGAGGGACTTAAACTTATACAGACAAGCAACATTCCTATGGCGAGGGGACTTGGCTCGTCCTCTGCCTGCATAATCGCAGGACTTGTGGGGGCAAACAAAATGCTTGGAGATCCCCTCACAAAGGACGATCTTGTTGACCTTGCGGCACAGATAGAGGGTCACCCTGACAACACTGCGCCTGCACTTCTTGGCGGAATTGTGACGGCGGTATTTGACGGAAGAAAGGTACACTGGGTAAAGCAGGAGGTTTTCACAAAGCTGAAATTCGTGGCGATAATACCTGATTTTGAGCTGAAAACTGAGGAAGCGAGGGCTTGTCTGCCTAAGGAAGTTTCACACAAAGACGCAGTTTACAACCTTTCCCGTGCGGCACTTTTCTCGGCTTCGCTTCTTACGGGCAAGTTTGAAAATCTGAAAACGGCAGTTGATGACAGGCTTCACCAGCCTTACAGAATGGCGCTTATACCCCACTGCAAGGACGTTTTTGACATTGCGTACACTCACGGTGCATATGCGGCATACATAAGCGGTGCAGGTCCAACTATCATGGCTATTGTAGATGAGAGCAACCAATATTTCGCAGGCAAGATGAAATTTTCCCTTGACAATGCAGGGCTTAAAGGCTGGCAGGTAAAGGAATTTCACATTGACAACGAGGGTACGAAGCTTATATGAACAGGTGCAAATGGTGCGACCTGAAAAATCCAAAGTATGTGGAATATCATGACAAGGAATGGGGCGTTCTCAGGACTGATGACAGCTATTTGTTTGAGATGCTTGTGCTGGAGTCTTTTCAGGCTGGGCTTTCGTGGGAGTGCATACTGAACAAGCGTGAGAATTTCCGCAGAGCTTATGATGAATTTGACCTTGATAAGGTCTGTGGATATGACGAAGAGAAGATCGCAGAGCTTTGCTCTGACAGTTCTATTGTGCGAAATAAGCTGAAAATTAGGGCGAGTATTTCTAATGCAAGAATATTTCGGGATATTGTGAAGGAGCAGGGGAGCTTTTATGATTATCTTTGCAGGTTTACTGACGGAGAAATATTGTATGAGTGCGATAAAACTACCAACGAGTGGTCAGATAGGATCTCTGCAGACTTGAAAAAGCGTGGAATGAAGTTCGTGGGAAGCGTGATAATATATTCGTTTTTGCAGGCGGTGGGAGTGATATATTCCCATGATAGGGAATGTGGACTTTATAGAGAAAAATAAAGTAAAGATATAAGCAAAGCGGTGTCGGAGTGGAAACTCTGCACCGCTTTTTCGTATTCTCATAAACAATGTAAAAAAAACCGCCCTGCACGATGTATACAGAGCGGCTGCATTTTTCAATTTTTTATCCCAAATGACAAATATTTTTGCGGTTTTCGGATATCCTTTCGTCTATACCCTCTACCTGCGGCTTAACAAGGCTCGATGTTCCTGCAACAAACATTCTTGCACCTGCTTCGTAAAGCTTGCGGCAGTTCTCGTTTGACATATTGCCGTCAGTTTCTATGATGATGTCCTCGTGGCCGTTTTCGTCAAGCCACTTTCTAAGACGTCTTGCCTTATCCACCGTGTTAGGCACGAGCTTCTGTCCTGCAAAGCCAGGGTTTACCGTCATGACAAGCACACCGTCTATGAAGTCTACGGCTTCCTCTACCACGCAGATAGGTGTGCCGGGATTGATAGCCAAGATAGGCTTAGCACCGATAGAACGGAGATATTGCAGGCACTTTGCGATATGCTTTGTGCTTTCATAATGCACTGCCGCATAATCGCCCTCTCTGATATCAAACCACTGGAGCCTTTCCTCAGGCTTTTCTATCATGAAATGAAAATCAAATGGGATATCCGTCAGATCACGGAGCTGTTTTACATAATCAGGATAAAGTGTGAAATTCGGCACAAATGAGCCGTCCATTACGTCTATATGGAGATATTCGATATTGTTGCGCTTAAAAGCGTCAAGATATTCCTTTATCTGTCCCAGATGGACGCACATCATTGAGACTGATATCATACCATTGTCCATACTGATCCTCCTGTTTCTATTCATCTTTTTTATCTTCTGCTGTTATCTTCAGGCTCAATGCCCATGATAAGCTGGTCTATTACTCTGTCGGTGGACTTTCCGTCTGTATATTTGAAGTTCTTCTTTATGAAGCCATCCATTTTTTCAAACTCGTAATCCTTATCTCTGAGAGCGGTCATAAGCTCATCAAAATCGTGAACGATCTTACCAGGAACAAGCTCCTCATACGGCTCATAGAAATCTCTTGTTGCTTCATAATATTTTTGGTCGAAAGCAAAGAAAAGCATTGGCTTTTTAAGCAGTGACATCTCATATATGATAGAGCTGTAGTCTGTGATAAGCACGTCAACTATAAATAGTATATCATTTACCTCTCTGTAGTCGGAGGCGTCAAGTATTCTGTGGGCATACTCGTCAGGTATTTCGATACGCCTTTTTACAAACGGGTGGAGCTTTACGATAAGAACGGAATCCGTTTCATCAAGAAATTTGCCCCATGCTGTAAGGTCAAGCTTATCAAATGGGAAATGAGCATTATTTGCGTTATTTCCTCTGAAGGTCGGTGCATACATATAAACTGTTTTTGCAGTTTTGCACTCAGGGAAAACCTCCAGCATCTGCTCTCTTGTTTTGGCTTTATATTCGTCATCAAAGAAGATATCCGTTCTTGGGATACCCACAGGATAGAACTTCTTTTCGTCGATAGCGAAGCCCTCTGCATGGTGGAGCGCAGAATGATAGGAGCTTACAGGAACGTGTGTATAGCACTTATGCACCCTTGTATTGAACGGAGGTGCGCCCGGCTTGCCCAATCTTTCAAAGCCCAATGACTTGAACGCTCCGCATGCGTGCCAAACCTGAAGCACCTTGACGTTCTTAGGATAATCCACAAGGTAGATGTCAGGGTAATAATCATCTATAAGAATGATATCGGAGGTTGCAAGATAGTAGACGAACCTTATCATGGCAGGTATCGACCTATTGACAGTGATACTTGCTTTGAAGTCAAATCTGAACTTATACTTGCTGTCAAGTCCTCTTTCTATCATGCGGTCATAGATGACCTTTTCGTTTCCGCCTATCTCGGCTCTCGAACCGCTGGCAAAGAGGATAATATCTCCGTTTTTCTTAGCAAAATGCTTAAAGAACGAGAACGCCTTTTTAAAGCACCATATCTTTAAGCCGTAAACATCTCTTATGATAAGCTTCTTACGGTTTTGAAGCTTCTTCTCAATACGCTTTGGCAAGGTCTGGGAAGGCTTAGGCTCTTTATAGGTGACGGCAAGCTTATATTCGAGTGTATCCATATCGCTTGCAGACTCGGCATAGAAAAGGTTTTCTGCGCCTCGTCTGAGCTTGAAGTTCATAGGGTTCGCCTTTGTATCGTCCTCTATAGTTTCCACTTTATCGGATATGATACAAGGATACTCGTTCGTAAGCACCTGTTTTGACAGGCATCTGCCATCGTTATCATAGGTGAGCTTGAGAAGCGTACTGCCACTGAGGACATAATCCACTGTATCTGTTGATATCTGCGGTTTATTCATGCCCTTATACTTTGTGAATATTTTAAGGTCATAGTCGCCTGTGGCGATAGGAGCTTCGTTATTGGCGGACATTATATTCACTGTCAGATGAAAATGAGTTCCGCTTACTTCAAAATGCTGGGCAGGGAACATACAAGTTCTATCATGTGTGACAAATCTTGCTGACAAGTTTTCAAGCTCGTCTTTTTCAAAGCCCACAAGCTCGCCCTCGATATGGAGGATAACTCTCTTGAACTCTACTCTTGTAAGCTCTGCGAATTTTTTGTTTCTCTCTTTTAATCTCTCAATAGTCTTTCTTCTGTTCCCGTATATCTCTTCAAATTCGGGAGTCATATTATCCATTTAAAACTATTCCTTACTTTCCGCCGCTTTTATAGCTTCCCTCAACTTTCATTTCAGGTCTTGAAAAGCGACTACAGAATTTTTACTCAAATTTACAAACAGCAGACTGTTTAATCGTCAAATGTGAACATTACCTTTAAGGTGAACTCGCCTGTGTTTCTGATAGCGGAGAATGCCTTTTCGTTCTCCTCTATTGTGAATGTATGTGTGATAAGATCGGCAAAGTTTACGTCGCTATGCTCGAAAACTTCAAGGGCTTTCTTCCAATCGTTCACTCTGCTGTTATAGCTGGAATTCCATGAGCCTTTGACTGTTATCTGCTTTCTCAGTATTGACCAATAGATATTCTTAGGCAGGATAAGGTCTGTTGACGGGTTGCCAACGAGAACGATACTGCCAAGAGCGCCTGTTGACTCGATAGCGGAAGCGATAGCTTCGTTTGAGCCGACAGCTTCAAATGTTACGTCTGCTCCGTCGATACCTATTATCTTCTTCACCTGTGCAGGGAGATCGTCAACGCTTGTATCAACAACGTCAAAGCCCAGCTTCTTTGCATACTCAAGCTTATTCTTTGAACGTCCTGCGATAACCACCTTACCGGTCTTTGTTCTCTCTTTTGCAAAGAGGGCTATCATAAAGCCTATTGTACCTGTGCCTATGATAACAACGTTCTGACCCTCTTTGATGTCACCGATATTTACAGCGTGCATTGAAACAGCGGCAGGCTCGCAGAGCGCTGCTGTTTTATAATCGAGGGTATCGTCGAACGGAACTAAGTTCCATACTGGAACAACGAGGTACTCAGCCCATGCGCCGTCCTGTCTTGAACCGAAATAGCTATAGCCTGAGCATTGTGCATATTCCTCCATTTTGCAGGCTTTACAATGCTTGCAAGGGAGCATAGGGAACACGCAGGAACGTTTGCCGAGAAGGCTTTCGTCAACGTCATCGCCAACTGCAACTATCTGACCTGAAAACTCATGACCAGGTATGGTCGGGAAGTGGTAAGTTCCTGTTACAAAGCATCTTGGCATATCGCTTGAACAAATTCCGCACGCCTTTATTTTCAGCAATACGGTGCCTTTTTCAAGCTTTGGCACGTCTACCTCAGTTACTCTCAGGTCGCCCACGCCATAAAGCACAAGTGCTTTCATCTTTTCGGGTATGTTTATTAAGCTTTTCATAAAAAAAGTCCTTTCTATTTACCGCCAAGCAGCGTTCTGACAATAAGCAGGTCGCTGTCTGTTGTTATCTTGAAATTAATAGCGTCGCCCTCTATAAGGTGGATAGGCTGGTTATTCATTGTGCATATCTGCGAAGTGCCTGTGATGACTTTTTTCTGCTCCTCAGTGAGGTTATCCTGCATTTGGATAAAGTGGGCAAGGCGGAAGCTATCGGGAGCTTGTCCGCTGTAAAGCTCGCTTCTGACAGGGATATCTTCAACATACTCTCCGCCCTTTGAATGGAGGATAGTATCTGCACATGGAAGTCCGCAGACGCAAGCACCGTATTCTGCGGCACAATCTATGGAATCGTTGAGTATCTTCTCTGTAACGAAAGGTCTTACGGCATCGTGGATAACGATAACATCGTCATCATGAATTCCGTTATCATTTGTGATAGCGGTGGTGACATTATTTATAGTATCCATTCTTTCCTTGCCACCGAGGATCACCCTTACCTTTTCGCTTTCAGGAATATTCTTTTTCACCTGCTCGTTCATATAGTCCTTATAGTCCTTATGGACGGCGATATAGATATAATCGAATCTCTTTACCTTGAGCATATTTTCAAGGGTATAGATTATGATCGGCTTACCTCCGATCTCGATAAACTGCTTTGGTATTTTCGAGCTTTTAACTCTTGTACCTGATCCCCCTGCGAGCATTGCACCGTAAATCATAGACAAACTCCTTACTGATATTTATATTATAATAATGTATCTGACAAATAAATCATTGTGATACGCCGATAAAGTTTCGGCAGTCAACGGGCGAACGCTGTTCACCCCTACTTAGTATTCGCTGTTTTGTGACATAATATAATCGGCTATCCTTTCGGTAGAACGGCCATCGCAAGCGCCCATAAATCTTTCTCTGAAATCAGAAATGACAGTAGGGTCGGCTTTCCCCTGCTTTATGGCGTTTATAAGCTCCTCATTGGTCTTAACTATTGGTCCCGGGAGGAAGCTATAGTCATAGGGATAATAAAAGCCTCTGTAGTCATAGAACTGGTCAAGGTCAAAAGCGTAGAATATCATAGGTCTTTCAAAAAGCGAATATTCAAAAATAAGCGAAGAATAATCGGTTATGCACATATCGGCAGTAAAAAGAAGATCCTCGATAGGCATATGTTCTGTTATGTCAAAGGCGAAGTCCTGACAATCCTCAGGGATATCCCACTCCTTTTTAACAAAGCCGTGTCTTTTTACAAGAAGCACCCACTCGCTGCCGAAATTCTCTTTAAGGGCTTTTATATCCAGCTTTTCGGGGATATAAGCCTTATCAGCGTCCCCACGATAGGTCGGGGCATAGAGCAGGACTTTTTTATACTGTGCGTTCGGGCAATTTTTATAGAGATTTTCAAAGGCTTTTACACGATTTTCCTCTTTAAAGAAAAAGTCGGTACGAGATACGCCTATTGCCTGCACGCTATTATTATCAAGGTCAAAGCCGAAAGCTTCCTTGAAAGCCCATATGCACTCTTTACTGCTGACGGTACAAAGTGTATAGCTTGTATGGGCAGGGAACTTTCTCAATTCTTCCAGCGACTCGCCGAAAGAGAGGTCGGTGATACTTTCTCCCCACTTTTTGAAAGCTCCGCAGGAATGCCATGTTTGAATGACCTTTGTGTCTTTTCTGAACTTAAAAGCGCCGAACAGATTACAGGTATCGTTAAGCAAAACGCAACCCACGTTTCCCATTAGCCAAGTAAGCTTCAGATATCTCAGCAGATAGCCCATTCCGCCCTTATTATTATGGACGTAATAGACCTGCGGATCAAGTCCTCTGGTCTTTATCTCCTCATAGATATAGCGGAAGCTATCCGTCAGCGTACCGCTTCTTATCTCGGCAAAGATGACCTTGTTTTTTCTCAAAGGTCTAAGGCTTGACACTTTATAGCAAAGGGGATATACTCCTTTGAACATTATGATCTTGGCGGTGTTTCTGACCGCCTGTTTTAAACCGCTCATTTCTCACCCTACATTATATCATATTATGCGCCGTTTGTCTACACTTTAACAAATAACAGGACACTTTTGCGGCACATCTCACAAAAAAGCTTATTTTCTGAGCTTTATTATGCTCATTTTAACGTATGCACAACGCTAAAAAAGTTCTCTTGTGTAGTATTATAGTGCAGAACGGGAGAAGTGTCAAGGGGGTATTTGTAATTATGTAAAATTATTTGAATAATGTGAAGATGGGACTATTTCTGCTTTATTAACTGACAAAGTATTTTTTATTATGTGAGGAAACAGCTATTGACCCGCTTTGAACAACATGCTATAATGTAGTAAAATCATCATAAATAGGAAGTGGTCTTATGTATGAAGTTCGTTGGCCTAATAAAGAAAGGTGGATATTCATATTTTGTGATTATCCTGGTGAGCCTGACGAATTTGTTGTGCTTTTAAAAGCATACCGAGACATGGTTCACGGCAAGATCAGGGCGATATCCGACTCAATGCAATACAAAGTAGACAATGATGAGCTTGGGCTGATTTTCCAATGGGACGATTGTTTTGGTATCACTGTAATTGTTCCCAAGTCAACTGATCTTGACAAGGCTTACAATACTCTTAAAGATTTGTGCGAGAATATTTAGGCGTTAAATTGCATAAAGCTGTATGCTATACTGATTGCACAGAACAAAAAATGAGGAGCGTAATCGCTATGGCAATCGGTGAGAGAATTCGGTTTTTCCGCAATTTGCGGGGAATGACACAGAAATATTTAGGACAGGTGGTCGGATTTCCCGAAAAGACCGCTGACATTCGCATGGCACAATATGAATCCGGCTCAAGAACACCAAAAACAGATTTAACAAATAAACTTGCAGAGGTTTTCGATATATCTCCACAGGTGCTATCTGTTCCCGACATCGACAGCTACACAGGTCTTATGCACACGCTGTTTGCGTTAGAGGATTTATACGGCTTCAAGATAGACCGTCTGGACGGAGAAATCTGTATCCGCATCAACAGGCAGAACGGCTCGACCTTTGCGAAAATGACTGGTCTGCTCGAACCCTGGGAGGAAATGGCTCAGAAGTACCGGGGTGGGGAGATCAGCCGTGAGGAATACGATCAGTGGAGATACAGGTATCCGAGGTCGGAAGCGGAGAGAGTAAAACTTAATTCAAAAAGCAGTGAGGAGTAAATATGTTTGGAACCGTTATAATTGATGCCTATACAAAAGATGAAACAGAAGCACTTGCATATGCAATAGATGATATATGTTGCCCTAGCGATAATTACGGATGGGCTTCAGCAGGAATCTACTGTTTTTGGGATTATAATACTCATGAAGTCTTGTACATTGGGTTAGCCAGCGATTTATATGAACGCTTTAGACAACATAATGGTTTGTTACCTATGCAGAACGAAGGATGTAAATACAAACAAATCCAAGAATACTTTATGTCTCATACAAAGCTCGGTTATTCTATTTTTGTTCAATCACCGTTATCACAACCTATTGTTCATAGAAATAAAGATTACTATGAACAATTTGCCGCAGAGAACCACGTCAATTTGAAGAATTATACAACCGAACAAGGAATTAAAGATATAAAAAGAGTTGAAGGTATCCTGATCGAGGCATATAGAAAAAGCTACGGACACTTTCCAAAATGGAATAAGGTAGGAGGCTCAATAGAAGGACAACAGCGTGTAATGAAACATAATATAAATATTGTGAAAAGCTTTAGCAATCCTCAATTGTTTGAGATGAATCCAATTGTTTCAAGGTCAACTATTAGAGAACTATCAGATAATCCAACATATGAAGGCTTTGAGAGTTTTCTTCATGCTGTTAGAATGTGCGTGTTATTATTTGGAATGGATTATTATGAAGCCCTAAAGTTCCATAATGAGCATGATTCATTTGGTTGGTATCATCAAATGTGTTCCGAAGGATATATGAATAAAAAACTTATAGTATAACAAAAAGAGCTATCCGATTCAAATACGAATCAGATAGCTCTAATCTTTTCAGACAATATTTATATCACCGTTGCCAATAATCGAGAAATGTTGCCAAATCGTTGCCATTCAGCAACAGCAAACGGGAAAACCCACGTATTTACGCCATTCCAAAAAAAGGTGTTTTTTATTCCCACTCCACCGTTCCCGGTGGCTTTGAGGTTATATCGTAAACTACTCTGTTTACATGGTCTACTTCGTTTGTTATCCTGTTGGATATTCTTGCGAGAACATCGTATGGTATCTTTGCCCAATCGGCTGTCATGAAGTCGTCTGTTGTTACGGCTCTGATAGCTATAAGGTGGTCATAGGTTCTGTGGTCGCCCATTACGCCTACTGTCTGGACGTTCGGGAGAACTGCAAAGAACTGGCTCAGGCTGCTTTCAATCCCGCTTTTCTTGATCTCGTCACGGAAAACGGCGTCTGCTTCCTGCAACACCTTTATCTTATCCTCTGTTATCTCACCGATTATTCTTACGCCAAGTCCTGGGCCCGGGAACGGCTGTCGCCATACAAGCTCCTTTGGTATGCCGAGCTTTTCGCCGACTTTTCTTACCTCATCTTTGAAGAGGTCGCCCAATGGCTCTATAACGCCGTCAAAGTTGATGTCCTCAGGCATTTTCACCTGATTGTGGTGAGTTTTTATTGTGGCAGCGTCGCCCTTTCCGCTTTCGATTCGGTCAGGGTAGATAGTACCCTGTGCGAAAAATCCGCCGTCTGCCTCTTCTCTGATCTTATCCCAAAATACCTTATAGAACTCTGTTCCGATAGTCTTTCTCTTTTCCTCTGGATCTGTTATGCCCTTGAGCTTTTCAAGGAACTGCTTCTGACAGTTTACTCTTACAAATCTCATATCGAAAAGTCTTGTGAAAGTTTCCTCAACAAAGTCGCCCTCGTCTTTTCTCATAAGGCCCTGATCTACGAACACGCAGGTGAGCTGTTTGCCCACTGCAAGGCTGATAAGTCCTGCGGCAACTGATGAGTCAACTCCGCCTGAAAGTCCCAAAACTACTTTCTTATCGCCTATCTGCTCTTTAAGCTTTGCAACTGTGTTCTCGATAAAGTTATCCATTACCCAATCGCCTTTACAGCCACAGACCTCGTAAAGAAAGTTTTTCAAAATGACGTTACCATACTCACTGTGAGTTACCTCAGGGTGGAACTGAACGGCATATATCTTCTTCTCTGCATTCTCCATTGACGCACATGGGCAATCATCTGAATGGGAAGTGATAACAAAGCCCTCAGGTGCTTCGCTGACATAGTCGGTATGGCTCATCCATACGATATTCTTATCAGGAACGTCCTTGAAAAGCTTGCTCTCTGCGGAGGCTGTTATCTCTATCTTGCCGTACTCGCTCTTTTTACAGCTTTCTACCTTTCCACCGCTCATCCATGAAATAAGCTGACAGCCGTAGCAGATGCCGAGAACTGGTATGCCAAGGTCAAGTATAGCCTTGTCATAATGCGGGGAAGTCATATCATAAACGGAGTTTGGTCCGCCTGTGAAGATTATGCCCTTATAGCCTGCTGCTTTTATTTCTTCAAGTGGAGTTTCAAAGCTTTTTATCTCTGCATAAACGTGGTGATCTCTCACACGTCTTGCGATAAGCTGATTGTACTGTCCGCCAAAGTCAAGCACCAGTATCTTCTCATGTGACATATATTTACCTCTTTTCCTTATGTTTTTTGAAATACATAAATATTATAACACGTTGCCGTCCCTTTTTCAAGAGCAATTTACACACTCTTTGAAGCATGGGGTAAATTAATTGTGAACACCTGACATCAATCAGGAAAATATTCGTTGATTTTAGCTGTTGTAATTTGCTGATAGCTATGCTATAATGAATAGGTATTGTAAAATGCGTGTAAATCAACAGAAAAGAGTATATTGTAATGGAAAAACAACAAAACATTCAAACACAGCAGGCAAAGGAGAAAAAAGGCTTGCTGAAAAAAATAGGAACATGGTTTGCGTCGCCTGACGGAATGCAAACATTACGATTTATAAGTGCCATAGTGGCAGTTATAGCGGTAGGAGTCATCTGTGCTTTGTTGGGCATATACATGGACAAAGACAACTTCCTGCCGAAAGAGCGAAATTATGCGCTTATAGGGGCTTGTGCCATTGAGCTGGCACTGATATTTATTATTGCGAAATTTTTCTCAATTCAAAAGAAGCTGAAAAAGAGCGAAACAAAAGGCTGCATCGACCCTTTCACTGCGGCTTTTATGCTTGGACTAAATTCTTATTTTCTTCCGGACTTTGTAATGGGGTCATATTTTCCAAAGAGCAATGTGCTTTACATTCTCCTTGGAATATTGCTCTGCTGGCTTTTATATCTTATAGGTGCGGTGATATTCCCAAAGCCACACGCCTGGTTTTGCGGAGTGAACGTCATATTTGCCATATATGCTTTGGCACAGTATTATGTCACCGAGTTCAGGGGGAATCCTGTTCAGTTTGCCGACCTTGCCAACATAAAGTCAGTCAGTGAGATAAACGGAATGTACTCACTGTTTTTAGACAGCAAAGTGATGTTTGTGCTTTGTGATCTTATTCTTATTTTCGCTGTAACGGTGACGACAAAAGTAAGGAAGATAAAAATACGCAGCAGGATAATATCGTGTGTGGCTGTTATCGCAGGATGTTTCGTATTCGTATATGGCGGCAGGTTTGCCTATGACCTTGGTATAAAGAACAGATACATCAGGCTGAACTTTTCAGGTGCAGAAAATGCAGACACATACAGGTGCGTAGGCTATGACCTTATGTTCTGCTTTGACGGAATGTTTAACCGTGTGACGAAGCCTGATGGCTACTCCACTCAAAAGGCTGAGGATATCATAACTCAGTATGAGGTACAAAAGGCTGACAAAAAGCCTGCTATCATTGCTATCATGAACGAATCCTTTGCAGACTTTGAGCATATCGCTCAGTTCAAGACTAACAAAGACTATCTGCCCAACTATCACAAATTGCAGGAGGAAAGCATAAGCGGATATGTTTCCGTTTCGGCATATGGCGGTTATTCCTGCAACTCTGAGTATGAATTTCTCACCGGCAACACCCTTGGCTTTTTGCCGTCGGGAAGTGCAGTATTCACCCAATATCTCAACGACAAACAAAACGGTCTTGTAAGCTGGCTAAACGAGCTTGGCTACACAACGCAGGCTATCTCGCCTTGCTCTGAGGGACTATGGGATATAGGCAACGCCTATGAACAGCTTCAATTCAAAGACAGGATATACAATTGTCAGGACAGAATGAGCGATATCCAATATTTCAACGGAAATATCACAGATGAAACCATTTTCAGATATATTGAAGAGCAATATGAAAGACACGCAGGCTCGCCTTATTTTGTATGGACAGCGACCATGCAGAACCATGCGCCGTATGATGACCTCAGCTCTGTTCCGTCTGAGATAACCTTTGAGGACTACAACGACCCTGCGGCACAGGAATATCTAAATCTTATCTATCAGTCTGACAAGGCGCTTGGAGAGCTTATAGATTATTTCAGGAACAAGGACGAAGAGGTCATAATCGTAATGTTCGGTGACCATTATCCGCATATCATAAACTTCACGGAATATCTCTATGGCAAGGACGTGGCTTTACTTTCGACGGAGGATTACTCAAGACTTCGACAGACTCCTTTCCTTATTTGGAGCAACAAGGGAGTTGAAGCGGAGAAGATAGACGATATAAGCCTTAACTATCTTTCAAACGAGGTCATGGAAGCGGCTGGACTTCCAAAGTCGAGATATCAGCAGGAGCTTGACAAGATACGCTGTGACATTCCGATAATAAGCTCTTACGGCTACAAGACGGCTGACGGAGAATGGTATTCTATAAATGATGTGGCTGACAAATACAAGGACACGCTGAACGAATATGAAACTGTGCAGTATTACAGAATGTTTGATAAAAAGCGTGACAATAGTATAAATTAGGCTGTTAAAAAACACAAACAACAAAAAAGTGGGACGTCGCATTTCTGCAATGCAGAAATTGCGCCGATCCCCTGCAAAACAATAAACGGACGAAGCTTTTTTACTTCGTCCGTTTCGTTTTATAATGCGTATCAAAATGCGGGCGAACACTGTTCGCCACTACAAATGACTACATAATTATGCGCTTATTTTTTTATCCTGTGACCTTTTTCTCGAACATGAACATTCCCATGACATCGTTCATTATGCTGTCAGAAGCGACCTTCTTGCTGTTCTTTGTCATTTGCCTTACGACAGTCTGACCGTCATTCTTGCCGAATATCATAACATAATCGTCGCCACTTTCGGAAGTTCCCTCATAGGACACCTGATTTTTAAAGATGTTATATTTCCACTTGCCGTCTTTGAAATATGCGTCAACGGCTTCACCGTAATTTTCGCTTGCCAATTTCATTTCGGTATCGAAATCGTATGTGGAATGTCTTACGCTGAATATTCTCACAAAGGCGATCACAAAATATATCACCAGTATTACCACTGTGATCTTAAGCAAGGTCTTTAGTATCTTTTTGCCCTTACCATAATTCTCTTTGCCGCTGCTTGAATGTTCAGTTGGGGTGCGCCTATAGTCTGCCGCACTCATTTCTCTGTTTCGGTCTGTCTCTCTTACACGCTTTACCCTGCGAGCTTCCTGCTCTCGGCGCATTCTTTCCTCTGCTTCGGCTCTTTTCGGGTGTTCATAAACACGCTTCGGTATGCCCTGTATCCTTGAACGGTCTATAAACTCCTGCTCGCCACGTCTTTGGGTCGATGAGGCGATCGGTACCATTTTTCCGCAGTTGGTGCATATCTTAGCTCCGTCCTCCAGCTTAGAACCGCAGAATGTACAATGTCTGCTCATTATTACCAATCCTTTACACACTTAGAACTGTTTTGTTTGTCGAAGTTTTTTTCTATATCTATGTTGGACTATCCGCCCGTTTTGTTTAATGACACGGGCGAACGCTGTTCGCCCCTACAAATCTTCTTTATCTATATTTACAGATATCTTACAACGCCCACAACCTTGCCAAGTATGCTTACTTCGTCTACTATGATAGGGTCCATAGTGTCATTTTCAGGCTGAAGTCTGTAATGGCCGTCCTCTTTATAGAAAGTCTTTATGGTAGCTGACTCGTTGTCAACAAGTGCGCAGACTATATCGCCGTTTTCTGCATATGGGGTCTGCTCTATAACTACCATATCTCCGTCAAGGATAGCGGCGTTTATCATGGACTCTCCCCTTACCTTTAGAGCAAAAAGCGGATTGCTGTAATGCCTTGCAGGCTGGAAGCTTATATAGTCCGTTATCTCCTCAATGGCAGTGATAGGGATACCTGCGGTGACAGTTCCCACAAGGGGGATCTTCATGCCGTTGCCGCCTGTGAGCCTTATGGCTCTGTTCTGGTTATTTCCCTTTTCAAGAAGACCTTTTGCGGTGAGATTATTTATATATCTATGGGCTGTTGAGGTAGACTTAAAGCCAAACTCCGCACAAATCTCCCTAACTGTCGGCGGATATCCCTCTTCTATGCGATCCTTTATGAACTCGAATACCATTTTCTCGTTCTCGGTTACTTTTCTCATAGCTCCGTCCTTTCTGTTATATCAATAAATCTTTATCTTCTAAACCTAAAGCTCTTTTGCAAGCCTTTTTGCAAGCTTATAGACATCTCCGCAGCCAAGAGTTATAACAAGGTCGCCCTCCTTGCAGTTTTTCTTTATATAGTCGATACACTGTGAGAAGTTATATTCCTTCTGCTGTGCAGTCTGCTTGTCAACAAGCTCGTGGTCGGTCTTGAACCAAACTGCATTTGGTATCTTCTCTGCAAGCTGTTCAGCATAAACACCGTCGGTATTTTTCTCACGGCTTCCCATGATATCCGTGATAACGGCAATATCTGCAATAGAAAGTGCTTTCACAAAATCGTTCATGAGTATCTTTGTTCTTGAATAGGTGAAAGGCTGGAAAACTGCCCACACTCTGTTGAAATCAAGACCCTTTGCGGCTTTCAGTGTACACTCGATCTCCTTTGGGTGGTGAGCGTAATCGTCAACGATAGTAACACCCTTGACCTCGGCTATCTTCTCAAAACGTCTTATTGCGCCAAAGAAAGTATCAAGTCCCTTTTCGATACCCTCCCATGAAACGCCTGAATATCTTGCGGCAGCGATAGCTGCAAGGGCGTTCATGACGTTATGGTCGCCAGGAACATGGATAGTAAGCTCTCTGACAAACTCGCCCTTATAATAAAGCTCAAAGCGTGTCTGCAAGCCTTTTTTGGACTTTATAACGGCAGAATAATCGTTTTTCTTATCCCAGCCGAAGGATATCATTTCCTTGTCGACACCCTCAACGGCTTTCAGAGTATTTGCGTCGTCGCCATTATAGATAACGGCTTTTGAAGCCATGGTTGCGAACTTATGGAAAGACTTTATGATATTTTCGATATTCTTGAAATACTCAAGGTGGTCTGCGTCAACGTTCAGGATAATTGAAACGTCAGGGAAAAGTCTGAGGAAATGATCCTCGAACTCACAGGATTCACAGACCATAGTTTGTGATGAGCCTGCCTTGCCTGAGCCGCCTATGCTTGGGAGCTTTCCGCCTATAACGCAGGAAAGGTCAGTACCCTCCTGAACAAATATCTGTGTGAGCATGGAAGATGTGGTGGTCTTTCCATGAGTGCCTGAAACGCAAAGAGCGTTCGTATACCAGCTTGTGACAAGTCCAAGTATCTCGGCTCTTTCACAGCAGATTGCACCGCTTGCCTTTGCGGCGATAAGCTCAGGGTTATCTGCCATTATTGCGGCGGTATAGATTATAAGGTCTGCACCCTTGATATTCTCGGCTCTCTGACCGAGGAAAACTTCTATGCCAAGCTTTCTTACGGCCTCAAGAGTTTCAGTTTCGTTATTGTCTGAGCCTGTGATGAAATATCCCTTTGAATGGAATATCTGCACCAGAGGGTACATACCAGAGCCGCCTATACCGATAAAATGAACGTGCTTTATATTTTTCAAGATCTCATTTGTTATCATCTTTGTAATACTCCTTAGAATAATAGATAATTCAGAATGTATGTTTATTTTATTATATAACATTTCTAAAAAAAAATAAACCCCTTTTTTGATTATTTTTCAAAAAAAGAGGCAAAAATATTACTACAGGCATTACATCACAAGAAAGGACGCATGAAAATGACTATAACAGAGGTAAAATTCAGAAGATTTATAAACGAAGGCAAGCTCAGAGCCGTTGTGAGCCTGACCTTTGACGGCAGTTTTGCGGTACATGATATCAAGATAGTGCAAGGTGAGGAGCGACTTTTTGTGGCTATGCCCAGCCGACGTGACGACAACGGGGTTTTCCGTGATATCGTTCACCCCATCGACAGCGAGCTTCGCAATGAGATAGAGGGAGAGATACTTTCTGCTTACCGCATGGAGCTTGACAGGCAGGCGGCGGAACAGCAGGATTTAAGTTGAGAACGACAAAAAAAAGCCGATAAAACAGGCATAAAAAACGGGCGAACAATGTGAAATGTTCGCCCTATTATTTTTTCAGCTTTTAGCCCCAAATTTTATCGCCCATGTTTGAGAGATAAGATGTAAGCTCCTCCGCCATTTCATACTGCTCAGGAAGTCTTGGGTGACCGGGGGTCGCCTTGCCTGTTCTTGTGAACATGAAATGTGTTATCTTCTCGTCATTAAGCTCGTTTGCTATCTCGTCAACGGCTTTATCCCACTCCTCACCGTGGCAGAGAACTGTCAGCAGAAGCACAAATGTTGCGTTTGGATACTTGCTTCTAAGGTCAAGGATAATGCTCTTGTAGGCATTTTTCCACTTTGCTCTGTAGTCAGGGTCGGCGATATCGAAATCCTCGTGACCCTCGTTATGAGGGTCGTTCTGACCCACTGCAAAAAGCACAACGTCAGGGGTATAATTCTCAAAATCCCAAGGCGTTACGCCCTTTGCGCCCTCTGGGAAATAGCAAAGCTTATTGTATACAGACTCCATGCCGATATAATTCGGGGCATGATAATAGCCGGTGTTGTCGAAAATTGCGATACCGCCCTGTGCGATATTATGGATCTGTGCGCCAAGGTTTCTTGCTGTTATCATTGCATAGCTATGCCATGCGTTATCGTATACTCCCTGATGATCCTCAGGGTCACAGCTTGCAACAAAGTCAACTGCCTCGCACACTGCGCCTGCAGAAACAGAGTCGCCATAGCATTCTATTTTTCTTGCAGGGAGAGGAGGATTTTCAAGAACTTCTCCGTCGGGGTCTATCTCAAAGCCCATGAACTCAAAGTAATGGGAAGCGTCCTGCCTTTTAAAAAGGGTGACGGTATGAGTGCCTTTTTCAAGGTCACAAGCGATATCAAGGGTGATATCCTCGTCATTTTTATCGAAAGTCACCTTGCCCTCTTTGCCGTCCATAACAAAGCCAAGCTCCTGAATGTTGAAATACTTATGGTTTTTTATCACGGCGGACACGCTTGTGCCTGTGAAAGTCATTTTTACATTTGAGCCTGCGTAATAAAACTCAGGGCGTGTTTTTTCGGAAAAGTCTATTCTGCCCATATAAGTAAGAAAGCTGTTGTCTGCTGTTATAAGCTTTTTATTCTCTGCCATTTTTTCATATCCTTTCGATACTATGATTTTTTTGCATATGTTTATTTTAGCTTTTCAAGGCGTTTTTGTCAAGGATTTAAAACGTTTTCAGAGAAATATTTTTACACGGAGCGAATATACATAGATAAGAAAAATATCAGGGGGTGCTTTTATGAATGATACTCAGGGCAGGCACAATGCCATTCTTGAAAACAGACAGCGTTTACAGCTTTCGGGCGTGACGGACGTTGACAGCTTTGACGAGGATGAGATAAGGCTTTTCACACAGCTTGGAGAGCTGACGATAAAAGGCAAAGACCTGCACATAAACGAAATAAGCGTTGAGTCGGGAGATGTTTCCGTGGAGGGAGATATCTGGGCTTTGGTCTATGGAGAAAAGGACAGAAAGAAAAAGCTCTCGGCGATAGGGAAGATATTCAGATAACATATGTAGGGGCTGAGGTCGCCCGCCTGTTTGCGGAGCTTTCGGCAAAATACGGATAGGCAGATAACAAATAGCGGTCAGCCAACGGGCGAACGCTGTTCGCCCCTACAAGTGGGGAATTGCATATTCAAGCGGTTTTTAAGCAAAAGGTTTGAGAAAGGGGAAAGAAAATGGAAGAAATGCAACTGGGGCTAGAGCTTGAAAGGGAGCTTTTTCTGCTGTCTGTGGTTCTGGGCTGCGGGCTGGGGCTTTTATATGATATTTTCAGAGTATTCAGGGCGGCTTTGCCACATGGGAAGATACTCACCTTTTTTGAGGATATCATTTACACATTTCTTTACGGCTTTGCACTTTTCACATTTTGCACCGGGCTGACGGGGGCTATAAGAGGGTTTGTTTTAGTCGGTATGCTAACAGGCTCTGTGATAGAACATCTTACTGTAGGAAACGCTGTTGTATCCGTGATGAGGAGCCTTTTTTCGATCATCAGAAAACTATTTGCTAAAACGTTTTCGCCTGTGGTTAAATTTATTACCAAAAGAGCAGACGGTTTCAGGGACTGTTTTGTGAAAAAGTGCAAAATTTCCTCTCTGCGAAAAAAAACTTCTAAAAGCACTTGAAAACTCTCTTTTGATTAGTGTATAATAGAAAAGAGTATAGGTAACGCCTCATGACAGTTATTGGGGTATTGCTTATGGAAAGGTCGGTTTTGTAATCAAAAAAGGAGTACGCAATGCTAGGTTTTAAAAATAAAACGTCCGAAACGGCTGACGCTGAAAAGGACGCTGCTAAAAAAAATCCAAAGCCGAAAAGATCAAGATTTGTTAAGCTTCTGACTATTTTTGCTGTTGCCGCTCTTGTTGTTTATTCAGGGGTGATTATCATCTCACAGCAGGCGCAGATAGCACAGCTCAGAAAAGAGTCAGACGCTATAAATAAAAAGATAACCGCCGCCAAGCAGCTCAATGATGAATACACAAGGCTGCTCAGTTCTGACGACGAGGCGGAGTATATGGAGAAGATAGCTATTGAAAAGCTGGGCTATGCTTATCCTAATGAGCGCAGATTTTATATTGTAAACAACAGCGACTAAGGCAAACACGGTCTTTTGACCGTTCATATAGCAGAATTTTTATTGCAGAGAGGACACAAAAATCAAATGCAGCTTGAAGTAGGAAAAATTTATGAAGGAAAAGTAACAGGTATCACAAAATTCGGAGCATTTGTGGAGCTTGACAAGGATACGACAGGAATGGTCCACATCTCGGAGGTTGCGAACACATTCGTAAACGAGATAAAGGATCATCTTACCGAGGGTCAGACCGTCAAGGTAAAGGTGCTTAATTTAGGCGACGACGGAAAGATATCGCTTTCTATCAAGAAGGCTCAGCCTGCGCCACAGAGAAAGCCAAGAGAGAACGGTCACCAGGGTGGCAGAGAGGGCAGACCTAACGGCGGTCAGAGAAATTTCAACCGTCAGGGAGGCAATTCTCAGGGCAGACCTAGAAACGACTATAACAGGGATCACAACAGAGACAGAGCGCCACAGGATTTTGCTAAAAATCCGCCTCCGGTATACAATGCTGACAGCAATTCAGGAAACGCTGATTTTGAGGATATGCTCAGCAAGTTCAAGGCGTCAAGCGAAGAGAGATTTTCTGATCTGAAAAAAGTCATTGACAACAAGAGAAAATCTCCGTCAAGAAGAAAATAGATACCGATACATAAAACAGAGGATATTCAGTCATGAAAAATTTCAAAAAGACTTTTGCGTTTATATTTTTCATGCTGGCAGGAATAATACTTGGTGCGTTCATAGCTTACGTCTGTGAGGGCAAGGATTATGTGGGCTGGCTTGCATGGGGAAAAAATGTAGGCGTTGAAAGCTTTGCTATAGACCTTTATGTGATAAAATTCAATATAGGTCTTATGGTCCATGCAACTATCTCGCAGATATTCACTATTGCTGCGGCGCTTATAGTGTTCTCAAAGACCTGCAAGGGGCTTTAAGGAGAGTAAATTTAAAAATGAGATTTCTAAAAACAGCAGCAGTAGCTTTAACAGTGGCTGTCTGCCTTTTATGCACTTCCTGCGGTACGCCTGAGCTAAAGCATGACACATTGGTATATCAGGCAAGGGAGGACTATGCGGCGCTTGACTCTGCAAAAGTCGTTATAACCAACGAGGACACTGGTGATATCGAGCAGGAGTTCACTTTCAAGTATGACGAAAAGGATGTGCTGACCTATTCTTACTACGGCAAGAACGGTGGAAAGGAATACGCTCAGTATAACAACGGAATCGAGAGCTACACCTATGATAACGGAGAATACTCACATTTAGTAAAGGGCGACAAGGACTTTTCAAAGTACACAAGAAAGGCAAAGCACCCACAGGCTGACGAGGGTATGCTGATGTTTGCTCCGAAAGCTGTTGAGTCTGTTTCTGACATTATCGGTGATGACGGTTCTGTTACTGTGACGTATGTTTATGACGTTTCAAAGCTAGGAAAGGACGCTGAGGAGATAGGCACAAAGGGCTTTTCCACAACCTATTTTTTCGATAAAGACGGTGAACTTGAATACTTCACTGAAAACACTGTCACAAAGAACGCTCAGTACAACTATCGTGTTGACATAACAGAAAGAAACTCTGTAGACAAGATAGAAAACAATGTTGAGCAATACAAAGACAAATAATTTACTGCATACAAAATGTAGCGGCGACCTGAGGTCGCCCGTTGATTTAATACTTTTTAGACATTCCAAACAGGCTGCAAAAACAGCCTGTTTTTTTGTCAAGAAGCATATTTACGCCATTATCAAAAAAACGCCCCAACTTAATGGGACGTTTTTATTTTTGTTATAATTTGCTCTCTGCCAGTATTCTCTGTGGCTCGGCAAGCATTTGCTTTGCTTCCACAAGGGTCTGCCTTATCTCGTCATTATCATAAACCATCATGAGCTGCTGAGCCTGATTGAGGGCTTCTCTGCCCATTTCCACCTGATACTGATAAAGGCTGTCGAGCCTTGCGGCTGCCTTTGTTTCAAGGTCCTGATAAACTGTCTTTATATCCTTGACGATATTATTTCTGATATCGTCATAGTTTTCAAGAGCGATATCAATTATATCGGTCTGCTTTTTCTTTTTAAGGATAAGGCTGAAAACTGACATTGTGGCAGGAGGAAAGGTTTCGCTGGTGCCAAAAAGCTGAACGCCCATAACAGAACGTGTTACATTCTTATTCAGGGAGGTCATTATCATTTCCACTGACGGAGCCTTTGCCGCCTTTGAAAGATCGTCTATGCCAAGGGCGGAGGCAAGTTCTCTGCCTGTGCCTTCCACTATCTCGGCTATCCTATCTCTATGGCTCTCGATACAATTTCGATATGCTTCGCCCACCTTTTCCATAAGGAACGAATAGAAATGCTTTTCTATATCCTCAGAGCTGTAAAGGTCGTTTCCGTCTGCGTCTTTTCCACGGCAATCCAAAATGCTTGCTCTCAGCTTTGAGAAGAACTCATACATCCAAGCTTCGGCTTCCTGCTGCATTTCGATAATAGAAAGATGTAAAGCAGGCTTTTTCTCCTCCAGAGCCTTTGAAAGCTTTTCACACTGCTCCTCAAACTCTTTTGCTCTGTCGGCAAGCTTCTGCTTGTCAAGCTCTGCCATATCGCTTATAAGTCTAAGCTTTGCGGCTGTTTCGTCGCACATCTGCGAAAGCATTGTAAGAACACGCTTTGAACGTATAACGTCCTTCTGCATGATTATATCACGCTGCAAAGACAGCTCGAACTGGAAAAACTGAGTTTCGTAAAACTCTCTTGTACCCTTGTCCAGCGGTCTTTCTCTGCCAAGCTTTCGGCTAAGCTCGTCTGCACCGCTTATGCCGTATACGATAGCGTTAGGCACTATCCTCTCGGATATGTTTCTCACACGCTTTAGTATTTTATCAGCGTCCTTCTGAGAGTTCATTGCGTCTATCATATTCACGAGGATATAGAGCATACCAAATCGCTGAGGCTGGACATGGCTTGCAAGAAACAACTGCTCGCTTTCAGAAAAAGGCAGCAGGCATGATGCCGCATACATGATAGCGTCGGCATTGACAATATAATCCATTACCTGCTTATCAAGGCTCTCCAAGTCAGAAAGGCCTGGGGTATCCACTATCCTTATCTCTTTGAGTATAGGGGCGTTGTCCTTTATCTGAACATAGCTTACTTTTGCAGGGAAAAGCTTCATTCTCTGCTCAAGCTTTTCTCTTGTGATATCCTCCAGCGACAGTGGCACTCTCATGCCGTTTTCAAGGATAGCCTCTACATACTGTGTATGGCCGAAAGATATCTCGTTTATAGTATAAGTTTCAGGTGTAACGTTTATAGGTGCAAGCTCCTTGCCCAGCAGGGCGTTTATAATGGTGCTTTTTCCCCTTTTGAACTCGCCAAGGATAACCAGCGTGAAAGGCTCTTCGCTTTTTTTCTCGATAAGAGCTTCCCAATCGTTCATTTCGCTGACAAAATCCTTGCCGAGCATTTTCGCTATCTTTTCATTTTCAACAAAGGCTTTAAGAGCGGTCTTTACCTGTGCAATATTCTGCTCCGCTGTATTGATATTAGCACTATCCACCTATCACGCCTCCGTTTCCGATTATAATACTGCTGCGAACATCACATATCTGACCTGAAACAAGGTGTCTGTCAGAATCCTCTGCGTCGCCACGCCATTCATAAAGAACTGAGCAATACAGAAACTCAGTAGCTGCGACAACAAGCTTTTCAAGCTCGCTCATAGTATTATCTGTTTTCAGATTTCTTGAAGAAACTGCATGGACGCTCTCAGCCTTTTTGATAAGTCCGTCGGTATCCATATTCTTCTGCTGTCTGCCATAAAAGTCGATATAGCCCTTGTTATAAAGCCCTGTTATGACGCTTATGAACATTCCCGGCTTATCAAGGCAGATAATGCCTGCTCTATTTGCAGTTATATCAGCATACTTCACCCACTGAACAAGCGCTGTATAAAGCTGATTGTTCACAGTCTGCTTATATGACCTTTCAACTGGTCTGTAAGTATACTTATTGTAATTGAGATATGTAAATGCCATATTATAGGCACAATGATTGTTCTGTATTCTTCCACACTCGCAGCCTATAAGGAACATAAGCTCCTCCTTGCTGCACATTTCCACTACCTGCTTTGAAAGCACGATACAAGGCTCGATGATATCGCTTGCCACAGAGTAGACCTGTGCTTTATCCATATCCCCTCTGACAAAGACGATAGGCACAACAAGCTCTAGCCGCTCGGCACACTTCTTCACAATGTCATAGATATCAGGATATTTCAGCGGACCAACCTGCTCGCACTTAAGAAACAGGTGCTTTGCTTCGGCAGAAACGTCCTGCGAGCCTGCCGCCTTGACGAGCTTTCCCCAGCCACCAAGTCCCATTATCTTCTGCCTTACAGCAAAGTCGGACTCAAAAGCATAGTCAAGCACGCCGTCAACTATATGGTTCTGATAGCTTCTTGTATAAGCGTTCAAATATGTGCGGAAGCTTGTGTCAATCTGTAGCAGCGGATTTTCCCTTTCCGTTGTATTTGTACTCATGACCTGTCCTCCCTTGATCCTAAAATAATATTTTTATATGACCGTCAGCTTTCCATAGCTTCGGTAAGCACACGTCTTACCTGATATGCTTCCTGAACTATAGCGCTTGCGCTCTCGGCAATATCATGCAGACGTTCCATTTCCTTCTGAGAAATGTTGCTCTTTTCTGTTTTAAGATCATTAAGATTATCAAGTGTTTCCTGAGTATCACGGAGGATTATCTCTGTTTCGCTCTCGATCTTGCCCTTCAGACCCTCAAACGCTGAGAATACCTGACGGCGGACAGTTTCAGTGAAGTCATTATTGAGCTTCATTTCGTGGAACTGCTTTCTCACCTGAGTTTTAAAGTTTGACTTATACTTATCTATTCTTTCTTTAACAAGTATCTTATCAACGGCAAAGTTTGAAGTAAAAGTACCTGCAATGCCTGCAAGAGCCATAAGGCAGAGGGTCACTGGCAGGGTAGCGGTGATGCCAAAGAAGCCTGCAAAGAATATAGCGGTATAATAAGTAGCATAAAATCCTGCAAAGCCTGTTGCTCCGCCCAAAAGTGCGCCCTTTACGCCAGACTCTCTAAAGCCCAGGAACAATCCTCCGACGCCGTAAGAGCCGATAGCAACGCCGATTATCTTATCCATTACACCGCCGTTCTTTGAAACTCTGTCGGAAATAGTAAACATCTGCTGTATCTTTGTAACGGACTCGAAGAACTCGTCCTCAAATTCCTGAAGTCTTTCAGCCTCACAGGAAACAGCGAAGTTTATGCTGTTCTGTATCTGCTCGCAGATTATCTGCGCTCTTGCCTCTATACTCTCCTTTATTTTCTCGGTGAGCTTTGCGGTAACGAGCTTGAGCTGGTCTTTCTTGAAATCGTCAGATGACATCTGGAAGTTGTCTATAACCTCCATAGCTGTCTGCTCGATGTTTGTCCAATAGCTGTCCAGAACCGGCTGCAGGTCATTGAACACCTGATTTGCGGCGTCGTTGATCTTGACAAATTCCTGTCTTTTCTTATTTCTTATCTCGCCTATCTCTTTGATAGCCTCGTCATACTTTTCCATGAACTCATCGTTAGCCATCATGAGTGCGTTTTCCTGCATAACAACGCTTCTGAGTATCTCAGTACCCGAATTTGTTATCTTATTTGCAAGGATCTGCAATGCGATAACGCCACGCTCTTTTGTGAGCATGGTTTCAAGAGCCTTTTCAAACTCAGGGAAGTTACTCTTTTCAAGGGCTTCCTTATCCCCTGTTTCCTTGGCATTAAGAGCCTGCTTTGCATAAACGCCGATAACTCTCGGAGTTCCTATCTTTCTTTTATAGACCGCAAACTCACGGGAATCCTCGCCCATGACCTTTTTAGCCTTTTCCATAACGTATTTTCCGATACGTCCTCTTACAGTTTCGACTATCTTGTTCTCGTCTGCCTGTGAGAAAGTACCGAAGCAGTTTACAACGAAAATAATCCTTCCCACATCGGAAGTGAGCATTTTCTTTTCCAAAAACTCTTTCTCAAACTGTGAGAAAGGGGAGTTTGCACTGATAACGAAAACGGCTGCGTCTATTTTCGGCAGGATAGACAGAGTAACGTTGGTCATCTGGTCGTCATCGTTAAGACCCGGAGTGTCTATGATATCCACGTTGTTCTTACAGAACTCGGTATCATAATAAACAGTGGCTTCCTTGACAGTTTCGGCTCTTTCCTCCGACTCTGCTGTAAGCTTTGTTACATAGTCCTCCAGCTTGTTTATATCCACCCTTTCACTTTTGCCGTTTTTGTATTCCACCTGCACATACGGCTCTTCGCTATAAGTAACTCTGTTAAGGGTAGCCGTTGCAGGCAGCACGTCAGCAGGAAGTACCTCCTGACCCAGCATTGCGTTGATAAGGGTACTTTTACCTCTCTTGAACTCGCCCACTATAGCGACCTCAAAATGCTCCTCGGCAGTTTTCTCCAATGTTTCCCGAATAGATTCCGCAGTATTGACAAGAGCGATCTCCTCGCTCAATCCAAGCAGCGATTTCAGGTTCTCTGTAAGACCCTTTACCGTTTCCTTATAGGACGCATAGCTGCCGTAATCAATTTGCTTTTTCATTACAAGCCTCCGTTCCTCGTTTCTAAGGCAAACCTTGCATGGCATTGCCTTGAGGTAATATCTATACTATATTCCATTCATTTCCGCTGTGACACAATAAATATTACCGTGACATTATTTTAATTATAACATATTATTAAAACATAAGTCAAGAATTTACTTATAACAAGTACAAAAAACTACCCTTTTGTACAAATCAGCGTACATATAATATACATTTTGCACAATATGTGAGCAAAGGCGCAAAAAAACGCCCCGAAAATCGGGGCGCTATTTTATCGAGGATGTGCTAAACAAATCTTTTATATGTAGGGGCGAACAGTGTTCGCCCGTTATTTGACTCATTTTTTCAACGGACTTATATCATGCTTTTTGAGGCATTGACATCAATTCTGTCCGTAATATGCGTTCTTTCCGTGCTTTCTAAGGAAGTGCTTGTCAAGAAGCTCCTGCTGCATATGACCTATCTCAGGGTTCAGCATCATTGCGTGGAAGTTCATAAATGCGGCTTCTTCGAGAACGACTGCATTATGAACGGCTTCTGCGGCGTCCTTTCCCCATGTAAAGGGGCCATGGCTTTTTACCAGAACGGCAGGTATCTGAGTTGCGTCAAGACCTTTGAAAGCCTCGATTATAACAGTGCCTGTTTCCTTTTCATACTCACCTGCAATCTCCTCAGGGGTCATTGCTCTTGTGCATGGTATCTCGCCGTAAAAATAATCTGCGTGAGTTGTGCCCATTGGTATTATGCCCTTTCCTGCCTGAGCAAAAGATGTTGCCCAGCGACTGTGGGTATGTACTATTCCGCCGATATCAAAGGCTTTGTAAAGCTCCAAATGTGTTGGAGTATCGCTGGAAGGCTTATATTTTCCCTCCACAACCTTGCCGCTTTCAAGATCAACTACCACCATATCATCGGCTGTCATGCCCTCATAAGGCACTCCTGAGGGCTTTATGACTACAAGTCCCTTTTCCCTGTCGATAGCAGAAACATTTCCCCATGTGAATGTGACAAGTCCATATTTCGGCAGAAGCAGATTTGCTTCGCACACCTGCTGTTTTAATTCTTCAAGCATAAAATTCTCCTTTCTCTGATTTGGTAAATGCACCTTTTGTCTGCTCATTTTCCGTACAAGTGAATAGCTCACCGACAATTTGAGAAGACAGTTGGTTGGCGGACGATCTCAGGTCGCCCCTACGATCTATCTATGAATTTCTATGATTTTTTTCAGAACTGTGCGCTTTTTTCTGCCGCCAATCCCTTTTTATATCTTTCCAGGAATGTTTTATAACCCTCTGAGCCTGTCTGCTCAGGCTGAGAAGTTGTCACTTCCATATCTGCGAACACCTTTTTGTCAAGGAAGTCTGCAAGCTTTTCGCCATTTGAAAGCTCCATATATGCCGCAAGGATAGCCATGCCCCATGCGCCGCCCTCGCCTGCTGTTTTCATCACTGAAACAGGGGTAGAAAGTGCGTCCGCCATAAGCTGTGAAGCCACTCCGCTGACCTTGAAAAGTCCTCCGTGACCTGTTATTTTTTCAGCTTTTACCTGCTCTTTGTCAAAGAGGATATCCATGCCTATTTTCAGTGCGGTGAAAGAAGAATAAAGCTGTGCCCTGAAAAAGCTGCCCAAGGTCAAAGTGCTGTCGGGAGTGCGGAAATACATTGGTCTGCCCTCGTCAAGCTTTATAACAGGTTCGCCAGAAAGACAGTTATAGGCTGTCACGCCACCGCATGAGCTGTCGGCTGCCATAGCGTTTTTATAGAGCGTTTCGTAAAGCCTGCTCTTGTCTATCTCATTGCCTGTGAGCTTTGCGAACTCACCGAACATATTCACCCATGCGTCAAGCTCTGAACAGCAGTTATTGCAATGCACCATTGCCACAGGCGAGCCGTCAGGGGTGGTAACAACGTCTATCTCCTCGTAAACACCGTTAAGTGGCTTTTCAAGGACGAGCATTGCAAATATGGAAGTGCCTGCGGAGATGTTTCCGGTCTTTTTCAGCACGCTGTCCGTTGCCACCATGCCTGTGCCTGCGTCACCCTCAGGCGGGCAGACCGGCACGCCTGCTTTGAGGCGTCCCTCCGGGTCAAGGAACTTTGCGCCCTCCTCTGTAAGAACTGCGCCCTTTTCTCCTGCATTTCTCACCGCTGGGAGGATATCTTTCAGCTTATGGTCAAAGCCTTTTTCTGCAAGGCTTTTTTCTGTAAGCTCCAAATACTCTTTTTGGTATCCTATGCTCTCCACAGGGAAGATACCTGAAGCTTCGCCAACGCCAACTTCAAAGCGGTCTGTGAGCCTTTTATGCACATAGCCTGCAAGGGTATTGATATAAGCGATATAAGGAACATGGGCTTCTTTGTTAAGCACCGCCTGATAAAGATGAGCGATGCTCCAACGCTGTGGGATATTGAATCCCAGTAGTTTTGTAAGCTCTCCTGCCGCCTGAGCTGTCATGGTATTGCGCCATGTTCTGAAAGGCACAAGAAGCTTGTCATTCTTATCAAAAGCCATATAGCCGTGCATCATAGCAGAAATACCCATTGCACCGTATGTTTCAGGATAAATGCCATACTGTGCCTTTACGTTTTCTGCAAGGTCTTTATAGCAGGCTTGTATGCCCCCGTGGATATCATCAAGAGAATATGTCCAACAGCCGTTCTCAAAGCGGTTTTCCCACTGCTTCGACCCTGATGCGATAACAGAAAAGCTATCGTCTATAAGAACAGCCTTTATTCTTGTTGAGCCAAGTTCTATGCCAAGATATGTTCTTCCCTGCAAAATTTTATCTTTTACTGTCATTTTTGACTCTCCTTATAGTCCTTATCTCATTGTCACAACTACAACGGAGCATTTTGGCAGGTCTATCTCAAAGCCCTTTTCTGTCATTTTCGCACTGTACTCTTTTGGTACGACCTTATCGCAATTATCAAAATCGTTATAGTCCCTTACTTCATTGTCAAGTATCCTGCACTCAATGTTCTGATAATTTTCTCCTGCTATATCACAGCAGATATGAGCGTCATCGTCTATAGAGCAGTTTGCTATTGTAACAGTAAGAACGCCGTCCTTTACTGAGGCAGATTGTGATATCATCGGGATCTTTCCGCCTGCCTGACAGTTGTTGGCATAGCTGTAGCAAAGCTCGCCTCCCTGATGAGTTTTGAAAAGATCAAAGACGTGATAGGTAGGCGTCTTTACCATTTTCTCGCCCTCTGTGAGGATAAGAGACTGCAAAACGTTCACAGCCTGTGCAAGGTTTGCCATTACTACCTTGTCGCTGTGGTTATTGAAGATGTTCAAATTGCAAGCCGCCACGATAGCGTCACGCATTGTGTTCTGCTGATAGAGGAAACCTGGGTTTGTGCCCTCCTCAACGTCATACCAACAGCCCCACTCGTCAACTATAAGACCTATCTTACCCTCTGGATCACGGCGTGACATTATCTCGCTGTGACGTTTTATAAGCTCGTCCATATATAGAGTTTTTGATATAGTTTCGTAATACTCCTCGTCTGAAAACTCAGTTGCACTGCCCTTTTTGCTCCAATCACCTGTAGGAACGGTGTAATAGTGCAAAGAGATAGCCTTTGTGTGCCACTCCCCAAGGTTTGACATTACAACGTCCGTCCAGTTATAATCGTTGGAATTTGGTCCGCAGGCAATTTTGTAAAGCTCATTGCCGCTGAAATTCTTGCAAAAGCTCTGATATCTTCTGTATTCATCGCAGTAATACTCAGGGCGCATCGAGCCGCCGCAGCCCCAGTTTTCGTTGCCTATACCAAGATATTTAAGCTTCCAAGGCTTTTCTCTGCCGTTCTTTCTTCTCAGGTCAGCCATAGGTGAAACACCGTCAAAGGTGATATACTCTATCCACTCGGAAAGCTCCTGAACAGTGCCGCTTCCGAGATTTCCTGCAAGATACGGCTCACAGCCTATCTCTTCGCACAGGTCAAAGAACTCATTTGTGCCGAAAGAGTTATCCTCCGTCACGCCGCCCCAGTTGGTGTTTATCATTTTCTTTCTCTGGGATTTTTCGCCGATACCGTCTTTCCAATGATACTCGTCAGCAAAGCAGCCTCCCGGCCAGCGGAGAACAGGCATTTTTATCTCCTTGAAAGCTTCGATAACGTCTTTTCTTACGCCTTTTATGTTCGGTATCTCAGAGTTTTCGCCAACGTACATTCCGTTATAGATACATCTGCCGAGATGTTCGGAGAAGTGTCCGTATATCTCCGGGTTAATGTGGGAACGTTTGTCTGCGGTATTGATAAGCATTGAAATCTCTTTCATTGTGACCTCCTTGATGTATATGATTTTAGTTTCAATTATATTTTATCACTTGACAAAAAAACAACAATGATATATCCTATTATTATACTGATACATCATACGAAATTAGAAAGGAAAAACCTATGGAACTTCATGCTTTGGGACTAAACTACAGCCATGACGGGTCTTTTGATATACGCCGTCCAAACGGTTCTGGGGATAATCTTCTGCTTATATTCAAATTCTCTGCGGTGGTGCGTTTGCACGGCAGGGAATACTCAGTTTCCCCTGACAGCGCAATACTATACAAAAAAGGCACTGAGCAGATATACCGTGCCTGCAAGGGTTTTTACATAAACCACTGGCTTCATTTCGATTGCGACGATATGCTCACCCGTGACTATTCACTCCCATATGATACGATTTTTATGTTATCAGACGCAGAGAAAACTGAGGATATCTTATCCACCATAAGCAGACTCAGCTTATCTGAAAGCGGCAGGCGTGAGGATTATATCGAGCTTATGCTCAGAATGCTGCTCATAAGGCTCGGAGAGGAATATTCTCTCAGCAAGAGCGGTCAGCCGCCAAGAAAGCGCAGTCACTACGCTGACGCACTTGAGCGGCTCAGGGCTGACATCTACAGCTCCCCCTCCGGGAGCAGGAACATTGCCGATATGGCGAAAACTCTCAGCGTAAGCCCCTCCCACTTTCAGTATCTTTACACCTCACGCTTCGGTGTGAGCTGTTATGAGGATATACTCTGTGCAAGAATGAAAAACGCTGAATACTATCTTCTCAGCACTGACATGACAGTGAAAAACATTGCCGCCGTATGCGGATACGAAAATGACGTGCATTTCATGCGGCAGTTCAAACGCAGATACAACATGACACCCTCCCAGTTTCGGCAGAAAAACAAAAAATAGGCATATGCAAAAAGCGGACGAAAAAACTCGTCCGCTTTTGTTCTGTCAAAATTCTGTTAAAAGGTATGCGACCAAAGGTCGCCCCTACAAAACAGCTTAATCTTCGATCTCCGACTGATCCTCAATGACAACAGGGTGACCGTCCTCGGCCATTATCATATCCCCTGCACTGCACTGAACAGCCGTCTGCTCTGCGGTTATGTCATTGGGTTTGAGTTTGAACCTTATTGCCTGCTTGCAGTTTTCTATCTCAACATATGTATGCTTTCCGCCTGACTCTCCGTCCAGCGTCCAAGGAACTTCGTTCACGCTTGTGAATGTGACCCTTGACGTCTTGAAAGTCACAAAATGCTTATCGTTGAGCTTATTAAGCACTGCTTCATTTATGGTGTTGCTCAGCTCGATAGCGTTCTTAGGTGTCTTTACCAGAACCACCTCGAAAAGTCCATCGTCAAAACACACCCCGGAAGCGATAAGCTTTTTCATTCCGCCCACTGAGATAGTGTTTGAGATAAGACCGAGTATAAAGCTGCCTTCTATTACCTCGCCGTCATGCTCCACTCTCATTTGCTGACCTGTTATCTTTGAAAGCCTTTTTATCCCCTCTGCCACATATGCGGCATGACCAAACTTGTTTTTCATCGTTTGTGAGGTTTCATAAGAAACGTCAGTGAAAGCGCCAAAGCCTGCTACATACACAAAATACTGACCGTTGAACTTGCCAACGTCATAGTCAAAATACACGCCGTCAACTATCTCCCTTGCGGCGTCAAGCATTTTTTTCGGTATGCTCAAAGACTGCGCACAATCATTTGTTGAACCGGCAGGAATATATCCAAGCGGTATTTTCTTATCAAATGTCATCATTGCCTTGACAGCCTCAGACAATGTTCCGTCACCGCCTGATGTGACTATCATGTCATAATCCTGACCGCACTGGCAAAGCTTGTTATAGCCGTCAAGCTTAGCCTGCGTAGGGTATGTGACTACCTCATAGCCGCCCTTTGTAAAAATATCCACAATGTCGCAAAGGTTATCTTTTATCTGTCCCTTGCCAGCATGGGGGTTGAACACAAAAAGCAATTTTTTCATTTTCCCAGCCCCTTTTCGTTTTTCAAATTCCTATTATTCTACTTTTTATCTATCTTTCTTACACACTTTTTACATAGAGAATTATACCACAAATTTCACAAAAGTCAAGTATTATTGTGACAGCCGTCAAAAAGTCGTCAACAATCACAAACAAATTGTCAGCCAAACCACGAAGGTGACAAAGATAATAAGAGCAAAACATATAAAATAAGCAATATGGATAAACAGGTGATCGCTGTTCGCCCCTACATATAGAAATCAAGATCATCGCCGCAGGCGATACCTTAATTCCTCATTCCTCACTCCTCATTCCTCATTTACAAGAGCGGAGCGCCTAGTCTTTCGCTTCGTACCAACTTCTGCCGCTGTTTACGTCCACTGTCATTGGCACAGCAAGCTTTACAGCGTTCTCCATTTCATCTTTGAGTATCTTTTCGGCTCTATCCTTGTCTTTTTCAGCCGCTTCTATAATAAGCTCGTCATGCACCTGCAAAATAAGTCTTGCGTCAAGATCTTCTTCTCTGAGCTTTTTGTATACTCTTACCATTGCTATCTTTATGATATCAGCCGCCGCACCTTGGATAGGTGCGTTCATTGCCGCCCTCTTTCCAAAAGCCTGCAAGACCTTGTTTGAAGCAGAAAGCTCAGGGATATATCTTCTTCTGCCGAAAAGGGTGGTGACATAGCCGTTTTTTATGCCGTCATCAACTGTCTTGTCCATAAATTCAGATACTTTCGGGAAGTTGTCAAGATAATTCTTGATGTATCTTTTTGCTTCCGCTACCGTTACGCCGATATCCTTTGACAGAGAAAATGCACCTATGCCATAGATTATACCAAAGTTTACAGCCTTTGCCGCACTTCTCATTTCAGGTGTGACGAAATCCTCTGGGATATCAAAGACCTGTGCCGCAGTTGAGGTATGGATATCTCTGCCCTCTGAGAAAGCTTCCTGCATATTTTTGTCACCGCACACGGAAGCAAGCACTCTAAGCTCGATCTGGCTGTAGTCAGCGTCAAGAAGAGTATAGCCGTCCTCGGCAACAAAGAATTTACGCATATTCCTGCCTATCTCTTTTCTCACGGGGATATTTTGCATATTAGGCTCGGTGGAAGATATCCTGCCTGTTCTTGTTTCGGTCTGCTTGAAAACAGAATGAACTCTGCCGTCAGGGTGGATAAGCTTCAAAAGTCCGTCAACATAGGTGGAATTGAGCTTTGTGAGTGTGCGGTATTCAACGATAAGAGGCACGATAGGGTGCTTGTCCATAAGGCTTTCAAGAACATCCGCATTAGTGGAATAGCCCGACTTTGTTTTCTTCTTTGCAGGCAGACCTAAGTCCTCGAAAAGCACATCCCCAAGCTGTTTTGTGGAAGCTATATTGAACTCCTTGCCTGCATACATATATATCTGCGAGGTAAGCTCGTCTATCTTTATTTTCAAGTCCTCACCGAAAGCCTTTATGCCCTCTGCGTCAGCCTTTACACCGTAAAACTCCATTGATGCAAGCACTTCGCAAAGTGGCATTTCGATATCGTCGAATAGCTTTGTCATTTCTGTCATTTCAAGCTGTTTTTTCAGATTTTCACTAAGAGCAGGCAGGCTTGAAAGGTCTGCATATTCGCCCATATCAGAGCGGTAAAGGCACTTATATGAAAGACAAAGATTTTCCGCTGTATACTCGCTTGACTGTGAATTGAGAAGATATCCTGCAAGGTCGCAGCAGAAAGTGAGGTTTTCAAGGTGAGTGCCATTTGAGAACGCAAACTTATGGGCAGTTTTGCCCTCAAAGGTTATTTTTTCGCAGGCTGTTCCCATGAAAGCTGTGATAATTGCATTGTCCTCGGTGGTGTAGATAACATCGTTACAGAGGATAGAAAGTTTATTGTCGGCAAAGATAAAATACACTGTTTTGTCCTTGCCGAGAACAGATATAACGCTCTCATCAAGTGGCTTGACCTCAAACTTAGGCAGGTCGGAAAGCTTGAGCTTGCTTTCCTGCACTGCGCTGTCAGCACTTTCCACAGCTTTTCCGCTAAGACCCAATCTGTCTATAAGGCGCATCATTTCAAGGTCGGCAAGGAGAGCCTTTGTTTTCTCGGTATCGACCTCGCCCAGCTTATAAAACTCTGTAGCTTTATCAACAGGGGCTTCAAGACATATTTCGGCAAGGAAACGGCTGTCTATAGCGTCCTGATGACCATTTTCAAGCTTTGTACGCACAGACGGGGTAAGCTTGATATCTGCAAGGTGTTCATAAAGGGTCTTGACATCGCCCTCCTGCTTGATAAGGGAAAGGGCGGTCTTTTCGCCTATGCCCTTTACACCTGAGATATTGTCTGAAGTATCTCCCATAAGAGCCTTTACCTCGATCATCTGACGAGGGGTAACGCCGTATTCTTCCATTATCCTGTCAGGGGTATATATCTTTGTTTCCTTTGTGGTGGCAAGACGTACTGTCACACGGTCGGAAACGAGCTGAAAGCTGTCCCTGTCACCAGTGAGAATATAGCACTCGTTGCCTGAATCTGCGGCGGCTTTTGAGAGCGTACCAAGAATATCGTCTGCTTCATAGCCCTCGCACTGTACTATCTTTATACCAAGGTCGCCCAAAAGCTCTTTTATAACAGGCATTTGCTGAGCAAGCTCCTCAGGCATACCCTTTCGGTTGGCTTTGTATGCGGCATTCGCCTTGTGTCTGAAAGTAGGGGCTTTAAGGTCGAAAGCCACTGCCACGCAGTCAGGCTTTACCTCGCCTATCTCCTTGAGGTAAATATTCATAAACCCCGTAAGGGCATTCGTGAACTGTCCCTTTGAATTTGACAGCAGCTTTATTCCGTAAAAAGCCCTGTTCATTATGCTGTTTCCGTCTATGGCTAGTAGTTTCATTCTATTCCAAGCACCTCCGCTTTATTGTTCTCATTTCTTGGATTATACTCGTCAACGTCCCACTTGATAGGGTTATTGTGTATGTATTTTGAAATTGCTATATATTCTTTTTGGTTTCTGATGATATGGTCATAATATGAACGCTGAAAAATATTAAAACCAATATCCTTATTTATAAATCTTTTCAACATTGACACATACTGTGGAACTATCTCGTTTGTAGGGGACGGCGCCCTCGACGTCCCGCTGACTCCCGCACCGATTTTCAGTATAAAATGGATATGATTTGGCATTATGACATATTGCAATATCTTTTTGTCATCATAGACACTGTTTGCTCTGTGGATATTATCTCTGATAATTTTACCAAAGCTTGAAAGATAGACCTTTCCGACAGCGTGTGCGCAACATAACGGGACGTCGGGGGCGCCGTCCCCTACATCTGTTGCCCACAACAACTCGTTTTTGTGGACAGTACATATGGTAATAAAATAAAGTCCATTTTTTGAATAATCATAATTTTCAAGTCTTATGATTTTCCTTACAGGTTTATCCATAAGATTATTCCGAAATCTTATCCAGCGACAGCGTTGCAATGCCGTTAAGGCTTTCGTCTGCTCGTCTGCCTGCAAGATAGTCAAAATATCCCTGACAGGCTATCATTGCTCCGTTATCGCCGCAGTATTTGAACTCAGGCATATAAAGCTTATAGCCACGCTTGTCACAGGCTTTCTGAAGCTTCTCTCTTACACCTGAGTTTGCCGAAACGCCGCCTGCAAGCCCTATGGTAGTATAACCAAGATCTTTTGCGGCAAGCATTGCTTTGTCTACAAGAATGTCGGATATGGTGTTCTGGAACGAAGCCGCCATATCGTTCACATTGACAGTTTCGCCCTTTTGTGCGGCATTATGCACAAGGTTTATAACGGCAGTTTTTAGTCCGCTGAAAGAGAAGTCATATTCACTGCCCTGTACCTTTGGGTGAGGGAGCTTATAGGCATTAGGATCACCTGACTTTGCGGCATTGTCGATAAACTTTCCGCCCGGGTATTCAAAGCCCAATGTTCTCGCTACCTTGTCAAAGCACTCGCCTGCGGCATCATCTCTTGTTCTGCCTATAACATGATATCTTGAATAATCAAGCACCTCTACAATATGTGAATGTCCTCCTGACACGACCAAGCAAAGATAAGGCGGTTTAAGCTCAGGGTGTGAAATATAATTTGCGGCAATGTGTCCTGCGATATGGTGAACAGGCACAAGAGGCTTGCCTGCACTCATGGCAAGTCCCTTTGCAAAGCTCACTCCCACGAGAAGTGCACCGATAAGTCCCGGAGCATAGGTCACTGCAACAGCGTCGATGTCGTCCATTGTGCAGTTTGCTTCTTCAAGAGCGGCTTTTGTTACCCATGTTATGTTCTCCGCATGGCGGCGTGAGGCTATCTCAGGCACAACTCCACCATAAAGCCTGTGTTCGTCTATCTGACTTGCAACTATATTTGAAAGCACCGTTTTTCCGTCTTCAACAACAGAGCAGGCTGTTTCATCGCAGGAGCTTTCTATTCCTAAAATCTTCATTTTATTACCCTCTTTTTATTTCGTAAATATAAGCATATCATATACATTTAATAAGCAGACAAATTGGAACAAGCAGGCGACCAAAGGTCGCCCCTACGAAAAAATAATCATCGCCGCAGGCGATACCTTAATTCCTCATTCCTCACTCCTCATTCCTCACTATTCCAGTCCGTATATTCTCTTCATTTCAGCCGAGTTTCCACCGTCTGCGGAACGCACATACAACGGCTTTTCTATCTGTACAAAAGGCTTTCCGCCCTTTTTGCCCTCAACGAGAATAAGCCATGGGGGACACTCTGGGTTTTTGTGAACTGTCCGCAAACGCTTCGGCTCGATGCCGCTGGCTCTCATTGCCGTCATTATATCGCATAGGCGCTCGGGGCGGTTGCATATGCAAAGCCTGCCACCGAATTTCAGATTTTTCTTTGCACATCTGCACACATCATCAATAGTGCAGAGCATTTCATGGCGTGCGATAGAAACCGCTTCGCTGTCATTCTTCGCACCTGTGTTGTTTATCTTGTATGGCGGATTGCAGGTGATAAGGTCAAGCTCTTTTTCGCTTCGCCAATCATTCAGGTCGCCCAAAACAGGCTGGATAGTATCTATTTTCGACCTCTCAAGAGATACTTTAAGCTGTTCGTGAGCCTTTTCCTGTATCTCAACAGCATATATCTTCTGTGGCTTGTAAAATTTGTGCAGTAGAAGCGCTATTATGCCGCTTCCTGTGCAAAGGTCTGCGCAGATATCCTTGTGCCGTCCTGCTGAAAAATCCGCAAGCAGAAAGGCGTCAGTACCAAAACGGTGTTCGTCAGATATACATATCTCAATGCCCTCGCCCAAGGACTCAAATGTAAAATCGTTATATGTCATTTATTTCTCCATTTTCAGTGGGTTGAAGTGCCATTAAAACAGCATTTTCCGTGGGGGCGGTGTAGAAATTTTTTCTCATGCCTACCCTCTCAAAGCCCAATTTTTCGTAAAATTGTATAGCCACAAGGTTTGATTCCCGCACTTCAAGATACCATTTTTCAGCCTTTGCGGCATTGTATGCGCTGTCAAAAAGGGCTTTTGCAATGCCCATTCTGCGGAACTTCTCCAAAACTCCTATATTGTTTATCTCAACTTCTCCGCAGACGCACCACACACTTATAAAGCCTGCGGCTTCGCCATTACAAAGGGCAAGAAACGATATATCGTCAGGGTTTGAAAGCTGTTTTTTGTAGGTTTCAAAACTCCAAGCTTCGGGCAGAATTTTCGCCGCAGTTTGTGAAAAAAGCTGTACGTTTTCCTCTGAAAGAGGCACAATGGTCACATCTGCCACCTTATTCGCCCTCTATTTTCGTGCCAACAAGGCAATACGCTTTGCAGTCGCTCAGAATTTTGACTTTTACATCATGGAAGCCACGCTCTCTAGCCATTGAACGCACCTGCTGAGGAGTGAACTTGTCAAAACCTGAATCGCAGTACGGGAGCTTATCAAGGTAGCCCTTTGTATAGAATGTGCAGATAAAATTGCCGCCGTCTTTGAGAACTCGCCTTACCTCGTCAAGAACTTTTGCAGTGTCCTCCCAGAAATAAATGGTGTTCACAGTGTAAACAGTGTCAAAAAAATCGTCATTATAAGGAAGCTCCTCAGCTTTTCCCTGCTGTAAGATCACCTTGTTGGTATTCACTCCGTCACGGTTTTCTCGCTTGGCTTTTTCCACCATATCCGCAGAAATGTCAACGCCATAGAACTTAGCGTTTATATTCTTGCTAAGCTTTTTGATAGTCACACCGTTTCCAAAGCCTATATCCAATATTCTTGCACCGTCAAGCTTGCAGACAAATTTTTTCACCGCTCTGTAGTGCTCTGCATTGAAAAAATTCATGAATTTTGCACAGGCTATACCGCCCAATCCCTCTGGATTAGCACACTGTCCGCCTATGTATTCTTTTATGCTCATAAAATCACCTCAAAAATCTAAATTGATATATAATACAAATGCGAAAAAACAAGAAATAAACATCGCCGCAGGCGATACCTTAATTCCTCATTCCTCACTCCTCATTCCTCATTTAAACAAGCGTCCGTAAAGCTCCCCCTTAGAAAAACCCGTCGCCTTTGCTATCTCACGGCAGGCGTCAGCTCCACGCATACCCTTTTCCACAAGGGCTTTTACTTGTTCCAAAGCTTCCTCTATATTCTCCGCAGGGCAAAGCTCGTCCTCTTTTGCACCCTCGATAACAAGCACAAATTCGCCCTTTGGCTTGTTGGCTTCATAATACTCCACAGCCTGCGCAAGGGTGGTGCGGAAAACTTCTTCGTGTATCTTTGTAAGCTCCCTGCAAAGAGATATTCTTCTGTCACCGAAATATTCCAGCATATCCTTCAAAGTGTAGATGAGCTTGTGGGGCGCTTCATAGAAAATAAGAGTGTTCGTGCAGTTTTTCACCGAGGCAAGATGATTTAATCTTTGCTTCTTGGTGGTTGACAAAAAGCCCTCGAACTGAAATCTTGCGGTGTCGAGTCCGCTTATGGCAAGTGCTGATACCACCGCTGACGGACCTGGTACTACCTCCACTTTCACACCGTTTTCAGCGCACAGCTTCACAAGAAGCTCACCAGGGTCTGAAATGCAGGGCATACCAGCGTCTGTGACGATAGCGGCGTTCTCGCCTGCCATTATCCTGTTCAAAATGCTCTCGCCCACCTGCTTCGCATTGTGTTCGTGATAGCTCACAAGTGGCGTTTTTATGTCAAAATAATTGAGAAGCTTTGCGGTAACTCTTGTGTCCTCGGCACAGATAAAATCAGCCTTTTCTAGGGTCTCAACTGCACGGTATGTCATATCTCCAAGGTTGCCTATAGGCGTTCCTACTACGGATAAAATTCCCATTGTTTATTCTCCTAACTCGTTTGCAAGTATGTGGTCTATCATCTCATAAAGATCAGAAATGGTATTAAGCCCACCGCACTGCGCTCTTAGCCTTGCAGAGCCTTTCAGCCCTTTAACATACCATGCGCAGTTTTTTCTGGCTTCTTTCATGCCCTGACGTTCGCCCTTGTATTTGCATATAAGCTCGCAGTGCTTTTTCATCACTGCCATTTTTTCTTCTATGCTCACCTCAGGAAGCTTTTCCCCTGTTTCAAGATAATGCTTCACGTCACGGAAAACCCATGGTCTGCCGTAGCTTCCTCTGCCTATCATCGCAAGGTCACAGCCAGTCTGCTCATACATTGCCTTTGCGCTTTCTCCGTCAACAACGTCGCCGTTGCCTATAACGGGTATCTTAACGTTGGCTTTTACCTGCTTTATTATATCCCAATCGGCTTTGCCTGAATAAAACTGCGTTCTCGTCCTGCCGTGACAGGTGACGGCGCTTGCCCCTGCCTGCTCCATGAGCTTTGCAAACTTCACTGCATTTATGCTGTTTTCGTCCCAGCCTGCACGAAATTTCACTGTAACAGGGCAGTTTGCGTTTTTTACCACCTCTCTGCATATCTCTGCCGCAGTGTCAGGAAGCTTCATAAGTGCAGAGCCACTGCCGTTGCCTACTATCTTAGGCACAGGACAGCCCATGTTTATATCAATGATATCAGGGGAATATTCGTTGAGCTTATAAGCCGCTTTTCCCATATAATAAGGGTCTTCCCCAAAAAGCTGCAAAGCATAGGGGCGTTCCTCTTTCTCAATCTCGCAAAGACGTGCAGTCTTTTTGTCACCAAAGCACAGACCCTTCGAGGATATCATCTCGCTTACAAGATATGACGCACCATACTCTTTGCACATAAGGCGATATGATTTATCTGCCACCGACGCCATGGGTGCTAATGCGGCGGTCTTTTCTATTTCAACGTTTCCGATAAAAAAACTGTTCATCAAGTCAAATTCTCCTAATATGTTCCAATGCATGAATAGTCATAGCGATACTATTTTATTATAGCACAATGCGTGATTTTTTGCAACGATAAAAAGCCATATAACTACACAAAGTAATAAATCGCTGAAACGCCTTGACATTTGCGGAATTTTGCTATAAAATATAATGGTAGTATTATATTTTGTATAAGGAGAATGTTTCATGAATAATTCTGAAAAAACCATGGATAAGATCGTGGCTCTCTGTAAAAACAGAGGCTTTGTATACCCTGGAAGCGAGATCTACGGCGGTCTTGCAAACACTTGGGACTACGGTCCGCTTGGCGTTGAGCTGAAAACTAACATCAAGAACGCTTGGAGAAAGAAGTTCATTCAGGAGAACAAGTACAACGTTGGTCTTGACTCCGCTATCCTTATGAATCCGCAGACTTGGGTGGCTTCAGGTCACATCGGCGGTTTCTCTGACCCTCTTATGGACTGCAAGGACTGTAAGACACGTCACAGAGCGGACAACCTTATCGAAGATTTCGACGGCACTAACGTTGCAGGCTGGACAAACGAGCAGATGATGGACTACATCAAGGAAAAGCAGATCCCATGCCCAGATTGCGGCAGCCACAACTTCACTGATATCCGTCAGTTCAACCTTATGTTCAAGACATTTCAGGGTGTAACTGAGGACTCAAAGTCTGAGCTTTATCTGCGTCCTGAAACTGCACAGGGCATCTTTGTAAACTTTGCAAATATCCAGAGAACAACAAGAAAGAAAGTACCTTTCGGTGTTGCACAGGTAGGTAAGTCATTCAGAAACGAGATCACTCCGGGTAACTTTATTTTCCGTGTTCGTGAGTTTGAGCAGATGGAGCTTGAGTTCTTCTGCAAGCCTGGCACAGACCTTGAGTGGTTCAACTACTGGAGAGGCTTCTGCAAGGATTGGCTCCTTAGCCTTAACATCAAGGAAGAAAACCTTCGTCTGAGAGATCATTCACCTGAGGAGCTTTGCTTCTATTCAAAGGCTACAACTGACTTTGAGTATCTCTTCCCATTTGGCTGGGGCGAGCTTTGGGGCGTTGCCGACAGAACTGATTATGACCTTAATCAGCACATCAAGACAAGCGGCAAGAGCCTTGATTACTTTGACCCTGAAACAAACGAGAGATATGTTCCATACGTTATCGAGCCTTCCCTTGGCGTTGAGAGATTGTTCCTGACAGTTGTTTGCGAAGCATATGACGAGGAAAACATCGGCACAGAGGAGAAGCCTGACGTTAGAACTGTTATGCGTTTCCACCCTGCACTTGCTCCTTTCAAGGCTTGCATTCTTCCGCTTTCCAAGAAGCTCAGCGAGCAGGCAGGCGAGCTTTATGCAGAGCTTTCAAAGCACTTCCTTGTTGACTATGACGAGGCAGGCTCTATCGGTAAGAGATATCGCCGTCAGGACGAGATCGGTACACCATTCTGCATCACATATGACTTTGATTCTGTTGAGGACGGCTGTGTAACAGTAAGAGACAGAGATACAATGGAGCAGGAGCGTATCAAGATCGACGAGCTGATAGCTTATATCGAAAAGAAGATAGCTTTCTAGTAAAATAAAGATCTTTGCGGGCGAACGGTTTGTTCGCCCGTTTTTACAATAAAAAGCTTTACAAAATTGGCGAGTTGTGATATAATATGTTTGTATATTTTTACGAAAGGACGTCCTTGCCATAAAAAATATATTTGACTCACATTGTCACTATGACGATCACGCTTTCGATGAGGACAGATACGAGGTCCTTGACAGGCTTCTTTGCGACCCTGACTCTCCTGTAGACAAGGTCTGCCATGCCGCAACGGACGAAAGGTCGTCTTTGTTCGGAATCGAAACTGCGAAAAAATATGAGAATTTCTATACCTCTGTGGGCTTTCACCCTGAGTGTATGGATACTCTTCCTGAAAATTATATGCAGGTGCTTGACGAGCTTTATTTGAAAGCCTGCTCTACTCACAAGCTTGTTGCGGTTGGTGAGATAGGGCTTGACTATCATTATGAGGGATATGACAAAGAAAGACAGATAAAGCTTTTTGACAAGCAGGTGGAATATGCTGTGAAGAAAAGTCTGCCTGTTATAGTTCACTGCCGTGAAGCCACTCAGGACTGCCTTGACGTGCTGAACAAATATGCGCCGTCAGGTGTAGTTCACTGCTTTTCAGGCTCGGCGGAGACCGCAGAGATAGTGCTTGGGCTTGGTATGTACATCGGGTTTACAGGTGCGCTTGCTTTTAAAAATGCTAAAAAAGCCAAACGTGCTCTTGAAGTTGTCCCAATGGACAGGCTTCTTCTTGAAACGGACTGCCCTTACATGGCGCCCCCTCCTTACAGAGGACAGAGGTGCGAAAGCCCTATGATAGAAGAAGTGGCAAAGGTCGTGGCTGAGATAAAAAAACTCGATCCGCAGGAAGTGCTTGACATTACAAATAGAAACGCTTGCCACCTGTTCGGGATCGAATACGAGAAAGGATAAGAGAACAAAATGACAGAAACTATGTATGTAGTGATACCATGCTACAACGAAGAACAAATGTTGCCTATCACAGCGAAAGCGCTTATAAAAAAGCTCGATGAGCTGAAGGCAGAAGGTCGTATCGCACAGAACAGCAAGGTCATGTTCGTCGACGACGGCTCAAAGGACAAAACGTGGGAGATAATACAGAAACTCCACGAAGCAAGCCCTGTTTTCACAGGTCTTAAACTCTCAAGAAACAAAGGTCATCAGAACGCACTGCTGGCTGGTCTTATGACGGCAAGAAACTATGCTGATATCATTGTTTCCATGGACGCTGACTTGCAGGACGATATAAACGCTATTGACGGCTTCCTTGATAAGAGGGCAGAGGGCTGTGATATTGTTTACGGCGTTCGCTCATCGAGAGAAAAGGATACCGCTTTCAAGCGTGGAACTGCTCAGGCATATTACAAGCTTTTGGAGCATATGGGCGTTGAGATAACATATAATCACGCTGATTACAGACTTATGAGCAAAAGGGCTATAGACGCTCTGGCTGAGTTTAAGGAAGTAAATCTGTTTCTGAGAGGTCTTGTGCCTATGGTCGGCTTCAAGAGCGACATCGTTAAGTATGTAAGAAACGAGCGTGTGGCGGGCGAATCTAAATATCCGCTGAAAAAAATGCTTTCCTTTGCAGTTGAGGGAATAACCTCACTTTCTGTAAAGCCTATAAGATTTATCACCACTATCGGTATAATAGTATTTTTAGTATCACTTATAATGCTTATATATTTCCTTATAACATGGGCAGTGGGGCACACTGTTCAGGGCTGGGCTTCAACTATCACGTCTATATGGGCGATAGGCGGACTTCAGCTTTTGGCTATAGGCATTATCGGAGAATATATAGGCAAAATCTATTTGGAAACAAAGGCTAGACCTAAATTTATAATCGAAACAAATCTTGAAGAAACAGACAAGGAGTAATTAAAAATGGCAGAACTCAAGGCTAACAATCAGAAACCAAATTTCGACAACAACCCTAAGCTTATAGAAGCTATCGCAGAAATGAGAAAGAATTTCTGTGCCGAAACTCAAAACAAGGTAATAAACACAGCACTTGCCTGCACATTTCTCGTGCCTGCAATGGTAGAAAAGACAACAGAGCTTGTTGCCGACGCTGAAAACCATGTTAATTTTGAGGACAAGAGCAAGGCTAAGTTCATTCTTCTCAACAACAACAAAACAAACGGCACATTTTTCCCTGTTTTCACTTCCCCTGAGGAGGCTAAAAAACTTCAGTATGACAAGCCATTCCAGAGCTTTGCAATGAGATTTCAGGATATAGCTGCTCTCACTGAGCAGACGCCAAAGGTACAGGGCTTTGTTGTAAACCCATTTGGCGAGAACCTTCCTTTCACTCAGGAAATGCTGGAGTCTATCAAGCAGACCCTTATAAAGGTAGCAAAGGAGCGCAAGGCGGCTAAAGAAGCTGCTGAAAATGGCGAAGCTCCTGACATTGCTGTTACAAACAACAAAACAGCAGAGTAAGATACTTAAGCATATCGGAGGACGGACTGTGTTCGTCCTCTTTTTTTACCTGTCTATAAAAATCTAATTACAGAAGTCCGTGTCTTATTTTTACGAAAACTATGCTTAATATGGTTGACAAAAATTATGCCGTGTGTTATAATTGTAGTAATATGGTGGGAAATAAAGCGTGTTATTTGTGCAGTGTTCACTATCACGCACCACGCAAAAGACTAAAAGGTTCTGCTTTTAGAAATTTTTTTCGTGATCTGAGGGAGTATATATGGCTAACGAAACTGAGCTTGAAAAAATTGACCGTGCTGCCGAATACTTTGAAAGATATTTTGAGTTTGAGGACGCTGTAACGGTCAGCATGGAAAATAAGGAATATCTCAAAACTTATATCCATGACAACGATTATGTTGTTAAAAACTTCAATATAAAAAATAAAATAATTAAATCTTTAGGCATAAGCATCGGCATTGGATTGGCAGCTTTCCTGCTGCTGTGGCTGCTCCTTGGCACAAAGCTTATTATAGTGGGCATTATTGCAGGTGCACTTATTTTTATCGGTGCAGGCGTTTTCGGTATCGCACTGAACAAATACAGACTTACAGCTGCTGAACAGAAGCAGGTTGAAGTGAACGAGGGCATAAACGAACAGATAATAATGCTTGATGACAGAATAAAGCAGGTAGAACGTCAGAGAGATGATTACTACAAGGCTCTTGAAAAGAGAGTGCCTTTCATGTCACTTGACTATATGAAGAACGTTCAGCAGATAAAACAGTTTCTTGTGGACGGCAAGGCTGACACCTGCGAGGAAGCTGTGGATATGTTCGAGGAGTCGATGCTTTTACAGCAAATGACGGATATCATGACAAAGAGCGAAACTATCGAGCCTGTCAAGGACGATAAGGAACGTTTCGGCGACCCTTTGAAGATAATAAAGGAAAACAAGAAGAAACGCAAAAAAGAGAAGAAAGCAAAAAAAGACAAAAAGTAACTTTCGACCGCAGCAGCATTTTACGCCGCTGCGGTCTTTCTGTGAAGATCCACGATTTGCTATAGATAGGATAATGTATGAACGAGAAAAAAGATATTCTGACAAAAACATGGGTAGTGGCTGTCCTTGCGTCCATATGCTGTATGCTGTGGGGAAGTGCATTTTCCTGCGTGAAAATAGGCTACAGCCTTATGAACATAACCACCAATGACAGCGGCTCTCAGCTTGTGTTTGGGGGCATAAGATTTTTTGTGGCAGGGCTAATGGCTCTTGCCATGGGAAGCGGAGCGGAGAGAAAAATTCTCCTGCCAACAAAGACGTCCATACCAAAGATCATGATAATAAGCCTTTTCCAGACAATTTTGCAGTATTTTTTCTACTACATAGGTCTTGCCCACACAACGGGGGTAAAGGCAGCGATAATAGTTGGGGCGAACGTTTTTATTGCGATACTTGTGTCATCGCTTTTATACAAGCTTGAAAAGCTCACCGCTGTGAAAATAGCAGGCTGTATACTTGGTTTTTCGGGTATCATTGTTATAAATCTCGGGGGACTTTCGGGGGTAAGCTTCAATTTTCTCGGGGACGGATTTATTTTTCTTTGCACCTGCGCATACGCTTTTTCATCAGTGTATATGAAGCGCTATTCCGAAACAGAAGACCCTGTTATGCTTAGCGGTTGGCAGTTCGTTTTCGGCGGAGCAGTTCTCACCGTCATAGGCTTTTTAATGGGCGGCAGGCTTGGTCACATGAGTGCAAAGGCTTTTTTGATGCTTTTGTATCTTGCCTTTGTATCAGCGGCGGCATATTCTCTGTGGGCAGTGCTTTTGAAGCACAACCCTGTTTCAAAGGTGGCGATTTTCGGCTTTATGAACCCTGTGTGCGGAGTGCTGCTTTCAACTATCCTGCTTGATGAAAAAGGCATTTTTGGCGTTCAGGGGATAGCAGCACTTATCCTTGTCTGCTCGGGTATCTTCATTGTTCAGAGAAAAGGGAATAAATAATATTGTAACTATGCTCATATGCTTTTGCGTATGAGCTTTTTTAATTAAAGGCTGTTAAAAACATTGATTTTTATATGTAGCTGTGTTATAATGAACTGTGTATGGTTTTTTACCAATATATTATCAGTAAAGAAAAAGAGGACAAGACAATGTTTAAGAAAAACGGACTTCTAAAAAGCCCTGACAGCAAGCCAAAAGAAAAGTATCTGCTGCTGTTTGTGGTGGCTTTTATCGGCATGATGATCTCGTTCATTCCGTCTATGATAGTGAACAAGGGCATCTTTCTCTACTATGGCGACTTCAACTCACAGCAGATGATGTTCTATCAGCACTGTCATGACGCTGTTCGCAGCGGAAACATGGGCTGGGATTGGGGAACGGATTTAGGCTCGAGCTTTGTTGGCTCATATGCTTTCTATCTCCTTGGCTCGCCATTTTTCTGGCTCACTACACTTTTCCCGTCAGGTGCAGTGCCTTATCTGATACCATGGCTCCTTGCGCTGAAAACGGCTATCGCCGCAATAACAGCCTACGCTTATATCAGATTTTTTGTTGACAACACAAGCGCCTGCTTTATAGGCGGTCTGCTTTACGCTTTCTCAGGCTTCCAGACCTACAACGTTTTCTTCAACCACTTCCACGACGCAACTGCGTTCTTCCCTCTCATGCTTTTAGGATTTGAACTGTTGGTTCAAAAGAACAAGAAGGGTCCGTTTGCGGTAGCGGTAGCTATTTGTGCGACCATAAGCTATTTCTTCTTTGCCTGCGAGGTCGTATTCGTTATTATCTACTTCTTCCTGAGATGCCTTGACAAGGACTTTGAAATTGACATGAAGAAGTTCGGTCTGCTTATCCTTGAGGCTGTTATCGGTGTGATGATATCCGCTGTTATCTTCCTGCCGTCAGCGCTGAGCGTAATGGGCAACTACCGTGTAAACGAAAGACTTTATGGACTTGACCTTGTTATATACGGTGAAAATGTAAGAATACCAAGAATTATCCAATCGTTCTTTATGCTTTCCGATATGCCTGCAAGAATAAATATCCTTAACTCAGACAAGGCAAGATGGGCTTCAATGGCAGGCTATCTGCCTATGTTCTCAATGGCTGGCGTTATAGCGTTTATGAGAACGAGAAAGAAAGGCAAAGACAGTTGGCTTACAAAGGCTATTATTGTGTTCGGCATAATGGCTTGCGTGCCTATATTGAACTCCTCTTTCGTCCTTTTCAATGCGTCATATTATGCAAGATGGTATTATATGCCTATACTGCTTATGTGCCTTATGACAGCAAAGGTCATCGCAGAAAACAAGGACGATCTGAAAAAGGGATTTGTGCCTGTTTGTGTAGTATGTGCGATATTTATTGGCATCGGTCTGCTTCCGACAAACGAAAACGGCGTTGTATCCTATGGCAAAGTCCCTGAATATATTGAACTTTACTACATTCAGGCTATCGTTACCATAGTAATGATAATAATGCTTGGCACGCTTATATATGTGGTCGCAGAGAAGACGCTCGACTACATGAAGATCGCTTCTGCAATGACGGCGGTTGCGGTGGTCATCTGCATGACTTCTTCTATCGTATACGGCGTAAGCCAGGGTACTGACAACACCGACTACATCAACAGAGCAATAAACGGTGGCGACAACATCAACATGGATAAGCTGGAGTCTGGATCAGAGAACTACAATACTGACAACAATTTCTACAGAATAGATACCTCAGAAAATGTTGACAACTGGTGTATGTTCTGGAAGCTTTCATCAATGAGATGCTTCCACAGCGTTGTTTCAACATCTATCATGGATTTCTACAGCTCTATCGGACAAACGAGAGATGTTGCATCAAGAATGGAAACTAAGGTCTATCCACTAAGAAGCCTGTTTTCCGTAAAATACTATTTCAATGAACTTACTGAAAGTGAGAGAAAAGGTATCACAGAGGTATCGAAGCCAGAAACTCTTGCAAATCTCTACGGCTTTGAATATGTTGATACTCAGAATGGTTTCAACATTTACGAAAACAAATATTATGTACCAATGGGCTTCACATATGATTACTACTGCCTTGACAGCGACATTCAGAAGGCTTCAGAGGTAGACAAGACATCAATGCTCATGAAAGCCCTTGTGCTTACCCCTGAGCAGGCTGCAAAATACAATAATATCCTCAGCTACTACAGCTTTAAGGGTACCGACTACTCAACAGATCAGTATTATCAGAACTGCCTTGACAGACGTGCAAACAGTTGTTCATCATTCAGTTATGATTCTTATGGTTTCAACGCCAAGATCGACCTTGACAAGGATAACCTTGTGTTCTTCTCAGTTCCATATGATGACGGCTGGAGCGCAAAGGTGAATGGTCAGGACGTGGAGATAGAAAAGGTGGATTACGGCTTTATGGCTGTTCTTTGTCCTGCGGGTTCAAACGACATCCAGTTCACCTACGAAACAAAGGGTCTTTTCTGGGGCAAGGTAATAACAGCCGTTGGCTTCGGCTCGCTTATCGTTTACCTTGGCGCAGTGAGATTTACAGGCAGAAAGAAAAAAGAAGAAGCTCAGCCTGTTGAAAAGAACGCATAAACCTGAAAGGGAGGATATAAAATGTATCAGAACGAAAAAACTATCAGTGAAAAAGAGATATACAAGGGCAGGGTCGTTCACCTGACTTGTGATGAAGTGGAGCTTGAAAACGGCTACAAGACGCTTAGAGAGGTCATTCATCACCCCGGCGGAGTTTGCATCGTTGCTCTTGACGAGGACGAGAATGTTTATTTTGTGAAGCAGTTCCGCTATCCTTTTAAGACCGCACTTATGGAGATACCTGCAGGAAAGCTTGAATACGGTGAAGATCATTTGGAGTGCGGAAGGCGTGAGCTTAAAGAGGAGATAGGTGCAACGGCAGAAAAAATGACTTATCTTGGCTGTATTTATCCTACAGTGGCTTATGATACCGAGATAATCCATATGTATATGGCAGAGGGACTTGATTTCGGTGAGCAGCACCTTGACGAGGGCGAGTTCCTTGACGTAACAAAAATGCCTCTTGAAGAAGCTTACAAAATGGTCATGGAAAACAAGCTCCCTGACGCAAAGACAACTGTGGCTATACTGAAAACTTATCTTATCAAAAAGGGTATGTAGTCATAGAAAATGCTACATTAAACGGTCGAACGCTGTTCGCCACTGCATATATAAAGGGTACTGTCAGTGTGGCAGTACCCTTTTTTTTGTGGTGAAAAAAAGAGCGCCCACGCACCGAAGTGCATGAGCGTCTTTTTTATAGTAACTTAGATTACTTTTCCTCAGTATTGTAAAGCTTAGCGTATCTGAGCAGATAATCATATCTGTCCTTAGCGTTCTGAACAGCCTTACCAAAGAGCTTCTCAGCTCTCTCAGGATTCTGTCTAGCAAGTGCGTTGTAACGTACCTCGCCCATGATGAAGTCCTTATAGTCAGCTGTTGGAGCCTTAGAATCAAGGATAAATGGATTCTTGCCCTCTGCCTTAAGACGTGGGTCGAATCTGTACAGATGCCAGTAACCAGCCTGAACAGCCTTCTTCTCCTCTGTCTGAGCAATTGACATACCACCCTTGATACCATGGTTGATACATGGAGCATAACCGATGATGATTGAAGGGCCGTGATAAGACTCTGCCTCGTGGATAGCCTTGATGCACTGATTGTAATCAGCACCCATTGCAACGTGAGCTACATATACATAGCCGTAAGACATTGCGATACCTGCGAGATCCTTCTTCTTAACTTCCTTACCAGCTGCTGCGAACTGAGCGATAGCACCTGTTGGAGTTGACTTAGATGACTGTCCGCCTGTATTTGAGTAAACCTCAGTATCGAATACGAAGATGTTTACGTCCTCGCCCTGAGCGATAACGTGGTCAACGCCTGAGAATCCGATATCGTAAGCCCAGCCGTCACCGCCGAAGATCCACATTGACTTCTTTCTCAGATAGTCAGCGTCCTTAAGGATCTCCTCAGTAGCCTTGTTCTTTGTCTTCTTGAGAGCTGCGATAAGATTATCTGTAGCTGCTGAGTTCTTCTCGCCGTCGTCTACTGTTTCAAGATACTCTTCGCAAGCCTTCTTGAGAGCTGCAGCCTTAGTTGTCTTAGACAGCTCAAGAACCTTAGCGATAGTTCTGTTTCTGATAGTTGACTGCGCAAGGAACATACCGTAACCATACTCAGCGTTATCCTCAAACAGTGAGTTAGCCCAAGCTGGACCCTTGCCGTCCTTGTTTACTGTGTATGGAGTTGAAGGAGCTGAACCACCCCAGATCGATGAACAGCCTGTTGCGTTAGCAATGTACATTCTGTCACCAAAGAGCTGTGTGATGAGCTTAGCATAAGGTGTTTCACCGCAGCCTGCGCAAGCGCCTGAGAATTCAAGCAGTGGCTGCTTGAACTGTGAGCCCTTAACTGTTGTTGCCTTGAACTTCTCGAATACTTCTGGCTTTTCAGCAAGTGTAAGACCATAGTTGAATACTTCCTGCTCAGCGAGCTGAGTTTCAAGTGGCATCATGCTGAGAGCCTTGTTGCCCTTCTTACCAGGACAAACATTTACGCAAGAACCGCAGCCTGTGCAGTCCAGAGCAGACATTGTCATTACGAAGTTGTAACCAGGCATACCTGTCATAGCTACTGCCTTCTCCTGAGCAAGCTTAGGAGCCTTCTTCAGCTCAGCGTCTGTCATTACAACAGGTCTGATAACTGCGTGTGGACATACATATGAACAGAAGTTACACTGGATACAGTTGTCACCATTCCATGCAGGAACGTCAACAGCGATACCTCTCTTCTCAAATGCAGCAGAACCCTGTGGGAATGTGCCGTCTGCCATACCTGTGAATGTTGAAACAGGGAGCTTGTCGCCTTCCTGAGCGTTGCAAGGGATCTGAATGTTGTTTACGAAGTCCTGAAGTGTCTTATCTGCGCACTTAGCGGCAGGCATACCCATTGGAGTATCCTTGCACTTCTTCCAAGATGCAGGAACCTTAACTTCGTGAACCTGCTGACATCCAGCGTCGATAGCGTCATGGTTCATCTTAACGATAGCGTCGCCCTTCTTAGAATAAGAAGCTGTAGCAGCGTCCTTCATGTACTTGATAGCGTCGTCGATAGGAATGATGTTAGCAAGCTTGAAGAATGCAGACTGAAGAACAGTGTTTATTCTGTTACCCAGACCGATCTCCTTACCGATCTTAACGCCGTTGATCGTATAGAACTTGATGTTGTTCTCAGCGATATATCTCTTTACCTGACCTGGGAGGTGCTTATCCAGCTCTTCATGCTCCCACTGGCAGTTCAGAAGGAATGTTCCGCCTGGCTTGATATCCTGTACCATGTTGTACTTAGTGATATAAGACTCGTTATGGCAAGCAACAAAGTCAGCCTGATTGATAAGGTATGTTGACTTGATAGGTGTCTTACCGAATCTCAGGTGAGAAACTGTTACACCGCCTGACTTCTTAGAGTCATATGCAAAGTATGCCTGAGCATACAGATCTGTGTGGTCACCAATGATCTTGATAGAGTTCTTGTTTGCACCAACAGTACCGTCAGCACCAAGACCCCAGAACTTACAAGCAGTTGTGCCTGCCGGAGCAGAGTCAAGCTTGCCCTCAGTTTCGAGAGAGAGGTTTGTAACGTCATCTTCGATACCGATAGTAAATCTTGGCTTATATGTATCCTTCCAGCTTGCATTCCAGTAAACAGCCTTGATCTGTGCAGGAGTTGTATCCTTGGAACCAAGACCATATCTGCCTGAAGCGATAGCTACATCATGGAACTGTGTACCCTTAAGAGCAGCAACAACGTCAAGATAAAGAGGCTCGCCCTCAGAACCTGGCTCCTTAGTTCTGTCAAGAACTGAGATCTGCTCACAAGTTGAAGGGATAGCTTCAACGAGCTTGTCAGCACGGAAAGGTCTGTAAAGTCTAACCTTAACAAGACCGAGCTTTGTGCCTTCCTTCTCGTTGAGGTAATCAATTGTTTCTTCGATAGTGTCACAAACAGAACCCATAGCTACGATAACGTGTGTAGCGTCTGGTGCGCCGTAGTAGTTGAACAGCTTGTAGTTTGTGCCGATCTTTTCGTTTACCTTATTCATGTAATCCTCTACGATGCCAGGGATAGCGTCATAGTATGGGTTACAAGCTTCTCTTGCCTGGAAGAAGATATCAGGGTTCTGAGCTGTACCTCTAAGTACAGGGTGCTCAGGGTTAAGAGCTCTCTTTCTGAACTCCTCCACCTTCTCGAAGTCAACCATATCTCTTACGTCTTCCATATCCCATGTCTCGATCTTCTGGATCTCGTGAGATGTTCTGAATCCGTCAAAGAAGTGGATGAATGGTACTCTGCCCTCGATAGTTGAGAGGTGAGCAACTGTACCCAGGTCCATTACCTCCTGTACATTTGAAGAACAAAGCATAGCAAAACCTGTCTGACGGCAAGCATAGATGTCAGAATGGTCGCCGAAAATATTAAGTGCGTGTGAAGCTACACATCTTGCAGATACATGGATAACGCAAGGGAGAAGCTCACCTGCGATCTTATACAGGTTAGGGATCATAAGAAGAAGTCCCTGTGATGCTGTATATGTTGTTGTGAGCGCACCGGCTGCAAGTGAGCCGTGTACTGTACCTGAAGCACCTGCCTCAGACTGCATTTCTGCAAGCTTTACAGGAGTGCCAAACAGGTTTTCCTTACCCTTGGCAGCCCACTGGTCTGTTACTTCTGCCATAACAGATGATGGTGTGATTGGATAGATAGCAGCAACTTCTGTAAATGGGTATGACGCCCAAGCAGCAGCGTTGTTTCCGTCCATGGTTTTCATTTTTCTTGCCATTTTAGAATCATTCCTTTCTCGATATTTCAAGCAAAAGCTCAAAACTCAAATTTCCTTTTTGGCGTACTTTTTCAAGCACGTCTGTTTAAGGACAGCAGATATTTTCTTCAAAAGTAAGCTGTAACAAACTTTCTCAGGATACATCTGTTTTTGCTCTTATAGTATACCACTTATTTTTCAATTTGTAAAGACCTTTTACCACATTTTTTCTTGATTTATACGCTGTAAACCCCCTATTTTCGGTTAGTTATGACTTCCTCATATTTCAGACGTGCTGTATTACGGAGATAAAAAAATGCCTGCCGAAACAGACATTTTTCATATATTTAAATTATAAAACTAGCAGTTCATAAGAAGTTCAGCGAGGGCATTGAGTATCTTATCCACATCAACATCAGAGCTGAATTTTACATCAAGCTTTGAGCCGCCTTTTTTATCCTCGCTTAAACTTACACGAAGCTTATCGGTAGCTTGATTTACTCTTATCTCAAACTCAGTGTACATAGGATTTGTGATAGTACGCTTTATTTTCTTCTCAGCTTTTTTATTTGTTTCCAAAGCGGCGATAGCTTTTTCAAGCTCTCTTACCGTCCAGCCATTTTCTATACACTCTGTGGCAAGCTTCTCCTGAGTATCCTTATCCGCAACGCCTGCAAGCACCTTTGCGTGACCCTCGGTGAGCTTTTTGTCACGAAGCATTTCCTGCACATTTTCGCTAAGGGAAAGAAGTCTGATAGAGTTTGCCACAGCGGAACGTGAACGTCCAACAGCTTCTGCCACCTGTTGCTGAGTAAGGCCATAGGTTTCCATAAGAGTCTGATAAGCTGCCGCCTCCTCAAGAGGTGTAAGATCTTTACGCTGGATATTTTCAATAAGGGATATCTCAGCGGCTTCAAGATCTGTAAGCTCCTTTATATAAACAGGTATCTCATCAAGTCCCGCCAGACGTGCCGCACGCCACCTGCGCTCGCCTGCAACTATCTTATATCCTCCATTGTCAAGAGGTCTTACAAGTATAGGCTGCAAAACACCATGCTGTCTGATATTTTCCGCAAGCTCATTAAGAGCGTCCTCATCGAACTCAGAACGTGGCTGATTTTTGTCAGGCTCAATAAGAGATATCCTTACTGTGGAAATGCCATTTTCGCCATCATCATTTTTTACCGATCCACTATCAGATCGTGCGATCTCATCTATAGAATTATCAAAGAACAGGCTATCCAAGCCTCTGTCCATTTTGCTTTTTTTAGCCATTGTATTTTCCTTTCACATTATAAGATACAATGTTCCATGTGGAACATTTTTTTCTTTATTTTTCTTTATTCTTTGCCGCTTTTTTCTTTTCTCTTTTAGCTATTTCTTTTGCAAGATTTTCATATGCCTTTGAGCCTTTTGCCTTCTTATCATAATAAATAGCCGGCTCACCAAAGCTTGGGGCTTCCGACAAAGCAACGTTTCTCGGTATGGTAGTTTCAAAGACTTCCTTTGCAAAATGCTTTTTGACCTCGCTTATTATCTGACCTGTTATCTTGTATCTTTCAACGCACATTGTAAACAAAATGCCCTCGATATCAAGGTCAGGATTGAAAGAAACTTTTACTCTGTTGATAGTATTGTGAAGCTCAACAAGACCCTCCAAAGAAAGAAACTCGCATTGGAGAGGGATAAGTACAGAATCAGCCGCCGCAAGTGCATTTATTGTGAGCATATCGAGAGTTGGGGGACAATCTATAAATATGTAGTCATAAAATTCTTTTGCAGGCATAAGAGCATTGCGAAGCTTCATTGCTCTGTCCTTTTCGTTCACAAGTGACACAGAAGCACCTGAAAGGTCCTGAGTTGTCGGCACAACTGAAACTCCACGGCAGGAAGTTGGCACGACAGCTTCAAATATCGAACATTCTTCAAATATTACATCAAACACTGTATTTCTGATACTTTTTTTCTTTATACCAAAGCTTGTGGTAGTATTACCCTGTGGGTCAAAGTCAACGATCAGGACTTTTTTGCCCTTTAATCCAAAAACCGCTGCAAGATTTACAACAGTAGTAGATTTTCCAACGCCGCCTTTCTGATTTGAAACGGCAATTATTTTCCCCATATTCTTGACCTCTTTTCTTAGTAGAATTATATCATATTTATTATACTACAATTTTTCACTTTTGAAAAGACCCTTTTACAAATTTTCTTGAAAATGTTCCACATGGAACAAATCAGATTTTTACTTTATCCGACAAAGCCCATGACAATTTAGAAAACAATACAAAGAATAAAGTACCAATATCAAAATCAAGGTCATAAAGAGCAGAAAAGTTTTCTGAATAAAATATAGAATTGAGGATCGTGAAGTGTTATGATTATTTTAAAACGAAACGGAGGTATAAAATATGAGTATTTTCCCAAAAACATTAGCAAAAGCTTTCACCGAAGAAACTGACGAATCACAAAGGGCTTCACCCTATCAGACGTTAGGCAAAATAATCGACATTTCCATAGGAGAGATAAGGCCGAACCCTGTTCAGCCAAGGCGATATTTCTCACCTGCCGAACTAACAAGCCTTGCAAAAAGCATTTCTCAGGACGGGATCATACAACCTCTCACAGTGAGGCGTGTAAAAGGCACTTTTGAGCTTGTGTCAGGTGAACGGCGTTTGCGTGCGGCAAAGCTTGCAGGACTAAGGTCAGTGCCGTGTATACTTATTAATGCCACAGAGGAACGTTCGCAGGTCATTGCACTTATAGAGAATATCCAACGTTGTGACCTGAATTTTTTTGAAGAAGCGGAAGCGATCTCTCAGCTCATCACAAAATATGGCATGACTCAGGAATCTGCGGCTATTCGTCTGGGACTTGCTCAATCCACAGTTGCTAACAAGCTTCGTATTCTGAAACTTAACGCTGAGGAACGCAAAATAATTCTCGATAACAATATGTCAGAACGTCACGCAAGGGCTTTGCTAAAAATCACAGATAATGACCGCAGGCTTGCTGTGTTGAACAAAGCGGCTGAAAGTGGTTGGACAGTTGACACATTGGAAAAATATATTGCTAAGCTTCTGAAAGATGATGAAAAGCGTGCAAGCTATCACAAAAGAGCGGCTATGTTAAAAGATGTTAGATTGTTTTTCAACAGTGTCAATAAGGCGATAGATGTTATGAGAATGGCAGGAGTGAACGCTGACGCAAAACGCATCGACCACGAGGATTATATCGAATATATTATAAAGATACCATCGGAAAAGCAGGCAGAATAAAATGTTCCACATGGAACAAAAAAATTGGACAGGCTCAAAAGTCTGTCCAAAATTTTTTATATATCGCTGTAAAAAAGCTGTTCCCAATAGGTGTATTTCCCGTTGTCTGACTTTGTAGCTTTTGCACACGCCATGTATCGCACATCAGGGTTGAGGATATTTTCTCTATGAGGCGGTGAATCCATCCATGCGTCAAAGGCTTCTTTTACTGTGGTCATGCTGTTCATACCATATGCGATATTTTCAGCCGCCGCACGCCATTCAGGAAGGTCAGTTTCTTCTATAGCTGTGATGTATGAATTGCCGTCAGGTCTGTCATGAGAATAATTTCCTAGAAGTTCGTTTGCTCGCACATCTGCCGCAGAGTCAAGAAGCTCAAGTCCCTCAAGCTCTCTTAAACCATACTGTTTTCTGACCTCATTTACATAGCCAAGCATTTCAGATGTTTCAGCAGAAAGATTTCTATTTGACATATTCGTGCTTGAATCAGGTTCAGTAGGCTCGGCAGGCTGTGGAGCAGAGGGCTGTTCTTCCTGCACAGGCTCGGTAACAGTTTCAGTTTGCGTTTCTGTTTTCTTTTCAGTTTTCTTTGAAGTCGTTGTGGTAGTAGCAGCCGCTGTCGTTGTTGTAGTAACAGTTGTAGTCACAGCTTTTATATCTGCACTGTGAGGTGGCCGCATGGTCTTTCCGTTTATGATAACCTTATCCCCTGACACGCTTATGTAGTTATTGCCTACCACTATGGATTCCATAAGCTCATTATCTGTGTTTGTTATCTCCATGCCCTTATCCATGGCTTCAAGCACATACTTTGAGCCGTTCACATCTTTTACAGTAACTTTCTTTACTATCTTGCCGTCTTTTACAATTTCAAACTTGTTCTCTGCGATACACCTTATAGTCACCTTGTCAGTTACGTTAAAGCTGCTGAAACTTTCATCAACATATGTCACCTTTGTGTTTGCATAGTAAACCTCGTTGGCTGATATTATTATCCTTGTGCCTTTATAACTGAACGAGTTGACCTTTTTTCCGTTCTTAGTGACAGTGACAGTATTTCCGTCACAGGTCAGTACAAGCTTATCACCGTTATCATCTGTTATCTCAAAAGAGTTCACTATCTCATTTGAACTGTTTATAAGAGTATATCCACCCTGCACATTTGCAAAAAGGGTATAGCCGCCATCAAAAACTATCTTTGTACAAGTCGCTGCTGTTTGTATAGTAGTCACTGAACCCGTGATAGTTTCGGCAGACTTTTTATTTGTGGTCACAGTTGTGGTGACTCCTGTGCTGACGCTTGAAAGCTTTTTGGGCTTTTCTTCCCCTGTGCTTCCGCAAGAGGAAAGACAACAGCCTGCCGCACAGACAACACATAATATTTTAACTAACCTATTGCTTTCCATGATATCTTAGCTCTCCTGTTTTTTCAAATGTTCCACATGGAACAATACAAAAAAGGCAGCCCTAGGACTGCCTTTGTGAGTTTATTTTGTGTTTGAAAGTGTCCATCTGAAAGGTGCTATTCTCTTTGCCCTTGTGTTGTCTATGTTCCAGTTGTTGAATGTGATAGATGGGTCAAAATAGCGATAATCAGTTTTCATCTTACCTTTGTTGATGCTTAGTCCCATTCCAGGTGATTTCTGGATAACTGCACCTATGCGGTGATGTTCCTTTTCATAATCAATTATCTCTTTTGCCGTTATCAGCCTTGAATCAGCAAGATTGTAGATTCCCTCATATCTTCCTGACGGTACATTGATGATACCATTTATAAAGTCGATAAGATTGAATACACAGCAGAATGAAAAACCGTATTCTCCATCATTGAATATGTATGCAACATTTTCCTTTGCGTCAAATACTCTGTCTCTCAAATTTTGTGTATACTCAGCGTCATAAATAGGAGCTACTCTGGCAATAACAGGTATAGTTTCAGACTTTTTAAATTCCTTCTGCATTATCTTCTCAGATGTCATCTTAAGATCTGCATAGTTTGAATTTCCCTTTTCAGGAGCAGTTTCCCTTATTGGTTCTCTGCCTTTCTGTACACCATATATTGCTGTTGTGCTGAGCAGGATAAAACTCCTTACCTCAGCCTTGTTTGCAGCCGCATATATGAACTTATCACATATCTTGCTCTTTTTCATCTCAGCGTCTGTTACATATGGATCTATATCGTTATCTACAGAATTTGCCAGATGCACGACAACGTCGATCTTGTTGCTATCGATTACATTTGTAATAGCGTCCTTATCTGTAATATCACACTGGATAAAAGTATAGTTTGGATCAGTTCCAATAAACTCATTTTTGCGTGTATCTATACCGAATACACGATGCTTTTTGTGCAGTAAGCTGGATGTAAGGTACAAGCCTATCATTCCGCTTGCTCCTGTAACTAAAATTGAAGCCAACTCTGCCACTCCTTCCCCAAGTAGAATTGCACATTTATTTACTATAATTATACCACAGTTTTTATTAATTGCAAATACTTTTTGAAGAAAACTGAAAAATTTAGATTTTCTTTATAATTTTGCTTGCTATATTTAGTGAATTGTGATAAAATTATAGGTATAAATCATAAACAAAAAATATAAAAACATTTTAACATATAAAAATATTAAGGAGCAATTTATTTTGGTTTATTCCGATCTTATATTTATACTGGGAATGTTCCCGATAATGACCATTATTTCGCTTTTCGACAGAAGCGCAGAATATAAAAACCTTATTCTGATAGTTTGTTCCCTGCTGTTTTTCAGTTGGGGCAGACCTTTTGTGTTCTGTCTTATTTTCCTGTCAGTTATCCTTGATTGGATATTTGGTCTTATTATTTCAAAAAACCGTGAGAACAAAGCCCTTTGCGGGATATTTTTAGTGCTGGATATTATAATGAACGTATCTCTTATGCTAATATTCGGTCAGAATATCCTTTATAATAAGGTAAAAAAGCTCAGTTTTGACGCCGCCATACTTCCACTTGGTATGGGTTATTATATGCTCAGAGGAATTTCTTATGTCTATGACGTTTTCAAGGGCAACTGCAAAGCAGAAAAAAACATTTTCTGCCTTTTGACTTATATGGTGTCACTGCATTTCATGCTTGTGGGACCTCTTGTGAGATATGGTGATATTGAGCCACAGATAAGGCATCGTGAGATCACAGGAGCAAAGCTCAACCAGGGGCTTAATAAGATAGTTTTTGGTTTTGGCAAGGTGGTGCTTCTTGCAGGCGTTTTTGAACAGATAAAGCTTGCAGGACTTAACGGCAAAGAGATAACTACCCTTGGCTGTTGGCTTGGTATGCTGTCATTCTTGGCTCAGTATTATTTTCTTTTCACAGGACTTTCGGATATGGCAAAGGGTCTTGGTCTTACAAACGGCTTTGTTTATCCTGACAACTACACCGACATCGAAGCTGACGGACTTTTCACTGGTATGATAAAAAGCTTCAATACAACTGTTGTTGACTTTTTCAGCGAGATTTTTTGCTGCAAAAAAAACATGAACAAGGTCTTTACTTCTGTGTGCTATATACTTTGCGGTCTGGCTCTTTCTATATGGTATCAGGCAAAGGTGAATTTCATTATCGTCGGACTTTGTGCGGCAGTGCTTTGTATCCTTGAAAAGCTGTTTCTTGAAAGACCGCTTTCAAAGCTGCCTGACCTTGTGAAGTATATTTATCTTTTGCTGACAGCTCTCGTTATTTTTGGCGGACTTTATTTTGACAGCTTCTATGGCTACAAAAAATGGCTCTTTGCACTTGCAGGAGTAAATGTGAAATACACCTTGAGCGTGTCTGTAAAAAGTGCAGTGCTAAAAAATATCACCCTTATAGTAATATCGTTCTTTATTGTCTGCCCACCTGCAAAAAGGGCTTTCTGCAAGATTTTTAAAAAGCTTTCACAGAAGTCTCAGGCGGCTTATGGCAGAGTTATGATAACAAAGACCATTATGACAGTGCTTGTTTTTGCAGTGAGCGTTATAACACTTGCGGCGGAATATGCGGCATAAAAAGAGGAAAATACTAATGGATAAGAAAACTACACGATTCAATATCGTTCACGGTGACAATGAATATGAGATACCGGAGGAATGCGAGGCTGCGGAGGAAGCGGCTGAAGAGCTTGCCAAAACGAATTTGGAGGAGCATTACAGCTTTATAAATCTTCTTTCCATAGCGGTCATAATGCTATTTGCCTGCATATTCTTTATTTCAGTTTCAGGAAGCGACATTGTGGAGGACAACAATCTGTCTTTAACATTCAAGACTTTCTTTTCAGGGGATTACACTCAGGCATTGGAGGACTCTTATAATAATAGTATACCTTTTCCTGACGCCATGAAAGCTGTTGAGGAGCGTATCTCTCTTATTTATGGTATCGGCAATAAGGTCACTGACCCTATAAAGGAAACTCCTGACAATACTGATTCTAACCACAACAGCTTCGATCATCCGACTAATAATGACAGTGATGATCCCGACGAAAATGTTATCACCACCACTGCAAAACCGCAGGACGGTGAAGTAACTACCACAAAGAAAAAAGAGGACAAGAAAAAAACAACAACTACCACTGCTATTGACAGACCAGAGGAAACTAAAAGCACCACAACGACTTCAACGGCTTCCACTACCACAAATAATGACAAGCCTTACTATACTGTCACCGAAACTGAGCCTATAGTACAGCCTGGTCCTACTACTACCACGACCACAACAAAGGCACCTGAGACCACAACTCAGCCGACAGAAACTGCAGAACCTACCACCGAGCAAACTGAGGGACCGTCAGATGAATAGCAGATTTGATAACCCTTTTCCCTATTCTGATGACAATAAAAGATATCATACCTACAATTATTATCTAAGGCACAAGTTCGGCACTAAGGTTTTCAAGATACCGCTTAATATTGATCTTGGCTGTCCGAACAGAGACGGCACAAAAGGTGTGGGGGGCTGTGTGTTCTGCTCGGCAAAAATGAGCGGAGATTTTGCAGGCGACCCTCATGAGGATATCCTTACTCAGTACAGAGAGATAAGGGAGAAAATGAGCAAGAAGTGGAGCAAGGGTCTGTGCATACCGTATTTTCAGGCAGGCTCAAACACCTATGCTGACGTTGAAACGCTGAGAAAAATGTTTTATACAGCCCTGTCATTTGAAAATACGGCAGGGCTTTCTATCGCAACAAGGGCAGATTGCATCAACGAAGAAAAAGCCGATCTCCTTGGTGAGCTTGCGGAAAAGACTTTTCTTACTGTAGAGCTTGGTTTGCAGACTATACATGACGAAACGGCTTTGAAAATGAACCGCTGTCATACTTTTGCGGATTTTCTCAAAGGCTATGAAATGCTGAGAAAACGCAATGTTAATGTGTGCGCGCATATCATCGACGGGCTTCCCGGTGAGGATAGGGATATGATGCTTGAAACGGCTAAAACTCTCGGTCAGCTCGATATACAAAGCATTAAGATACATCTTCTGCACGTTTTAAAAGGCACTGTGCTTGCACAGATGTATGAGCGTGGAGAATTTCGGGCTTTGGATATGGACGAGTATGTTAATATCGTCTGCGACCAGTTGGAGCTTCTGCCTGCTGAGATAGTAATACAGCGTGTGACAGGCGACGGTGCAAAGGACGATCTTGTTGCACCTTTGTGGAGTTTGAAAAAATTCTGCGTTATGAACGAGATAGACAAGAAAATGGGAAGAAGAAATTCATGGCAGGGAAAGGCTCTGTCAGAGTAAAAAGAGGTAAAAATGAAAGATATATGTGCAGTTTCGACACCACTCGCTGAGGGCGGTATATCAGTCATAAGAATAAGCGGAGAAAACGCCATAAGCATAGGTGCAAAGGTTTTTAAACCGCTGTCATGCAAAAGTGTTGAAAACATGGCAGGCTATTCGTGTGCATACGGAAAAATAGTTGACAAAAACGGCAGAGAAGTTGATGACGGTGTTCTGACGGTTTTCCGTGCACCTAGGTCATACACCGGTGAAAACGTCTGCGAGATATCATGCCATGGCGGAATATATGTTACAAAAAAAGTTCTCAGACTTTGCATTGAACAGGGTGCAGAGCTTGCTCAGAGGGGCGAGTTCACAAAGAGGGCTTTTCTCAACGGAAAGCTTTCACTTACTCAGGCTGAGGGCGTAATGGAAACTATCTCCGCTCAGGGAGAATATGCACTTAATTCTGCAAATCTTACAAAAGAGGGCAGGCTTTTCAGGCTGATTTCTGATATGTCAAGAAAGTTTGTCACAATACTAGGTGAGCTTGCGGCATGGGTGGATTATCCAGAGGAGGACTTGCCTGAGATATCTGAGGATAATCTCAGAGAGAGCCTTAAAAACGCTTTGGCAGGGCTTGATAAAATAATAGCAGATCATGACAGCGGTATGATACTGAAAAACGGTGTTGACACTGTTATCGCAGGCAAGCCGAATGTTGGAAAATCGACCCTCATGAATATGCTGTTGGGATATGACCGCTCCATAGTCACAAATGTGGCAGGCACTACACGAGATGTTATCGAAGAAAGTGCAAAGCTTGGCGAGCTTATTTTGAAGCTTTCCGACACTGCAGGTATACATGAAACTGATGATGAAGTTGAAAAAATAGGCGTTGATATTGCAAAGAAAAAGCTTAAAAACGCTATGCTTGTAATAGAAGTTTTCGACATTTCAAGAGAGCTTGACGAGGAAGACTTGGAGCTTCTTGAATATGTGAAAAAGCTTGGAAAGAAAGTTATCATAGTTCTCAACAAGTCTGACCTTGAAAATGTTGTTGAAAGGTCTCAGCTTGAAAAATATTCAGACTATGTGATAGAGATTTCTGCGAAGCTTGACGAGGGCAGAGAAGAACTTCAAAAAGCCGCAGAGAAGCTTTTAGGCATTGGCGGATATGACGCTGACAGCACGATTTTTGCAAATGAGCGTCAAATAGCCTGTGCAGAACGTGCAAGAAAATATCTTGCCATGGCTCTTGAAAGCCTTGATATGGGAGAGACTTTGGACGCTGTTACTGTGATGATAGACAATGGCGCAAATGCACTTTTGGAGCTGACAGGAGAAAAAGCTACAGAAGCGGTGGTAGACGAGGTATTTTCAAAATTCTGCGTAGGAAAGTAATTTATATGGTCTTATTTTCAGACAGGTGGTTTTATTATGCAAAAGGAATATTTTGATATTATTGTGGTAGGTGCAGGTCACGCAGGCTGTGAAGCGGCTTTGGCGGCGGCACGCCTTGGACTAAAGACGGCACTTTTTACCATAACACTTGACGGTGTTGCCAATATGCCATGCAATCCCTCTATAGGAGGAACTGCAAAGGGACATCTTGTTCGTGAGATAGACGCTTTGGGCGGAGAAATGGGCAAGGCGGCGGATAAAACTTTTCTGCAAAGCAGGATACTCAACCGTGGAAAAGGTCCTGCCGTTCATAGTCTGAGGGCGCAGATAGACCGTGTTGAATATCATAAGCTTATGAAAAAGACTATCGAAGATACTGACGGGCTTTATCTGAAGCAGGCTGAGATAACTGATATTTTATTTGAGGAGGACGGCAAAACTGTCCGTGGTGTGCGTACAAAGCTTGGCACTGAGTATGACTGCAAGGCTGTTGTGATCTCAACGGGAACTTACCTTGGCGGCACTGTCCATGTAGGTGCAGTATCATATTCAAGCGGCCCTGACGCAACTTTGCCTGCACTTGGTCTGACAGAGTGTCTTAAAAAGGCAGGCATGACCATAAGACGTTTCAAAACAGGCACTCCTGCCCGTGTACACAAGCGTTCCATAGATTTTGACAAGCTTGAAGTTCAGTGCGGTGACGATGATATAACGCCATTTTCTTTTGATAATCATGAAAAACTTGAAAATAAAGTCAAATGCTATGTTGCTTATACAAATGAAGAAACACACAAGGTAATAAGAGATAACATACATCTTTCACCTATATATTCGGGTAGGATACACGCTATTGGTCCAAGATACTGTCCGTCTATTGAGGACAAGATAATGAGATTTTCGGATAAGCCAAGGCATCAGCTTTTTATTGAGCCAATGGGTCTTGACACTGACGAATATTATCTGCAAGGTATGTCGTCATCACTGCCTGAGTTCGTTCAGCTTCAATTTTTGCACACTATAAAAGGACTTGAACACGTTGAGATAATGAGAAACGCCTATGCCATAGAATATGATTGCTGCGACCCTACAGAGCTTTCTGCTACGCTGGAGTTCAAGGCTTTTGACGGTCTTTACGGCGCAGGTCAGTTCAACGGCACTTCGGGATATGAAGAAGCCGCCGCACAAGGTCTTATCGCAGGCATAAATGCCGCACTGAAAATTCTCGGCAGAAAGCAGCTTATTCTTGACAGAGCGTCCTCATACATAGGCACTCTTATTGATGACCTTGTAACAAAGGGCTGTTCAGACCCTTACAGAATGCTCACATCACGAAGCGAATACAGACTTTTGCTAAGACAAGATAATGCTGATATAAGGCTTACGCCTATAGGACATGAGATTGGGCTTATTTCAGACGAAAGATATCAGCATTTGCTTGACAAAAATGCACAGATAGCCGCTGAGATAAAGCGTGTTTCAAAAATAAATATTGCGCCAAATCCTGAGATAAATGCCTATCTTGAATCTGTAGGCACTGACCCTCTCAACAACGGCATAAAGCTTGCTCAGCTTATCCGCAGACCACAGGTGTCATATGACGGTCTTGCTCCTTTCGATAAGGAACGACCTGAGCTTTCAGCAGAGGTAAAAGAGCAGGTAGAATTGCAGATAAAATATGACGGCTATATAAAGATACAGCTTGAACAGGTGGAGGCTATGCGAAAGCTGGAGAAAAAGGCTTTGCCTGCGGATATTGACTATAATGATATAAAAAGTCTTAGACTTGAAGCAATTGAAAAGCTCAATAAGATAAAGCCTGTATCAGTTGGTCAGGCAAGCCGAATCAGCGGAGTAAACCCTGCGGACGTAGGTGTGCTTTTGGTATGGCTCTCATCAAAGAATGACCATAGGGAGGAATAGTATGTCAAAGCTTATTTCTAAGGACGATTTTATAAAGCTTTTTGATAATTATGATATAACAATATCTGACAGCGATTATTCACGCTTTGAAGCTTATGCAGATCTGCTTTGTGAATGGAACGAGAAAATAAATCTTACTGCTATCACTGACCCTGAGGGAATTTCAATAAAGCATTTTTTTGACAGCGTTTATCCTTTCACACTTTTCGAGGTAAAAGAAAATGCAACGGTAATAGATGTCGGCACAGGAGCAGGATTTCCGTCCTGTCCACTGAAAATCGTCCGTGACGATATAAAGCTTACACTTTTGGATAGCCTTAATAAGAGGATAAATTTTCTTGCACAGCTTTCAGACAGTCTTGACCTTGGTGCGACCTGCATACACGGCAGAGCAGAGGAGCTTGGCAGAAGCATAGAGTGCCGTGAACAATTTGACATTGCCACAGCAAGAGCAGTGGCAAACCTCAGCGACCTATGCGAGTATTGCCTGCCTTTTGTAAAAGTCGGCGGATATTTCGTTGCATTGAAAGGCTCAGGAGGAAATGATGAGCTGAAAGAGGCTAAAAATGCTATTAAGATACTGGGAGGAAAGGTCGAAGAGGTCTTTGATTATGAACTTCCAACAGGCGACGGCAGAACGCTTATCCTCATAAGAAAAGTATCTGAAACGCCTGAGAAATATCCACGCAACAAGGGTCAAATGAAAAAGAAAAAATTATAATACGAATATATGCACAAAAAAACACGCTGAACCAAAATTCAGCGTGTTTTCTTATTGTCATTTTTAATTTAGAACTCTATCTTTGAGTAAAGACCTGAATCCTTCATTGTGTCCTCTGGCTTTGGCTTCTTGTAGTCCTTTTCAAAGCTTGTTGTGATGTCAAAACCCTTTGAGCGGCGATTATTGTTGTTTCTTCTTCTGCCGCCGTTCTTCTTGTAGCCGCCTCTGTTGTCATACTTTCTAGGTGTTGTAGAGCTGATTATTACCTTTCTCCATGGCTCTTCACCCTTTGACTGAGATGTTACACCCTCGATCTCTGATACAGCAGCGTGAATGATCCTTCTCTCATATGGATTCATTGGCTCGAGAGCTGATGAACGACCGCTTCTCTTTACGTTGTTTGCTATCTTTCTTGCAAGCTCTTCAAGCTGGGTCTTTCTTCTTGCCCTGAAACCGTTGCAATCTGTGGATATTCTGAAATATTCTCTGTCTATCCTGTTGCATACAAGTGATGCAAGATACTGAAGTGAATCGAGGATATCGCCCTTCTTGCCGATAAGCTTCTCGAACTCTTCGCTCTTTATCTCAAAAAGTGCGCCGTTTTCAAGCTTTGTTACCTCGATCTCTGTGTCTTCTATGCCCATTGCCTTTATAACATTGAGTATATATTCCTTTGCACAGTCAGCCTTTTTCTGCAAAGTATCGCTCCACTCTGCCTCTGCCTTGACTTCTTCCTGAACTTCTGCCTTTTCTTCAACAGCCTCTGTTTTTTCAGTTACAGTTTCTACCTTTGTTTCAGGCTCATATTCAGCTTCTACCTTTGCCTCACCCTTGATCTTTCCGAAAAAGCCCTTTTTAGGCTCTTCAAGAACTGTGAAAGTGATCTTTTCTACTTCTGTTCCAAATTCAACTGCCGCCTTGTTCTTTGCTTCGTCTACAGTTGCGGCTGTAAAGATCTGTTTCATTTTTTCTGCTCCTCTCGCTAAAAAAGTTTAGTCAACAACAGGTCAATCCTGTGAATCGTCATATTCGTCTCCATATTTCTCAGCCATTCTCTTTCTGGCTTCGTTAAGACGTCTTCTCTGCTCGTCTTTAAGCTCCGTCTTTGTTTTCTTCTTAGGCTCATCGTAATCCTCATCGTCAGAAAGTGACTTTCTGATCTCAGCAGGATCCTTACCAGCCTGTATCATCTGAGCCTCAGCCATTTTCTCCATAAGAGTAGGCTTGCCCTTCTTTTTCTGCTTTGCTATATCCTTCTGAACAAGCTCTGCAACGTGTTCAGGTGTGTAGATCTTATTGAGTACGATAGTCTGTCCAAGTGCAAACAGTGAAGAATAGCACCAGTAAAGACCAAGACCTGCCGGATAGCTGAAACCGATCCACAGTGAGAAGATAGGCATACCATAAAGCATTATCTTCATTCCCATTCCGCCCATATTAGCAGCGTCAGGATTGTTTTTCTTTGCAAAATGCTGTGAAACGAATGTCACTATAAGCTGCAAAAGTGCTGATACAATAGGGATAATGCAGGAAAGATCCTTCATTGTTGGTATCTTTCCAAGGAAAAGTCCGAAAATGCTGTAGTTGAAATCTTCAGCCGCAGCCTTTACGCTTGTTGGAAGCACATCTGCATACTGTCCGCCCTCTTTTTCAGTGAAAACGAAAGTCATAAGCTCAGGTCTTGACTGAATGAGGTTTGTGGAGAAGTAATTCTCGTTAAGAATAAAAGTATCTATATCATTATGAGCCTTAATAGCATCCATAACGTTCGATATCTTGTTGTCATTAGAAAGTGCCTTTGCAGACTTTGGATACTTGTCCTTATCTGTTAAAAGCTTTTCAAGCTTATCATAAGCTTCGTCCTCAGTAGCACCGTCTTTCTCAAACTTTTCAATAAGCTTTTCTATAGTAGTATCCTTGCTTTTTACCTCAGCACTGACAACATAAAGATTCGATATCATGTTGTTTGAGTCTGTAAGCTCCTCTTTATCTGCGTTTGAAACGTAGGTAAGAGGTCCGTAAATAACAGGGATAAGAGCAAACAGAATGACCATTGTGATGACCATTGGCAAACAGCTTGCCATAGGGTTTACGCCAGCCTTGGCGTAAAGGTTCATCTGCTCTTCCTGCATCTTCTGCTGATTTTTAGCGTATTTCTTCTTTATCTTTTCAAGCTCAGGCTGAAGCATGGTCATTCTTGCCATGCTCTTCTGCTGCTTGACGTTAAGCGGAAATACTATAAGTCTTGTAAGGATAGTGAAAAGCAGCAGTGCTATTCCGTAGTTCTTGCATACAAAATAGCAGCCCTTCATTATCCAGCCCAAAGGGGTCGCAATAATACCCATTTAATATCCTCCAGATCAATTATTTGTCATATTGATAACCTATATATCTGATTAAGCTCTCAGGCTTATTTTTTTCTGATTTTAAAATACTCAGTGGTAAGCTTGTCAGGAACATAGTCAACCCCTCCCAGACTCCACGGGTTGCACCTAAGCAATCTCCATACAGTGAGCAGCGTGCCTTTGAAAAAGCCGTGTTTTCTGTAAGCCTCCAGCGCATATGCCGAACAGCTTGGATAATACTTGCACCTTGGTCCGAAAAGAGGACTTATAAATCGCTGATAAAACCTTATCAGCAGCTGAGCCAGTTTACTCATTTTACTTTCTCTTTGCCCTGCCTGACCTGTTATTCTTTGGAACAGGCTTATTCATCTCTTTTATGAGTCTTTTTTTTATAAATCTTTCAATATCCTGAGTTTTCTTTTCCCCTATATCGTTTCTTCCCACAAAAACTATATCATAGCCCAGCGGAAATTCCGCCTCGTTAAGTCTGTAGGCGGCTCTTACTATTCTCTTTATCCTGTTTCTCGTTACTGCGCAGCCCTGCTTTTTGCCTGCCGTTATGCCAAGCCTGTTATACGGGCTGCCGTTGGGATAAAAATATGCTGCTACAAAACTGTCTGCACAAAATCTTCCCTTTTTATAGCACCTTAAAAATGCCTTGTTATCCTTTAAAACCGTTGTGAACAGCATCTTCATTTCCCCATTGTGTACTGTTTTTACTCTTTTCGCCTTTTCACGGCAATTTTGCCAAAAAAAGATAAAGACCCAATACCATGCAAATCAATGAATGGTATATAGGTCATCTGAGGCAGCGTCCAACGACGCTTAAATACAACTGCCTAGGGACATCGATTCAGGCGTAACTAACCGCCTGAATAATGCCTGTCAGACTTATCATCAGAAACTGCCTGTATCTCTTAGTAGCTGAGTCTAGCTCTGCCCTTTGCTCTTCTTCTTGCGAGTACCTTTCTGCCGTTAGCAGTAGACATTCTCTTCATGAAGCCGTGAACTTTCTTTCTCTGAAGCTTTTTAGGCTGATATGTTCTTTTCATCGAATTCTCCTCCTTCCGCTTTCAACACCCCGTCATTTTATACAAAAAAACGTCCTCGGAGATGTTTAAACTTGTAGGGTCACAGCAAATTACAATATCGCTATGAAAAAAGCCCTTGTAATTTAATATTATAGCTCATTCACACACCATTTGTCAAGCCTGTTCATAATATTTTTATATTTTTTTTGATATTATTTTTCTTTGCTTTGAGGGGCTTACTGTCCGAAAAACCTGCCGCTTACGTCCTCCTTTTTAATGAGCATACAATATATTGTGTGCCAAATATAAATTTTATCTGTATTAAGTGTTTTTTCTTATCTTTGAAAAACATACTTTTTATTCTTATTTCTTTCCTTATATATAATATATAGGACTTGAAATTTTAAGTCAAGTGTGCTATAATAGTATAGAATTGATTAATTATGCCTGTTTATATTTTTTTAAAACTCTGACCTGCCGTCTGTTTGACAGGGGTCACGGCGGACAGCGGAAACACCGCACAGGCAGAGCTATTTTCTAGGAGGTTATGGAGAAACAATGGATTCCTTTAATGACGTATTTCAGGAGGTCCTGAAATATTGCCGAAACTGCAAAAGTATCAGCGAGCCGGGATATAACAAATGGATAAAGATACTTGAACCGATGAAGCTTGAAAACAATGTGGCTTACCTTCTCACTGATTCTGATTTTTCAAGAGATATCACTATGAATGCCTATGAGAATCTTTTAAAAGAAGCTTTTCTCAACACTTTGGGCTTTGAGGTAGATATAAAAATACTTGTTAAAGACAAAGAAGAAGTTAATGAAACTGAGGAAAAGGATATAGAAGTCAAGGTGGCTGACTTTTCTGATGAAGAAAACAACAATCTTACCTTTGATAACTTTATCAAAGGTAAATCGAATGATCTTGCCTATGCTTTCAGCACGGCTGTCGCACATAAGTATGACGAAGATCAGAAAACGCCGTCTAACACAAATACTATATTCAACCCTCTCATCATATACGGTGATTCGGGGCTTGGAAAAACTCACCTTATGAAAGCTATCGAGCATGAGGTAAAGAAAAATCACCCTGAGCTGAAAATTATTTACACCACAGGTGAATCCTTTATAAACCAGCTCGTTAAAGCTATCGAGTCAAAGGAAACTAATAAATTTCATGATAAATACAGGAATGCCGACTATCTTATGGTAGACGATATACAGACCATTGCAGGCAAGGAGCGTATGCAGGAGGAATTTTTCCATACCTTCAACGATCTTTACAATGCGGGCAAGCAGATAGTTCTCACATCGGATATTGCACCGTCAAAGATATCGAAGCTTCAAAACAGGATACTTACCAGATTTTCACTGGGCGTTCAGGTAGACGTTACACCGCCTGATTTTGAAACAAGAATGGCTATCGTAAAGAAAAAGGCTGATATGCTGGACTTACAGCTTTCTGACAATGTCGTAAGGATAATAGCAGAGAAGATAAAGACGAACATACGTCAGCTTGAGGGAACAGTAAACAAAATAAAGGCTCTTACCATTTATACGAATGAAAGCCCGTCCATATCTATGGCTCAGAGGATAATCAAGGAAATAATCATTGAAAATCACCCTGCTGAGATAACGGTTGACAGGATACTTCAGGAGGTAGCGGCGGCATTTGACGTTACTGCTGACGACATAAAATCAACAAACAGACGTGCAAACGTATCCCTTGCAAGAAAAATAGCGATCTATATCTTCAAGGACGTAAAGGGCATGACCTTTATACAGATAGGAAATGTGCTTAACAAAAACCATTCAACTATGACCATACACTATCAGGACGTTGTTAAAAATCTTAAAGAGAACAAACAGCTAAAAGATACCGTTGACGACATAATAAAAAACCTCAAGGACAATTAAACGGACTATTTCAACATTTTCAACATAGTTTTCAACAATTTTGTTGAATATCCGGACTTGGATATATAAAGCTTTGCGGAATGTTTTTCAAAACTTTGCACAATGAAGTTTAAACCATGGTGTTATAAAATAAAACACCGATTTTCAGGTTTCAACATTTTTTGCGATAATAATAAACATTCAACAAACATTTTTTCAACTTTTCAAACACAAAAAAAGTTTTTGAAAACACAGTTGAAGTGATGTTAAAATAAACTTGAAAAGCAAAACAAGTCTGCAAAAGGCTTTGAATGACTTTTCAACCATTTCAACACACTCTACTACTAATACTAATTTAATATTGATTTATTTATATATTATCAGAACAAAAAATATAAATTTGAGAAATTCATATGTTGAAAAAACAAAAGTCAGATAAATGTAATTTTTTAGAAAGGAAATTGCTATGAAAATTCTGTGTAATAATGCTTCACTTTGCGGAGCAGTAACAAATGTTTCAAAAGCAGTGTCAGAACGTGCTGCACTTAAATCTCTTGAGGGAATAAAATTCAAGCTTGAAAACTCAATGCTGGAGCTTACCGGCTATGACCTTGAGATAGGTATAAAAACTGTTATACCAGTAAAGAGCGACGATTCGGGAGAATTTATACTTAATGCAAGACTTTTTGCTGAAATGATAAGGAAAATGCCTTCTGAAGAGATCCTGATAGAGGTTTCTGAAAATTTTCAGGTAACGATCTCAGGAGGAGTTACCACATTCAATATCCCTGCAACATCAGCAGAGGAATATCCTGCACTTCCTAAGAAAGAGGAAGAAAACAAGATAACTATCTCTCAGCCTGTTCTTAAGGATATGATAAATCAGACAAAGTTTGCCGTGGCTGTTACAGACCTTAAGCCTGTTCTTAAGGGCGAGCTTTTTGAGATCGAAAACGGTACTCTTACTCTTGTTGCCCTTGACGGATACAGACTTGCTGTGAGATATGAGCCTATAAAGTATGACGGAAGTCTTAAATTCGTCGTGCCTGCAAAAACTCTCTCTGAGATAGCTGCACTTCTGGGAGATAATGACGAAGAAACAGCCTCCGTTTATCTCTCAAAAAATCATGTTGTGTTTGAATTAAACGGCTATCTTGTTTATTCAAGACTTATCGAGGGCGAGTTCCACCCTTATAAGTCAGCTATACCAACTACTTGCACAACTGAGGTCATTGTTGACAGGAAAGAGCTTATTGCCGCTCTTGAAAGAAGTTTGATACTTATAAGTGACAGAACACCGTCACCTGCAAGATGCTACTTTGAAAATAATTCTATAAAAATAAACTGCTCAACAAGCGTTGGAAAGATAACAGACGAGATAAAGGCTGATATAGCAGGTCCTGTTATCGAGATAGGCTTCAAGTGCAAATATCTTCTTGACCCTCTGAAGGTCATAAAGGAAGATAAGGTCAAATTGCAGATGAGCGGAAGTCTGCTGCCTATGAAGATAGTTCCGTGTGAGGGCGACGCTTATACTTACCTCGTTCTCCCTGTAAGACTAGCAAAGGAATAAGAATATGAAATATCAACAGATAGATGTAAATATAAAATCAGAGTTTATAAAGCTCGATTCTCTGCTTAAATATGCAGGCGTTGTGGAAACAGGCGGCATTGGCAAGGAGATAATCCTCGAGGAGAGAATTAAAGTAAACGGTGAGGTCTGCACAATGAGGGGAAAGAAGATCCGCCCCGGAGATAAGGTGCAGATAGACGAGATAGCTACAGAGATAGTGGTAAAATAAAATGGTGATAACCAAAATTTCCGCAGACGGATTTAAAAATCTCAAAAAAGTCGAGATATATCCTCATGAGAAAATGAATATTTTCTGCGGAAAGAATGCTCAGGGCAAAACAAATCTTATAGAAGCTATATGGCTTTGCAGCGGAGTGAGGTCTTTTCGCAACACAAAAGACAGAGAAATGATAGATATAAACGGACAGTTCATGAATATCGACATTTCATTTAAAAACAGCTTTCGCAGTCAGGATATACATTTTGCAATGGCTAGACCTAATGTGAGAGAAAAAAACGTCACCTTGAATGGCGTAAAGCTGAAAACTCCCTCAAAGCTTTTCGGAAGCCTTGATTGTGTTATCTTTACTCCTGAGGATCTGGAGCTTTCAAAAGGCTCTCCCGAAAACAGACGGCAGTTTCTTGACCTTTCAGTGTCACAGATAAAAAATTCCTACAGCTCTGTTATCTCAAAATATGATGATCTTATAGAGCAGAGAAATATATTGTTAAAAAATATCTGTTACGGCAGATCAAAAAGAGAAGAGCTTGAAGTGTGGGATATCCAGCTTGCTCAGCTTGGGGCTTATATTTCGCTTTTAAGATACAATTATACCAAAAAGCTCGATATGTTCGCAAAAAAGCTTTATGAGGATATATCAGAGGGCAGAGAAAGGTTGGAGCTTGAATATTATTCCACTGTGTATTCAAATCTGGAGGGCAGAAAAGATTATGCAGGAGAAATGGCTGAAGAGTATCTAAGTTGTCTGCAAAATAATCTTGAGGACGATATAAGAGCAGGATTTACACAGAAAGGCGTTCACAGAGACGATCTTGCGGGAAAAATAAACGGACTGGCAGTTAGACAGTTCGCTTCTCAGGGACAGCACCGCTCTCTTGCTCTTATTTTGAAACTTTCGCAGGCTTATATACTTGCCGAGGAGATAGACGACAGCCCGTGTATACTTCTCGATGATGTTTTGAGCGAGCTTGACCTCTCAAGGCAGAAGTTCGTTATCTCGAAAATACACGATATGCAGGTCTTTATAACCTGCTGTGACAGGAATATCCCCTTTGACGAGAAAAGCCATGGAAAGATATTCAATATAGAAAACGGAATGATAGTTCAGGAGAATAAGTGATGTTTCTGCATTTAGGAAATAACTATTTAGTCAATACTAAAGATATCATAGGGATCTTCGATATAGAGAACACCTCTGTTTCTGCTAATACAAAGGAATTTCTTAATTTTGCGGCAAAAAACAGACGTGTTGTGAACTGCACATATGAGATGCCTAAAAGCTTTGTGGTGTGCCTTGATAAAGACTTTACGGAAACTGTGTATATAAGTCAGATGAGCTGTGCCACACTTTTGAAAAGAAGTAAAAGAATGCCTGAATGATGAATCAAAGAAATAAGATGATAAGATAAAAAAACAAGTGATGAGGGGGTTATTTTTTGGAAAATAACAACGAGATCGAGATCCAGAACACCGAGGAAATATCCATGGTGGATAAGCAAAATGATTATAATGAAAATCAGATACAGGTGCTGGAGGGTCTTGAAGCGGTAAGAAAAAGACCTGGTATGTATATCGGATCAACAGGTCCAAAGGGACTTCACCACCTTGTCTACGAGATAGTTGACAACGCTATCGATGAGGCATTGGCAGGATATTGCACTGAGATAGAAGTAGAGATACTTCCCGGGGACATTATCAGAGTTACCGATAACGGACGTGGTATTCCTACAGGTATACACCCAAAGGAGAAAATATCTGCTGCAACGGTAGTTTATACCATTCTCCACGCAGGCGGAAAGTTCGGCGGCGGCGGATATAAGGTAGCAGGCGGACTTCACGGCGTTGGTGCGTCTGTAGTAAACGCCCTCTCGGAATATCTTGAGCTTACAGTTTATGACGGAAAACATATTCATTTTCAGAGATTTGACAGAGGTAATTATTCAGAGCCGCTGAAAATAATCGGCGATACTGATAAAACAGGTACTTCCGTTCTCTTTAAGCCTGACCCTGAAATATTTCAGGAAACAACAGTGTTTGACTATGAAACACTGCTTAAAAGACTTAGAGAACAGGCATTCCTTAATGCTGGTATAAAGATAATATTCACTGATAAGAGAAATGAATCAGAGCCTGTGGGCGAAACTCTCCATTATGAGGGCGGTATAAGACAGTTTGTGGAGCATATCCACAAGACAAGAGGCGTTACTCCGCTTTCTGAGGAAGTTATCTATGTCAACGGCATGGAGGGCGATACTTTTGCCGAGATAGCTTTGCAGTATAACGATACTTATAATGACCTTATACTTTCATTTGCTAATAATATCCATACTCCTGACGGCGGTACTCATGAAACAGGCTTTAAAAATGCTCTTACAAAGGTAATAAATAACTACGGTAAGAAGTTCGGCTATCTTAAAGACGACGATAAGCTTCTTGGCGATGATGTAAGAGAAGGTCTGACGGCTATAGTATCCGTTAAGCTCACAAACTGTGAGTTTGAGGGACAGACAAAGGGCAGACTTGGAAATCCTGAGGTAAGACCTTTCGTTGACAAGATAGTTACCGAAAAGCTTATGAACTACTTCGAGGAAAACCCTACTGTAGCAAAGGCTATTTTTGATAAGTCCGTTCAGGCACAAAAGGCAAGAGAAGCCGCAAAGAAAGCAAGAGAGCTTACAAGAAGAAAATCTGCTCTCGAATCCTCTTCATTGCCTGGCAAGCTTGCCGACTGTTCCGAGAGAGATGCCTCACTCACCGAAATTTATATCGTCGAGGGAGATTCTGCGGGTGGCTCTGCAAAGGAAGGCAGAGATAGAAAATATCAGGCTATACTTCCTTTGTGGGGAAAAATGCTCAACGTTGAAAAAGCTAGGATAGATAAGGTATACGGCAATGAAAAGCTTATGCCTGTTGTTACCGCACTGGGAACATCAATAGGCGAGGACTTTGACCTTTCAAAGCTCCGTTACGGCAAAGTTATCATCATGGCCGATGCCGATGTGGACGGTTCTCATATCAGAACGCTTCTGCTTACATTCTTCTTTAGATTTATGCGTCCTCTTATCGAGGATGGTCATATCTATCTTGCTCAGCCACCGCTTTTCAAGGTCGCAAGGGGCAAGCAGGTAAGATATGCTTTCTCAGACGCAGAGAGAGATCAGTATATTTCTGAGCTTTCAGGAGAGAACAACCTGAAGGTAAACGTTCAGAGATATAAAGGTCTTGGTGAGATGGACCCTGAACAGCTTTGGGAAACAACCATGGATCCTGAAAGAAGAACTATGATAAAGGTGACAATGGAGGACGCTGTTAAGGCGGACGAGATATTCACTATTCTTATGGGCGATAAGGTCGCACCGAGAAAAGAATTTATAGAGAAAAATGCAGAGTATGTAAAGGATCTTGACGTTTAAAGAAAGGATACTGCTTTGGATAACAACGAAAATAAAAATCAGGAAACAGAGCTTGAAGAGGTAAAGACAGAGGAAACTGTTGAAACGGCTGAGAAAGCTGTGGATAATGCTGATGAGGTGGAAGAAGCAAAGATAGAAAAAGAGCCTGTTTTGAGCTTTGAGTATGATGTGAAAAACGAGGAAGAGGAAAGAGCTTTTTTAGCCTTTCAGAAGAAATTCGTTTATGCGCATAACTGGAAGATAACAGCGGCTTTCGGCGTTGTTGCGGTGCTTTTTATAGTGTCCATAGTGAGAAACCCTTCTGGATATCTTAACTGGGTGCTGGCGTTCATATGCCTTGCAATAATCGTTCTCACATGGTATAACACCAGAAGAATAAGAAAATATCTTATGCAGGCACTTAAACCTCTTGAGGACGACAAGTATGTTTTCACCCTCTATGATGACAGCTTCAAAATAGAAACGCTGCCGACAGAGGAGGAAAAGCAGGAGGAGGACTTTACTCCTGTTCCACCGAGGATAGTTGGTTTTGAGGATATCTCACTGAACGTTTTGGAAAATGACGAGATGTTTATTATAATACTCAAAAAAGAAACTATTTATGTGCTTGCAAAAAGAGTTATGAACGAGCAGCAGCAGGAAACCCTGAGAAAAACTTTTTCAGAGCTGCTTGATAGCGATTATGAAATGATAGATAATAAATAAGAACAGGATATGTTCTTTTCAAAGTAAACCGAAAGGTTAAAAAGGAGTGGATAAAGTGAGCGATTATAACGTTATTGACACTGATGTTGAAGCGATAATGAAAGAATCTTTCATTCAATATTCAATGGCGGTAATTGTATCCAGAGCCTTACCTGATGTAAGGGACGGACTTAAACCTGTTCACAGAAGAATTTTATATACCATGTATGAAAATGGTCTTACACCTGATCAAGCTTACAGAAAATGTGCAGATACGGTCGGATCTGTGCTTGGTAAATATCACCCACACGGTGACGCATCAGTTTATGACGCACTTGTAAGACTTGCACAGAAGTTCTCAATGAGATATCCTCTTGTTGACGGTCACGGAAACTTTGGTTCCGTTGACGGCGACCCTCCGGCTGCCTACCGTTATACTGAGGCTAAAATGGCCAAGATGTCAGTAAATATGCTGACAGATATAAACAAAACAACTGTTGATTTTCAGTCAAACTATGATGACAGACTGAAAGAGCCTGTTGTGCTGCCGTCAAGATTTCCAAATCTTCTCTGTAACGGCTCAGTAGGTATCGCTGTGGGCATGGCAACGAATATCCCTCCTCATAACCTCCATGAAGTTATAGAGGGCATGAAAACTGTCATGAAAAACCCTGATTGCACACTTGATGAGCTTATGCAGAGCATAAAGGGTCCTGACTTCCCTACAGGCGGTATCATCATGGGCAGGTCCGGTATCAGAGCGGCTTACGGCACAGGTCGAGGAAAGATAACACTGCGTTCAAAGACCTCTATCGAGGAGATAAAGGGCAGAAACTGCATTATCGTCACTGAGATACCTTACATGGTAAACAAGGCAAGACTTGTTGAGTCTATCGCTGACCTTGTTAAGGAAAAGCGTATTGACGGAATACATTATATCAACGATGAATCCGGCAAGGACGGAATGAGGATCGTTATCGAGCTGAAAAAGGACGCTAATCCGCAGGTAGTTCTCAACAAGCTGTTCAGCTATACACAGCTTCAGGATACTGTGGGCGTTATAATGCTTGCTCTTGTAAACGGTATCCCTAAGGTGCTGACTCTCAAGGAAATGCTTGAGCAGTATATAGACTTTCAGGTCGATGTTATCACAAGAAGAACTAAGTTCGACCTTAACAAGGCTAAGGAAAGAGAGCATATCTTAAAGGGTCTTGTTATCGCACTTGACAATATAGACGAAGTTATCGAGATAATGAAAACTTCTAAGAATATCCCTGAGGCTAAGCAAAGACTTAATCAGCGTTTTGGTCTGACAGATATTCAGGCTGACCATATCGCAAACATGACTCTTGGACGTCTGACCGGTATGGAAAGACAGAAGATAATCGACGAGTTGGCTGAGATTGAAGTCAAGATAGCTGACCTTGAAGATATCCTTGCAAATCATCAAAGAATACTTGATATAATCATTGAAGAGGTCGAGGCTATTCAGGATAAGTTCGGTGACGAGAGAAGAACTCAGATAGAAAATGTCAGCGGTGAAGTTGATATAGAAGACCTTATCCCTGTTGAGGAAAGCGTTGTTACCTATACAAATGCAGGATATATAAAGAGAATGCCTGTTTCAGAGTATAAGGCTCAGAAGCGTGGCGGACGTGGCGTAACGGGTATGAAACAGCGTGAGGACGATTATATCGACGAGCTTCAGACCTGTTCTTCACATGACAATATACTCTTTATCTCCAATAAGGGCATAATGTATAAGCTCAAATGCTATGAGCTTCCGGAAGGCTCAAAGGCTTCAAGAGGCACAAATATAGTAAATCTTCTTGAACTGGGCGAGGGCGAGAAGATAGCCGCAATGATAAAAACTGCCGATTTTGACGAGGGCAAGTATATCGTCATGGTAACAAAGAACGGCAAGATAAAGAGAACTCCGCTGACTTCCTACAGAAATGTAAGAAAGAACGGTCTTATTGCAATCGGTCTTGATGAGGGCGATGAGATAGCAGGAGTAAGAATGACCTTTGGCGACAATGAGGTTATCGTTGCAACGCATAATGGTTATGCTATCAGGATAAGAGAAACTGACATAAGAGAGATGTCAAGAGTTGCACACGGCGTAAAGGCTATTAAACTCAGGGGCAGCGACTATGTTGTATCAATGGCAAGAGTAAGAGAGGGTGCAAGCGTTCTCACTGTTGCTGAAAACGGTCTTGGAAGACGTGTTCCGCTGGAGTCTTATAAGGTACAGAACAGAGGCGGCTACGGTCTTATGAACTATAAGAGCGGCGGAGTATGCGGAATAAAGGTCGTTGATGATGAAGATGATATCATCATGATATCCACAGACGGCATTGTTATCAGAATAAGAGCCTGCGATATCAGCATGATGAGCAGATACTCCCGTGGCGTAAGACTTATGAGAGTCGGCGAGGACGGCAGAGTGGTTTCATTCACAAGAACTGAGCATGACGACGAAGCTGAAACGGCAGAGGTAGAAAAGGCTACTGCCGAGGAGATAGCAGAGGCTCAGGCTGAGGAAAATGCTGAGGTCATTGAAGATAATACCGAAAGCGTTGAGAATGAGGATTCTGAGAACACGGAAGAATAATATAAAAATCAAGTAAAAGCAGAAAAGAACGGGCGAACACTGTTCGCACCTACATTGACTAAAAAAAATTAACGGACGGCTAAAAACCGTCCGTTTTTTGTATCTATATGATTTTCAGACAACAAAAAAAAGGTGAGCGGCACATGACCGTTCACCTTTTTGCATATCAAAATTACTTTGTTATCTTGTCCTTGCCGCCCATGTACATTCTCAGTGGCTCAGGAATATTAACTGTTCCGTCAGCATTGAGATTGTTCTCGAGGAATGCGATAAGCATTCTTGGAGGTGCAACAACTGTGTTGTTAAGAGTGTGAGCAAAATACTTTGTGCCGTCCTCTGCCTTTATTCTTATGCCAAGACGTCTTGCCTGTGCGTCGCCAAGATTTGAGCATGAACCAACTTCAAAATACTTCTTCTGTCTTGGGCTCCATGCCTCAACGTCACAGCTCTTTACCTTAAGGTCTGCAAGGTCGCCTGAGCAGCACTCAAGTGTTCTTACAGGGATATCAAGTGAACGGAAGAAATCAACAGAATTCTGCCACAGCTTGTCATACCATGCCATGCTATCTTCCGGCTTGCAGACAACTATCATTTCCTGCTTTTCAAACTGGTGTATTCTGTAAACGCCTCTCTCTTCGATGCCGTGTGCGCCAACTTCTTTTCTGAAGCATGGTGAATAGCTTGTGAGAGTTTTTGGAAGTTCACCCTCTGGAATAATAGTGTCGATAAATCTGCCTATCATTGAATGCTCAGAAGTACCGATGAGATAAAGATCTTCACCCTCTATCTTGTACATCATGCCCTCCATTTCAGAAAAGCTCATAACGCCTGTAACAACGTCTGAACGTATCATGTAAGGAGGAATGAAATATGTGAAACCTCTGTCTATCATGAAATCTCTGGCATATGAAAGAATTGCAGAATGAAGTCTTGCAATGTCACCCATAAGATAATAGAAGCCGTTTCCTGATGTTCTTCTTGCACTGTCAAGATCAATGCCGTTAAAGCTTTCCATAATGTCAACGTGATATGGGATCTCATAATCAGGAACAACAGGCTCTCCGAATTTTTCAATCTCTACGTTCTCGCTGTCGTCCTTGCCTATAGGAACGCTTGGGTCGATTATGTTAGGGATAACGAGCATTCTCTCACGTATCTTAGCTTCAAGCTCCTTTTCCTTTTCAGCCATAGCGTCAAGCTCAGCACCGATAGCGGAAACCTCAGCTTTTACTTTCTCAGCTTCGTCCTTCTGACCCTTAGCCATAAGACCGCCTATCTGCTTGCTCATTACCTTTCTTTTATTTCTCAACTCGTCAGCCTTTGTCTTGGCTGCTCTGTATTCCTCGTCAAACTGAGCTACCTCGTCAACAAGAACGAGCTTTTCGCCCTGAAACTTCTTTTTGATGTTTTCCTTGACAAGCTCAGGATTTGTACGGATAAGCTTAATATCTATCATTTTACATACTCCTTTTAGCTGACGCAAAAAAATTTCCTTACGTCGCAATATTTATCCTTTTAATAATATCACTAAAAGGAGATTTTGTCAAGACAAAGCCCCTTTAAAACAGGCTTTTGAAACAGGTTTTGAGAGAACTTATTTCATAGATAAAATACTATCATGATATAAGTAACAGTGCGAATTTCATAAAAACTATTGACATTTTGTATCAAACGTTTTATAATTATAAGGTGAATGTGTTCGTTATGGGTGTATTGTGCCCTGACGGCAGAAAAGCCTCTGGGCTTAATAAATTTATCAGGAGGATTAAAGGTGCGAAAAGTTAAAAAACCCGTGTTTTTTATCGTGCTTTTGTGTATAATTGCATTTGGATATCTCACTTATGCAGGAATACATACTCAGTACGGAGATATAAAAACAAGCTATATCAAGGGCGTTGAAGATATCCGCTGGGGTATCGATATTCAGGGTGGCGTAAATGCTACGTTTGAACCTGCCGATAATTACGACGCCACAAAGGAAGAAATGGACGCTGCAAAGGCTGTTATCGAGCAAAGACTTGTAAGCCTTAATATCACAGACAGCGAGGTCTACGTAGACTATAAGAAAAATAAGGTAATGGTTTCATTCCCATGGCAGGCTAACGAAGAAAGCTTTGACCCTGAGGCTGCCGTTTCTGAGCTTGGCGAAACTGCAAAGCTTGTATTCAGAAAGGGTAAAGAAGAAAAAGGCGAGCAGGTGCTTACAGGAAATGACGTTAAAAAGGCTGAGGTAAGACAAACTCAGGACGAAACAACAGGAAATATCAAGTATGTTGTAAGCCTGACACTCAATAACAGCGGTAAAAAAGCTTTTGCTGACGCTACAACTGAGCTTGCCGGAAAAGGCTTTATCTCTATCTGGATGGACGATAAGTGCATTTCTGCCCCAAGCGTAAATTCAGCTATCACTGACGGTGAGTGCGTTATCGAGGGCAAATTCACATACGATTCCGCAAAAGCTCTTTCAGATAAGATAAATGCAGGTTCTATCCCATTTGACCTTAAAACAACAAGCACAAATATCATCTCACCTACACTTGGCGAGGGTGCAAAAAATGCAATGGTCATCGCAGGACTTATCGCATTTATCGTTATCGCTGCATATATCATCATTATCTATAAGCTGCCGGGCTTTGTTGCGTCTATCGCACTTATAGGTCAGGTAATAGGTTCTATCGCCTGCATCACAGGTTTCTTTGGAAATATAGACAGCTTTACGCTGACTATCCCTGGTATCGCAGGTATTATCCTTTCTATCGGTATGGGCGTTGACGCTAACGTTATCACAGCCGAGAGAATAAAGGAAGAGCTTAACAACGGCAAGACCCTTAACGGAGCTATCGAGCTTGGCTATAAGAGAGCATGGAGCGCAGTATTCGACGGAAACATCACAGTCGTATTTGTTGCAATAATCCTTATGGGTGCCTTCGGACCTACAGACAGCGTTTTCGGAACACTTCTCAGCCCTGTATTCTCAGTATTCGGCGCAAGCACAGCAGGTACTATCTATTCACTGGGATATACTCTTCTTGTAGGTATCCTCCTGAACTTTGTATTCGGTATCTTCTGTTCAAGACTTATGCTTTCGTCCCTCTCAAAGTTCAAGTGCTTTAAGAAACGCAAGCTTTACGGAGGTGCTGAAATAAATGAGTAAAGAAAAAAAGACCCTGAACGTTGTGGGTCACAGCAAGTTATTTTATTCCATATCATGCGCACTTATCGCAATTTTTATCATTCTTACATTCGTTATAGGTCTTAACGTGGCTATCGAGTTCAAAGGCGGTACAGTTTTGACTTATACATATGAGGGCGATATAAAGACTTCTGACGTTTCAAATACCGTTTCTGACAGTATCGGAGATAAATGTACAGTAACTCTTGGCGAAAACACAGGAAACGCAGGAAAGACAGTAGAAATAAAATTCTCATCAACAAAGGGTATAAGCGACGATAAGCAGAACACCCTGAAAACAGCCCTTGAAAAGGACTTTCCTGATAATAACATAGAAGTTTACGAGTCAAACGACGTTGCAGCTTCAAGCGGTATGAACTTCTTCTTCAAGTGCCTTGCTGCTTGCGCACTGGCAATGGTCATCACTATCATTTATATCGGATTCAGATTTAAAAAGATAGGCGGTATCTCAGCAGGTGTGTTCTCAGTAGTTGCCCTTGCACACGATATGTGCATGGTATACGGTTGCTTTGTAATATGCAGATTTGACATCAACGCAAACTTTATGGCAGTTCTGCTGACTATCCTTGGATATTCTATCAACGCAACTATTATCATTTACGACAGAATAAGAGAGAATGAAAATCTTCTCGGCAATAAAATGGAGCTTGAGGATCTTGTAAACCTCTCTATTACACAGACAATGGGACGTTCTATCCATACAACTGTTACAACAGTTCTTGCTATGGCTACAGTTTGTATCGTCTGCATAATCTGCGGAGTAACATCTATCCTGAGCTTTGCTTTCCCACTTATCATCGGTATGATATCAGGTGTTTATTCTTCTAACTGTATCGCACCTACACTGTGGGTACATTGGAAAAAACATCAGGCAAAGAAGTCACATTCAGGTTCAAAAACAGGCAGCGCAAAGAAAAAGGCTTCAAGAAGATAAAATTTTATGGACGGTATGTTAAACATATCGTCCATTTTTTTATGTGATATTCTATTTTTAACACTCCATATCATGGATAAGTCCGCAGTTTCGCATGGAGATAGTTCCGTTCTTGCCTGTTATGTAATGGTCAAGAACTGTCACACCTAAACATCTCATATATCTCATGACCTCACGGGTGAGAGTAACGTCCTCCTGAGAGGGGGTGTTGGGTGAGTCAGGGTGATTGTGGGCAAGGATAACAATATCAGTGCCGCTGTTGAGAACGGCTTTTGTAAGCTCACGAAAATCAACAGGGGTAAATCTCGCACCGCCTGCGGATATGTCTGTTACGCTCTTTATGTGAAAGCCAGAGTCGATACAAATTACCTTGAACTTCTCCTGCTTTTCGTTTCTGAAACAATTATTTACAAAACTCAGCGCCGCAGATATGTTTCTAATGTCTATCCTGCTGTCTGTGACAGTGGAGCAGTAGTTTATAAGCTCTCTGAAAAATAAAAGTGAGTTTGCAGAGCTTTCGCCCATGTCCTTTACCGAAGAAAGCTCCTCCACAGAAGCGTTAAGAACGCTGTTTAAGCTTCCGAACTTTTTTATAAGCTCGTGCGCAATATCATTGGTGTTCTTTCTTGGCACAATGTAAAATAAAAGCATTTCAAGTATCTCATGCTCGGAAAAGCCCTTGAAATTTCCCGATTCTTTGAAACGTTTCCTCATTCTTTCTCTGTGACCGCCGTGGTCTGCTTGACTGCTCATTTTATCACCTCTTATACAAGTATAAAATATCCGCACTTTTTTGTCAATAAAAAACCATTGTGACTTTATTCTTTACAGATAATTTCAGCAAGAGGGTAAGCTAATAATATTTAGAAAATTTTATTAATAAATCACAAATAGCGTAAAATGCTAAAAAAACCTTCAGAAATATCAAAAGTGTCTGTGCGAAATGACGTTGAAAAAGGTTGTTTTTTTATGATATAATGAAATGGTAACTATTATATTATGGAGATGTTTTTATGACAGACCTGACGGTGGGAAAACCGTGGACAGTGTTGTGGAAATTTTCCCTGCCTATGTTCGTGAGCGTGATATTTCAGCAGATGTATTCCATTTTTGACAGTATCATAGCAGGAAAATTCGCAGGCGAAGACGCTCTTGCGGCAGTTGGTGCGTCTTATCCTATAACAATGATATTTATGGCGTTTGCAGTGGGAAGCAATGTTGGCTGTTGTGTGGTGATATCTCAATTCTTTGGTGGAAAAGAGTTCTCAAAGGTAAAAACCGCGTCAACTACTACTATAATTTCATGTACAATACTTGCAACGGTGCTGACAGTTTTTGGACTTGCGTTCTCTACTCCTCTTATGAGAATGATAAACACGCCTGATAACATCTTCCGTGACGGTGAGCTTTATCTGAAGATCTATATCGCAGGTCTTATCTTCCTGTTTCTTTATAACGTGGGTACAGGTATTTATAACGCAATGGGCGACTCGAAAACACCATTGTATCTCCTTATCGGCTCATCAGTTGGAAACGTTGTTCTCGACTATGTGTTCGTGAAGTTCTTTAAATGGGGTGTGGCAGGCGTTGCATGGGCTACTTTTATCGCTCAGGGAGTGGCTTGCGTGTTCTCACTGCTTATTTTGGTGAAGAAAACCGCAGAAATTAAAACAGAGGAAAAACCACCGCTGTTTTCAGGAAAAATACTTAAAAAGATAACCCTTTATTCTATACCTAGTATTTTACAGCAGAGTTTTATCTCAGTGGGAAATATCTTTGTGCAGTATCTTGTAAACAGCTTCGGCTCGTCTTGTATCGCAGGATATTCTTCTGCAATAAAGCTAAATACCTTTGCTATAACAAGCTTTACAACGCTTTCAAACGGGCTTTCAAGCTTTGTTGCACAGAATTACGGTGCAGGAAGGAACGATAGGATAAGAAGCGGATATAAAGCAGGACTTGTTATCTCGGCTATCGTGGCAGTGCCTTTTATACTCTGCTTTTTCTGTATGCCAAAAACTATGATAAATCTGTTTCTTGACGACGGCGGAACAAAAGCCGTTGAGATAGGCACAACATTTTTGAGAATAATATCGCCTTTCTATGTGTTTGTGGGCATAAAAATAATGTCAGACGGAGCACTTCGTGGTAAAGGTGCAATGCAGTATTTTATGATATCAACTTTTACAGACTTGATACTCAGAGTAGTGCTTGCGTTCGTGTTGGCAAGACCATATGGGTCAACGGGAATATGGCTGTCATGGCCGATAGGTTGGCTTGTGTCAACAGTGCTGTCAGTGGTGTTTGCGAGAGTGAAAGTGATGAAAAAGGAATTGAATGAGGAATGAGGAGTGAGGAATGAGGAATGGCAAAGCCAGCCGAACAAATCACAAGTAATAAGTAAAATAAAGAGCCGAGCGAAGCGATTTTGCGGCATAACAAACCATGGCGTAAACCTTGGCTAAAACAACGTAACTCCGATTAGCAAAGACTAAATTAAAAAAAAGTTCTCAATAATGATGTTGACAAGTTTAATTAAATGTTGTATGATTATAAGAATAATAAATTAAGAATTCAAAATGTTTGCGGGAGGTTAATTTATGCTGGATACTAATGTAAACAATAAGTTTGGTAAAGAGGGTCTTACCTTTGATGACGTTCTCCTTATCCCAGGCGAGTCGGATTGTACACCTGATATGGTGGATATCCATACACACCTTACTAAGGATATAGTTCTCAATACACCTATAATGACATCTGCTATGGATACGGTCACAGAGTCAAAAATGGCTATCGCTATCGCAAGAGAGGGCGGTATCGGTATTATCCATAAGAATATGACTATAGCTCAGCAGGCAGAAGAGGTGGATAAGGTAAAGCGTTCTGAAAACGGCGTTATCGTTAATCCTTTCTCTCTTACAGCCGATAAAACTGTTGCTGAAGCTGATAAGCTCATGGGCAAGTATAAGATCTCCGGCGTGCCTATAGTCGATAAGGATGGCAAGCTTGAGGGTATCCTCACTAACAGAGATCTTAGATTTATCACTGATTTTGAAAATATCAAGATCGGTGACGTTATGACTAAGGAAAACCTCGTTACTGCTCCTGTTGATACGGATCTCGAAGGCGCTCAGAAGATACTTATGAAGCATAAGATCGAGAAGCTTCCTCTTGTTGACGCAAACGGTATTCTCAAGGGTCTTATCACTATCAAGGATATTGAAAAGGCTGTTCAGTATCCAAATTCCGCAAGAGATAAAAAGGGCAGACTTCTTTGCGGTGCTACTATCGGCATGACTAACGATATTCTCGAAAGAGTTGCCGCTCTCGTTGAAGCTCAGGTAGACGTCCTCGTTCTTGACTCTGCTCACGGCCATTCTATGAACGTTATAAATTGTCTTAAAAAAGTTAAGGCCGCTTTCCCTGATACACCGGTTATTGCAGGTAATATCGCTACTGCTGAAGCCGCCAGAGCGCTCTGCGAAGCAGGTGCTGACGCTATAAAGGTCGGTATCGGCCCTGGTTCTATCTGTACTACCCGTGTAGTCGCTGGTATAGGTGTTCCTCAGGTCACTGCAGTTTATGACGCTGCTTGCGCTGCTGCTGAGTATGGCATTCCTGTTATTGCTGACGGCGGTATCAAGTATTCAGGCGATATCGTTAAGGCTCTTGCTGCCGGTGCAAACGTTGTAATGCTTGGTTCACTCCTCGCAGGCTGTGACGAAGCTCCAGGCGAAACTGAGATCTATCAGGGCAGACAGTTCAAGGTATACAGAGGCATGGGTTCTCTTGCCGCTATGAATAAAGGCTCAAAGGACAGATATTTCCAGACAAACTCAAAGAAGCTCGTTCCAGAGGGCGTTGAGGGTCGTGTGGCTTATAAGGGTCCAGTTTCAGATACTATCTTCCAGCTTGTTGGCGGTATCCGTTCAGGTATGGGCTATTGCGGTTGTCATACTATTGCAGAGCTTGGCGAAAAGGCTAAGTTCATCAGGATAACAGGCGCAGGTCTTAAGGAGTCACACCCACACGATATTTATATCACAAAGGAAGCTCCAAACTATTCCGCAGGTATCTAACAGAATTTATATACAAAAAAAGAGCAGAGATCTCGTTTCTCTGCTCTTTTTTGCGTTGTTTTGCAAAAAATATTACTCCATAAATTCTCCCAAAAGACCACTTGCAATTGCTACAGTTTCAGGACATGGACGCTTCTGATAGTATTCTTTTGTGCGCTTTGCAGGGTCAGGGTCACTAGGTCCGCTCAGACCGAGAAGCTCACGGCAGATGATAGTGTCAGAGCCAAGCTCTTCCTTGAAACGCTTTGCAAAAAGCTGAACACGCTCATAATCCTTGCCCTTTGCCGCCCTGTCACTGCCTATGGTGTTGCCAAATTTCAATCCAAGCACCATGACTGCACCTGTAAATGCTCCGCAGACCTCTCTCATTCTGCCTATTCCGCCGCCAAAGCCCGAAGCTATCTTGTATGCAGTTTCGCTGTCAAGGCCGATATCCTCAGCCCATGCGCCTACTACCGCCTGTGAACAGTTGTAGCCCTCCATGAAAAGAGCCTTTGCTGCCGCTGCTTTTTCCTTATTCATTTTAAAAAAACTCCTTTTTTGTCATATATTGATCTTCATTATAGCACAGCTTTAAGTTTTTTTCAAGACGTATTATTGGTTAGTATAGTCTACGTCAAATTGCATAAAAAATTGCCATAAAATTTTGCAATATTTTTATATTGTTAGACAAAACTAACCTATTGACAAATGTACACTAATGTGGTATACTTTAATCACAGCAAGGGAAAAGCTGCAAAGAATAACGCAGATAAAGCGAAAACGCTGGTCTGTGGAAAAGTAAAAAAATGATATTCAAATAAGGAGGACAAAGATTATGTCAAAGTTTGTATGTTCAGTATGCGGTTACGTTTATGAGGGCGAGGCTGCTCCAAAGGAGTGTCCTATCTGCCACGCACCAGCAGAAAAGTTCAATAAAGTAGAAGAAACAGCTATCACATGGGCTGACGAGCATAAGGTAGGCGTTGCAGAGGGTCTTGATGAGGAAGTTGTTGCAGGTCTTAGAGAGAACTTCAACGGCGAGTGCTCTGAGGTAGGTATGTATCTTGCAATGGCAAGAGTTGCTTACAGAGAAGGCTATCCTGAGGTAGGTATGTACTATGAGAAGGCAGCCTACGAAGAGGCAGAGCATGCTGCTAAGTTCGCAGAGCTTCTGGGCGAGGTTGTAACACCTTCTACAAAGAAAAATCTCGAGATGAGATATATGGCTGAGAATGGTGCTTGTGAGGGCAAGCTGAAGCTTGCTAAGAGAGCAAAGGAGCTTGGCTATGACGCTATCCATGACACTGTTCACGAAATGGCTAAGGACGAAGCAAGACATGGATGTGGCTTCAAGGGTCTGCTTGACAGATATTTCGCTAACAAGTAATTTATCTTAAAATAGTATAAATTAAAGATTACGACGAATTTTTCCCGAAAAAGGCGGAGGTATTTGAAAAAATACTTCTGTCTTTTTGTTTTATAAAGCCGTTATAAAGGCTCAAATCTATTGCAAATGACGTAAAACTGTGGTATAATATCTTAGTATGATAAAATAATGCTTTAGGAGATGATAGTGTGATAGAAACACTGGCGGCGGAAACTGCGACCTTGCAGAACGTTTATGCCCCCTTGCCTTTCAAGGTGCATATGATATTCTGCGTTATCGCTACGCTTATATATATAACTCAGTTTATAAGGAAAGGCTCTTATCATTATCTTACATTAATGATAGCTATCGACCTTACTATAGTTACTCAGTTTACCACAAAAAGCTTTGTTATCGGTATGCTTTTCGGTGCAGAGGTAGCGCTTCTTGCGGCAACAGCTTTTATTTCCCATAGGTTTGCTAAAAAGCAGAAAGCTTTGGAGAATGCCGGGGAAAAGTCGGAAACTGCTCAAAAGGAAGATGAAGAATGAAAATAGTTATACTTGACTCTGAAACAGTTTCAAGAAACGATGTGTCGCTGGAGGGTATAACAGTCCTTGGTGAAAGCATTGTTTATGGTTTTACACCAAATGAACAGGTCGCAGAAAAGATAGGTGACGCTGACGCTGTTATATGTAACAAGTGCCTTATAACAGAGGAGGTATTCTCAAAGTGCAAAAACCTGAAATACGTCGGTCTTTTTGCAACGGGATATAATAATGTTGACCTCTCCGCCGCAGACAGGCATGACGCAGTGGTCTGCAATGTGCCTGCATATTCTACAAACGCAGTTGCACAGCATACTTTTGCTCTTATCCTTAATTATTTCAGCAAGATAAGAGAATATGCCGAGAAAGTTGACGAGGGCGGCTGGGTGAATTATAAGCTGTTTTCATATTTTGGTATCCCTACCTATGAGCTTGCAGGAAAAACCATTGGTATAGTAGGCTATGGCGACATAGGAAAGAAAGTTGCTGAGATAGCAAAAGCGTTCGGCATGAAGGTCATCACCTTTACACGCTCACCTCAGAAAATAACTGACGGCACGCCTGCGGTAAGCCTTGAAGAACTTCTAAAGACCTCTGATATAGTGACGCTCCATTGTCCTCTTACAAAGGATAATGAGAAAATGATAAATGCCGAAAGCCTTGGCTTGATGAAAAAATCAGCATTTTTCGTCAACACTGCAAGGGGCGGTCTTGTGGACGAAAAGGCTCTTGCTGAGGCTCTTGAAAATGGCGATATCGCAGGGGCAGGAATTGATGTTCTCACAAACGAGCCAATGGGTAAAGACTGCCCTCTCAGAAACGTAAAGAACTGCACTGTTACCCCACATATAGCGTGGGCGCCAAAGCAGACGAGAGAAAGGCTTCTTGAAACTGTTGCGCAGAACTTGAAAATGTGGATAGAGGGTACGCCACAGAACGTTGTCAACGGAAAATAACAATAAGGACATGATAAAAATGATAGATATGACAAAAAAGAAAAGAGTTGTGGTAAAGGTAGGAACTTCTACTCTTACTCACAGCACGGGGCTTCTTAATATACGTCGTGTGGAACAACTCGTTAAAACTCTTGCCGATCTGCAAAATGCAGGACATGAGATAATCCTTGTATCAAGCGGTGCGGTGGGTCTTGGCAGAGCAAAGCTGGGCATAAAGGAAAGACCAAAGGACACTCCCACAAGACAGGCTTGTGCGGCGGTGGGTCAGTGTGAGCTTATGTATCTTTACGATAATCTTTTCTCTGAATACAGCCTTAATGTGGCTCAGCTTCTGCTTACAAAGTATATTCTTCTTGAGGACAGACGCATAAATGTGCAGAACGCCCTTAACCGCATTATAGAGCTTGGTTCTATCCCTATTGTGAACGAGAACGATACGGTGTCTATTGATGAGCTGGAGCTTGAAATGGGCGAGAACGATTCTCTTGCGGCAAATGTTGCGGTGCTTGCTAATGCAGATCTGCTTATAATAATGTCTGATATCGAGGGACTTTTTGACAAAGACCCTCATAAGTATGATGACGCTGAGCTTATTCCTGTTGTGCCTGAGATAACGGAGGAGATAAAGGCTATTGCAGGGGGTGCAGGTTCTTCACTTGGCACAGGCGGAATGGCGACAAAGATAAAAGCCGCTGAGATATGCAAAAATGGCGGAATAGATCTTATCATAATGAATGGCAGAGATCCAAGACATTTGTATAAGGTTTTTGAAAATAAACCTATAGGAACACTTTTTACAGCTAACGGGGAGGTATAGTAAAAATGAGTTACATCGATATTTTGGGACAGAAAGCAAAAGCTTGCAAAAAGGATATCGCCTTCGCTTCAACAACACAGAAAAATGACGCACTTCTTGAGATCGCACATATCCTGAGAGTTTGCAAGGACGATATTATCGAAGCAAACAAGGTGGACCTTGAAAACGGCAGAATGAGGAAAATGTCTGAGGCTATGCTTGACAGACTTGCACTTAATGACAGCCGTATCGAGGGCATGGCAAAGGCTTGCGAAGAGCTTGCACAGCTTGACGACCCTGTGGGCGAGGTAGTTTCAGGCTCAACAAGACCAAACGGCATGAAGATCGAGAAAGTAAGAGTGCCAATGGGCGTTATCGGAATTATTTTCGAGGCAAGACCTAATGTTACTGTAGACGGCGCTATACTTTGCCTTAAAAGTGGAAACGCTGTTATACTCAGGGGCGGAAAGGAAGCAATAAACTCAAACAAAATGCTTGCCGACCTTATGAGAAAGGCTGTCGAAAGGGCAGGCTTCAGCCCTGATATCATTCAGCTTGTGGAGGATACTGACAGAGGCATCGCTCTTGATATGATGAAAGCCAATGATTATATTGATGTCCTTATCCCAAGGGGAGGCGCACAGCTTATAAAGGCTGTTGTACAGTCTGCCACTGTGCCTGTTATCGAGACCGGCACAGGAAACTGTCATGTTTATGTTGACGCAAGTGCGGATATAAAAATGGCTGTGAACATTGTTGATAACGGCAAGACCTCACGCCCGTCTGTATGCAACGCAGTGGAAAGCTGTCTTGTTCACAGAGATATCGCAGAGGACTTTCTCCCGAAGCTTAAAGAAAGACTTGACAAGCACCACGTTGAGATAAGAGGCTGTGAGCTTACAAGGCAGATACTTGGTCCTGAGAACGTTACTCCTGCTGATGATGATGATTATGCAACAGAGTTTCTTGACTATATAATCTCTATCAAGGTCGTTGACGACATGGCGGAAGCCCTTGAACATATCGACAGATTTTCTACAGGACATTCTGAGTGTATCGTAACAGAAAGCCTTTTTGCCGCACAGGAATTTCAAAAGCGTGTTGACTCAGCGGCTGTATATGTAAACTGCTCAACAAGATTTACAGACGGCGGAATGTTCGGTCTTGGTGCTGAGATAGGAATTTCCACTCAGAAGCTTCATGCAAGAGGTCCTATGGGTCTTAGAGAAATGACCACCACAAAGTATCTTATCTCTGGAAACGGACAGATAAGAGAATAGATATTAGTGAGGAGTTAGGAGTGAGGAATGAGGAATTAAGGTATCGCCTGCGGCGATGATTTCTCTGTAGGGGCGACCTTTGGTCGCCTGTCTGCTCTGATACTTTGATATATTACAAAAAAGAGGTAATTATAATGATAAAAGCTATGAATATTTCTTATGAGATAGGCGATAAGCTTTATCTCAACATCACAAACAAGTGTCCATGCAACTGCACATTCTGTATTCGTCACAACGGTGACGGTGCTTATGGCTCTGACCCACTGTGGCTGGAACATCAGCCTACTGCCGAGGAGGTAATAGACAACATCAAAAAGCGTGACCTTGACAGCTACAAGGAAATTATTTTCTGTGGCTATGGCGAGCCTACCTGTGAGCTTGAAATACTCAAAGAAACTGCAAAGTATATAAAATCTGTTACAAAGACACCTATAAGAATCAACACAAATGGTCTTAGCGACCTTATCAACAAGCGTGAAACTCCTGCCGAGTTCAAGGGACTTGTTGATATAATCTCAATAAGTCTTAACGCTTCTGACGCAAAGGCTTATGACGAGATAACAAGACCCTCATTCAAGGGCGTGAACTGCTTTGAAGAAATGCTCTCTTTTGCAAAGAGAGTGAAAGAGTTCGTGCCGGAGGTAATGCTCACTGTGGTTGATATAATCGGCGAAGAGGAGATAAAAAAATCTCAGGCGGTTGCTGACAGCGTGGGTATACATCTCAGAGTCAGAGAATATGTTGATTAATATTTTGTAAACAATGTATTAAGCTTTATATTTGCTCAATATTCCGTTTTCAGCAAACATCTAAGTGATGTCGGAACAATAACCGAGTGCTGAAAACGGATATTTTTTGTTCGATAATAAAAAGAAAGCTTGGTAGAAAAAATGGAAAAGAAAAAGATAAGACGTCTTGTTTTGCAGGCAGAACAGGGTGACAGAGCAGCTTTCGGCGAGCTTTACGAAGAAACGGGCAGGAGCGTATATTTTAACTGCCTGAAGCTTCTTGGAAATGCTCAGCAGGCAGAGGATATAACTCAGGACACTTTCATGAAAGCTCTTGAAAAGCTTGACAGCCTTAAAGAGCCTGAGAATTTCTCAGCATGGGTAAACCGCATTGCCATAAACAACTGCAAAATGTATTTCAGGAAAAATCCCCGCACTGCGGAGGAGGAGTCGGAAAAGATAATCGACGATACGCCCGACAGCGAGCTTATCCCTGACGATTATGCCGACAGCGAAGAAAAACGCAGGATAATAATGAACATTATCGACACCGCTCTCACTGACGAACAGCGTCAGACAATAATACTTTACTATTTTGATATGATGAGCGTGGCTGAGATAGCAGAGATAATGGAATGTTCTGTTGGCACTGTCACTTCCCGTCTTAGCGCTGCAAGAAAGAAGATAAGGGAGGCGGTGCTTATTTACGAAAAGAAAAACAATGACAGGCTTCATGCTGTTATGCCTATACCTGTTCTGTCAAAGATATTTATGCAGGAATGTCAGCATTTGAAGCTGCCTGAATTATCCGTTTTCAGCAAGGCGTCAGCCATGGAAGTTGTTCCCGATAAAAATACTACAATAAGTAAATCGGGAGGAAAAGGTATGTTTTCAACAGTAAAAGCAAAAGTAATAGCAGGAGTAGTCGCATTGGCAGTAGTTGGCGGAGGTATCACAGCGGTGGTGCTTGCAAACAGAGATAAGACAGCAGATGCTGATAAGCCAAACACAGCCGTTCAGACAGACGCACAGGGGGAAGTGAACGAGCAGGAGATAGAGGACAAGCTAAACGAACTTGATGAAAATGCTGATAATGAAGATAATGTTACTGACGATGATGCAAGCGGTACAAATTCAAACAGCGAGCTTGAAATGGCTGTTTACACTGTTTCTGACGAGATAAAAAATGCTGATTTTTCGTCAGGTCTTGTTCAGCTCAACGGTGACATCATGCAGGTGGGCGGATATATAAAAACGTCTGATTTCTATGCAAAATATGCTGACGAATACAGTTTTGTATACTGCGACGGAGGTCACTATGAGGATAAAAAGGGCGAAATGCTCAACTACCGTGTAGGTGCTGACAACTATTTCGGCGGTGAATGGTGGGATAGCTATTACATGACCCTTATCCCAAAGGTCGAGCCGCAGGGAGATGAGATAACGGTCTATGTTGCAAATCTAACAAACCCTGACGGACAGGTATCTCTTGCAGACAGCTATGTGGTATGGGCAGAGGAAACGCCTATGTCAAACGATATTTACACCCCTGCTTGGATACCGACCGGTATGCCAACAAGGCTTTGCTATGATGTCACAAGCACAAAGAAGCTCGATGAGATATATGACAACATAGATGATTATTCAGCACAATCAGTGCAGGATATGCTTGCTTCTCAGGGCATCTCAAAGGGCGAGAACAGCATTTCAGGCAACTATCTTTCCTATGTTTACTCACAGGGCGATATGTCAATGAGCGGAACATACTGTGTGAACAGCGACACTGACCCTGATGTTTTCGTTGCATATGTTGCAGGTGAGAAAAATGCCGCAGGGCTTACACCTCTCTACAGATATCATTTTGCCTTCGATACAAATTCAAAAAAGCTTTATGAAAGCAGAATGTATCTTGCAGGTATGTTCTAAAAAAACTATCCCTCACATTTGTGGGGGATATTTTTTGCTCGTTGACAGGCATTTTGTTATGTGATATAATTATTTCGGCAATATTATAATAGCAAATATTAACCATAAGTAAATTATATATGAAAATTTTGAATTTGCTCAACAAATCGTCTGCGTTTTGCATCTAACTAATGTCGGGACTGATAAAACAGCGGACGAGAAAACGGCAATTCGGAAAGAAAGAGCAGGTCAAAAACATGGAAAAAGATGATATCAAAAAGCTTGTATTGCAGGCGGCACAGGGAAACAAGGCGGCGTTCGGTGCGCTTTATGAAGAAACGGGCAGAACAGTGTATTTTAGCTGTCTTAAGCTTCTTGGCGACCCACAGCTTGCAGAGGATATCACTCAGGAAACTTATCTTACAGCCCTTCAAAAGCTTGGCACTCTTGCACAGCCTGAGAATTTTCCAGCATGGGTAAACAGGATAGGGATAAATCTCTGCAAAATGCACTTTAGAAACAATTCCGCCCCTGAGGACAACTCAGAGGAGATAATAGAGGAAATCCCTGACGAGGGGCTTATCCCGGAGGAATATGTGAGCAATGACGCTAAAAGAAAGATAATAATGGATATTATCGACACTGTTCTCACAGAGGAGCAAAGACAGTCGGTGATACTGTATTATTTCGATATGCTCACAGTGCCTGAGATAGCAGAGGTAATGAACTGCACCACAGGTACAGTAACTTCCCGCCTTAGTGCCGCAAGAAAAAAGATAAAGGAGGCGGTGCTTATATACGAGGAAAACAACAACGACAGACTTCATGCTGTCGTGCCTGTATTTATTCTTTCAAAGCTTCTTAATAAAGAGGCTTCAAACACCGTTCTTCCGAAACTTACCGTTTTCACAGGCTCAGCCTCAGCCGCTAATGCAGTTCCCGATAGCGTAACATCAACAAAAACTATATCGGGAGGAAAAGTAATGTTTTCAACAGTAAAAGCAAAGGTTATAGCAGGCGTTTGTGCCGTGGCAGTTGTGGGCGGAGGTATCACAGCGGCGGTAATGCTCAGTTCAAATAATAGTGATGACGATGATAATAATGATATTGTTGTTGCTTCTTCACAAAATGACAGCACAGCTTCAAAGGGCGATGAAGACGTGTCTGATACCGCTAACGATAATAAAAACAGCAATCTATATTGGATAGACGGATTTAATGGCGGTACGCCGTCAGATACTTTGCCGCAGGATATTTTCGGCAGCAAAATATCAGTGCCTGTTGACCTTAGTGCCATAGACGGCGGCAATGCCAATATGAAAATGTACGGCGACGATATTGGCAGATCTAGTGATATTATGAGCGTTGATAAAATGATAGGTGAAGACAGTGACGTTGAGATAACCTTCGTTTCATCAGATGAGAGCCAAACAAACTACGACCTTACCGGTGCAAATCCATTTGACCGTGACGCAAGTGTGGCTGACATTCTCAAGGAAAACAGCTGGAGCATTACCATACCTTTAGAAGAGGCTGTGGATACCTCCAGCTGGGAGTATGAAAGCTACGGCAACTACAGCAATAAAGAAGATCTTGATAAAATAATCGACAAAATGGGCTGCCCTACAAGCATTTATATGAACAGCGAATATGACGGCATGGACGATTATAAATGCTATACAATGTATTGGGAGAACGTTGACTATACAGTTTCACTCGGCGTGGTGGAAACATATAGTAATTACGAAGAGTATGACGTAGTGCTTGATTACTTCTCGGCTTCCGATTTCACATACTACAGCAAAAACTATCCGCAGGAAGAAATACACGAAAAAGACGGAGAGGCTGTTTTCACATCTGAGTACACAGGCATAACAACACCGGGCGAGAGCACTGTAAACACTGATGAGAACAGAGTAAAGGTATATGATGACCTCAAGACCCTTGACCTTACTTCAGACGCTGCTCTGCCTAAGGATATAAGCATAAGCTATAAGGGCATAGACCACGTTTTCACAGGCACTGAGCTTATTGATGATGTAAGAGAAGAAATGGTGGATACCCCTGACGATGAATACGATTCTGCTCTTTGCTACGGAAAAACAAGCTCGACTGTGGATAATATCATCATCTTCGACTTCTGGCTCAACAGCGATCATACCCTCCATAAGATAAGAATGAGTTTCGCCACCGAAAGCGACTGCTCAATATTCGGTATAACAAAAAATTCAACTCCTGAGGAGATGGCTGCGATTCTTGGCACACCTGAGGTCAGCGACAGAAACGGCAAAGATCAGTTTCTTGATTGGAAGAGCGATTCCATGAGCGTGAACGCATATTACTATGACGGCGTTTTGCAGTCTATACAGGCTTACTTTGAAAGCTAGGCGGCTTTTATTTGACAACATAAGCGGTATGTGCTATAATATTTTATATTAATACTTTACTATGATAAAATATAGAGAGGATAATGTAAAATGAGCGAAAAGCTTTGGAGAAAAAACCTTATAAATATAGAGCCATACGTTGCAGGGGAACAGCCTAAAAACGATAAGATAATAAAGCTCAATGCAAATGAAAACCCTTATCCGCCGTCACCAAAGGTAAAGGCGATATTGGAGGGGAAAACTATTGCAGAGCTTAGAAAATACCCTAGTGCTGACGCTTCTGTTCTTAGGACGGCACTTGCGGAGCGTGTTGGGCTTAAAAGCGAGAATGTTTTCTGCGGAAACGGCTCAGACGATGTGCTTGCCACAGCTTTCAGAGCGTTTTTCAACTCTGATAAGCCTATACTTTATCCTGATATAACTTACTCTTTCTATCCAGTGTGGTGTGAGCTTCTGAAAATACCATACAAGACAAAGAGCGTTGACGATGATTTTGTAATAAATATCGAGGACTTCAAAGAGCCTAACGGCGGCGTTGTTATACCAAACCCTAATGCACCGACAAGCCTTGGTGTGGGTGAGAAATTTATAAGAGAACTTCTTGAAAACAATCAGGACAGCATTGTTATAATCGACGAGGCATATGTGGATTTCGGCAGGTATTCCTGCGTTGAGCTTGTGAAAGAATACGATAATCTCGTTGTAACACAGACTTTCTCAAAGTCACGTTCCCTTGCAGGCATGAGAGTGGGCATGGCTTTCGCAAGTGCCGAGCTTATCAGCTATATGCAGGCTGTGAAAGACTCATACAATTCCTATCCTCTCGACCAGATAGCCATAGAAACTGCCGTTGCAAGCCTTTCTGACGAGGATTATTTCAAGGCGACAGTTGAAAAGGTCAAGGCAACAAGGGATAGAACAGCGGAAAAAATGCGGGAAATGGGCTTCAACGTCCTTGACAGCGAAACGAACTTCCTTTTTGCACAGCATGAAAAGCTCTCTGCAAAGGAGATCTTCACATACCTCCGTGAAAATGGTATCTTCGTGAGATATTTCAATAAGCCGAGAATAGATAACTTCCTGAGAATTACTATCGGCACAGACGAGGAAATGGATCTTATGATTGAAAAGCTTTCGGAGATATGCAAATAATATAGTTATCACAAAAGCTTATGGATATATCTATTCAGTGTAGGGGCAAACAGTGTTCGCACCTTAGTTTCTGATTTTTTTGAAAGACTTTTGTTCGGGCGGCTCTGACCGCCCTTTTTTGTGCCTTATCCCTTAAAATCAAAGCACAAAGGTATTGAAAATCAGAAAATGTTGTGATATAATTATCATAAGTAATTATTGCCTGAAGAAAGGATATGTATATATGTTGATAAATTCACTGGCGGCGCTTGCGCTTGGCTTTGCGCTGGATATGCTCCTTGGCGACCCTGAAGTAGTGGTCTATCCTCAGTATTTTATAAAAAAGCTTGTGGCAAATCTTGATAAGTCTTTCAGAAACAGCTATAAAAACACCCCCGAAGCACAGCGTATGGCAGGTCTTATGATGACTGTGATAGTGCTTCTTATAGTTGCCGCTGTGGCATTGCTTCTTCTATTCGTGGGCTATAAGCTAAATGCCGCACTTGGCATTTTCCTCGAGGGCATAATGTGCTGGTCAGCACTTTCTGTAAAGTCCCTTAAAACTGCGGCAGGGGGAGTGATGCGTGCTGCAAGGGCAGGCAATCTTTCTTCTGCACAGCGCAAGGTAAAAAAAGTGACCTTCCGTGACACCGACGATATGAACATTGACGCTGTTATAAAAAGTACGGTGGAGTCGGTTGCAGAGAACACCACAGATTGGGCGGTCGCACCTATTTTCTGGTCTGCGATATTCGGCGGTCTGGGAGGAATACTCTACAGAACAGTGAATATTATCGACAACACAGTGGGCTATAAAACAGACACATACATAAACTTCGGCAAATTTCCTGCAAAGCTAGACGACGTTCTCAGCTTTATACCTGCAAGAATAGCCGCCCTGCTTATGAAAATGAACGTTTCTTATCTTCACCTTGACAGCAAGAACGCTTCTCAGGTATACAAAAAAGACAGAAGAAAATCCCCTAGTCCTAATTCAGCGCAAACTCAGTCGGTGTGTGCAGGTGCATTGGGTATCCAGCTTGGCAGTGATGAGTATTACGGCGGACAGCTTGTAAGAAAGCCTGTTATAGGCAGAAATCTAAAGCCATGCGAGCCTAATGATATATTCTGGGCAAATCAGCTTTTGCTTGGCACATCGTTCTATGCTATGCTTTTTACAGCCATTATAAGAACGGCACTGTTCTTTGTGATATGATATAAAATAACAATAGCCGAGAGGTAAACGCCCCTCGGCTTTGTTTTTATAGTGTAGAGGCGACCTTGGGTCGCCAGCTTATCGTTAGTTTCTGCGCAAAAAAAGACCTCCCACCAAGAGAGGTCTTTTGTGTTATCAGTGGTTTCTGTACCAATCACGAATGAACTTGCCGCTTGCTGTGAGCTGTGAAGTGCCGCTCTTTATAGCTTTGAGGTTCGTACCGCTATTGAATGCGGAAGCCGTTTCGCTCTTTCCGCAGGCTGACCAGTTTATGTAGCCTACATTCAGTGAATCGAGAAGCTTGAGCCATTTTGTGCTTTCTGTTGAGTTATATCCGCCGTTTCCGCTTGCGTCGCAAGTTCCGAACTCAGATACAAGAACAGGAAGTCCCTTGTTGTAGCAGTTCTGAAGTCTGTTTCTCAGCCAATCTCTGTGAGTATCAGCATAGAAGTGAAGAGCGTAAACGCAGTTTTTGTCAGAAAGCTTGTTGCCAAGCACCTGATCTATGTCCTGACTCCATGTGCCTGTGCCGCAGATTATGATAGCGTCACTGTCGTATTTTCTGATAGCGCTTACAACGCTCTGACAATAACTCTTTATTCCGCCTGTCCATGTTACACCGCCGTTAGGCTCGTTGCAGATCTCGTAAATAACGTTATTGTAGTCCTTGTAGGTCTTAGCCATTTCTGTGAAGAACTTGATAGCTTCATTTTTGTGGTTGTTAGGGTTTTGGTCATTGAGAACGTGCCAGTCGATTATAGCATACATTCCAAGAGACTTTGCGTTCTCAACGCCTGTCTTGACTTTCTGCTTTGCCTGTGCCTGATACTTGCCGTTCTCGGTGCAGTAGCCACCCCATTCTTCTGTGTACATTGCAATTCTTATAGTGTTGACCTTCCAGTCATCTCTCAGCACTTTAAGAGAGTCCTTTGTAAGGATATCGGAGAAATCTTCCCACATGATGCCGTGAGTTGACATACCCTTTATCTTGAATACCTTGCCGTTCTTGTCAACAATATTCGCACCCTTTACAGAAAGCTGACCATGCTGTGAAACTGGGGTCAAAACAGCAGGAGCTTTAGATGTGGTAGCCGATACCTCTGCAGAATATTTTCCGTAGTGGTTAGCTTTCTTGTCGTCTGTCTTGCAGGCTCTTATCTTGAACTTGTATGTGGTCTTCTGGCTGAGATTTTTTACAGTGTAGCTTGTGCCTGTGGTCTTCGCAATCTCTTTCCACTGACCATTTTTAAGCTGAAATACTCTGTAATTTGTGCATCCTATCTTTGTCCATGAAAGCTTTACGCTGTTATAGGAAACGCTTGATACTTTAAGACCCTTTGCAGGCTGTGGGTTCGTGGCGGTGTTCCAGTTGTCTGAATATGCGCCGTATACCTTTTTTCCTTTCACGGTCTTGTAGGCTCTTACCTTGAAGTTTTCACGGGTAGCATTTGGCAGATTTTTCACTGTGTATGTGAGGGTCGAGCCACTTTTTACGTCTGCGATCTGCGGATATTTACCGCTTTTTCTCATACAAACTGAGTATCCCGAAGCTCCGCTGACCTTTTTCCAGCTAAGCTTTATCTCGCTGTTGCTAAGTGTTTTTGAAGTAAGCCCTGTGACTTTTCCGATGCTTGCCGCCTCAACAGTTATCGCCGTCTGCGAAAGAAGCGGTGTTTCGTCCACAACAGGCAGTGCCGCCGCAGCCGACATGAGTGTTACCGAAGTCAGCAGCACAGCGGCGGCTTTCTTCAGGTCGATTAATTTTCCCATAATCTTCCTCCTATAATGAATATTGTAACTTTTCATTCATATTTATTATAAGTTTAACATATTTTCATTCATTTGTAAACAGCAAAAGCCTATTTTAAAACTTAAATACTTCACAAATTTTAAATTCGTTCATTGGTGAAAATGTAATAAATCCTCCCTATTTACTATAGAAGTACGAAAAATGAATAAATTACAAATGATTAAAAAACGGTAACAAGAGCTTTTTTGGACAGTTGAAAACTACAGTTGAAAACTTTTGAAAATGTTGAAAACTATGTTGAAAATGTTTAAAACTCATGCTATAACAGCAATTTGGTGTTGAAAATTATAAAGTTTTCAACAATCGTCCGTTTTTTTACCCTTGTCTGTAACCAAAATGTAATCAAATCATTACATTGTGATATCCAAAAAAACGTACTTGAAAGAGTTGAAAATGTACAGAATATTATTTGATTTGTAATCATTGTGTAACGTGGTTTACTTTATCTCACAAAATAAGTGAATTTTACATTATAACGCATAAAAAATAAAAATCATGCCTGTTTTGGTGAAAACCGCTATTGACATCGTGCCATAGACAGTGTATACTGTTAGTAAATCATATTTATATAACAGCACATGACAAATGTCAATTGACAGTTGGAACGTGGTGTGCTATACTTGATTTATTCACAAAAAATACAATGATACAGACAAATAAAGGAATGGGAAAACGATGGAAACCGTTTTACAGGTCAAAGGGCTTTCAAAGCAGTACAAAAAAGGCATTTACGCCTCCCACAACGTCACTTTTGACGTTGGAAAGGGCGAGATATTTGCGCTTATAGGTCCAAACGGTGCAGGAAAGACAACAACAATAAGAATGATATCAACACTTTTGCAGGCAACAGAGGGCGACGCTATCGTGGCAGGTCATAGTATTCTCGCTGAACCTGATATGGTAAGAAAAAGCATTACATACCTCCCTGACGAGGCTGGTGCGTATAAGACCATGACAGGCAGAGAATATCTGGAGTTCATGGCTTCTATATATGCCGACAACGGAGAACAGGCTTACGAGTTTGTTAAGCGTGGCTGTGAGATATGCGAGCTTGGTGACAGGCTTAACGATAAAATATCAAATTATTCCCGTGGTATGGCAAGAAAGCTTCTCCTTGCAAGGGCGATAATGCCGCTCCCTGCACTGGCTATCCTTGACGAGCCGACTTCGGGACTTGATATTATAAACGCCCTTGAAATAAGAAGAATGATAAGAAAGCTTGCTTCTGAGGGCATGAGCTTTCTGCTTTCTTCCCACAATATGCTTGAAATAGAGTATGTTTCAGACAGAGTTGGTATAATTGCAAAGGGTGAGTTGCTGGAAGTCGGCAAGCCTGCGGAGCTTATTGAAAAATACGGCGCTCAGAACCTTGAAGAAGTCTTTGAAAGGGTGGTGCTTGACCGTGAAGTTTTATAGTCTTTTCCGCAAGGAATTAAAGGAAATGCTCAGCCTGCAAACTATTATAACAATGATAGTCACAGTAGTGGTGCTTGTTATGGCAGGTCAGGCAATGTCAGGGGCAATAAGCGACAGTGCCGAAAAGGCTTCTGACCTTACTATCTGCGACCTTGACAAAACAGAGTTCACAGAAAACGTTTTAAACTCTCTGAAAGCTACCGCAAAGGCTGGTGACGGCAAGATAACAGTTGTAGATATAAAGTCTGACGACTATGCCGCAGAGCTTAAAAGGCTCGATCAGGACAGTGTTGTGATAATACCAAAAGGCTTTACAGAGCAAGTAAAACAGCATAAAAAGGCAGACGTTGGATATGTTCAGAGAATGACCTCTCTTGCAACCATGTCAAATATAAACACAGGCTCAGACACTGCCCTTGCAGTTATACAGCAGGCAGTAAAATCAACTATCTATCAGGATAAGCTTTCAAGCGGCGCAATGACAGAGGACGAAATGAATCAGCTTGAAGACCCTGTACTGCTTTCTGAAACAACGGTTGTTGGCGACAAGGCAGATAAAGTGAGCAGTTCTGTAGTGATGTCCCTTTGTTCCGCACAAAGCATGGTAGTGCCTATAATAATGTTCGTTCTTATAATGTTCTCGGCTCAGATGATACTTAGCGCGATCTCTACCGAGAAAATAGACAAGACCCTTGAAACGCTTCTTTCCGCACCTGTTTCAAGACTTTCAGTCCTTACGTCAAAAATGCTTGCCGCAGGTGTTGTTGCGGCTTTGCAGGCTGTGGTCTATATGTTCGGTATGAGCAAAATGACAGGCGGTCTTACTGAGGGCATGGGAGATACCTCAGCATATGAATCTGCAATGGAAAACCTTGGCCTTACTATGAGCATCGGACAGTATGCTCTTGTGGGAATACAGATGTTTGTGTCTATCCTTATCTCATTGTCACTCTCAATGGTATTAGGAGCGCTTGCAAAAGACGCAAAATCTGCCCAGACAATGCTTTTGCCTATAACCTTCTCCGCAATGATACCATATCTTCTTGCAATGGTAGTTGATATCAGAACGCTTTCACCTGTTATAAAGTATATCGTCTATGCTATACCGTTCACCCATACCTTTATGGCAAGCGAGAACGTAATGTTTGGCAACTACAGCCTTTATGCAGGGGGACTTATCTATCAGATAGTACTTCTTGTAGTGTGCATGACTGTCGCACTGAAAATCTTCATGAGCGACAAAATATTCACAATGTCAATAGGCGGAAAGCAGAGAACAAGAAAGTCATTTGCTTTTATGAAGAAATAATATCACATAAAAGCGTATAATAACGCCACTTATATGTAGGGGAGCGACTCAATTTCTGTTTAACAGAAATACGGCGTTCCACCATATAGGTTTTATCGCAAAACAAAAAAACCGCTGCGGATTTTTCTCCGTGGCGGTTTTGCTTTGTGCTATTTAATTTTCTGAAGTTTTAAGCCCCGTGTCCTCGTCAACAATGCCGTTATCCTGCGTGATGTTGAAAATGCACCATTTTCCGCTGCATTTTCCAACGTAGATGTAAAGCTTTGCGTCCTCACTGCCCTTTGAGCCTTTGAAAGTCACGTTCGTTACTATCTCATAAGCCTCTGAAACATTCGGTGCAGAGCCGTAAAAGCTTTTGTATTCGCTCAGGTCATATTCAGATTCTTTAAGCTTTGTTTCTCTGCCGAAAGATACGTCGATAGTGTAATCAGAACCATAGCTTTCAATGAAATCACCATAAAGGACTTCTTTCATGACCTGCTCTTTGCCATATCCGCCTTCGGTTCGCTGCTGTTCGTATTCGTTCTTCATCTCTTTCGGAAAGCACTCCACGAATGAGTCGAAATCGCTTGTCTGTATGGACTTGAAGTATTTTTCTATTACCTCTGTCTTTGTGGAGCTGAAAATAACTCCGCTTTTGTATAGCACAGCCACGATAACGCCTATAACAACTACCGCCACAATGGCAAGGGTCTTTTTGCCTGCGTTGGGATCATAGTGACGCTTTATCTCAGTGTCCTCTTTTTTCTCCTTTTCCCACTGGGCGTAAAGCTCTTTTTCCTCCTCCGTCCTGAAACGTTCAGGCTTTGTGGGCTTTTTGTATTTGTCGGCGGCGTGGGTCTTTAAGTTTGGGTCGCCATAGCCGCACTTGTCGCAGTGATCTCCCTCATAATAGTTTCCACATGATTTGCAAAGTTTTGACATTTTTGTACCTCGTGTCTGTGTTTGTAGATGTATGGTATGAGCATAAAAGCATATTGGGCGAACACTGTCCGCTCTACAGTTTTACTTCTGCTTGTAGTCTTTGAGGAAATCTCTCATTTCATTCATGGAGTATTCAAGATCCTCAAGCTTAGGAAGATAAACTATCCTGAAATGGTCAGGCTGTTCCCAGTGGAAGCCGCCGCCATGAACAAGAAGTATCTTCTTCTCACGGAGAAAATCAAGCACGAACTGCTCGTCATTTGTGATGTTGAAGCGCTTTGCGTCTATCTTAGGGAAGATATAGAATGCCGCCTTAGGCTTTACAGCCGACAGACCGTCGATGCTGTTAAGTGCGTTGTAGATATACTCTCTCTGATCGTAGATACGTCCCCCCGGCAGGAGCAGATCGTCAGTTTTTGTGTAATCACCAAGAGCATATTTGATTATATACTGGCTCGGTACATTTGAACAAAGCCTCATGCTTGAAAGCATATTAAGACCCTCTATGTAGCCTTTTACTCTGCTCTTATCACCGCTAAGGGTCATCCAGCCTACACGGAAGCCTGCGATACGATGTGACTTTGAAAGTCCGTTAAGAGTGATGCAGAAAACGTCAGGGCAAAGTGAAGCGATAGAAGTATGCTCAACGCCGTCCATAAGAAGTCTGTCATATATCTCGTCTGAGAATATGATAAGCTCATGACGTCTTGCCATGTCTGCTATCTTTTCAAGTATTTCTTTTGGATATACCGCACCTGTCGGGTTGTTAGGGTTGATGATAACGATAGCCTTTGTCTTGTCTGTTATCTTCTTTTCCATGTCCTCAAGGTCAGGATACCATTCAGAGCTTTCATCACAAATATAGTGAACGGCAGTACCGCCTGCAAGAGTAACGGAAGCTGTCCACAGCGGATAGTCAGGGGCAGGAACAAGAACCTCGTCGCCGTTGTTGAGAAGACCCTGCATTACCATTGTGATAAGCTCGGAAACACCGTTTCCGGTGTAGATGTCGTTAAGACTTTCAACAGGTATGCCCTTAAAGTGTGCATAATCATAAATAGCCTGTCTTGCTTCTGTTATGCCCTTTGAGTCGGAATAGCCCTGAGCGTTTCTCAGATTGTCTGTCATTGCCTGTATTATCTCGTCAGGGGCATTGAATGCAAACGGAGCAGGGTTTCCGATATTGAGCTTGAATATCTTCTCTCCCTTTGCTATCATTTCATTTGCTTCGTCCATAACAGGACCTCTTATATCATAACACACGTTATCAAGCTTGCTTGATTTTGAAAAAGTTCTCATTTTATAAAGCTTCCTTTCGCTTTTTGGTTTTCTTTTTATCTTTACGCTTTGTAAGCTCAAAGCTTCTGAGGGTAAGGTCTTCTATCTCCTCTGTTGGCACGTCGCTGTCGAGATACAATGTTATCCAGTGGACCTTGTTCATGTGATAAGCTTCCGTCACGCCCTCGTAGATATCCCTGTAAAACAGCACTTCTTCGGGTTTTAGCTTTAAGTTTACTATCCACCTGTCATTGTGGAACATCAAAAGCCCGAACCACTTTTTCGTGTCCCAGTGGCGCAGTGCAGTGGACTGAAAGTCCTCGTTGAAAGGCTGGTCATATGTCGCACCTGCAATAGAGCCGCAAAAGTCAAGATATTCTTCTTTTGTCATAAAATCACCGACCTTTGCAAAATAAAGAAGTGTACTCGTTTAAGGCAATACCGTCAGGCGGGCTTTGCCTTAATAGTATACCTTATTATAATAACACTGCTTTGACCCTCTGTCAAGAAGAAAGTCAAGAAAAAAGCTGTCCCGATCTCTCGGAACAGCTCTTTCCCTGAAGTAAAAGAATATGAAAAATATGAAGAAAGCTTTGTTATTTAGAAACCATAGCCGTAATTATAGCCGCCAAGACCATTGCCATAGTTTCCATAGTAATCGTTGTAGTCGTCGTTGTTATTGTTATTATTATTGTTATTGTTGTTCTGGTCGTTGTCATTTGACTCAGAAGTGTCCTCTGTGGACTCGCCGAGAACAACGTCAACATTTATCATTTTCTTGTTTCTGTATATAGTAAGCTGAACAGTGTCACCGACTTTGCACTTGTTCTTTATCTCATTCAGCTCGCTGATGTTTGATATAACAGTTCCGTTTATGCCTATAACGATATCATTTTCCTGAATACCAGCCTTTTCAGAGCCGCTTCCCTTAGTAACGCTCTTTACAAGGAAGCCCTGTGGGATACCGTAGTATGATGAATATGCGCTTGTGATGTCTGTACCTGAAATTCCAAGGCTAGGTCTGCCTGTAACGTAACCGTTCTTCATAAGGTCCTCAACAATAGGGAGCGCCTCGTCGATAGGGATAGCAAACCCAAGTCCCTCGCCCACAGATGATGATACCTTTGCAGAGGTGATGCCTATTACCTGACCATATGCGTTGATGAGTGGTCCACCTGAGTTACCGCTGTTGATAGAAGCGTCTGTCTGGATAAGATTCATTGTCCTGTCCTCAACAGTGAGCGTTCTGTCTGTTGCGGAGATTATACCTGCTGTTACAGAGTTTGCAAGTGAGAAGCCAAGAGGGTTGCCTATTACGATAGAAGCTTCACCTACCTGAAGATCTGCAGATGTGCCGAACTCAGCGGCTGTAAGTCCCTTTGCGTCTATCTTCAAAACTGCGATATCAGTCTGAGTGTCTTTGCCTACAAGGGTAGCTGTGTATGTGAGGTTGTCCTCATCGTCCTCAGAGCTGCTGTCAGAGCTTGATTTGCTGTCATCTGATTTGCTTGAAGTATCGTTGTAGCTGTCAGGAAGCACAACTGAAATAGACTGTGCACCATCAACAACGTGTGCGTTGGTTACGATGTAGCCGTCCTCGCTCATTACGATACCTGAACCTGTTGCAGTGCCGTTTGAAAGGATACAGGAGATGCCTACAACAGAAGGTGAAACCTTCTTTACTATCTCAGGGATAGTCAGTGCGTCGGACGGAGTTGAGAGCTGCTGGATAGTTGGCAGATTTGAACGGTCAACAGTGCTTTTTGCACTGTTTGATGAGCTGTCGTCCTTTGAAACAACGGTGCCGTTGTTTGAAGAGCCTACGGCGTTCTTTCCTGTAACAAGATTGTAGCCTACAATGGAAGTAGTTCCGATAGCTGCAACGCAAAGCACTGCAATAATGCCTGAAAGCACCTTCTTGCCCTTTGACTTTTTCTTATTAGGATTGTATGTGAACTCATTCACGCTTCCTGCCTGAGCCTGATATTGATTATATCCGTTTTGCTGTGTATAGCTGTTCTCAAAATTGTTATTATTGTTATCATTGAAGTTGTTGTTTCTGTATTCATTCATTATGAAAACCTCCTGGTATGTCAGCGGCGTGAGCCGTGGTAGTCAATTTTAACCGCCCCCTTGTGGGGCTTTCTTGTTTCGTTATCTAATATTATACTTGTTTATGTGAAAACTGTATGATAAATAGGACAATGTTTAATGTTTTTTACGGGAATATTACGTCATATTGCAGGCTTATTTCTTTCATATTTGGCTTTTTCTATAGGTTCAAATTGCACAAATGCCTTTTTGTATAGTTTTTTTTTGCCTCCTTTTACATAATGTTAAGAACAGTTTTGCTTTTGCATATTTTAAATAAATATATCAAATGTTTTTTGTGCATATCGGTAGAAATTTTTCGGATTTTATTCTTCAAAATGTAAAATTATTATTAATTGAAAGCTAAAATCTTGACGGCTACAGAGTTTTCAACCTTTTTTGACAAGATTTATTGCGAAATGCACAAAAAATGATTTTATAGTTTGTTTAAGGTGACTAAATCCTCCGCAAGCCTCGTTTTTATGTTATCTTAAACGTTTAACATCCTTGACAAAATACAGAGAAATTGATATAATTAAGATTAGCTGAATGAACCCATTTTGGCATTTTACATAAAATTGTGGGCTGATTTGCATAATTTATCGCCCGAAATTTGAACATATTGTACAAGAAATACAATATGTTGTGGTCGTTGTGTGCTTCTGACACGATATGTGAATAATGCACAAATATTTTAACCTTTGTTTGAGTATATTACATAGGTCAAAATGACCAATACAGTGGATGTGATGAGGGCGAAGACCCTGTTTGATGTGATAAAGGAGCCATGCGGTATGGACACTATACTTTCAACTGAAGATCTGTGCCGTGACTTTAAGATCGGCGACGGAAGCGTTGTGAATGCGCTGAAAAATATCAACATCGAAATAGAAAAAGGCAAGCTGACAATCCTTAGAGGACGTTCAGGAAGCGGTAAGACTACTCTTATCAATATTCTTGGAGCGCTTGACAAGCCAACAAAGGGCAAGGTCATGTTTGGCGGACGGGATATTACAAGGCTTTCTGAAAGAGCCAGAGATGATATACGACGGTATAAAATGGCGTTCGTGTTCCAATCTGTGGCACTCATGTCGGGAATGACCGCTTATGAAAACGTTGACTTTGGTCTAAGACTTGCGAAATATCCATATGAAGAAAGGGATAAGCGCACAAGGGAATGTCTGCGAAGCGTGGGACTTGAAAAGCGAATGTTCCACCGACCGGGGGAAATGTCCGGTGGTGAACAGCAGCGAGTTGCTATAGCAAGAGCTATCGCACATAAGCCTGACATAATTTTTGCGGACGAGCCTACTGCCGAGCTTGATACGGCAACTGCGCTCCATGTTGTAAAGCTTTTCAAAGAGCTGGTGGCGAGAGATGAGATGACTATCATAATGACCACTCACGACCCCAGCATGATAGATATAGCTGATAAGGTTTATACATTAGAGGACGGTGAGATAGTTGAGTGATGAACTTGATACTATTGTAGCTGCCGACAATGATAAATATATGATACGGTGTGAAAATCTGGTGAAGATCTACAAAACTTCTGATGTTGAGGTGGTGGCGCTCCAAGGACTTGACCTGGATGTCGAGCGTGGAGAGCTTATGGCCATTGTCGGAAACTCAGGAAGTGGTAAATCGACGCTGCTCAATATGCTTGGAGGACTTGATAAGCCTTCGGCGGGAAACCTTTATGTGGACGGTAAGGACCTTCTTAAGTTTACTGATAAGGATTATATGGAGTATAAAAGGAACACCGTAGGCTTTGTGTGGCAGAATAATGCAAGAAATCTTGTGCCGTATCTTACGGCTGTGCAGAATGTTGAGCTTCCTATGCTGCTCAACGGCGAGCATAAAAGACGGCGGAAAGCACTGGAGCTGCTTGACAGAGTGGGACTGCTGAAAAGAAAAAACAGCAGGCTCGACCAGATGTCGGGAGGCGAACAGCAAAGAGTTGCAATTGCTATTGCATTGGCAAACGATCCGAGATTACTGTTGGCTGATGAACCTACAGGCTCGGTGGATACAAAGACTTCCAATATGATACTTGATATATTCAAGGAGCTTAATAAAGATGAGAAGATCACTATAGTGATCGTTACCCATGACCTTAAGCTTGCCGATCATATCGACAGAGTGGTGGCTATCAGAGATGGAAGAACAAGCTCTGAGATCGTAAGAAAGCGTTCTTATGTGGAGGAGCTTAATGAAATGGGAGATATCGTGCTGGTTGAGAACAGCGAGGAAACGGCTCATGAAGAGCTTATCGTCCTCGACAGATCCGGACGGCTGCAGCTCCCGAAGGACTTTATGGACGCTCTTGAGATAAAAGGCGGCGATAAGGTCAAGGTCGAACTTGATGAGAACGGCGAAAAGCTCGTGCTGTTCAGATCGGGGGGGACGTAAGCTTTATTTTCTTTATTTCCCGTGGGGGATCACATAATGAAGAGGTTCTATACTATTTATATTAGAATGTAATTAAGTAGGCTTGATTCTCGCAAAACCAAAAGCAATTTATTTAGAAAGGTGGATTCATAGTGAAAGACACAATGTTTAGGCGTGTTATTGCTTCCGCATTGGCACTTGCTCTGTGTGCAAGCGCATCAGTTCCAGCATTTGCAGACAGTGAAGCGGCGGACGACAGCACTCTAGGCACGCAGGCAACTGCTGATGATTCTGCAACAGGCGACGGAAGCTCCGCTGCCACGACGGGTACCGATTCGATCCGTCAGACTTCTTATACTAACTATGTAAAGAAGTATACCGACGCTGCAAGACCTGATAAGACAGTCGAGGTCTTGGGAAAGGATTACGATCCTGCTTCAGTAACAGACGCTCAGATCACTGTAACTACAGTAGATGGAGAGAATGATGTTATGCAGTGGGCAAATCAGGAGGGTTCAGTTTCTTGGACGGTGAACATTCCTGAAACAGGCGTCTACAATATCAAGATGATATATGAGGCACTTGAAAGCAACACAAACGACGTTGAGTTTTCGTTGCTTATCGACGGCGAAAGCCCATATGCAACAGCGTCAAGAATCACGCTGAGCAAGAGATGGATCAACGAATCTGAGATCAAACAGGATTCAAGACAGAACGATATCCGTCCTGGACAGATATCGACTCCATGCTGGCAGGAAACTCCTCTGGAGGACATCGACGGACTTTTTAACGAGCCGCTGGAGTTCTATATGGAGGCTGGCGAACATACGATAACATTTGAATCTGAAAAGGCTGAGTTTGCTGTCAAGAGCTTTACTTTCTATCAGTATGAAGCACCTGCTGCTTACACAGCACCATCAGACAGCGATCTGGCACAGGCTCAGGGACAAAAGATCACTCTTGAGGGTGAAACTGCTGCCTACAAGTCATCAAGAACTCTTTATCCTACATCAGATAAGAGCTCTTATCTCACATCGAGCGCAAACGGCTCAAGCCCTACTAAAACAAGATATAATACTATCGGTTCAGGAAGCTGGACGCAGTCAACTCAGACAGTAACATGGGAGTTCAATGTTGACAAGGCTGGCTACTATAAGATAGGTATAAGAGGCAGACAGGATCAGATGAGAGGTATGTACTCCAACAGACGTCTTTATGTCAATGGCGAAGTACCTTGCCTTGAAGCTAATCAGATAAAGTTCTACTACGATACAGACTGGAGCATCACAACGCCAAAGTCTGAAAATGGCGACGATCTTTATTTCTACCTCCAGGCAGGCACAAACACTATTTCTCTGGAAGCAGTTCCTGGTGAGATCGGTGAGATCATGGGCGATCTGGACGAGCTTGTTTATAACATAAACAGCTACTATAGACAGATCAGACAGATCACAGGTCCTGATCCTGATGAATACAACAACTACATGATCGACACAGCCATTCCTTCTATCGTTCCTGATTTCAAGGAATATGCTAAGACATTGAGAGATAAGAAGGCTGAGATCGAGAAGCTTTCAGGTTCAGGCGGAACTGAGGCTGAAACTCTTGAGAAAATGGCTATCGTTCTTGATAAGTGTATAAAGAAGCCTGACCTTATCCCTGAGATGATGTCACAGATCAAGGATAACATCACATCGGTTTCTTCTTTCGTAAACCAGTATCGTGAGCAGCCTTTTGAGGTCGATATGATCGAGGTAGCTACTTCCGATCAGGATTTCACTTCATGTGACAAGTCATTCTTTGGATCACTTGGCTTCGGCTTCAAGGGCTTTATCGGTTCTTTCTTTGAGGACTACAACGCACTGTCCGATGAGGACGAAAGTGCTATGGAGTGCTGGGTAATGCTCGGCCGTGATAACGCTGAGGCTCTCCAGCAGCTCATTTCAAGTGAATACAATCCAACAGCTAAAACAAAGATCAATCTTAAGCTCGTTCAGGGTGGTATCGTCGAGGCTACATTTGCAGGCAAGGGTCCTGACCTCGCTCTCTTCATGGGCGGCGACTTCCCTATCCAGCTTGCAGCCCGTGGCGTTCTTACAGATCTCACCACATTCAGCGACTTTGACGAGGTAAAGTCACGTTTTGCAGACGACGCTACTGTTCTTTATCAGTACAACGGCGGTACATACGGTCTTCCATGTGACCAGACCTTCCCAATGCTGTTCTATCGTTCTGATATCCTCAGCGAGTACGATATCGACCCAGCAACAGATCTTAATACTTGGGACGGACTTCTTAACTGTCTGCCAACACTTCAGAGAAACTACCTTGAAGTTGGTCTTATCCTCCCTGTAATGACAAGTACAGGCGGAACAACTCAGGTATCTGCTATCACAGAGCCTGGTAACACATTCGCTATGCTCCTTCTCCAGCAGGGTCTTAACTACTACAACGAAGAGCAGACAAAGACAACATTCGATACTCAGGAAGCCGTAAACGCTTTCGATACTTGGACAAAGTTCTATACAACATACAGCTTCCAGCAGACATATGACGCATTCACACGTTTCAGAACAGGTGATATGCCAGTAGTTATCCAGAACTACACATTCTATAACCAGCTTTCTGTAGCCGCTCCTGAGATCAAGGGCTGCTGGGGATTCCAGCCAGTTCCTGGTACTGTTCAGGAAGACGGAACTATCAACCATGCAGCAAACTCCAATGGTTCAGGTGCTATTATCTTCACAAAGGCAGCAGATCAGGAGGGCGCTTGGGACTTCATCAAGTGGTTCACCTCAACTGACGCTCAGGTCAAGTATGGTAACAACATCGAGTCTATCCTTGGTACAATGGGTAGATATGCAACAGCTAACGAAGAAGCTCTTCAGCAGTTGTCTTGGACAACTTCAGAAGTAAATCTTCTTCTTGACCAGCTTAATTCACAGGTAGAGATCCCGATCATTCCTGCATCTTACGGTGTAACAAGAAACGTTATGAACGCATTCAGAGCTGTAGTTAATGACTACGACAACGCTCGTGATACACTGTTCTGGTACAATAAGGATATCAATGACGAGATCACTCGTAAGCTTGAAGATCTTGGTCTGTACGACAATTAATGAAAGGGGAGTAACTAATGGCCAAAACCAATCCTGAAGCGCCTATGATAAAACAGGGCAAGTGGAAGTACACATGGCACATGATGAAAACCAACAAGGCTTGCTATGCAATGCTCCTGCCTTTCATGTCTTTGTTCATTATCTTCACGGTAGTGCCTGTCGTAATGTCGCTGCCAATGGGCTTTACAAACTTTAACATGATCGAAACTCCTAAGTTCGTAGGACTTTCAAATTTCTATACGCTGTTCCTTAACGACGACGTATTCCTTATCGCAGTAAGAAACACTCTTATCTTTGCGATATTCACAGGACCGTTCTCTTATATCCTCAGCTTTATCATTGCTTGGCTGATAAACGAGATGAACGCATTCCTCAAAACCTTCTTCACATTCGTGTTCTATGCACCTTCTATGACAACTTCCGTATATGTTACCTGGCAGCTTATCCTGTCAGGTGACTCCTACGGTTACCTGAACGCTGTGCTTATCGATCTGGGTATCCTGAACGAACCTGCACAGTGGCTCACAGATACAAACTATATCCTTACAGTTGTTATCATCGTTCAGCTTTGGATGTCAATGGGTGCAGGCTTCCTTGCTATCCGTGCAGGCTTCCAGAACATTGATAAGTCAATGTACGAAGCAGGTGCTATCGAGGGTATCAAGAACAGATGGCAGGAGCTTTTCTACATCACTATCCCTTCAATGGGACCACAGCTTCTGTTCGCTGCCGTTATCCAGATCTCAGCATCGTTCACAGTCGGTGTTGTTGGTCAGAACCTCGTAGGTCTGCCTTCAACAGACTATGCAGCTCACACGATCATGAACCACGCAACAGACTATGGTAACATTCGTTACGAAATGGGTTATGCGTCAGCAATATGTTTCGTATTGTTCGCTGCAATGCTCCTTGCCAATAAGGGTATCAACTGGCTCTTAGGCAAGTATCTTGACTAAAGGAGGGGAGTATATAAAATGGCTAGAAAAAGAAAAAAGCAGCAGTCTATTGAAAAGCTGAAGGTCAAAGAGAAAAAGGCGAGAGTCAATGGTTCTCTTGGCGGAGATATAGTTATTTTCGTATTCCTCTGTCTCCTTGGTGCATTCATGGTGTTCCCGCTGTATTACTCAGTTATCCAGTCTATGAAGCCTGTTGAGGAGCTGTTCGTGTTCCCTCCAAAGCTTTATGTACTGAATCCGACTACCAACAACTTCTCAGATATGTTCAAGGTAGCCGCAAGCTCATGGCAGGTACCGCTGTCAAGATATATCTTCAACAGCTTCTTTATTACAATAGTAATTTGTATCTGCAACCTTTTCGTTTGCTGCTGCGCAGCATTCGTTCTTGCAAAGTGTAAATTTCCAGGAAACAAGGTCATTAACCAGATCATCGTTATTGCCCTCCTGTTCTCCTCAAATGCAACATGGATCATGCAGTTCCTCGTAATGGCTAAGCTCCATATGATCGATACATACTGGGCATTGATCCTCCCAAGCATTTCAACATCAATGGGTCTTTACCTCATGCGTCAGAGCATGACAACCATCCACGACTCCATGGTGGAAGCGGCTAAGGTGGACGGCGCAGGTCTGTTCAGGATCTGTTGGCAGATCGTCGTTCCAAACTCAAAGCCAGCTTTGATGACACTTATCATCTTCGCTTTCCAGGGAGCATGGAACATTCAGGGCGGAGCACTTATCTACTCCGAGCAGCTCAAAACACTACCTACAGTTGTACAGCAGATCACAGCAGCAGGTCTTGCTCGTCAGGGCGTTACATTTGCCGCAGCAGTTGTACTTCTGATACCACCGCTGATCGTATTCCTTGTAGCTCAGGGCAACGTCATGGAAACAATGGCTAACTCAGGTATGAAGGATTAATTTGAACTTAGATTATAGAAAAGGAAAAAAGGTGATAAGTAGTGTCGAGAAATAAAATCTCTCTAAAACGAATGATCTCTGCGGCACTTGCAGCAGGTCTGGCGCTGACCATGACCGTGACTGCTTTCGCAGATGAGCCTTATACAGCCTATAACTACGACTATTGGGACGATGCGATCCCATCGCAGAGTGCCTACCGTGTAGAAAAGACTGTAACAGGTGCAGATATGGGTCTTGACAGGCTTTCAGATCCGAGCGACCCGCTTTATATAAGCGATGACGCTCCTGCAAAGCTTTCAGATGCAAAAGACCTCTTTTACGATCAGGACAATGATACTTTCTGGGTGTGCGATTCAGGCAACAACAGAATACTCCGTCTTGATACTGATCTTAAGGTAACAGGCTGTTATACCGGATTCACAGGCTCTACAGAAATATCTGTAGGCGAGGACGGAAGATCGACCTTCCTTAATCCTAACGGCATATATGTCAAAAAGAGCATCTTTGATGATAAGCTTTATGTTTACATCGCAGATACAGACAATTCAAGGGCTGTTAAGTGTACTGTTGAGTCAGGCACAGAAATGACTCTGGTGCAGGAATACACAAAGCCTGACACAAAGCTTTATGATTCCGAAACATTCAACCCTTCAAAGATACTTGCAGATAAGGCAGAGAATATCTACGTTGTTTGTAAGTCAGTAAACACAGGTTCTGTTCAGTTCAATAAGGACGGTGAGTTCCAGGGCTTCTACGGTGCTAACCGTGTTGAAGTAACTGCCGCTGTCGTTGCTCAGAAGCTGTGGAGAAAGATCGCTTCAAACGAGCAGATCTCAGCAATGACAAGAAACGTTCCTGTCGAGTATGCAAACTTCGATATCGACGCAGACGGATTTATCTACACTGTTACTGAGGCTGCAAATACTACGACCGACGCTGTTAAGAAGCTTAACCCAGCAGGTTATAACATCTGGGATAACGCAGTCGGCGATGAGTATTCATTTGGTGACGTTGCTTCAGAGTATGATTCAACAACAAATAAAACTTATAAGTGCAGACTTACAGATATCTGCGTTTCTGACAACGGAACAATAAATGTTCTTGACTATGAGAACGGTAGAGTGTTCCAGTATGATAAGCTCTGTAATCTTCTTTGCATCTTTGGTACAAAGAACTCCACTTCTGATCAGGCAGGAAGCTTCCTTGGACCAAACGCTATCGAAGCAAGAGGCAACGAGGTCTATATCCTTGACGGAACAAAGAACGATATCACAGTTTATACTGAAACAACTTTCGGTAATGTCGTTCACAGAGCAGTTCTCCTCTATGACGAGGGTAGATACTCAGACGCAAGAGCTGACTGGGAAGAAGTTATAAAGAGAGACGGCGGCTATGCAATGGCTTATGTCGGACTTGGTAAGGCTTGCCTTAACGACGGCGAGTATATGAAGGCTCTTGATTACTTCAAAACAGCTTACGATCAGGACGATTACGATAAGGCATTCAAATATGCAAGAGAAGAATGGCTCAGAGATAACTTCACAGTGATAATGATAGTTATTATCGTTTTGATCGCCCTGCTCATCGTAAAGGCAGTTCTTAAGAAAAAGGGCATAAAGCTCATCAAGCGCAAAAAGAAGGAGGGAAACTGATATGTATGAATTTACTCCGGTAGGTTGGCTCAAGCATTGCGTTTTCCATCCTGTTGAGGGCTTTGAGGACCTGAGATGGAAGAAACAAGGCTCAATGAAAATATCGATGCTCATAGTTCTCTTCCTCTTTATTGCAATGGTAGTTGACAGACAGCTCACGGGCTTCCAGTTCAATGACAGCTACGTTAAAGTATTCAACGTTGTTCCGCTTATCGTTCAGTCTGTAGTTTACTTCTTCACTTGGGTACTCGGCAACTGGGCAATATGCACACTTCTCGACGGTGAAGGTACACTTAAAAAGATCTGCATCTATTCTGCATATTCTCTTGTTCCTTACATCGTTTGCACATTTATCGCAGTGATCTTCTCAAACGTTCTGGTACAGGACGAGTCGATCTGGATCACAGCGATCCAGTATCTTGGCATCGGCTGGTCTGTTATCCTTATGGTGCAGGCAATGAGAGCCGTTCACCAGTATTCATTCGGAAAAACACTTGCTTCAATTATTGGTACGATCATCGCAATGCTTCTTATATTGTTCCTTGCGATACTTCTCCTTTCATTGTTCCAGCAGGTATATGTATTCGGTTACTCAGTTTATACTGAGATCATGTACAGGATCAGAGGCTAAAACAGAAACGGTGGTGTAAATAATAAATGCATAACAAAAGTTACAAGAAAGCAGTTGTCTTTGCTATCTGCCTTACAATGCTGATGCCTCTGGGGTCAATGGTGGTTTCTTCCACTGACGAGAGTTCAAGCCAGGCTGATTCAAGCGCCGCAGTAAAGGATACTGACAGCAGTGTCGATTCGGCGGCTGATGATACAAGCTCAGCTGACGCTTCCGACGCAGCAGCTACTGCCGATGAAAGCAGCGATAAAGCTGCTGAAGACTCAGCAGCCGATGAGAAAACAACTACTACAGCAAGCAAGGACGACGAGGTTCAGCCTATAACTGACGAAGAAGCTCTTGCAATGTGCGAAAAGATAACAGAGAACGACAAGATAGCTCTTTATCTTGACGAAGAAAACGAAAGACTTTGTCTTTATGTAAAGGCTTCAGGTAAGTATTGGTGGACTTCGCCTATAAATGTTCAGGCTGACCAGACAATTATCGACACAGTTAAGGGCACAGCAATGAAAAATGCCCAGAGAAAGCAGATCGCTGCAAGTGCCGCTATCAGAGTCGGTGACCTTAGACAGGAAAAGAGAACAGAGTCCCCTGCTCCGGTTTACTCCAACAAGGCAAAGGTAAAATGGCAGAAAAATTCAGACGGCGTTGTTGCTACATATAACTACGTTTCTGATGGCGTAAAGCTCAAGATACATTACGTTCTTGAGGACGATAACCTTTATGTTTACTGCGATTCAGATGAGATCGAGGAGAAAAACACTTCTCAGGTAGACGGAAAGGTGCTTACAAAGATCGAGTTCTGCCCTAACTTCGGCGCTGCTGATTCAACTGCGACAGGCTATATGATAGTTCCTGACGGAAGCGGTGCTGTAATAAACTACAACAACGGCAAGACCGAGTACGCTGACTATAATCAGCAGGTATTCGGCAGAGATTATACAGCCGTTCCAATAACAGCTCCAAGAACCACTCAGCAGGCTTATATGCCGGTCCTTGCAACAGTAAGCGGTTCATCTGGACTTGTTTGCGTTGCTTCTGACGGTGAGTCAAACGTTTATGCTCACGCTCAGGTATGCGGACAGGAAAATCAGGCTTACAACACTTGTTACTTCGAGTTTGAAACAAGAAGCTCAGACTCATTCTTCATGAGCGGTGATAACTCAAACAAGATCACAGTGTTCGAGAAAAACGGAATAAAGACCGAGAGATTTGGAGTTCGTTATTATCCTGTTGATTCAGACAACGGCGAGGATCTTAACTACGCTGACTGCGCTGAGGTCTACAGAAACTACCTTATCAATAATAAGGGTCTTACAGCTAAGGCTCAGGCAAATAAGAGCGATCTTTACGTTGACCTTTATGGCGGCGTTATGAAGGATACTTCTATTCTCGGTATCCCATTCAATCTTAAAACAGAGATCACTGGCTTCGATCAGGCTTCCGACATACTTGATATCCTCAAGGACGGCGGAGTTGACAACATAACTGTCAACTATAACGACTGGACAAATGACTCTATCAAGAACAAGATATCCACAGAGGTATCTCCGTCCGGCAAGCTTGGTGGTTCAAGCGCATTTGATAAGCTTATCTCAAAGGACGATAATATGAAGATCGTTCCTTCAATGAACAACTTCAAGATGGACAGTGGTTCATGGGGGTATATGACTCTTACAAGCACAGCTATCAGAGTTTCAAATGCTTATTCAAGACAGTCATCATACAGCCCGGCCTTCGGTGTTGCAGAAAAGGGAGTTTCACCTGCTCTGCTCACACCAAACAAGTACTCGAATGTGTTCACAGAAATGCTCGAGAGCTATACTGATGAAAAGCTCACTTCTATCGGCTTCGGTGATTATTCAACAAAGCTTGTTTCTGACTATTCAAAGAAGGATCCTTCAAGCAGAAGCAAGACCATGAATACTATCGTTGACGGCTATAAGAGTGCGAGCGAGAAGATCAGTACAGTATTCGCAGACGGTGCGAACTCTTACGTTCTCCCATATGTAACAAACGTTTCAAACGTTCCTGTTTACTCCAGTGGATTCAACGTAACAGATTTCGATATCCCGTTCTATCAGATGGTCATTCACGGATATGTTGACTACGCTTCAACACCTATCAATAAGAGCTCAAATTCAGATGAAACATTCCTGCTTTCACTGGCTTCAGGCTCGCAGATACACTATGATATGACATACGCTGACGCTGATACGCTTCAGGATACAGAATATGACGACCTGTATTATTCAAACTATGCAGGCTGGACAGATCTTGCGGCTAATCAGTACAAAAAGGTAAGCAGCATACTTTCAGGCGTTTCAGATTATACGATCACAAAGTATGAGCTGAGCGATGACAAGAACGTTCTTACCACAACTTATTCAAAGGACGGAGCTTCAGACGTTGTTATCAGTGTTGATAAGAAGAACGCAACAGCTACCGTAGGCACAGAGGTCTATGACCTTGCAGATTGTATAGAAGGAGGTTTGACAGAATAATGAGCGAAGAGATCAAAAACACTCCTGAAGAGATCGAGGCTGTTAAGGCTGAGGATCTTGAAGATACAGTCGAAAAGGAAAATGACGCTGAGGCTGTTACAGAAGATATTTCAACAGAGGAGATAGTCGCAGAAGAGCCTGCCGCTGAGGCAGCCGCTCCTGCACCTGTGATGAAGGAAAAGAAGCACAGACTTTCTTATGAAAAAAGAAAAGGACTTTACGGCTACGGATTTATAGCGATCTGGGCGCTGGGTACTATCTACTTCTTTATCCTGCCTCTTATAGAATCTCTCATTTACTCATTCAACAAAACTGAGGTAACTCAGGGCGGAATGAAAATGACCTTTATCGGTTGGAAAAACTATGTAAACGCTTTCCGTAAGGATCAGGATTATTCCAAGGCTCTGGTAGCAATGATCGAGAATACGGTTTTGAGAACTCCTCTTATCCTCATATTCTCTATCTTTATCGCAGTTATCCTTAATCAGAAATTCAAGGGAAGAACATTCGCAAGATCAGTATTTTTCCTCCCTGTTATCATCGCTACAGGTCCTGTTATCGACATCATCAACGGTAACATGAGCACAGGCGGATACGCAGGCGGATCTGAGCAGTTCAGCTCAATGTTCGAGGCTGACCTCGTTGACCAGTTGCTGAACTTCCTCGGTATCTACAACATCAGTGATAAGCTCACTGAGATAATAAACTCGCTGACCACCGACATCCTGAACCTTGTATGGAACTCAGGTATCCAGATACTTCTGGTGCTTTCAGCACTTCAGGGTATCCCTCTCTCAGCTAAGGAAGCAGCCCAGATCGAGGGTGCAACTTCATGGGAGTTCTTCTGGAAAGTCACAATTCCTTATATCAGCCCAATGATACTTTCAAGCGTGGTTTATACAATCGTTGACTCATTCGTCGATCCACAGAACGAAGTTATGACGATCGTTCTTAACAAGGCAAGCAACTGGGAGCATGGCTACTCAGCGGCAATGGCTTGGGCATACTTCCTTATCGTAGCAGTATTCCTTGCACTTGTCGTAGCACTTGTTAATAAGTTCGTTTACTATGAAGTAGAATAAGGGGGGATTTAAGTGGCAACTAAAAAAGAAGAAAAAGAGTTCGAAAAAGAACGAAAGGCTGCTATTAAAGCCCGTTATAAGAAGATGAAAGAGGAGGGTCTTGAGAAATATCTCACCCCTGAGCAGATCAGCTATAACAGAAGAAGAAGAGCGATCGGAATGGTTTGGCCGTTCTTCAGATTCCTTATCCTGTTTGGTCTGTGCTTCGTAATCCTCTATCCACTGATATTCATGCTTTCAACTGCGTTCAGACCAAATGAGCAGATGAACGACCCGTCAGTAGTTTGGATCCCTAAGAGCTTCACACTTGATAACATCAAGGACGTTTGGGGAGTAATGAAGTTTGAAGATACTGTTGTAAACACAGTTATCCTTAACCTCGTGGCCTCTGTCCTTCAGGTTATCACCTGCTCTATCACAGGTTACGGCTTCGCTAGATTTAAGTTCAAAGGTAAGGGAATCCTGTTCGGTATCGTTGTTCTTATGATCATCGTACCTCCACAGATCACAACTATCCCACTTTACCTCCAGTATGCTTACTTCAAGCCAGAGTGGCTCGCTAAGGTATTCACGCTTGGCAAATCAACATCGCTTATCAACAGCGGTTGGACAATGTATCTTCCTGCGTTGTTTGCAAACGGACTCCGTGCAGGTCTGTTTATCTTCATCTTCCGTCAGTTCTTCAGAGGACTTCCTAAGGAGCTTGAAGATGCTGCATACCTCGACGGCTGCAGCCCACTGAAAACATTCCTTGTTATCATGTGTCCTAACGCAAAGTCTTCGTTCCTGACAGTATTCCTGTTCTCTATCGTTTGGTATTGGAACGACTACTATGTATCATCATCATTCTTCACACAGAACGACACTGTTGCTCTTATGCTGAAGAACCTGAATACAAACCTGACTCAGCAGCTCTTCGACGGTCAGGCGGTATCTGTAAGACAGATAATCGTATGGCTTGAAGCAGGTTGTCTGCTTTCTATCACACCTATCCTTATTATGTATGTATTTCTCCAGAGATACTTTATCGAGGGTGTTGAAAGATCAGGTCTTGCAAACTAATTTGCAAATAAGCTTATCAAAAGTCCTGCACTTCGGTGCGGGACTTTTTTTGCGTGAAGCCTTTTTATGTTCATATATTTAAGGTTTATTAAATTTGTACATATATAAAACAACGCAATTGTGCATATTGCTTTGAAATGTCAGGTTAATTTAGTACAATCGTGTATAGAAAAAACATTTTTTTTTTGATATAATTACTTTGGGTATTATTGCCCATGGTAAGTTGTTTATAAAAATATTCAGTTAGGAGTCTGAACATGAATATAAAAGTTGATTTAAAAAAGCTTTTTGCTGCCGCAGTATCAGCGATAATGTGCCTCTCCGCAGGGGGTTGCTATCTGCTTCCTGACGAGGAGGAAGTCCTTGATGCGCCGACCGTGAAGGCAAGCGATGTTACATATTCCACAGTGACGGCAAAGAAAAAAGACCTTGAAAAGAAGATAGTCGCAACAGGCACTGTCACAGCGGAAAATCAGTATACTCTTTCTTATGAAAAGCAGAGCGGCACAGTGTCAAAATTTTATGTAAAAGCAGGCGATAAGGTCAAAAAGGGTGATGTTATCTGTGACCTTGATACATATGACCTTGACTATCAGATAGAAGAAAAACAGCTTTATCTCGAAAAAGCAAAGCTTAAAGTTGATATAATTTATGAGGGCGGCGGCTCCCAGGCAGAGATAGACTCTGCTTATGTTGACGTGCAGCTTCTTGAAAAAGAGCTTGAAAAGCTTCAGGCTCAGAAGGAGGATTCAAGCCTGAAATCGCCTATAGACGGCGTTGTTTCGTCACTCTCTGACGTAAGAGCAGGCGACAACGTAAATCCGGGTCAGACTATCGCAACTGTTATAGATACTTCGGCTCTTTATATCGCAATACAGCCTGACGACCTCACCCAGTATGATATCGACACAGAAGTGCAGATAAGGATAGGCGAGGATTATTATGACGGTGTTGTTTTTATGACTCCTAAAAAGCTTGCTGATTATCAGGCTGAGCAGAAAGAGGATCACAATAATGTTGACGATACAGGTATAGATTATCAGGCGGATACTATCTATGTTCGTTTCAAAGATACCGCCCCTGCGGAAGCAGTGGGTCAGCTTGCAGATACGATACTTGTCCTTGACAGCGTAAAGGACGCTATCGTTATCTCAAATAATCTGATAAAAAAGGTTGACGGCACAAAGGTAGTTTATGTGCTGAAAAACGGTGAAAAAACTGCCGTTGAAGTGGAAACAGGACTTTCTACAGGCTCTCAGACCGAGATAAAATCGGGTCTTAAAGAGGGCGACGAAATTGTTATCAGATAGGTTTGAAAGGATAAGCTTATGTTCACCTTATTGTTCCGTAAAATGCGAAACACCAAATGGATGGTGCTTTGCCTGCTGATAGGCTTTGTTATGGCGTCTGCCATGATGAGCACTATCCCTATTTATATGAACGCTTCTCTGCAAAGAATGCTTGTAAAGGATCTTGAGTCGTTCCAGACAGAATATGAGATCTATCCAGGTGCGTATAATACCAGCTATGGATTGAAAATGGATATCTCAGGCAGTGAGCAGCAGAAAGCTGTTGAGAATTATAATAACAAAGTGGAGGCTAAGTTCAAGGAGCTTGGTCTGCCTGAAAAGCTTGATAAGAAGTATATAAGTGACGAGTATCTCTATGTGCGTTCACTTGCCGTTTCAGATGGCAATTCGCAGGCAAGATTCACTCTCGGCGGTATGACGGATATTTCCGACCATATCAGCATAAAGCAGGGCAGAATGTTCACTGCAGGCAAGCGTTCAGACGGCGTTTACGAGTGCGTTGCCACAGAAAAAGCCATGAAAAGCACAGAGCTTGCTATAGACACAGTATATGAGATAGCCGACGTGTTTGATGATAACAAGTCAATAAAAATAGAGATCGTGGGCGTTTTTGACGTTAAGGACGAAAATGACGCATATTGGGCAGAGGGTCTTGATTCTCAGTATACAGCCGTTGTCTTTACAGATTATGACACAATGCTCGGGGATTGCGTTGATACTGGCGTTGTGAATATCACAAAGGCTGTCCATAACTATGCGGTGGATTATGCTTCCATGAATATGACTGACCTTGCAAGCACAAACGAAATGATAGCAAAGCAAAAGACCTATTTTGGTGAAAATTCCATAGGCTTTTCGATGCCTGCCTCAGATATCCTCAAGGACTATGAGAGCCGTTCATCACAGCTCCAGCTTGTTTTGTGGCTTTTGCAGATACCTGTCATACTTATGATAATATTCTATCTCTTTATGGTGTCGCAGCTCAACGTTGAGCAGGAGCGTAATGAGATAGCGGTGTTCAAAAGCCGTGGAGCAAGCCGCTTGCAGATAATGGGCATTTATGCTCTGGAATCTCTCGTATTGGGCGTTCTGACCGTTATAATAGGACCATTCGCAGGTCTTGGACTTTGCAAGGTACTTGGTGCGTCAAACGGATTCTTGGAGTTTGTCAACAGGCGTTCGCTCCCTGTTCATATGACAATAGAAGCTGTCGTCTATGCGGCAATAGCCGTGGCAGTGTTCTTTGTCACAACTATGATACCGATCGTTCCTGCCACAAAAACAACTATTGTTGAGCATAAGCAGTCAAAAGCCAAAAAGAAAAAGCACGCTCTGTGGGAAAAGGTCTGCCTTGATTTTATCCTTGTGGGCGGTTCAGTTGGCTGGCTTTATTATTACAACAAAACTCAGGAAAAGCTTGTTGCAGAGGGTGTAACAGACACCACCGCAACAGTAAACCCTATAATGTTCGTGGCTTCCACTGCCTTTATACTTGGCCTTGGTCTGTTTCTTATAAGGATATATCCTTATATAATAAGGCTTCTCGCAAGAATAGGCAGAAGAGTGTGGTCGCCTGCACAGTATGTTTCACTGACTAATATCGGTCGCTCCTCAACAGGCAGGGAAAGATTTTTGATGCTGTTCCTTGTTCTTACTGTATCATTGGGCGTGTTCTTTGCCAATACCGCAAGAGCCTTGAACAGAAATGCCGAGGAAAGCGTTGCCTATGGGGTTGGCTGCGACGCTGTTCTTACAGAGCAGTGGTATAGCAGTAAAATAGAATCTGCACAGCAGACCACTCCTCAAAGCGCATCTCAGGCAGCTCAATCAGGCACAAAGCAGACTTCCGAAGAAAGCGACGAAGAAGATACAGAAACTACCATACAGTATGTAGAGCCTGTTTTTGAGCGATTTGAAAAGCTCGCAGGAGTGGAAAATGTCACAAAGGTTTTCAGAAAAGACGACGTGACCATATCTTCAAACAAAATGAACGTTCCAAGACAGCAGACAAAGTCTGACGATGAGGAAAAGACCCGTGACGATTTCCTTGACCAAAGCGTTGACACAAGCTCAGGCAAAAGCTCAACAAGCAATGTCCAGCTTATGACCATAGTGCCAAGCGATTTCTCAAAGGTCTGCAAATTTGAGGACAGACTTCTGCCAGTTCAGTTAAATAACTACCTGAACGCCCTTGCAGAGTACACCCCGGGAGTTATCCTCTCTTCAAGCTTCAAGAGTTACGGCCTGGAGCTTGGTGATACTGTAGAGTGTAAGTGGGGCGGAAACGAGCCCTTTGAAGTGACCGTCCTTGCCTTTGTTGACTACTGGCCGGGACTAAGTCCTTATAAAGAGGCGAAAAACGGCGGCTATATGGACTTTGCCGTTATGAACTACGATTATGTGAACGTTCAGACGAGCATGGAGCCTTATGAGGTATGGTTCAAGCTAAAAGACGGAGCTTCCGTTCAGGAGTTTTATGACTCAATAGACAAAGCAGGCATTAAACCCCTCACCCTTGAATCTGCAAGCCAGCAGACCATAGAAAAGAAAAACGACCCTATGCTCCAGGGCATGAACGGCGCTCTCACTCTCGGCTTTATCATCATCATGGTGATGTGCATAATAGGTTTCCTTATCTATTGGATACTCTCCATAAAGAGCAGGACTTTGCAGTTTGGTATCCTAAGAGCAATGGGAATGAAGTTCAGAGAGATAATAATGATGATAGTCTATGAACAGCTTTTGGTGTCAGGCGTTGCAATATTCGCCGCTATCTTTATCGGCGGCATAACCAGCGACCTTTTCGTACCGCTGTTCCAGAGCATCTTCGACGCAAGCCAGTCAGTGCCGCCGTTTGCAGTGATACCTGAACGCAGCGACTACCTGAAGCTTTATGCAGTTATAGGAGTAATGCTGCTCACAGCCTTTGTGGTGCTTGGCAGACTTATAAAGAAGATAAAGATAAGTCAGGCGTTGAAGCTTGGTGAGGATTGATAGGAGGAAATTTTATGACAGCTTATGAAAAGCTTACAAAATGTTATGAGTGCGTAAAAAGCAAAATAAACTTTGAGCCAAAGGTAGCCCTTGTACTTGGCTCAGGTCTTGGCGATTATGCAAATTCTATAGACGTGAAATACACCCTCAGCTATAAGGATATAGAGGGCTTCCCGACCTCTACCGTAGAGGGACACAAGGGTCAGTTCGTTTTCGGATATGTTGGCGAAGTGCCTGTTGTTATAATGCAGGGCAGAGTGCATTATTATGAGGGATATGCAATGGAGGACGTTGTGCTTCCTGCAAGACTTATGAGAATGTTGGGTGCAAAGGTGCTCTTCCTCACAAACGCATCGGGCGGAGTGAACGCAGGCTTCAAGGCAGGCGACTTCATGCTTATAACAGACCATATCTCAAGCTTTGTACCTAATCCTCTTATTGGCAAGAATATCGACGAACTTGGTACAAGATTTCCTGATATGAGCGAGATATATAACAAAAAGCTCAGGGATATCATCTCAGTTGCGGCAGAGGATCTTGACATAACCCTCCGCCATGGCGTTTATCTCCAGCTCACCGGACCGTCTTTCGAGTCCCCTGCGGAAATAAGAATGGCAAGAACTATCGGTGCTGACGCAGTGGGAATGTCAACAGCCTGCGAGGCTATCGCCGCAAATCATGCAGGCATGAAAGTCTGCGGAATATCCTGCGTTGCAAACCTTGCAGCAGGCATGACGGATAATCCTCTCACTCATGCTGAAGTTCAGGAATGTGCAGACAAGGCTGCTCCCCTTTTCAAAAAGCTTATCACTGAAAGCATCATAAGAATAGGTAAACAGCTTTAAGGTTTTGTAACAGCTTTTTCAAAATAATATGTAACAAATGTGCGAAAAGGGCTGATGATGTGTACTTTTTTGCTAAACTTTGTGAAAAACTATTGACAAATCTAACGCTTTAGTTTAATATATTATTATGAAGTAAGTATCTTCAAAAAATATATCAAGAATATGGAGAGATAATCATATGGCAAAATTTTGTGGACAGTGCGGAGCTCAGCTTAATGACAATGCGACTTTCTGCACTCAGTGCGGTGCAACAATAGCACCTCAGCAGCCTGCACAGCAGACCGCTTCACCAATGGCAAATCTTCAGCAGGCAGCCAAGAATATCGACATGAATGCTATAAAGGACGCTGTTTCTTTTGAAAACATCAAAAATCTGAAAAACAAGCCTAATAAGCTCACTATCGCAGTTCTGGCAGTTCTGCTCGTGCTTGTTATTCTGGTAGTTGTTATCCTTTGCATGATATTCGGCGGCGGAAGCTGGAAAACTCCTATCAATAACGTTATGGACGTTCTCAATGACGGTGACGGTAAGGCTTATGAAGAGCTTATGCCTCCTTATTATAAGGATATGGCAGACGCACTGGACGGTATCGTTGACATAAGCGATGAGGATTATGACGAAGAGGCTGAAAATCAGAGAGACAGACTTACAAAGAAATACGGCGATGACGCTGAGATAAGCTATGAGGTAGTTAAAAAGACTGAGGTAGACTCAGACGATATCGACAGCTACAACGATATGTCAGATCTTGCCTCTGTGCTTAGTGCTAAAAAGGCTAAAAAGTATGAGCTTAAAAAGGCTTACAAGGTAAAGATCAAGTATACTATCGAAGGCGAAGACGCTGATAAGACCGACAAGACAACTGTTATTGTTGGCAAGATGGACGGCACATGGGTGCTTCTGGACGAGGGCGACCTTCCAATAAGCACAGGTTTCTAAGATTTATAAACGATCAGTAACGGGCGGAGAATTTTCCGCCCGTTTTTGAAAATGCGGTGTTTGCACAATGAAAAAAATATCAGTTCTGTGTATGCTTTTGTGTGTGGCAATGCTCTTTTGCTCCTGCGGAAAGGAAGAAAGAGCTGTCCTGGGATATGAACAGCCCGTGGCGACACTTGTCACAGCGGCGCAGTATAGCGATACGCAGTCATATCTTTCCTGCTTTACCCCAGAAGCGGAGGCGGAGTATAAAAACAGCGACAGCTATAACGAAGCCCTTGCGGAAACGCTTCTCACAAGGGGCGAGGAAAAAACGGAGCTTTCTTATAAGCTCAGCAATAAAAAAGAGCTTGACAGCGACGGCTTGAAAAACCTTGAAAAAAGCTATAAGGAAAGCTATCACAAAAATGTGACTATCAAAAAAGCTGTTACAATGACAGCAAAGCTCACAGAGACTACTGACAGCGGCGAGCTGTCTGCCAGCCGTGAGATAACAGTGGTCAAAATAGAAAACAACTGGTATATTTTCGGAAAAGTTATCGAAAAATTTGATCTCAGCCAAAAGGGCTGAGGGGATCAATAATAATATGAAAAGAGGGTATTAATATGGAAAATTGTCCAAAATGCGGTCTGCCTGTTGCCGACGGTGCAAAGTTCTGCGCTGCCTGCGGAACAAGAATGCCGCAGAAGCTTATAAAGAGCAAGGTCTGCTCAGTGTGCGGAAATACACTTAATGCGGGGGCTAAGTTCTGCAACGTCTGTGGAACAGCCGTGCCGCAGGACGAAACGCCTGCCGACGAGCCTGTAGTGGACGAGAGAAATCCTGAAATGGAGTCTATCGAAGTGCCTGAGCTGCATTTTGACGATACTCCTGTGCAAAATCAGACTATTCCGCCAACGACTCCTGATATGCCGACTATGGACAGCGTTTATCTGCCAGGGCAAGAGCCTGCAAAGCCTGTTCAGCCTGCACAGCCTGCACAGCCGACAGCCGAGGAGGTTGCAATGGCGTCAAGAACTGTGGAAATACCTCAGACGCCTACAGTTGCGGAAACACCAAACGTTGCCCCACAGCCTCAGCAGCCTGAAAGAGTTCTTACACCAGAGGGCTATCAGCAGCCTGCTCAGCCTGTGAACAATGCAATGCCACAGATGAATCAGGGTGGACAGCCTATCCAGCCAAATCAGATGAATCAAATGAACGGTGTTACACCTGGAAAGGGTGCAGGCGCACTTGTACCGATAATACTTATCATTCTTATACTTGCTGTTATCTGCGTTGACGTTTTCTGGCTTTTCAGAGATCAGATATTCGGCAAAAAGGACGAAAGCTCAAATGGCTGTGCAGTGGTAACTCTCACGGACGAAACTGACTATCCTGCAAACGAAGCATTTTTCTTTGAAGAATAGAATATAATGTAAAAAGGGACGTTTCAAAGCGTCCCTTTTTTGTGTGTCAACACAGTGTTTGCGTAAAAGATAAAGGCGACCCAAGGTCGCCCATATACTTTAGTCTTTCATGCTCTCGATTATCTCGTTAGCCTTCTTGTAGATAACAGCAGGCTCTTCGCCAATCCTGAACTCGCCGTCCTCGTAAAGCATCTTTCCTGCGCACATCGTGAGCTTTACATTCTGCTTTGAGCCGCTGTAAACAAGGTTCTTGCCAATGTTGTTAAGAGGCTGCATATTAGGCTGAAAAAGGTCGATAACGATAAGGTCAGCCTGCTTGCCCTCTGCGATAATGTCGCAGTTAGAAAGCCCCATTGCCCTTGCAGAGCCTACAGTTGACGCTTTCAGCACCGAGTCAGCAGGGCAGGCAGAAGCATCATCGCAAGCTATCTTCTGCAAGCCTGTCATAAGGAACATTTCTCTGAACATATCAAGACAGTTGTTGCTTGCAGGGCCGTCAGTACCTATAGCGATGTTTATGCCCATATCCTGCATTTTTACGATAGGCGCAATGCCGCTCGCAAGCTTTACGTTAGAGCCTGCACAGTGAACAGCCCATATGCCCTTGTTTTTGAATATCTCAAGATCCTTGTCGCTCATGTGAACGCAGTGGAAGCCTGCACCGCCAAAGTCGAAAATTCCGAAGCTGTCAAAAAGCTCAGTTGGCGTCATGCCATATTTCTCTATGCACTCTCTAACTTCTTTTGCAGTTTCCGAGTTGTGCATTGCAACAGGCGCTTTGTATTTTTCCGCAAGCTTGCCAACGCCCTCAATAAGCTCCTTTTCGCAGGTGTATTCTGCATGGAAGCCAAGCATAAAGCTTATAAGAGGGTCAACATTGTTGTATTTCAGATAGTTGTTTTCAAGCCTTTCAAGATTAGACTTGTCACCGCTCACCGCACCGCAAAGTACAGAGCGGAAGCCGCTTTCTACGCAGGCTTTTACATAATCGTCAAGCTCAAAGTACATATCAAATGCCGCCGTACAGCCTGTTGTGAGATATTCAAGTATAGCAAGCTTCGTGAGCCAGTAAACTTTCTCACCGTCAAGCTTTGCTTCCATTGGAAAAATCTGCTTAAAAAGCCAGTCCTGCAAAGGCATATCGTCAGCATATGATCGCAGAAAAGTCATTGCCGAGTGAGTGTGGGCATTTTTGAATGACGGCATAAGGAGATTTCCCTTGAGGTCATATTCACGTTCAAAAACCTTTCCGTCAAGCTCCTCAGCCTTAGGCTTGCCAACGAAAACTATCTTTGAGCCTTCCGTCCAGACCTCTATATCCTGCGTTTCTATGTCGTTGGCAAGGGTCATTACCCTGCCGCCGAAAAATCTTATCATGGCTCTTTATCCTCCCTTACTCTATTTCAAGAACAGCCGTCTGCTCTCCATGGCGTGAGATAACTCTCGGCACTCTTGCAGATATTCCGCAAACTATCTCGTAGCCTATCGTTCCTGTCATTTTGCCGATATCGTCGGCGGTTATCTTTTCATTTCCCTGTGCGCCTATGAGGACAGCCTCGTCCCCTGCTTTTACGTCCTCTACCTCAGTTACATCACACATGAACTGGTCCATACATATCCTGCCTGTGATAGGGCATTTCTTTCCGTTGATAAGCACATATCCCTTGTTTGAAAGTGCCCTGGGATATCCGTCTGCATAGCCTGCCGTAACAGTTGCGAGCTTTACTTTGCCATTTGCAGTGTAAGTCCTGCCGTAGCTTACGTCAGTGCCATTGTCTATGTATTTTACCTGCGCAACAGCCGCCTTAAATTCCATAGCAGGCTTTGGCTCAAAAGGCAGAGCCTTTGCAGGGTCAGGATAAAGTCCGTAAAGTATTATTCCAAGCCTTGCAAGAGAGCTTCTCTCATTATAATAGTATACTCCGCCGGCTGAGTTGAGAAAATGTACTTTTTCAAGGTGAAGTCCCTCAGCCTCGCATTTGTCAGCAACGGCAAGTATCTTCTCCGTCTGCGCCTTTGTGTATTTCTCGTCCTGCTCTCTCAGGCTGTCAGCCACCGCATAGTGGGTGAAAATGCCCTCCAGCGCAATGTTTTCAAGCTTTGATATCTCTTTAAGCTCACCATATATCTTGTCGGTTTCCCCGTGAAGACCTATCCTCGTCATGCCCGTGTCGATAGCGGCATGTATGCGTACCTTGCCGTCAGCGTTTTCTGAAAGTGCTTTAGCATATGAAAGCTCTGTGCAAGCCTGAATGATGTCAAGCTTTGTGAGCCACTTGGCATTCTCAGGAGGTGTGTAGCCCAAAATGAGTATCTCGCCCTTTATGCCCATATCCCTGAGCCTGTGGGCTTCGTGTATGTTCGATACCGCAAACCAGCGAATGTCCATCTCGTTTTCAAGAAACGGAACTACCCCGTTGTCAAAATGTCCGTAGCAGCTCGCCTTTACAACGCACATTATCTCTGTTTTTTCCCCTATGAGCCTGCGGTATTCTTTCAGATTGTATTCAATGCTGTCAAGATCTACCTCAGCCCATGCTCTCTTCAAAAAATCCATTTTATTTTTCTTCCCTTTCGGTTTTATAATTGTGCCTTTGCGCAAAATATTTGTCATTTTCTATTGAAAAAGATAAATCAATGTGTTATAATGTTCTTATCATGGGCATTGTGTCGCCAAATTTTTCAGGAGGCTTTGATGTGAGTAATATCATCCCCGCAGATGAATTTTTCTGCAACCGAGATACCTCTTGCTGCTTTACAGGTCATAGGGACAGGGATTTGCCTTTCGGCGGCGATGTCCATAAGCAGGGTATGAAAAATCTCCTGAGTATGCTCGTCCTTATGATAAAGGAAGCATATAGCGAAGGCTGCCGTACTTTTATATCAGGTATGTCAAAAGGTATCGACCTGCGCTGTGCTGAGATAGTCCACAGCCTTTCGGCTCAGCCCGAATATAAGGATATGAAGCTCGTGTGCGTTCTGCCCTATGCAGGCCAGCGTACAGAGATGAAAACACCCTTGGACAGCTATACATATTCGCTTATTCTGAACTCTTGCAGTGCGGTCGTGATAACAAGCCCCAAGTATGAAAGCGGCTGTTATAAAAAGCGAAACAGCTTTATGGTTGAACATTCCTCTCGTCTGATCGGGGTCATAAAAGAGAAGGCCAAAGGCTCAGGCACTTTGCAGACCATAAACATGGCAAAGCGTGCAGGCCTTACGCTGAACATCATATGCCTTGACGATAATCCTGTTTTTTATATCGACTCAGACTCAGACAGCCGTCCTATTTAGTTTACACCTAAATTGCAAATTGTTCAATAGTTTTCGAGAATTTTTCCGAAAAAGTTTATATATGAAAATATGGCGGACAGTATGCCTGCCTGTATATATTTGAAAGTAAGGAGATCAATAACATGGCTCAGACGAAAGCTCACAAGAAAAAAAGAAGATCTCAGGCTCCTATCGCTCTGGTCTACTTCATAACGATGATAATATTCCTCTTTGTTATCGGCATGCTTGCACTGTATGCCCTCAGAGAGTTTGGTGTTATCGGCAATGATGACAGCAACAGCGACGCAGGCATAAAAAGCCCGGTTTATAATACCCTTTTTGCAAGAGTGAACAGCAAGGGCGTTCTTGCAGACGCAACAGTCATAAGAGTTGCACCGGACGCAAAGAAGATAATCATAATGCCTGTTTCAGCGTTCACAGTGAGCGGAAGCCAGACAATGCGTGAGATACACGAAGAGGGCGGCATGGTGAAGCTTGAAGCAGCCGTTGCAGACACTTTCGGTATCACTATAGACAATTACGTTTCTCTCACAAATGACGCATTCGAGAATGCGGCGGATATTGTGGGCGGAATTACATATACTCCTGATGAGGAGCTTTACTATCTCTCTCAGGATAATGACGAGAACGATATCGCTATCCCAAGCGGCGATCTGACTAACCTCAGCGGTCATCAGATAAGACTTATCTGTCAGTATCCTGTTTTCAAAGAGGGCAGGAACGGTAATATGAAGTTTCTTGGAACTGCGGTGACAATGCTTATAAACAACGCTTTCCAGCAGACGAATATCACTAAGGATAATCTTGATAACTTCTATAACATATTCACCGCAAACAGCGATACCGATTGGACAAGTGCACAGTATAAGGAAGAAAAGTTGTATCTCAAGGATATGCTGGATCAGAACCTTACTCCTGCGGAAGCTCTTGTGCCAGAGGGCGAGTGGACGGACGATTCTCACTTTAAGGTGTCTGATAAGTTCAAGGAGAGCGTTCAGACAATGCTCAAAGATACTGCACCGTCAGCAGCGGAGAAGTAAAAACGTAAAGGCTGAAATTTTAACAGGGGGCGATATAACGTGAAACTTCTGGTCATAATCCTTAATAAAACAGACGTGCTTGACTATTTGCTGGAGGGACTTTCAGCAGCAGGCATAAAGGGTGCGACTATAATCGAGTCGTCAGGTATGGCAATGACCCTTTCAAGACTTGACAGCAGCTTTCTCAGCGCCTCTATCCGAGGACTTTTCAGCGGTGAAGAGGATAACAGAACTATCCTCTCAGTAATAAAAAATAATCAGCTCGATACCGCACGAAAGATAGTTTATAATACTGTGGGCGATCTATCTCAGCCCAATACGGGAATAATGTTCACCGTTCCGCTGGATTTCGTCGAGGGAACAGTGAAGAAACCCGTGGATAAAGAAAAAGCAAAACCTAAGGATATCTCTGAGGAGAATGAAAAGAACGTCAGTTGGCGAAATGTTTACAGACTATTAACATAATATTTAATTCTTTTCATTAAAAACTTTTGAATGTCCTTGCAAAAAATTGTTTTGTGTGGTATAATAATCACAATAGGCTTTTAATGAAAGACTGGAACTTGACTTCCGGTCTTTTGGTTTTGTATGGGGCTTTTTTTCATGGCAAAGCCTAATGGCTTTGCTTTGGGAAGCATTAACGGAGGTGCTGTATGGAAGTAAAGAAAACTACGGTAGAAAAAGTAAGAGAGCTTGCACAGCCTATCGCAGACGAGCTTGGCTTTTTCCTTTGGGACGTAAGGTTTGAAAAGGAGGGAGCAACGTGGTACCTCAGGGTGCTTATCGACAAGGACGGCGGCATAGATATGGACGATTGCGAGGCTTTCACAAGACCGATGAACAAGGTGCTTGACGAGGCAGACCCTATAGCTCAGAGCTATGTGCTGGAGTGCGGAAGTCCCGGACTTGGCAGAGAGCTTAGAAGACCCGAGCATTTTGAGGTCTGCATAGGCGACGTTATAAGAGTAAGGCTCATAAGACCTGACAAAAACGGTGAAAAAGAGTTCGTTGTGGGTCTTGTGGGATATGACAAGGATAAGATACTTTGTCAGAAGCTGGACGAGGACATGAACGGCGTGGAGAATGTAGAGTTCAAGCTTGCAGATTGTGCTTATGTAAAGCTCAATGATGACGCAGACCTGTTCTGAATGAAGAAATTTAATAAATATGGGCAAAGCCCGAATCAAGTGTGAAAGGATTGATCAGAAAATGAATAAGGAAATGACCAGCAAATTTTTTGAAGCTCTGACAGATTTGGAAAAGGAAAATAATATTGGCAGCGATATACTTATTGAGAAAATAAAATCAGGTATCGAAAAGGCTATCAAGAAGGATTATCCTTACTGTGAGAATATCAGAGTGGATATCGACCCTGTTACAGGAAAGCTCGATATAAGGATACTCAAGGAAGTTATGGACGTTATGTATGTTGACGACCCTGACAATGAGATCTTCCTTGACGAAGCAAAGGTCTATGACCCTAACATCAAGGTGGGCGATATGGTGGAGATACCTCTCGACCCTGCAAAGTTCGGCAGAGTTGCCGCTCAGAATGCAAAGCAGTCTATCAAGCACGATATCAAGGATTTTGAAAGAGCAAGACTCATCGAGCAGTATCACGATAAGGAGCATGAGTGCGTTTCTGCCACAGTCCAGAAGGTCGAGCCTGCTACTCAGAACGCTATACTTACTATCGACAAGAACGAAGTTTATCTTGTAAGAAACGAGCAGATACCAGGCGAAACACTCAAGGCAGGAGATATCATCAAGGTATATGTTGTGGGTATCGCAAATCCTGACAGAAAGCCTTCTATCAAGATATCAAGAACTCACAGAGAGCTTGTTAAAAGACTTTTTGAGCTTGAAGTTCCTGAGATAGCAGACGGCACTGTTGAAGTAAAGGCTATTTCAAGAGTTGCAGGTGCAAGAAGCAAGATAGCGGTTTATTCAAAGGACCCTAATGTTGACGCCGTTGGCGCTTGTATCGGTCCTAGAAAGTCAAGAATAACTTCTGTTGTGAACGAACTTAAGGGCGAGAAGATAGACGTTATCAATTGGTGCGAAGACCCTGCTCAGTTTATCGCAAAGGCTCTTGCTCCTGCTGAGGTAATAAACGTTGTTCTCAGCGAAGAGGAGGGCGTAAGAGAGTGCCGTGTTACTGTTCCTGACAACCAGCTCTCACTTGCTATCGGTAATAAGGGTCAGAACGCAAAGCTTGCCGCAGGTCTGACAGGCTATAAAATAGATATCGTATCCGAAAGCTCTGCAAAGGCTGAGGCTGCCGATGATGAAAACTAAGAAGATACCAATGAGAATGTGTCTTGGGTGCGGCGAAATGAAACCCAAGAGAGAGCTTATCAGAGTGGTGAAGTCAAAAGAAGGGGATATCTCCCTTGACCTCACAGGCAAAAGATCAGGCAGAGGCGCTTATATATGCAAAAGCGTCGAATGCTTTGAAAAAGCAAGAAAAGCAAGAAAGTTTGAAAGAAGCTTTTCCTGCATGATAAGCGAGGATATATATAACAGCATGGAGGGCGAGCTTAGGGAAAATGAATAATAAAATAGGGCTTGTTACAATGTGCAGAAAAGCAGGAAAGCTTGTAATGGGTATGGATATGGTGAAGGACGCCTGCAATACAGGCAAAGCCTGCGCAGTGTTTGCGGCAACGGATTTTTCACCTAAATCTCTTAAAGAGATAAAGTTCAACTGCTACAAAAACGGGATAAAGCTTTACAGTCTTGGCATGACAATGGACGATATCCATTTTGGCCTTGGCAAAAGAACAGGTGTTATCGCTATTTGCGAGGGAGGCTTCGCAAAGGCTTGCGCCAAAGGGCTTGAGGAGATCCCTATAGACGAAAATGAGTTTTATAGCATTTAGCATTTATTGAGGAGGTATTTTACAGCCTATGAGTATGAAAACAACTAAATATAAGCTTAGCGATATGGCTAAGGATCTGAAAGTTACAAATAACGACCTTATCGAGTGTCTTGGCAAGCTCGGCGGAGAGCCAAAGAAAACACAGTCAGTGCTTACCCCTGAGGAGATCTCTTATGTTCTGGAGTATTATACACAGAACAATCAGGTGGACAGCTTTGATGCTTTCTATGCAAATAACGTAAAGCCTGCCAAGGAAGAAAAGAAGGCAGATAAGAAGCCTGTAAAGGCTGAGAAAAAGGAGAAAAAGGCTGAAAAGAAGCCTGAGCCTAAGCCGACTCCAAAGGCAGAAGCAAAGCCTGAGCCTAAGCCGGCTCCAAAGGCGGAAGCAAAGCCTGAGCCTAAGGCAGAGCCAAAGGTGGAAAAGAAGCCGGAGGTCAAGGTCGAAACAAAACAGCCTGCACCTGAACAGAAGAAAAAGCAGCCAGCTCCACAGAAACCTGCAAAGAAGAAAGAGCATGGCGTTCGTCAGCAGCTTGGCGGTTTTTCTGATAAGAAAGAAGCTTCAGGCGGATATACTATCTCTGAGGATAACGATTCGTTCGGCACACAGAGAACTATCGACACAAGAGGAAGCTATATAGAGCTTGATAAGTATAACGAGAAGTATGATAACCTTGCAAACTCAAAGCAGAACAAGAGCAAGGATAACTTCACAAAGAAGCAGAAGCTCACTCAGAAATCTCAGCAGAGAAAGAAACAGCAGTTCTCACATAAGAAGGAAACTGAGAGCGAAAAGCTCCGCAGACTGGAGCTTGAAAGAGCAAGAAAGCAGCAGCTCAAGGTCATGATACCTGACGAGATCGTTGTTTCAGAGCTTGCAAGCAGACTTAAAGTAACAGCTACCGAGGTCATCAAAAAGCTTATGGGTCTTGGCGTAATGGCTTCTATCAATGAGGTGGTCGACTTTGATACCGCCGCACTTGTTGCAGAAGAGTTTGGCGCAAAGGTTGAAAAGGAAGTACACGTTACAATAGAAGAAAGACTTATCGAAACTGACGAAGATCCAGAGGAGAGCCTGCAGGAAAGATGCCCTGTCGTTGTCGTTATGGGTCACGTTGACCATGGTAAGACATCTATCCTCGACAGAATAAGAAACGCTCACGTTACTGACACTGAGGCAGGCGGTATCACACAGCATATCGGTGCATATCAGGTGGAGTATCAAGGCAAGAAGATAACGTTCCTGGATACTCCGGGTCATGAAGCTTTCACAGCCATGAGAGCAAGAGGTGCGAACGTTACAGATATCGCTATCCTCGTTGTTGCCGCTGATGACGGTATCATGCCGCAGACTATCGAGTCTATCAACCACGCAAAGGCAGCAGGCGTTTCAATAATCGTTGCTATCAATAAAATGGATAAAGAAGGCGCAGATCCTGACAGAGTTAAGCAGCAGCTCACAGAGCAGTCCCTCGTTGTCGAGGAATGGGGCGGCGACGTTATCGCAGTGCCTGTTTCCGCAAAGACCGGTATGGGTATCGACGAGCTTCTTGAAAACATTCTCCTCGTTGCAGAGGTCAAGGAGCTTAAAGCTAACCCTGACAGACTTGCAAGAGGTACTGTTGTCGAGGCCAGACTTGATAAGGGTAAAGGCCCTGTTGCTACACTCCTCGTGCAGAACGGTACTTTGAAGTCAGGCGACGTTATAATCGCAGGCACTTCTGTCGGACGTATAAGAACGATGACAAACGATAAGGGCAGAAGCATTAAGGAAGCCGGCCCGTCAACACCTGTTGAGATAACAGGTCTGGGCGAAGTTCCAAGTGCAGGCGACGTTTTCAACGCAGTTGCAGACGAAAAGCTTGCAAGAGAGCTTGTTGAGCAGAGAAAGCATGAAGCTAAGGAAGAACAGTTCCAGCAGCATCAGAAGGTAACTCTCGACAACCTGTTCAGCCAGATAGCAGAGGGAGAAATGAAAGAGCTTCCTATCATCGTCAAGGCTGACGTTCAAGGCTCAGTTGAAGCCGTTAAGCAGTCACTTGAAAAGCTTTCAAATGACGAGGTCAGAGTTAAGGTCATCCACGGCGGCGTAGGCGCTGTATCTGAAAGCGACGTTATGCTCGCAAACGCTTCAAACGCTATCATCGTTGGATTTAACGTTCGTCCTGACCCTGTTGCAAAGCAGAATGCAGAGCAGAGTGGCGTTGATATCAGACTTTACAGAATAATCTATGATGCAATAGAAGAAATAACAGACGCTATGAAGGGTATGCTCGCTCCTAAGTACAGAGAGGTGGAAACAGCTCGTATCGAGGTAAGACAGGTATACAAGATATCCAATGTTGGTACTGTAGCAGGTTCTTACGTTCTTGACGGTAAGGTGGGCAGAAATAACGAGATAAGAGTCGTAAGAGACGGTATCGTTATCGCCGAGGATAAGATGTCAAGCCTTAAGAGATTTAAGGACGACGCCAAGGAAGTTGCCGCAGGCTTTGAGTGCGGTATCACTCTTGAAAAGTTCACCGATATCAAGGAAGGCGACATTTTCGAGGCGTTCTATATGGAAGAATACAGAGATTGATAATGATGCTTACGGGATGGACAGCCGCCCCGTAAGAGCATATTTAAGCAGGAGATAAAGATATTATGGCAGGTTACAGAGCAGGACGTATGTCCGAAGATATAAGAAGAATAATATCGGGCAAAATGAGAGACCTTAAAGACCCAAGGATACACGGAGGAGATATGCTCACTATCGTCCGCTGCGACGTGGCAGGCGACGGCTCATTCTGTAAAGTGTATGTTTCAAGCTTTGAGGGCTATGAAAAGGCAAAGGAAGCCGTTAAGGGCTTTGAGTCGGCAACAGGATTTCTCAAAAGAGAGATATCAAACGTGCTGAAGCTGAAAAAATGCCCTGAGCTTAAATTTATCGCAGATAATTCTATCGAGCATTCAGCAAAGATAAACAAGCTTCTTAAAGAAGTTCTGCCCGAAGAAGAAAAAGAAGAGAAAGACGGCGAAGAGTAATAGAGGAGAAAGGATATTATGACATTTCAGGATATTCTTAAAATATTTGAAGAAAATGACAATTTTCTTATTTTAACTCATAAAAGCCCCGATGGCGATACGCTTGGTTCAGGCTTTGCCCTGTGCGCTTTTCTGAGAGATATGGGGAAAAAGGCTAACGTTGTAAATTCCGACAGCTTTCCCGAAAGATATGATCTTATCTATGAGAGCTATTACCCTCAGGAATTTGATGTGAAGTACGTTATCGCAGTGGATATCGCAGACACAAATCTTCTTGGCAGCAACCTTTCAAAGTATGCCGAGGAGGGTGCGATCGACCTTTGCATCGACCACCACATCTCAAACAAGTATTTTGCAAAGCAGTCATATGTAGAAGCAGACGCTTCTGCCGCAGCACTTATAATGTATAAGATATTCAAAGCTTCAGGCAGAAAGATATCACGTCAGATAGCGAGATGCCTTTATACAGGCATTGCAACTGATACAGGCTGCTTCAAGTATGAAAACACAACTCCGCAGGCTCATATCGCCTGTGCAGAGCTTATGTCATATGGCATAGATTTTGCTTATATCAACAGAAAAATGTTTGATGTAAAAAGCAAGGGCAGACTTATGGTGGAGCAGTCCGTTACAGCGAATATGGAGTATTACTGCGGTGGCAAATGCTCTATGATAGTGCTTACAAAAGAGCTTATGGAGAAAAGTGGCGTTGACGCTGCCGAGTTCGAGGGACTTGCTTCTATACCATTGTCCGTTGAGGGCGTGAAAATAGGCATAACAGTTAAGCAAAGACACGAGAACGTCTTTAAAATATCAGTAAGGAGCGACGATGAGATAGACGCTTCTGCATTCTGCCGTGAGTTTGGCGGCGGAGGACACATAAGAGCCGCAGGCTGTGAGATAACAGGAAGCCTTGAAGAAGTAAAGGCTAAGCTTCTCAAGCAAGCGGAAAAGGTCTTGGGCTGATGAGCTTGGATAACAGCAAGGATAATATCTGCGGCATTTTGCCTGTAAAAAAGCCCGAGGGCTGGACTTCTTTTGACGTTATCGCAAAGCTCAGAGGCGTTCTAAGGATAAAAAGATTGGGTCATTCAGGGACCCTTGACCCTATGGCAACAGGCGTTCTGCCTGTTTTCGTGGGCAGAGCCACAAAAGCCTGCGATATTATCCCCGACAGACGAAAGGTCTATACCGCAGGCTTTCAGCTTGGGGTAAGCACCGATACCTTAGACAGCACAGGAAAGACGTTAAAAACAAGCGACAAGGCAGTTACCAGAGCCGACCTTGAATGTGCAAAAAGCAGTTTTGTAGGCGATATTATGCAGGTGCCGCCTATGTATTCTGCAATAAAAGTGAACGGCAAAAAGCTCTATGAGCTTGCAAGAGCAGGCAAAGAAATAGAGCGTGAGCCGAGAGCTGTCCATATCGACAGCATTGATATAATAGAATATGACGAAGCTTCACGCAGGGGCGTAATGAAAGTTGATTGCGAAAAAGGTACTTATATACGCTCCGTTATCAGCGACATAGGTGAAAAGCTTGGCTGTGGCGGAATGATGACTTCTCTTGAGCGTTCCTATTCAGGGGGCGTTGATATAAAGGATTGCTATACCATAGAGGAGATAGCCGAAATTTGTGAGCAGGACAAGCTGTCACAAATGCTTATCCCACTTGACAGAGCCTTTGTAAGCTACGAAAAAACTACCCTTGGACAGTGGGAAACAAAGCTTTATAGAAACGGAGTAAAGCTCAGACCTGAGCAGACAGGGATAAAAGGTCTGTCAGAGGACAAGCTCTACCGTGTCTACGGCAGTGATAACAGCTTCCTGGGTATCGGCACTTTTCATGAGGGCAGCTTCAGAAGCTTCAAAAATTTCTGATAATTTGTTTTATTCGGAGGGATATTTTGACGGATATAACAAACAGCGGGTTTATCCCCGAAAAAAGGACAGTTTGCGCTCTTGGACTTTTTGACGGAGTCCACAGAGGACATCAGCTCATAATAACAACGGCTGTGAAAAAGGCTCAGAGCCTTGACGGACATTCGGCAGTTTTCTGTTTCAAGACCGACACCGTGACCTCAAAAGGTCATGACGGCAGGATAGAAATGCTTATGAGCGACGAGGAAAAGCATAAAAAAATGGCAGAGCTTGGGGTCGAAGTGCTTTTCTCACCTGATTTTGCAGAGTTCAAAGGTATGTCACCGGAGGATTTTGTGAAAAAGGTGCTGAAAGAAAGGCTCAATTGCAGCGGCGCAGTGTGCGGAAACGATTTTACATTCGGCAAAGGCGCACAGGGCAAGGCTGTTGACCTTAAAAGGCTCGGTGAAAAATATGATATAGATGTGGAAATAGTAAGTCCACTGCTCATGGGCGGTGAGGTCATAAGTTCCACTGAGATAAGACGATGCGTCCGTGAGGGCGAGATAGCCAAAGCAAATGAAATGCTGGGTTATCATTTTGGATTCTGCCTTGAAGTGGAACACGGTTTTCAACGTGGCAGAACGTGGGATTTCCCCACAATAAATCAGCAAATACCAAAGGGCAGGGTAATGCCGAAATTCGGCGTTTATTGCTCCGCTGTTGAAATAGACGGAAATAAGTATGCAGGCGTGACAAATATAGGCGTAAAGCCTACCGTCCATGTTGAAACAGCTCCCCTTGCAGAAACCTTCATCATGGATTATCATGGGGATCTTTACGGCAGAAATCTAAAACTTGAACTGCATGAATTTCTTCGCCCCGAAAAAATGTTTGACAGCTTTGACAGCCTCCGTGAGGAGATAGCAAAAAACAAAGAGCAGGCGGTCAGATATTTTGAGGAAAATAAAATATGACAAGTGAAGATTTGCCAAGACGAAAGAAAATACGTCTTGAGGGTTATGATTATTCTGCGAATGGCTTGTATTTTGTGACAATATGTGTTACGGAAAAATACCAAGTCTTGTGGGAGAATGTAGGGGCGAACAGTGTTCGCCCGCTGACTTCAAATGAAATTCTGCACCCAAAACTTTCTGTTACAGGAAAACTTGTAAAGAGAAAACTCACAGAGATAGCTGAACACTATCCCGACGTTTTTGTAGAGATGTCTTGTATCATGCCTGACCATGTGCATATTATAATCAAAATTGAAAAACAGCCGAAAAACGGACGAACACTGTTCGCCCCTACAAGTGAAACACCGACACTTTCAAGGGTCATAAAACATTTCAAAGAGGCTGTCACAAAAGAACTAGGTTATTCAATATGGCAAAAATCATTTTATGATACGATAATCAAAAACAGAAAGCAACACGCAGAAATAAGGCAGTAAATTGCAAATAATCCTGAGAAATATGTTAAAATTGCATATGATGAGCAGGATGTGAAATAAGATTCTATTTTTGAAAGGAAGATATAAATGAACAAGGTAAGAACAAGATTTGCACCTTCACCAACAGGTTATATGCACATAGGTAACCTGAGAACAGCACTCTTTACCTATCTTATTGCAAAGCAGAACGGAGGAGACTTTATTCTCCGTATTGAGGATACAGACCAGGAACGTTACGTTGACGGTGCTGTTGAGGTCATCTATAAGACACTTAAGGACGTTGGTCTCAACTGGGACGAAGGTCCTGATATCGGCGGACCTGTAGGCCCTTATATCCAGTCACAGAGAATGGGTATGTTCAAGAAATATGCCGAGGAACTCGTTGAAAAGGGCGAGGCTTATTATTGCTTCTGCGACAAGGAAAGACTTGAGGAAGTAAGAGCCATTCAGGAAGCAAGCGGTATCGCTCCAATGTATGACAGACATTGCCGTAACCTCTCACCTGAAGAGATAAAGGAAAAGCTTGACGCAGGCGTTCCTTATGTTATCAGACAGAAAATACCTACAGAGGGCGAAGTTACTTTCCATGACGAGCTTTACGGCGATATCACTGTTGACTGCTCTACCCTCGACGACCAGATACTTATAAAGACAGACGGTATGCCTACCTATAACTTTGCAAACGTCGTTGACGACCACCTTATGGGTATCACCCACGTTGTTAGAGGTAACGAGTACCTTGCTTCTGCACCTAAGTATAACCTGCTCTATAAGGCTTTCGGCTGGGAGATACCAACCTATATCCATGTTGAGCATATCATGAAAGATAAGCAGCATAAGCTCTCAAAGAGAGACGGCGACGCTTCCTATGAGGATCTTATGAAAAAGGGCTACCTCAAAGAAGCCGTTATAAACTATATCGCTCTGCTTGGCTGGGCGCCAAAGGGCGAGAACGAGATATTCTCACTTGAAGAGCTTGTTAAGGAGTTCGATATCCACGGACTTTCTAAGTCCCCTGCTATCTTTGACCCTGCTAAGCTTAAAGCTATCAACGGCAAGTATATAAAGGCTATGACCCCTGAGAAGTTTGCTGAGTATGCTATACCTTATATCAAGCAGTCCGTTCATAGAGAGGACGTTGACCTTAACGAGATCGCAAAGCTCTTGCAGGCAAGAACAGAGCTTTTCACAGAGATACCTGAAATGGTAGACTTTATCGACGCTCTCCCTGAGTATGATATAGCTCTCTATACACATAAGAAGATGAAAACGAATCCTGAAAATTCTCTGGAATCTCTCAAAGAAGTTCTCCCTGTTCTCGAGGGCGTTGAGGACTGGACAGAGGAAAATATCCATGACGCACTCTTTGACCTTATCGGCAAGCTTGGCGTAAAGAACGGTATCGTTCTGTGGCCTCTTAGAGTTGCAGTTTCAGGTAAGGCGTTCACTCCGGGCGGCGGTGTTGAGATATCATATCTCATCGGCAAGGAAGATACTCTTGCAAGAATAAGAAAGGGCATTGAGAAGCTGTCATAATAAAAACTACGAAAATGTTGAACAATGTGTAGGGGCGAAATAATTTCCAAACAAGTGGGATGTCGGATCTCTGCAAAGCAGAAATTGCACCGCTCCCCTACAAATTACATAGATACATCGCTTTTAAACAGATAAATAATTCAACAGCGGAGCATTTTGAGTATTTGCTACTTTAAATTTACTTAAAATGCTCTGTATTTCGTACAGCTATCACTCCCCTGTCACATAAGTATTATAAAATTGTAAAGACTTATGAATGCTTTTCCTAAGAGGAGGAAATAAAATGATAGAGGTTATAAACCTTACCAAGAGATACGGCGACAAAAAGGCTGTCGATAATATCTCTTTTAAAGCTGAGGACGGCGAAGTTCTCGGCTTCCTCGGTCCTAACGGAGCGGGAAAATCCACCACCATGAATATCCTTACAGGCTACATATCCTGTACAGACGGCAAAGCCCTTATAGACGGCGTAGATATCCTTGAAGACCCTATCAAGGCTAAAAAGCAGATAGGCTATCTCCCTGAGCTTCCGCCACTTTATATGGATATGACCGTAAAAGAATATCTCTATTTTGTCTATGACCTTAAAAAGTGTAAGCTTCCAAAGGTGTCACATCTTAAAGATATATGCGGACTTGTAAAGATAGACCATGTTTATAACAGAATAATCAAGAACCTGTCAAAAGGTTATAGACAGAGAGTAGGTCTTGCTCAGGCTCTTATCGGCAACCCAAAGGTTCTTATCTTGGACGAGCCTACAGTAGGTCTTGACCCTAAGCAGATAATCGAGATAAGAACTCTTATAAGAAAGCTCGGCAAAAATCATACCGTTATCCTTTCTTCCCATATCCTCTCTGAGGTGCAGGCTGTCTGCGATAAGATAATAGTTATCAACGAGGGCAAGGTCGTCGCAAACGATACAGAGGAACACCTTTCACAGAAGCTCTCAGGCGAGCATAAGCTCACTGCAAAGATACAGGGCGATAAGGATAAGATCGTCAGAGCAATGCAGGGCATAAAGGGCGTTGAGAAAGTTATCTGCGACGCAAGCCATAAATACGGCGTGAACGATATAAGAATAGAGGCAAAAGAGGGCGTGGATATCAGACGTGACGTCTTTGAAACAGTTGTTAAAAACGGCTGGTATATGCTTGAACTTAAGACCTCCGAGCTTTCACTTGAAGATATATTCCTCAAGCTCACAATGGGCGAGGCTTTGCCTGCCCTTGAAAATACTTCCGATAAGGAGGGAAATGACTAATGGGCGCAATATTCAGACGAGAGGTAAGAAGCTATTTTACCTCACCTATCGGTTATATTTTCCTTGCGGCATTCTATGCCTATTCAGGCGTAATGTTTGCAAACTACAGCCTTGAAAGCGGCTATACAAGACTTGATTCCGTTTTCAGTGCGCTTCTTATAATCATAATAGTGCTCATACCTGTCCTCACCATGAGGACCATATCCGAGGAAAAGCGAACAAAAACAGACCAGTGTCTGCTCACCGCCCCTGTGGGTCTTGGCAGCATAGTTGTAGGTAAATTCCTTGCCGCTTTCCTTATCTATATCATAGCTATCGCTATCACAGGCGTTTTTGCAGTTGTCGTATCCGCTTTCGGTACGCCTGACTGGAACGTCGTTGTGGGCAATATCGTCGCTCTGGCACTTGTTGGCGGCGCTTATATCGCTATCGGTATCTTCTGCTCATCTTTCACAGAAAACCAGATAGTTGCCGCAGTAATAAGCTTTATCGCACTTATCTTCGTGTCGTTCCTGTCAACTATAGGCAATCTTCTGCCTTTTGAATGGCTCACAACAGTGTGCGAAAAGGTGTCATTCGGCGAGAGATATTATTCATTCACCTATGGACTTTTTGATTTTTCTAACGTTGTGTTCTTTCTGAGTGCAATAGTGGCATTTCTTTTCCTCACGGTGAGAGTGCTTGAAAAACGCCGCTGGGGCTAAAGGAGGGCTGTTTAAATGGAAGAGAATAATAACGAAAAGATCTCTGTATCAGGAGCAGACCTGCTTAAAGACGTTGTAGCAGACGAAAAGGCAGCAAAGACCGCTCCAAAGGATACAGAAAAGGATAAAAAAGATAAAGACAAAAAGAAAGATAAAAAAGAGAAAAAGACAAAGGACGGCAAAAAGTTCAATGCCAAAAAGCTCAAGCATGGAACAATGGCAACAGTGTTCACCTGCGTTTTTGTCGCTCTGCTTGTCTTAGTGAATGTTGTCACAACAATGCTTTTTGACAGATATCCTATCACTATCGACCTGACAAGCAATAAAATATATTCAGTTTCAAACGATACAGAGGATTATGTAAAGAAAGTGAACGTAGACGTTCAGGTAACTATCTTTGCAGACGAGAATACTTATACAAATTACAGCTCTTATAATAAGCAGGCTGTTGAGCTTTTGAAAAACTATTGTAAGCTCAATCACCACATCACATATCGTTTCGTTGATATCGACTCACACCCTGAGATCGTTAAGGAGTATACCGATACTATCAGCCAGTTCGATATGATATTTGAAACAAAAACAAAGGTTGACGGCAAAGAGATAAGCCGAACAAGAAAGCTCGGTATGCTCGACCTCCTTACATTCACAGACGAGTTCGAGCAGAAGCTGTCACAGTCAGGCTACAGCATAGATACCCTTGCCCAGCAGGCAGGCGGCGACCTTTCATTCCTGTCCTATTACGGCAGCTATGTTGAGTCCTCAAACGCAGAGCAGGCTTTCACTTCTGCACTTATGACAGTAACAGACCCTAACCCTGTCTATGTTACTGTCCTCACAGGCAGAAGCGAGCTTACACAGCTCACATATTTCCAAACGCTTCTTACAGCTAACGGCTATAACGTGAACACAGTGGATATAACCTCCCAGGATATCCCTGCCGATACAGACGTTGTGGTTATCCCTGCTCCTAAGACTGACTATCTGGAGGAGGATATCAAAAAGGTCAGCGATTTCCTCAATAATGGCGGAAATCTTGGCAAACAGCTCCTCTATATCGCTTCTTATGGTCAGGAGGACACCCCGAATCTTGATGAGTTCCTGTCAGAGTATGGACTTTCTGTCGGCAAGGGCGTTATCTGCGAAAGCGATTCAGGCAAGTATTATAACTCACCTTGCGTAACAGTTGCGTCAGATGTGTCCGATAACTTCACTCAGGACGTTTCTACAGAGAAACCGGCTATCCTTTCAGCACTCTGCCGTCCTGTAAACACACTCTTTGACGAGCAGGATATGGTGTCTACAGACGCCTACCTCAAGTCCTCAGATTCTGCCTATACCGCAAATGTTGATATATCACAGACCACAGGTCAGGTGAATATAGGCGATGCTCTGGTAAAGGGTCAGCAGAATTATATGGCTGTCGGCTCAAAGGCAAAATTTACAGACGATAACAAAACTCTCTATAGCAATGTTATCGCAGTAGGTTCAGAGGGTATGCTGTCTGATACCTACTTGCAGTATTCACAGTATCAGAACAGCGAGTATTTCATAAGCGTTATAAACGGCCTTACCGGAAAGACCGCAGGTATCACTATCACACCAAAAACTATCACAGGCAATGTTTTCGATATCACTCAGCAGCAGAAAACAGTTCTTAAATGGACATTCTGCCTTGGCGTACCTGTTGTAGTTCTTATAGTGGGTATCGTTATCTGGGCAAGAAGAAAGAATAAGTAAAACACAGAGGTAATCACAAATGAATGGTAAATTGCAGGGTATCATTATCTGCGGAGTCACAGCCGCTTGTCTGGTGGGAGTAATGGCGTTTCTCAACTCCACCTCAGGCAAATCAGACGCAGACTCCAGCTCATCGTCAACAGCGGCAGTTTCAAGTCAGGACGAGAGCGTTGTTATCCTTACAAAGTCAAGCGACGATATAACAAGCGTAAAGGTTTCAAACGAACATGGCGAGTATTCCGTTAATAAGTCCGAGTCAGGTAAATCCACATGGAGCATACCTGAGCTTGGCACTCTCAATGCAAATGCCAACGCAGAAGCTTCCATGATATCGAATCTTGACGGCTTCAAGGCGAAAAAGCTCGTTGAAGAAAACGTTGAGGATATGTCAAAATACGGTCTTGATAAGCCCACAGCAGATCTCACAGTTGAATACAGCGACGGCACTGCCACTACCCTTCATGTAGGCTCTGTTTCACCAAGCAACGAAAGATACAGATATGTGAGCCTTGACGATGAAAAGACCGTCTATATGGTAATGGGAACAAAGCTTTCATACTATACAGATCCAGTGACCGCATATGCGAACCTTACTTTGCTCACAAAGCCGGCTGACGACGATTGGCCTGACTATGGCAAGGAAACAGTTACAAGAAAAGATCTGGACTATGAAATGGCGTTTGAAAATAACCCGAACGAGATAGAGGGACTTTCAGGTCAGGTAATGACAGAGCCTATCTTCTCATACCTGAACATCACAAATTCTTCAGCAACTACCCATGGTATGTGGGGACTTACAGCACAGAGCTGTGAGGTCATCGCACCTGATGAAACTGCAATGAAGGAGCATGGACTTTCCGACCCGTTCGCAACAGTAAGACTCTCGGGAGATGGCTATGACTATACCCTTAAAATAGGCGATCCTGTCTATGCTACCGCAGGCGACAGCAGTGAAACAACAGATACAGTGTCTGCATATTATTGCTACTTTGAGGGCGTAAAGGGCGTTGACGCTATATACCTCGTTTCAGCCGATAACCTCCCATGGGCAACGATCAAAGCAGAGGACGTTATCACAAGCCTTATGACTTCAAACTACCTTGTTGACCTTAAGAACGTTGAGGTAGTCTATAATGGTAAAAAGACCGTTTATGAGGTGGAAAGCTCAGGTGCAAGCACAGATACAGATTCTGACGGCAAAACTACCGCACAGGTAACAAAGGTCACAACAGACGGCAAGGAGCTTGACGTTGACAACTTTAAGACCTTCTATCAGTATCTTATGGGTTGCCCGACAAATGAGATATACTTCACAGACCCTGAGGGCGAAAGCTATCTGACTATAACATTCGACCGCAAGGACGGCAAAAAGGACGTTATGGAGATTTATAAGGATTCTTCAAGACGTTCTGTAGTCAAGCTAAATGGTGAAACCTCATTCAGAATACAGTCAACTTGGGTAGATACGTTCGTTGCAAATATGGACAGACTTCTTAAAGGCGAGGCTGTGGACGATAACTATTAAAACGCATATCACATGCTAAGCATATGATCTGACGGGCGAACGGAGTTCGCCCCTACGGTCTTGTTTCGACAGCTTTCGCAAAGAATATGTGATACAATATGTATCCCACATAAAGCAAGGCTGAAAACCTGCGCAAAAAAGTTGTCAAAAGCTCTTTTAATTATGTGAAAAGTATGGTATAATAAAATAGTAAACAAAAAGAGAAATATATTATGAGAAAGGCGGAGAGATAAATGGCAGAAGAAAAGAAAGCTTTTTTCACCTATAAGGGCGTTCCTCTGGTGAGAAAAGGTAATAATATCTATTTTGGAAATATGTATGACGAGTTCGTAGTCATGATAGAAATACTTTCTACAGAAAAGGTCGGCGGTATCGACGTTGCAAATAAGGTAAGAATAAGAAAAGTTGCAACAGACAGCACACTGCCTCCGAATAAGCAGATAGTTAAGGTAGCAGAAAAATCAAGCCTCTATGAAGCACTTGATTTTGCCTGCGCATGGCTCAAGGTATCATAAAAACATAATAGAAACGACCGGCGTGTATCACGAAGATACACGCCGGTTTTGTATGTGTTGTATGCTATTCAACATTAGGTCTTGTTATAAGGGGCATTATCTCATCTATCATTTCCTTTGGCAAATTGTAATCCTGAAATTCGCCTGTATCATCTTTTATGCTAAAATTGCATATTTTACTTTCAGAGTGCATACCGCCTGAGGTGTCCCACGAATACTGTGAAACATCAATAACACAAATGCTCTCATACGCATCACTTGATTCATCCTTTTCGAGAGAGATTCCATAAGCGTCTGCACCGCCGTATTCTAAGCCGTCAATGTAAGGATAATCCTTGCATACCGATTTAGCGTTCTCTATCCACGCAGTTATCTTGTCGATAGTGTCCTTGTCTGTTATCTCATATGGTTCTTCTCCATACCAGTGATAAATATAATATGCCGAAATTTCAGTGCTGTCGGGTGAACTGTCAGCATATTCACTGCTGTCTACATATTTGAAGTCGCCCTCCTGACCCCACTTGCCGAGAGTGTTTTCATCAAGCCAGCAAGGACCGCTTGTAAGTCCGGTCAGATTGCTGTTGTCGTCATATTCCCATTCTACCGCCAATATAACTGTGCCAATTTCAGTCACAACTATTTTATACTCTTTTTCGCCTGTCCAATAAGCAACATCCTCTTTGATAATGTCATCCTTGCCGGGATTCCACTTTTCAAAAAGAGCATACATATCATCGCAGTGGAGCTGTATGTGATTGCCTGCGGTGATCTCAAAATAATAGCTGTTTGTGTCACCGTTAAGGTAGTATCGACCTTCTTTGACCTTTATGTCCGAAGCGTCAGGCACGTCATAAGAAACATCGTCATCGGCGTTAGCTTCCTTTTCTTGCTGTTCATCAGACATTTTTTGATAAAACACAAAACCAAATACTATAGCCAGTATTACAATTGCAACTATTAGCACGATTTTAACAGGCTTGCTGTTACATATCTTTGCCATAGTATCTACCTCCTATAATTTATTATATACACAATATACCATATTTTCGGCACTGCTGTCAATATCCAATATATACAAATAAATATCAGTTATTAGTGCCTTTTGGACAATGACAAAAAGCATAACGATTTTCAATCGTTTAAGTTTCAAAAGTCAACAATCCCGAAAAAGTTTTTTGAAAATACGCCCATTTTTTTGGCTTTACCCCCTTGTAAAGCTATCGGAAGTATGCTAAAATAATATAAGCGTTATGAATAATGACGGGATCTATGAGGGAAACGTTTACGCCATTTTGGTGAAACGTTTACAACTTTAAAATATTGAAAAGGAGCGTATAAAAAATATGCAGTATGGTTATTTTGACCTTGAACACAAGGAATACGTCATCACAAGACCTGACACACCTGCACCTTGGGCTAACTATCTCGGCTCACCAGAGTACGGTGCTATCGTATCCAACAACGGCGGCGGATACAGCTTTGTAAAGAGCGGTGCTAACGGAAGAATAATCCGTTACCGTTTCAACTCAAATATCGGTCTTCCTGGCAGATATATCTACATCAGAGATAACGACGCCAAGGATTATTGGTCATGCACATGGCAGCCTGTAGGCAAGCCTCTCGATCAGTATAAGACAGAGTGCCACCATGGTACAGCTTATACAACGATCAAGTCTGATTATGCAGATATCCACTCCGAGCTTACATATTATGTTCCTCTGAACAAAACATATGAAGTATGGAGAACTAAGATCACAAATAACTCTGACAGATACAGAAACCTTTCAACATTCGGCTTTGTAGAGTTCACAAACGAGAACAACTATGAGCAGGATCAGGTAAACCTCCAGTATACTCTGTTCATCACAAGAACAAGCTTTGAGGGCAATAAGATCGTTCAGCATATCAATGAGAACAGCGGTAAGGACGAGAACGGCTCTAACTGGAGAGAAAGATTTTTCGGCGTAGTTGGCGCTCCTGTTTCCGCTTATAACGGTAATCTGGACAGCTTTATCGGCTCTTACAGAACATACGGCAACCCTGTTGCAGTTGAAAGAGGCTTCTGCGATAACAAACTCAACTATAACTCAAACGCTTGCGGCGCTCTTCAGTCTGACATTATCCTTGCTCCTGGCGAAACAAAGGAGATAATCTATGTCGTTGGTCAGAAGAATCCAAAGGTAGCAGACGAGATACTCGCTGCATATAACGAGCCTGGCAAGGTAGACGCTGAGGTCAAGGAGCTTATCGCTTACTGGCATGGTCAGCTCAATAACTTCCAGATCGAAACTCCTTCTGACGAGTTCAATAACATGGTAAACGTATGGAACGCTTATCAGTGTTTTATCACATTTATCTGGTCAAGAGCTGCATCATTCATCTATTGCGGTCTGAGAAACGGCTATGGCTATAGAGATACAGTTCAGGATATCCAGGGTATTATCCATATCAATCCTGAGCTTGCTGCTGAAAAGATCAGATTTATGATCTCTGCACAGGTAGATAACGGCGGCGGACTTCCACTTGTTAAGTTCGACCACAAGGCAGGCCACGAAACTTGCCCGGACGAGAACGACGAGAACTCTATCTACGCTAAGGAAACAGGTCACCCATGCTACAGAGCAGACGACGCTCTCTGGCTCTTCCCAACAGTTAATAAGTATATCGGTGAGAGCGGAAACAAGGCGTTCCTCGATGAGGTTATCGTATACGCAAACGGTGGCGAAGATACAGTTTACGAGCATCTTAAGAGAGCTATCAACTTCTCAATGGAAAGACTTGGCGCTCATACAATGCCAGCAGGTCTTTATGCTGACTGGAATGACTGCCTCAGACTTGGCAAGAAGGGTGAGTCAACATTCGTTGCATTCCAGCTCTACTATGCAATGAGCATCATCAAGGGCTATGCTCTTGACAGAGGCGATAATGAGTACGCTGCTTATATCGATAAGGTACAGCCTGAACTCGGCAAGAGCCTTGAAGCTTGCTGGGACGAGGATAGATTTATCAGAGGTTACAGAGAGAACGGCGAGATCGTTGGCGCTAAGAAGGATCCAGAGGCTTCAATGTGGCTCAACCCACAGTCTTGGTCAGTTATCTCAGGCTTCGCATCTGATAAGCAGGCTGAAACTGCTATGGAAAAGGTACACGAGATACTCAATACTCCATTTGGCGTAAAGATCATGGAGCCACCTTATGTAGATCATTACTTTGACGGTGCCCTCATGCACATCTTTAACCCTGATACAAAGGAGAACGGTGGTATCTTCTCACAGACACAGGGCTGGGCTATCCTTGCAGAGTCACTTCTCGGTCACGGTGACAGAGCATTCGAGTACTTCCTCGAGTCCTCACCTGCTAACATGAACGATAAGGCAGAAGTAAGAATACTTGAGCCATACGTTCACGGTCAGTTTACAGAGTCAACACGTTCACCATATGCAGGACGTTCACACGTTCATTGGCTGACAGGTACAGGCTCAACAGTAATGGTAGGCTGCGTAGAGGGTATCTGCGGTATGAGACCAAACGCAGAGGGTCTTGTGATAAGCCCATCTATCCCACACACATGGGACGGCTTCAAGATCGAAAAGAACTTCCGTGGCAAGCACCTTTCTATCGACATTCAGAACCCAGACCACGTTCAGAGCGGCGTAAAGTCTATGACAGTCAACGGCGAAGCAGTTGAAGGCAACTTCGTGTGCGAGTGCAAGATGACAGAGCAGACAAACATCGTTGTTGTTCTTGGATAATTGCTTTAATGCTTAAAACAATATAAAACCTTCGGCAGCAGGCACATGATAGCGTCTGCTGCCGATTTTTTTTCTCAAAAAAAACTCCCGACAGTCGGAAAACCTGTCGGGAGAAGTCTTATTAAGGGGATCAATAAGTTATCGCTGTGTTTGTTTCTTTCAGCATATTTATTATATCATATCTATTTTCGTTTTTGTTAAGCTGGCTGCTTAGTTTTCACTAAATATTTTGTGTCCTATTTAATTCATATAACATAAATGAAAACAAAACTTCGGCGGATACGAACTCTCGTATCCGCCAAAATATTATTATAGATCCTTATGAAATAAGCCAGTTAAGTATCTGGAAGTTAGGCTTTGCGTCATCAACGACAGTTACCTCAACAGTGTGAGTAGCCACCTCGTCAGATGAGTATATCTGCTGTGCCTTAGCGTAGTTGCCCCAGCCGCTTGTGAAGTCAGCGTTGATAGTCGCAACGTCCTCGCCATCGACCTTTACCGCAGCCACGCCGGACTTGCCGTCAACTGTCATGTAGTATATCATACCAATGTTCTTTGCAGTTATCTCAAACTTGATAGTGCCGCCTGTTGTCGTTCCCCAACCGTCTGTGAACTTCTGGAATGTTGTAACATCTGTGAATGTTCCCTCATCAGTTGTCTTTACAATGTCCTCTGTCTGACGGCTTCCGATAGTAGCGTCAGCGAATACATCGCCCGTCGGTGCAACAGTGCTTGTGTCAAATGCCTTTGCTTCCTTGTCAACGCTGTCAATATTGTCCTTTATGTTGCCAACGAATTTTGTGAGCAGTGAAGCCATTATAACGTGTCCGTCATCATTAGGGTGAACGTTGTCAGGTGAAATGTCAGCCCATGTGAAGTTGCCAGCCTCTATCTCAGGCATAACAGCGTCATGATAAGAAATCATAGGAATGTTGTAAGCCTGTGCTACCTTGAGATGTGCAGCCTGTGGAGATGTACCCCCCTCAGTTGAAGGTTCAAGTATCATAACTGCAGGATTGTTGTCCTGCTCAAGACACATTCTTACAAGGCTGTCCATGCAGGACTCATAAAATTCATCATCAGCGTCATTGATAAACTCAATAACGATAATGTCAGGCTTAGCCTCCAAAGCGTCACGCTGTGCCCTGTGAACACCTATGTATGAGTCAGTTGCACCGATACCGGCATTAGTAACATCAACGTAGAAGCTTATGTTTTCCTCCCACCAGCTCTTGAACTGGTTTACATACTGATTAGTTGAGGAGTTAGCACCCGAACCTGCCGTGATAGAGTCGCCGATGAAACAGATCTTTGTTGTCTCCTTAGGATTTTGCAGAGCGTAGTCGAGCTTAGCCGCAAGACGGGAAGTGTCGCCCTCGTTGATAACGCTTCTGGCGATCATGTTCTCAGTAGCACCGTTTTTAACATCTATCTTTTCCGTAGATGCAGGGTATTCAGCAAGAAGCTTGTCTGAAACACTTTCGGCATCAGCCGCACTTGAATCGGAAGCCTGAGAGTTTGCCGCAGCGGAGTTTGAGTCAGCAGCAGAAGAGCTGTTTGAATCACCGCAGCTTGTGAGAGCAGCGCTTGTCATGCAAAGAGCAAGAGCCGCCGCAAGGAATTTCTTCATAGTAATAAGGTCCTTTCATATCTTGATTTTGCCAAATGGCTGTATATATTAACAAATATATTATACAACAAAAAACAAATTAATGCAATAGGTATAAAACGATTACATTTGAATAAATCAGGGGCGAGGCTAAGTGAGGAGCGGAGTTAAATGAGGAGTGAAGTTAAGTGAGGAGTGAGGAGTGAGGAATGACAGTGCCGCACAAAGTAGAGTACCCAACACCGAGCGAAGCGAGCAAAAGGTCCAGGGACACGTCCCTGGTCAGGGTCAAGGGGTGAAACCCATTGTGGGTACAGGGCAAAGCCCTGTCGGAGTTTGAGGCAGAGCCTCAATAGGCGCAAGCCTACCAAGCGGTGCAGAGTGGTGAAAGAAGAATTTCTAATTTTATTTTTATATAAAGGTTGAGTCGGAGTGGTGAACTCTGCACCGCTTTACTATCCTCCAGTACAGAGTAAAATCCGCAAAGAGCGGAGCGATTTTGCGGCGGCAGGAACTTGCCCGAATGAGATGTAGGGGCGAACATTGTTCGCCTGTGCTTGGAGTTTGCTGTAAATTCAGGATTGTAGGGGACGACGCCCTCGGCGTCCCACTCGGAGGAATACTGCTGTATTTTTTGTATCTTTGATGTTGAATTATTCGGGGGGTGACATTATTGTGAAATTCTCCAATAATTTAACGGGCAAGAAATATTGGTACGGCGTATTTCTGCAAAGCAGAAATTGCGCCGCTCCCCTACATGGTTTGTGCTAACACCCCCAGAAACCATTTGACAATCCCCTCCCCCCATGCTATAATAAATTCAGGAGGTGACATAACATGGAAATGTTTGATCTGAGAGCCGACTATAAAACACTGCCTGACGAAACTCTTCGCAGGCATTTCCGCAGGCTTATAAAAAGGCAGCGGCGATTTGCAGCTTTTACCTTTGCGTTGATTATTCCTGCGGCTATAATATACGGAATGATAGGATGGGCGAATTATTTTGCGGCGGAAAGTGCGATGTTCGCATTTTTTGATGCAAGCTCAAATGCCTTTTTTAACTATGCGGCGTTTGCCGCAAGCGGAGCTTTGCTTATGGCGGATACAACTAAATTGATAGTCGCCTCCCCTGCCGTGATGATATTATATATGAGTCTGAAATTCGCCCTTTTCGACAGCGTGTCAGGCGATACTTTCGTTATGCTCGCCTACCTTATAGTAGCCGCTGTCATCACCGCAAAAACTGTGTCTGACCTTAATTTCATGCGTAAACTCCCCAACTTTCCCTTCGACGGCAGAAAAGAGCGTATAGACTTCGAGGGGCTTTCCCGTGATAAAATGACCGAAAACCTGCAAAAATTGCTGGATAACCAAAAGGACGATAAGGTCATAACTAACGATTATGAGGATATCTTTACAAGCGATAAACCACAGGATATCGCCAGCCCTCCCGAAAATACCGACGAGTATCTCCAACAGCATAAAATGTCTTATCAGCGTGTAAGGTCATGGAACGATGTGAGCAGACTGGATTAACAGCCTGCTCCTTTTCTTTAATTATTTAATCAAGTGTGCGAAACTATGTCTTAATTTCTTAAAAATCGTCCGATTTTCTCTTGATTTATTCATTAAATCATGTTATAATAACACTGTGTTTGAATTTATAGGAAAGGAGCTGTGCTGTATGATCGGTAACATCAAAATAATTGCGGTCTGTATGTGTAAAGTCTATGATGAGCGTAATTATAGAATCATACGGGCTCTTAATAATTTTGCTGTTGAAAACGATTACAGGCTGTTTGTATATCACACCTGCTCAGACCTTTATTGGAAGACTCTGTCTGAAAAAGGCGAGCAGTCTGTGTTTGACCTTATTGATTATAATATAACAGATGCCGTCGTGACCTTTGAAGAAGGTGTGTATGCTGAGAATGTAATGACAAAAATCAGAATGGACGCCGCCAAATATGGTAAGCCTGTCATATCAGTCGGCGTAGAGCATGACGATTGCATAAGCATCAAATTCGGCTATGCAAAAGGCTTTGAACAAGTGGTTCGCCATGTGATAGAACAGCATGGTGTAAGAGATATAGGCTTTATCGCAGGCAGAAAAGACGAAGAAAATTCAGAAGAGCGTATAGCAGTTTTCAGAAAGCTACTCGAGGAGTATGATATCCCATTCAGAAATGATGTCTTTTATTACGGTGACTATTGGTCTGCTCCTGCTTTGAAAGCAGTGGACGATATGATAGAAAAAAATAAAGTCCCAAGAGCGATCATCTGTGCAAACGATATGATGGCTATAGCCGCAGGGGCTGAGTTTCAAAGAAGGGGCTATAAGATCCCGGAGGATATTATCGTAACAGGCTTTGACGGCTCAGAAGAAGCTAATTTTTGCACTCCTATGCTTACAACAAGCGGCTGTAGCTATGATGATACCGCTAAAACCATCATTGATGTTATAAGTAAAGCTTTGGCTGGTGAAAAGCCCGAAAAGATATATACAGTAGACTATGATCTGTCCGTTGAAAATTCCTGCGGATGTAAACCATAAGTCGAGCAGATAAATACAGGGGAGTATATCAGAATACTCCGAGACAGAATGAACCGCTATCAGGACGAGGAGCGTGTCCTCTATGAGCTTGCAGTGAATATCATGAATTGCGAAACTCCTAAGACTCTTGCTACACTGCTGAAGGAGTATGCTTTTGGCGATGTGGCTGTTGTGGTGAACGGCGATTTCTTTGACGAACGTAAAGCCCCTGGTGTAATAAGCGATAGAGAACCGCTTTTTAGCGATAAAATGATACTTTTGCGGAGCCGTGCCGTGGAAGATAGAAATATCCCACAGCCTTTTGACCGCACTAACATCATTCCCGATATAGAGAATATAATGGACTATAAAGTCCCCCTCATATTTTCAGCACTTGCCCATATCGGCGTACCACTTGGCTATGCCTGCTTCTATTTTCCGGCTCAGCTCAGCGAGTATTTTAAAATACCACTCTATGTAAATTCCCTAAACACCGCCTTGGGCAGCTTCCGAAGCGTCACCTATCAGAAGTATATGACAAAGCATATCGAAGAAATGTACCGTCACGATATGCTAACAGGACTTTATAACCGTACTGGCTTTTATAATGCCCTTGAAACTCTCCCACGAAGAAACGACCAGCTTGCATTGGTGGTCTCAGTGGACGTTGACGGACTGAAATATATAAACGATAATTTCGGACACGAAGCAGGCGACTATGCAATAAGAGCCGCCGCAAACGCTATCGACAGCGTGAGCATAGAAAATAAAGTCTGCGGCAGATTTGGCGGAGATGAGCTTGCCCTTTTTGCTATAGTTGATACAGACCTTGCCGATCAGGTCAAGGAAGAGATAAAGGATAAAATGGCAGAGCTGAACAGACGCTGCGGGAAATCCTATGTCCTCTCAGTAAGCGTGGGCGTAGCCGTTGCTCCGGTAGAAAACTTCTGGTTTGACGATGTTATGCACATCGCAGATAAATATATGTATGAGGATAAAAGACTTAAACCTCATAACAGAATATGATCTGTAATGGGTCTGAAAAAACTTAGAGGACGGATAAAACCGTCCTTTTAGCTTGTTGAAAAAGTCTGAAACAAGTGGGACGTCGAGGGCGCCGTCCCCTACAAATGGCGAAAATACGCTGTTTGTATGTAGGGGCGAACAGCGTTCGCCCGTTATTTGAGTGTTTTTCGACAGGCTTAGAGGACGGATAAAACCGTCCGCTTTTTATTTTTTGCATAATTTTGCTTGACGAAACGACATAAAAGTTGTATAATATTAATTAATGCTTTATGAACTTTGTGTTTAAGCACCATGTACAAAAACAGTGTCATATATTTGTGCGAAAGATAGAATTTTGTAAAAAATAGCGACATTTTGCCTTTTTAAAACGTACTTATATATAGTAGGCTCACTTTTTGCAGTGTTGCCCACATGAAACTTTTCAGAACGGAACATAAAAAATGAAGATAAAACAGCTTTTTTCGGGTGATACCGATAATACATTCATACAGTTTTTCAGATACGTCTTTGTGGGCGGCTTTGCCTTTGTGGTGGATTACGGCATTATGACCGCACTTGTGGAGCTTTGCCGCTTCGACCCCGTCATTGCCGCGACTATTTCTTTCGTGGCAGGACTTTTGGTGAATTATGTTCTGAGTACGTTTTGGATATTCAAAAATTCAAAGATAAAAAACCGCCTTGCAGAGTTTGCGGCATTTGCCACCGTGGGAGTTGTGGGACTTGGCATAAACGCCGCAATAATATGGCTTTTCAAGGATATCCTTGCTTCAAAGCTCATATTCGGCACACTTCTCCCGCAGGATAAATATTATCTTGTGGGCAAACTCGTTTCCACAGTGATAGTTTTCATATGGAACTTTGCAGGCAGAAAATTTATTATATTTGATAAAAATAAAGACTGAACAGGAGAGGATAACACATGGAAAAGGTAATTATTATAGGCGCAGGCCCAGCCGGTCTGACTGCGGCAATAGAGCTTCTTAAAAACGGCGGTGACTATGACGTGACCATACTTGAAGGCTCGCAGGCAATGGGCGGAATATCACAGACAGTGAGATATAACGGCAACCGCATGGATATAGGCGGACACAGATTTTTCTCCAAAAATCAGCAGGTCATGGATTGGTGGGCAGACCTTATGCCTTTGCAGGGCAAGCCTGCCTATGACGATAAAAAGCTAGGCCACGAAAAGCCACTTGCCGAAAACGGCCCCGACCCTGAAACCGAGGATAATGTAATGCTCGTCCGTGACAGAGTATCGAGAATTTATTACAACAAGCACTTCTTCGACTACCCTATCTCAATGAAGCCCGAAACCATAAAGAATATGGGCTTTGTTACCACCATGAAAGCAGGCTTTAGCTACCTGTGGGCGTGCGTGTTCAAAAAGCCTGAAACCAACCTTGAGAACTTCTATATAAACCGCTTCGGAAAGGTCCTCTACTCCATGTTCTTTGAGGGCTATACCGAAAAGCTTTGGGGCAGACACCCAAGCGAGATATCCGCAGATTGGGGCTCACAGCGTGTAAAAGGCCTCTCTATCACAGCCCTCCTGAAAGATATGTTCAAAAAGGTGTTCGGCACAAAGAATAAAGGTGAGGTGGAAACCTCCCTTATCGAACAGTTCTGGTATCCAAAATACGGCCCAGGTCAGCTTTGGGAGACCGCCGCCAATAAGGTGAAAGAGCTTGGGGGAAAAATACTCACAGGCTGTCAGGTAAAGAAAATAATGTGCGAGGGCAGAAAAGTCACCTCCGTTGTCTGCGATACCGCTGAGGGCGAAAAGACCTTCACAGGGGATATCTTTATCTCCTCAATGCCTGTCAAAGACCTTATCCTCGGCATGGACGGCACAAAGCCTTGCGATACCGTCATAAAGATAGCCAAGGGTCTGCCGTATCGTGACTTTGTTACCGTTGGTCTGCTTGTCAATAAGCTCAACCTTAAAAATGAAACAAATAAAACAACTCTCGGCAATATCGTCCCTGATTGCTGGATATACGTTCAGGATAAGGGCGTGAAACTGGGCAGAATACAGATATTCAACAACTGGTCGCCTTATATGGTGGAAAAGCCTGAGGATACAGTTTGGATAGGCCTTGAGTATTTCTGTGCCGAGGGGGACGATTTCTGGAATATGTCCGAGGAGGATTGCGTGAAGTTCGCAACCGCTGAGCTTGTTAAAATGGGAGTTATCTCCGAAAACGAAGTGCTCGATTCCCATAGAGAAAAGGTCAAGAAAGCATATCCTGCTTATTTTGATACATATAAGCATTTCGATACCATGATAAAGTTCCTCGATACTTTCCCGAACCTCTATTGCGTTGGCAGAAACGGTCAGCATAGATATAATAATATGGACCATTCAATGCTCACCGCCATGGAAACAGCCGAAGCTATAAAGACCGGCAAAAAGAGCAGAAAAGATATTTGGAACGTAAATACAGAAAAAGAATATCACGAAGAAAAATCTGGAAACTAATATGAACAAAAAGAAAGGTGGACTTCTTCTGTCCCTGCGGAAAGACATGAACAGAAGAGCCATAAGCGACAGACGGCTTGAGGCGATCTTCCGCACCCTCAGCCGTCACCCTTATATAGTTGCAGCGTTCATATGCCTTGCACTCACAGGCTTTGGAAGCTATAGCTATAAGTTTTTAAACGGCGTCATTGTGTATGGCGTTTTCATGATAATAGAGTTTTTCTACCTCAGACGGTTTTTGAAACAGCTCGATGACAGCGGAAAACATACCGCAGGCTCAGTTTTGACCTTTGCAGGCAAGACCCTTTTGACCCTTGCGGCAGTGAATTATTTCGTACATACCCAGTATAAAGCGGCTTTTATCTGCTTTGCAGGACTTTGCGTCGTGCTTGTTATGTATGTCGCGTTGCTCAATAACGATAAAAAGTTCCACGACCGTGTCACCTGCCTTGCCTTGGCAGGAGCAGGCTTTGTCCTGCGCTATTCCTATGTCTTTATGTCAGATATCTATACAAGACAAAATGACGTGTGGTATTTCGGCGGCGAGGGCGGTCACGCAGGCTATATAGAGTATATCTATAATAACAACGCCCTGCCGAATTTCGACCCTACCACCCTTTGGCAGTATTATCACCCGCCTCTGCATCATATCATCTGTGCAGTATGGCTGAAATTCTGCACCTCCGTAGGCATAGAGTATTACATGGCGTGCGAGGCTATACAAGCTTTGACCCTTTTCTATGTCTGTGCCGTAACAATAACAGTCTATAAGATATTAAGGCTCTTTGACCTTAAAGGCAAAGCCCTGACCATACCGTTTGGAATGTGCTGTATGTATCCATACCTTGTCCTAATGTCAGGGGGAATAAATAACGACCCTCTTATGCTGTGCTTTACAGTGGGAGCAATATATTGCGTGCTGAAATGGTATAGAGAGCAGACTGCAAAGAATATCGTTAAAGCAGCCCTCTGTATCGGTCTTGGCATGATGACAAAAATATCCGTAGGGCTTATCGCCCCTGCCGTAGCCATACTTTTCTTTATGGCGCTTGTGCAAAATCGTAAGAATATGGCAAACCGCCTGGGTCAAATGTGCCTTTTCGGTGTAATATGCTGTCCTCTTGGACTTTGGTGGAGCGTGAGAAACTACCTGCGCTTTGGCGTAAAACCAAACTATGTCCCAAGCCTTTCAAATGCCGACGTCCAGTATATAGGCGACCTTACAGCCAAACACCGCCTTACAGACTTCAGCTTCTCACAGATCAAAATAGTCTTTGAGCAGTGGGGCGGTGAAAGCTATAAAGAGTATAACCCTACCATAGCAATGCTTAAAAACTCCATTTTTGGCGAGGGCATAAACGAAACTTTCTTCCCCGAAAACGCAATGCTCGTGCCATATGCACTTTTCTGGATAGCCTTGGTTCTTGCGGTCATAGCGTTTATTGCAATGCTCATAGTGCTTTTTGTAAAGACCGATAACGCAAGATTTACCGAAAAACTCATGCTCACAGTGGTCTATGCCACTATCTTAGGCAACTATTATAACTTCTGCATCAGATATCCTTTTATCTGCACAATGAATTTCAGATACATAATCCCATGTATGCTCATAGGACTTATAAATATCGGACTTTTCACAGACCTTTGCAACCGTTCTGAAAAAGCCCCCTGCAAAGCCATAGTCAGCACCCTGAGCTATCTTTCTTCTGCGTTTATCGTCCTGTCCTACATAACATACTTCTTTGTGGCAAGCACCAACGGATAAAACCCCGACCCCATGCAGGGGCAAACAACGTTCGCCCGCCCAGCTTCCCCACAAACTGAAAAAATATCGCAAAAAAATACCGACCGCTTAACCCGAGCCGTCGGTATTTTCATTATGCCAATATAGCCTTATTTCTTTGTAGTGACAGTTTTTGTTGCCGACCAAGAACCGTAATACTTTGTGCCACCTACAGTTGTGTAAGATCTCACACGAACGTAATATTTCTTGTTGCCCGAAAGCTTTGAAACAGTGGTCTTGTCTGTCTTGTTGTTTGTTATAGCCACTTTCTTTGCACCAGTGAACTTTGAGTTGGTTGCATACTGAATTTCATATCCGGTAGCAGAGCCTTTCTGCGCCCAATCCACAAAGAATGCCTTTGACTTAGCCGTAAGCTTCTGTATCTCCTGCTTTGCAGGATTTATCTTGAACGTCTTTGTGATAACTCCGCCATACTTGCCCTTGCCTGTTATCTTTACAGTAGCCTTGCCAACTTTTTTGTTGTTGGAGTATGAAACTGTGTAGTCAGTGCCGTTTTTAAGAACAGTGTTTCCCACCTTTACAGTTACGTTCTGTGTAATAGCCTTTCCTGTGAACGCCTTTGTGGAAATGCCCGAAACAGTAGCCTTTGTGATGTCGTTGTTAGCTGTCTTTATGCTCTTTATATCAGACCATGCGCCGTAGTATACCTTGCCGTTTACGTTTGTGTAAGAACGAACACGAACATAGTAAACCTTGTCCCCCGACAGACCGCTTACTGTCAGCGTGTCAGGCTTGTTTGCTGTCAAATGCTTTGACACTGCACCGCTCATGTTTGCGTTTACAGAATACTCAACGTCATATCCTGTTGCAGAGCCTTTCTGCGCCCAATCAATATAGAAGCCCTTGTATTTTGTTTCAAGCTTCTGTATCTGCTGTTTTGCAGGAACAATGTCGAACTTAGCGCTCAGAGAGCCTGAATAGTTGCCCTTGCCGTATACATAAACGTTTGACGTGCCAACGTTCTTGTTGTTTGAGTATGAAACTGTGTAGTCAGTGCCGCTTGTAAGCGTCCTGCCTGCTACCTTTACTGTAACTGACGGAGTAATATTGCTTCCCGTGAATGAAACGCTTGAAGCCACTGAAACTGTTCCGCCTGCCAGTGCACGCTTTGTGATAGTGAAGTTCTTTGATGTGTAACCTGTGTAGTCGCCCATGCCTGTCGCAATAACAGTTGTAACGCCAACGTTCAGATTGTTTCTGTATGAGATAGTGTAATCCTTGCCTTCCTGAAGCACCTTGCCGCCAAACGTAACTGTAGCCGCAGGCTTTTTGTATGTGCCGTCATAAACATAGCTTGTTTCTGAAAGCGTAAGAAGTCCGTTGTTAAGGCTCTTCTTTGAAACAACTATCTTAACGTCCTTTGAAACGCTGTCATAACCATTTGCAGAAGCCGTAACAGTAACATATCCTGTGCCTGTCTTGAAAGCGGTCACGTTTCCGTTCTTGTCAACAGTGCATATATACGGAGTCGTGCTTTTGTATGTGAGAACAGCACCGCTTGTTGATGAGCTTGCGCCAATGTTCTTGCTCTGTCCCGCAACTATGGTAACGCTTGAAGAGCAGTTAAGATCTGCTTTTTTGCCGTAAGGCTTCATAAGAGCCTCGATAACGTCCTTTGCAGGGCTTGTAACAGTGTTGTTTTTTCTGTTTATGTAGCCGTGATATTCACTGTTGAGAACAATGTTGTTTCCGTTGTATACTGCAAAAGCATTGTTGTCCCACAGTACGCATGGAATGTTGTTCTTCTTTGCAAGCGCAGTGTAGTCTGTTGCCCACTTTACACGCTCAGCAGTGTTGTTCTTGTCCGTTGAGCCAAACTCGCCGATAACAACAGGTATACCCTTGTCACGGAAATTGCTTTTCAGCGTGCTGAAAAGGCCCTGAAGCTCGTTCTTTATAGAAGATGTATATGTAGAGGTCGAGCCTGAACCAACATTCATTGCAAAGTTGTAAGGGCTGTAAGCGTGAACTGATAAAGCGATGCGGTTTTTGTTGCCTGAAATATCTGTTGGAAGCTTAAAGCCTGAAACAGTTGCCCCGTCTATGGAAGCGTCGTAACCAGGACACATGATAAGTCTGCCCCTGTTGTTTGAGCCTGTGTCTCTTATGGTGTCAACAGCCTTTTGATTTAGCTTGTTAATGCAGTCGATAGCGTCCTTTACCTCTGACGGAATGCTCCACTTGTTGAACCACCACTCATAGCCTGTGCCAATAAGCCGAGGCTCGTTAAGGGTTTCAAATATAAGATGATAGTCATAATCCTTGAAATATTCTGCCGCCTGTGACCATACGCTCGTAACAAATTTCTCAGAGCTTGAATATGCAGAAGACCTTGGATAATATCCTGCTCCCGAAGCGCTTGCAGAAGACTTTGTGTCATGATGAATGTTGAGAATTACATACATATCGTTTTTGTAGCAGTAGTCAACTACTTCCTTTACTCTTGCAAGCCATGCTGAGTCGATAGTGTAGTTGTCACCCGATACGTGCTTGCCCCAAGAAACAGGCACTCTCACTGTGTTGAAGCCTAAAGACTTTACCTTGTCTATAAGAGCCTGAGTTGTTTTAGGATTGCTCCACGATGTTTCCGTGTCAAGACCCGAACCGCCTGTTGCGTCAAGAGAGTTGCCCAAATTCCAGCCCAGACCCATATCCTCAAGTATGGCTTCCGTGTCAGCGTTTTTGAGAGTATCTCCCGACAATGCCTGCGCATTTATATCCCCAAGGTCAAGACCAGTAAATATGGTCATTGCCATTAAAAGAGATAAAATAAAGCTCAGGTATCTTTTTGATACTGATTTCATTCTTTCCCGTCCTTTCATATATAAAATATTAACCTCATCAGTGTCTTTCATTATACCACATCTCTGTTCAAATTAGAATACGCTTATTAAACAAATAACGTACATTCTTTTTGTGTATAAATCTCAAATGTTCATATTTTTAATCACTATATGAAAAAGTGCTGATTTATTAACGCTAATATAATTATACAATGTTAAAATTTTAGAGGATATTATCTGCAAAAAAATCAGATCTTGCTATTGAAAATGGAGCAGTATTGTGCTATAATCAAATGTGTTCAAAACTTTAGTCCAAAGAAAGGAAAGGTATATTTTATGAAAGTTAAACAGTGGCTTGCATCATCACTTGCAGTGCTGATGCTTGTTTCGACCGTGGGCTGCGGAGATAATTCCTCAAGCTCAAAGGCTGAAAGCAAATCAAACAACAGCTCTGCCGTTGTTTCGGAAACTGCAATGCCTGAAAAGGATTATGCAACAACGACCGACGGCTCAGCGAAAGTCAAGATCGACGGAACAAAATTCATGGTGGGCGACAAGGAGCTTTGGTTCAATGGAGTGAACGCTCCATGGGATAAGTGGAACGACTTTGGCGGAGGCTTTAATTTTGAGTTCTGGCAGGATCATTTCCAGAAGCTTCACAATTCAGGCGTAAATGCCGCAAGGATCTGGATAATCTGCAACGGCGACGTTGGTATGGCTATCTCAGCAGACGGTACATTTGACGGTGCAACAACAGCTCATTGGGAGGATCTTGACAATCTGTTCTATCTTGCAGAGCAGTATCAGATCTATATAATGGCAACAGTTCAGTCCTTTGATAACTTCAAGGATCAGAACCAGAACTATCAGGCTTGGAGAACGCTCATTCAGGACAGCGACAAGACAGATATGTTTGTAGATAACTATATAGTTCCTCTCGTTCAAAGATATGGCAAGAGCGACTATTTCTGGTCTGTGGATCTTTGTAATGAGCCTGACTGGATAGTTGAAAATGAAGAGTGTGGCAAGCTTGATTGGCTCTATCTGGAGCAGTATTATGCAAAGGCAGCCGCAGCTATCCATGCAAATTCGGACGTTCTCGTAACCGTGGGCATGGGTATGATAAAGTATAACTCCGACAGCCAGCAGGGCAACAAAATATCCGACAGCGAGCTTCAGACCGTTTTGAGCGGTGATAAGTATGACAAGAGCCTTGCCTATGTTGACTTTTATTCAACTCATTGGTACACTTGGATGCAGGGAATGTGGGGATATCCTTTCAGCGAATCTCCAACAGACTTTGGCCTTGACGGTACAAAGCCTTGCGTTATAGGCGAATGCCCAGCCGTTGCAAGCGACAGCGATTTCGACATCACCTCAGCTTATGAGGACGCTTACAATAATGGCTGGAACGGCGTGTTTGCATGGAAAACAAGCGGTCAGGACGACGGCTGCGGTCTGTGGCTGGATATACAGCCTGCTATAGAGAAAATGGCAGGTATCTGCGAGGATAAGATATTCCCTAACGGCAAAAAAGCTGTATAAACAAACTTTGATAAAATAATCACAAAAAGAGCCGACTTTTGCGGCTCTTTTTTGTTGCTCTTTTTTGTGAACAAATTGTGCTGTCTGTTGACTATAGTGCGGCATAATGCTATAATAAGATACGGAAAATCAATGACGATTTGCAGAGAGTAAAATGCTGTAGATCGTTATTTTTACGCATTAACGTCATATAATGGCGGCGTGGAAAGGAAGTAAAATCATGGAAGAATACAGCTACATATTGTTTATTGCACTTATACTGCTTTCGACCAAAATTCTCGGACTTGTAACAAAGAAAATGAAACTGCCGCAGGTAGTCGGTGCGTTGTTGGCGGGTGTAATACTCGGACCTGCCGTTCTTAATGTTGTAAAAGAAACTGAGTTCATCTCAGAACTGTCAGAAATTGGCGTTATCGTGCTGATGTTCACCGCAGGACTTACAACAGACGTTAAGGAGCTTAAAAGGACTGGTAAAGCGTCATTCATAATCGCTCTTCTTGGCGTTATCGTACCACTGTTCGGCGGACTTGGACTTGCCGCTGCAATGGGCGTAGGCAAGGGCGATAAGCTCGCCTGCTCACCATTCCTGCAGCATCTCTTCATAGGCGTTGTGCTTACTGCAACATCAGTTTCTATCACAGTAGAAACTCTGAAAGAGCTTGGCAAGCTCTCTACAAGAGCAGGTAATGCCATTCTCGGTGCGGCTATCATAGACGATATCCTTGGTATCATCGCATTGACCCTTATCACAAGCCTTGCAGATACAAGCGTTCACGTTGCAACAGTTCTTATTAAGATAGTAGCGTTCTTTGCAGTGGCTATCGGCTGTACAGTGGTTTACCATGTTGTATTCACAAAGTGGAGAAAAAGAGATAAAAAAGACCTTAGACGTCACGTTATCATTTCCTTCGTTTTCTGCCTGCTCATGGCGTATGTAGCAGAGCTTTTCGGCGTAGCAGATATCACAGGCGCATTTGTTGCAGGTCTTGCAATTTCAAGCGAAAAGGACGTAAAGTATATCTCAAACAGATTTGAAACACTTTCGTATATGTTCCTTTCACCAGTGTTCTTTGCAAGCATCGGTCTTACAATGAACGGTATCAACATGAACGGCAAAATGGTTCTGTTTACAGTTTTGCTCCTTGCTGTGGCAATAATCACAAAGATAATAGGCTGCGGACTAGGCGCAAAGGTTTGTAAGTATACAAATCAGGAAAGCTTGCAGATAGCAATGGGTATGATCTCACGAGGCGAGGTCGCACTTATAGTAGCGGCTAAAGGACAGAAGCTTGGACTTATGGGCGACGAGGTTTTCGCACCTATCATCATTATGGTGGTTGCAACAACGATAATCACACCGGTATTCCTGAAGTTTGTGTTTAAGGATAATCATGAAGAACACGTTGAGGACGAGCTTCTGAAGTCTGTGGAGGGCTTCTCACAGTATGAACAGGAGTTGCAGGAACTCTCAAGAAAAGAAAAGTAATGAAAAAAAGCAAAGAGCGGAGCAAAAAACTCCGCTCTTTTTTTAGTACAAAAAATCCGCTGCCACGAATGATAGCGGATATGGGTGCAGGGGCACGCTTTCATATTTTATCACAGCGTAAAAAATGATATGGGCGGCGATAAAAAAATCCGCT